>JGI12109J20283_12744661_pt1 | contig 62770 bp, 47 predicted proteins | sample ElkSlonscriptome_12_FD_20283 | JGI IMG/M metagenome (IMG submission 20283) | reverse complement strand
GGGGCGACGGCCCCGAAGCGGGCGTCCCGGCGTCAGCCGGGGTGTGGCCGCAACCGGCTGACGCCGGGACGCCGGGGGCGCTGTCCGGTGTCGCAGGGCACCCCGCATACCGTGGGACCGACGCACATCATCTTTTCAGACAGTCTCTTAATCCTATCACATGTTGCGGCAAAATGGACAGATCACCTCGAATAGCAGCAAACAATCGACGGTCGTCTAAATCCCCCCTGGCATGCTACCTTCCCAAAATATTGTGTTTTATTTCTCAATACGGTTGTTGCGATAATAATGCGGAAACATTTTGTTCTTTGTGTCACGGTATAAAATGAGTTACATTTTTCTCAAATACAGAGGAAAAATAAGCCGGGGTCATGCAGGGTACCACTGCGCCTCAGAAAGAGCTATTCATCAAAACTATTATTTCCCATCCGGATCTGTTCTTTTTATCACGCATTATACCGAAATATAACATTTCATCAAGTCATATGAACAAAATTCGCAGGGTTTTTGCAGAAAAGTTTAGATAAAATGACTTTTGGTTGCGAAATATTTCCGCAAAAGTTATAAAATCATGATACAGTAGCATACAGTTCATTCCGCTGAAAGCAAATTCCCATCAGCTTGCCTTCCTTACCGGCGTTATTTCTGCACACCCTGATATCAGGGCGCGAAGCGATTGCAACCGTAGCATAACTCGCTTGCTCGTGTCACGTATTGGGTTACCCGCCGAACGGCACCCTGGACCAGGTTGCTGCCTACCACAACGCACGGACGGTAGGAAGGACGAGCATGTTTATCCCAACCGGGGTACCATACCGGACATAGCCGGCAGATACTATTATATTCATCTTTAGAACAGCATACCAGTAATGTTGGTCTGGTTATAGCATACACGGCGGGGAAGTAGCGGTCCCCAGGGCTATACCGAACAAGACCGATACAGCGTTCGTCTGTCGGTGACAGGCTAATATGAAGTCGAAGTGGAGGAGGACCATGGAAGACGAAATACGACTGCTGAATTTTCTGCGGCAGCAGGTGGAAGCTGTCGCCTTCGCCAGTGAACTGCCCGCGGATGAAATGCCGGAGCAAGACATGCAGCCCGACATGCCCGACATGTCTACCGCAACAACTGCGAGCAGCGCAACCGACACAGCGAGTGAGAGACCTTTCGACCAGGGCGCGCAGACCAGGCATCAGGAGCCGCAATCGCAGCGCAACCGACCATCGGATCACGAGCACCTGCCCATGAGCGGGATACGCGTGATTGATGTGGGCACTTTTCTAGCCGGACCGTACGCCGCCTCCGTCCTGAGTGAGTTCGGGGCCGAGGTATTCAAGGTGGAACATCCGATCGCGGGTGATCCGATGCGGCAGTTTGGCACACCCACAAAGCGCCACGATGCCAGCCTGGCCTGGCTGAGCGAGGGCCGGAACCGCAAATCGGTTACGATTGATCTGCGCCAGGAAGAGGGAGTCGAACTTTTCCTGAAACTCGTCGCCAAATCCGATGTATTGATCGAGAACTTTCGGCCCGGCATCATGGAAGAGTGGGGACTGGGGTGGGATGTGCTGAGCGCCGCTAATCCCTCGCTGGTGATGCTGCGCGTGTCGGGCTATGGGCAGACCGGCCCCTACCGCCGCCGCTCCGGGATTGCCCATATTGCCCACGCCTTCGGTGGCCTCTCCTATCTGGCCGGCTTCCCCGGCGAAACGCCCGTGATCCCCAGTACCGCGCCCCTCGGCGACTACATGGCGAGCCTCTACGGCGCGATTGGCATTATGCTGGCCCTGCGCCACCGTGACGCAACGGGCGAGGGGCAGGTGATTGATATTGCCATCTACGAAGCCGTCTTCCGGCAGTTGGACGAGATCGCCGCCGCCTATGGCCTCTTTGGGAAAATCCGCGAGCGGGAAGGCTCCGGTAGCTTTGTCGCCGTACCACATGGGCACTTCCGCACCAGTGATGACAAATGGGTCGCCATCGCCTGCACCACCGATAAGATGTTCGAGCGGTTGTCGGAGGCGATGGAGCGCCCGGAACTTGCGTCTGCCGGGCTCTATGGTGAGCAGCGCAAACGATTGGCCGCCCGCGATCAGGTCAACGAAATGGTCACCGAATGGGTCGGCTCGGTTACGCGCGATGAGGTGTTAGAGCGCTGCCTGAGTAAAAATGTCCCGGTCGGCAAAGTGAATAGTATCGCCGATATCTTCGAGGATGAACATTTCCTGGCGCGCGGCAATCTGGCCCAGATCCCGGAGAATGGTCTGGGCAATATCGTTATTCCAGGGGTTGTGCCGACGCTTTCGGAGACACCGGGGCGGATCACTAATCTTGGTCCCACTCTGGGCAATGCCACCTACGAGGTTATGCGCGAGTTGCTGGAAATCTCCGGCGATGAGATCCAGCGTCTCCGGCAGCACAAGATTATCTGATACATAGTTTTGAGGTAAACCATGACGCAAGAGAACAAAACCAGGCTACCGCTGGAGGGCATCCGTGTCATTGATGTTGCCACCGTGATTGCGGCGCCCTACTGTGCGGCTATCCTGGGTGAGTTTGGAGCCGATGTGCTCAAGGTGGAGCATCCGGTGGGCGGGGACGCGCTCCGACGCTTTGGGACGCCCACCGCGCGCGGCGACACGCTGACCTGGATGAGCGAGTCGCGTAACAAGAAATCGGTGACCATCGATCTCCATCGGCCGGAGGGCGTCGAGATCTTCAAGCAGTTAATCGCCCAGTCAGACGTGTTGTGCGAGAACTTCCGGCCCGGCACGCTGGAAAAGTGGGGGCTGGGATGGGAAGTCTTACGCGAAATTAATCCGCGGCTGATTATGCTGCGCGTAACCGGCTATGGGCAGACCGGGCCATACAAAGACCGCCCCGGCTTTGCGCGGGTGGCCCACGCGGTTGGTGGTATTGTCTATCTGGCGGGGATGCCCAAAGGCACGCCGGTTACGCCGGGTTCGACCACTATCGGCGACTACATGACCGGGCTGTATGGCTGTCTGGGGGTGTTGATGGCGCTCCGCCACCGCGAGAAAACCGGGCGCGGCCAGTATATCGACGCCGCGCTCTACGAGTCGGTGTTCCGCTGTACCGATGAACTGGCCCCGGCCTACAGTATGTATGGGCTGGTGCGCGAGCGGCATGGCCCGACCCACAACGACTTTGCCTGCCCCTACGGACATTTTCCCACCAAAGACGGCAAGTGGGTTGCGATTGCCTGCACCACCGACAAGCTCTTCTACCGACTGGCCAGGGCGATGGGCCGTCCCGAACTGGCCTCCTCCAGCACCTATGGCGATCAGAAGGCCCGGCTGGAGCATCGGCATGATGTCAACGAGATTGTGCGCGACTGGTGCGGCTCCCTGACGCGCGAGGAGGTGCTGGAGCGCTGCTACGAAGCGGAAGCGCCCGCCGGGCCGCTGAACAATATCGCCGATATTTTTGGCGAGCGGCAGGTCCACGCGCGGCGCAATCTAGTCGCCATTGACGATCCGGACAGCGGCGAAACCATCATCGTGCCCCGGACGATCCCCAACCTGTCGGCCACCCCCGGCCAGATCAAACATCTGGGGCCCAAACTGGGCGAGCATACGGATGAGATTCTGCGGGATCTGCTGGGCATGGATGATGCGGAGATCGAAGATCTGCACAACAAGTATGTCATCTGAGGTCGAACGGATGTACACTGATGGCTGAGAGCTTCAGCGGAAGGAGCGAGTGTGGAGGGAATTTTGCATGGCCTGCGGGTCATCGAGGGCACGGCGTTTGTGGCCGCGCCGCTGGGGGGTATGACCCTGGCCCAACTCGGCGCAGATGTGATCCGCTTTGACCTGATCGGCGGCGGTCTGGACTATGGACGCTGGCCCGTGACCGAGGAGCATGGACAGAGCCTCTGTTGGGCGGGGCTCAACAAGGGCAAGCGCTCGATTGCGGTAGACTTCCGCAAACCCCAGGGGCAGGAGTTGCTGACCCGACTGATCTGCGCACCGGGCGAAAACAATGGCATCTTCAGCACCAACTTTCCCATGCGTGGCTGGTTACACTATGAAACGTTGCGCGCCCACCGCGATGATCTGATTATGGTCAACCTGACCGGCCGCCGCGACGGTGGCTCTGAGGTGGACTATACGGTTAATCCGCAACTGGGCATCCCCTTTATGACCGGGCCGACCAGTTCGCCCGATCCGGTGAACCATGTGCTGCCCGCCTGGGATCTGATCACCGGCCAGATGGTTGCCCTGGGTATTCTCGCCGCCGAACGGCATCGCCGGCGCACCGGGGAAGGCCAACTGCTCAAGATCGCGCTCAAAGATGTCGGGCTGGCGATGATCGGCAACTTCGGCATGATCGGCGAAGTGATGATCAATGATACTGACCGACCCAAGCAGGGGAACTATCTCTACGGCGCATTTGGGCGCGATTTCGAGACGCTTGACGGCAAACGAGTGATGGTTGTGGGCCTGACCGATCTGCAATGGAAGAGCCTCAACAAAGCCACCGGACTCACAGAGGAGTTCAACGCGCTGGGGGCGCGGCTGGGCCTCGACATGAAAGATGAAGGGAACCGCTTCCGGATGCGCCGAGAGATTGCTCGCATCCTGGAGCCCTGGTTCTACGCACGCACGCTGGCCGAGGTGCAGCGCGTCTTCGAGGAGCAGCGTGTCACCTGGGGACCGTACCGCACCGTGCGCGAGGCCATCGAAACCGATCCCGACTGCTCCACGGATAACCCGATGTTCAGCATGGTGGAACAGCCGGGGATCGGCAGCTATCTGATGCCGGCCACGCCCATGGACTTTAGCCGGGTTGCGCGCCTGCCGGCCAGTCCCGCGCCTCAGTTGGGCGAACATACCGATGAGATTCTGCTGGATGTGCTGGGGCTTTCCTCACACGAAGTCGGTCAGTTGCACGATGAAGGCATAGTTGCAGGGCCATAGGGGTTAGGGGTTAGGGGTTAATTTGAAATCGAATAGCCACTGGTTAACCGCTACCTCCTAACCGTTAACCCCTAACCGTTAACCCCTAACTGTCAACCTTTACTCAGGAGCAAAGAATTTATGAAACTACCTGTTCATTTCTACAAGCCGCTGGCGATTGGCGCGCCGACACCGTTGCGTGAACTGCCGGTCCGCCCGGAGCGAATGATCCACTTCTTCCCACCGCATATCGAGAAGATCCGCGCGCGTATCCCCGATACGATCAAGCAGGTTGATGTGCTGTGCGGCAACCTGGAGGATGCGATTCCCGCCGATGCCAAGGAAGCGGCCCGCGCCGGCTTTATCGAGGTTGCGCAGGCGACTGACTTTGGCAATACGGCGCTCTGGATTCGCGTCAACGCCCTGAACAGCCCCTGGTTTCTCGATGACATGAACGAGATCGTCAAAACGGTTGGGAACAAGCTGGATGTCATCATGATCCCCAAGGTCGAGGGCGTGTGGGATATTCACTTTGTTGACCAGTACCTGGCACTGCTTGAGGCAAAATACGAGGTACGCAAGCCGATCCTGCTGCACGCGCTGCTGGAGACGGCGCAGGGCGTTAAGAATGTCGAGGAGATCGCCGGGGCCGGCCCGCGCATGCATGGCATGAGCCTGGGGCCGGCTGACCTGGCCGCCTCGCGCGGCATGAAAACCACCCGCGTCGGCGGTGGGCATCCCTTCTACGGCGTGCTGGCCGATCCGATCGCGGGTCAGGAGCAGCGCACCTTCTCGCAGCAGGATCTCTGGCACTACACCGTCGCCAAGATGGTTGATGCCTGCGTCGCACATGGCATTCGCGCCTTCTACGGGCCATTTGGTGATATCAAAGACGAAGCAGCCTGTGAAGCGCAGTTTCGCAATGCCTTCCTCATGGGCTGCACCGGGGCATGGTCGCTCGCGCCCAACCAGATTGCCATCGCCAAGCGCGTGTTCAGCCCCGATGTAGACGAGGTGTTGTTTGCGAAACGCATCCTCGATGCCATGCCCGACGGCACGGGTGTCGCTATGATCGACGGCAAAATGCAGGATGACGCGACCTGGAAGCAGGCGAAAGTCATTGTTGATCTGGCGCGACTGGTGGCCCGGAAAGATCCGGAACTGGCCCAGGCGTACGGCCTGTAGTAAGGGGGTTGTATGGAGGTTGAGATGCTTGTGAAAACAAAGCCGGGCAATTACTTTGAAGACTTCCGCCTGGGTCAGGAAATCATCCATGCCATACCTCGCACGGTAACGGAGGGTGATGTGGCCCTCTATACCGCGCTTTTCGGCTCCCGTTTTGTGATCAATGCGTCGGATCAGGTTGCCGCCGAGTTGGGCCTGCCACGCGCCCCGGTCGACAGTCTGCTGGCGTTCCATATGGTCTTCGGCAAGACGGTGCCCGACATTTCCCTCAACGCCGTGGCGAACCTGGGCTATGCGAATGGGCGCTTTGGGCAACCGGTCTACCCGGGTGACACGCTCACCACCACCTCAACGGTGATCGGGCTACGGCAGAATAAGGACGGCAAGCATGGCGTGGTCTATGTGCGTTCCGTCGGCGTCAACCAGCGCAATGAGATGGTGGTGGATTATGTGCGCTGGGTGATGGTGCGCAAGCAGGATCTGAACGCGCCCGCACCGGAGACCGTCATACCCGACCTGCCCGAAGCAGTTAAGGTGCGCGAGTTGGTAATTCCGCATAGCCTGTGCGCCGAACGCTATGATACCACCCGTTCCGGGAGCCCCTATTTGTGGGAAGACTACGAAGTGGGCGAGCGGATCGATCATGTTGATGGGATGACGATTGAAGAGGCCGAGCATATGCTGGCGACGCGTCTGTACCACAACACGGCGAAGGTGCATTTTAATCAGCATGTGGAAAAGGATGGGCGCTTCGGTCGCCGGATTATCTATGGCGGGCATATCATCAGCCTGGCGCGGGCACTCTCCTTCAACGGACTGACGAATACGCTGAATGTGGCCGCAATTAATGCCGGCCGCCACACCAACCCTACCTTTGCGGGCGATACAATTTACGCCTGGTCGGAGATACTGGGCAAGCTAGCGCTCCCCGGCCGCGCGGACATCGGCGCGCTACGGGTACGCACCGTGGCGACGAAAGATCGCGCCTGCCACGACTTCCCCTACCAGGACGCCGCCGGCAAGTATGATCCGGCTGTGGTGCTGGATTTTGACTACACCGTGTTAATGCCCCGCCACGCATAGCAATGCAGGGAAGGGCGTCATTGGGGCGCAGCATGCTGCGCCCCTACATGATGGTGGTTTCTTGCGCAACCTCGACCTGAATCTGAAAGGCGAAGGTTGTGCCCTGATCCGGCAAGCTCTCGACCTGAATGTCGCCGCCCATCAGTTGCACTAACTTGCGACTGATCGATAACCCCAGTCCCGTTCCCTCTTTTGCGCGCCGCCCGCTTGCGGTCTGGGCAAAGACTTCAAACAGGGTGTCCATTTCGTGGGGAGCAATGCCGGGGCCGGTGTCGCTTACAGCAACATGCAGGCGGCAGGCGGCGGGATGCTGCGCTGTCTCCGCCGGCAGCGTTCCACCGGCGTCCTGCCGGCGGACGCTCAGCGTAACCTGACCCGCCGCGGTAAACTTCATAGCATTGCTCAACAGGTTCATCAACACCTGGCGCAGTTTGACCTCATCAGCGTAGAGCATCCGGGGAAGATCAACGTCGTAGTCAACGGTAAATTGCAATCCTTTTTCTGCGGCTTTCAGGGCAAACATATCTCCTAAATCACGTATCATTTGCATCGGCTCGAAGGTGGTCTTGGTGAGCGTAATTCGACCGGCTTCGATCTTGGCCAGGTCGAGCACCTGGTTGAAGAGGGTGTGCAGATGTTCGCCGCTCTGGATGATAATATTCAGATGCTTCTGCGTAGTGTCCGGGTTCTGCTGGTTGCGCCGGGCAAGTTGCGCAAACCCCAGGATGGCACTGAGCGGCGTGCGTAGTTCGTGACTCATATTTGCCAGGAAGGTACTCTTCGCCTGGTTCGCAGCCTCGGCGGTTTCTTTGGCCTTTTGTAACTCCAGGACACGCAGACGTTCCTGTTCGGCTTCTTTCTGCGCAGTAATATCGCGCACAATGCCCTGATACCCCAGCAGCGTTTGATCTTCAGCCCGGCGCACCGTTGCCGTCACCAGTGTCTCGATTTCATGCCCATCTTTGTGCCGCAAACTGATGGCAAAATCCTTCACAGAGCCGTAGCGGTCGAGCACCTCCAGCAGGCGCGCGCGATCAACCGGATTCGTATAGACAGCCGGCACATTGAGTTGCAAAGCTTCCAGGCGCGTATACCCCAGCAGTGTTTCACAGGCCGGGTTGACATCGATAATCCGGCCGTCCGTAGTGCTGATAAAGATCATATCGCGGGAGTCTTCAAACACCGCGCGATACTTCTGCTCGCTGCGGTGAACATCGGCGTAGAGACGGGCATTTTCAATCGAAACGGCCGCCTGGGACGACAGCAACTGCAGCATCTCCAGTCGTTCAGCGGTAAAAGCACCCGTCGTCAGGTTGTTTTCCAGATAGAGCAAGCCCGTAAGACGGCCCTGATGCAGCAGTGGCATACACAAGACCGATTTCGGTTGCTGCGCGACAATGTAGGCATCATGGGCAAATTTCGCTTCGCGCCGGGCATCATGCACAACCAGGCTCCCCTGTGTGTGCATCACATAGTTGACAATCGCCTCGGAAATCAGCGGCATGTCACGCCAACCGCTTACGGGTATTGGCGGAACGGACTGCATCACGCGTACCTCGGCCTGCTCCACTGCGCCTTCCGCCACAATAGACCACTGCTCACCTCGGGGCAGCAACAGGAAGCCTTTTTCCGCCCCGGCATTTTCAATGACCAGGCGCATCATGTTCTCCAGCAAGCGGGGCAGGACGATCTCACTCGACAACGTATGCGCGGCCCTGAGCATGGTCTGAATATCGAGTGCCTGGGCTGGACTGGGGGTAGAAGTTGCGGCGGAAGACGTCTGGCGCGGCAGTGGACGCTGCAACGAGCCCGTCAGAATTGCGCCAAACCGCTGCTCCAGATCCTGAACTTTTGCCGCCGCACCCCAGCGCTGATAGGCATAATGCGCATCACGCAGGTAGAACGTGGCCGGCCGAGTGCGCCCGCGTGCCAGATAAAACCGCCCGGCCAACTCATAGGCCAGCGCCTCTTCATTGATGTATTCGTGCGTTTTCGCCAGTTCAATCGCCTGGTCATAATAAGCAGCGGCCTCCGTATCCTGTCCCAACACCCGCGTCCGCTCCGCTGCAACCAGATACCACTTGTGCAGATAATTCATCGGGGCATGCTCTGCCCAGTGCTGCATTTTCGCTTGATTGGCGGCGACCCGCTCAAGCATGGCGGCTTGTTCCGCTTCCGTCGCTTCGGGATAGACGGCCAGCAGCGTAAGCGAGTCATATAAATAGAAGATCGCCACGCCAAATACCGCCACATTTCCGTGAATATAGCGCGCGGCATGGTCAGCATTGACCCGTGCCTGCGGGTAATCCTGGAACAGGTAGCAGAGCATCAGTTTGTTGTAGTAGATCAAGAAGAGCACCAGGATATCGTTGCCCTGCTCAAGCTCCGGCAGGGCGGCTGTCTCATCAAACGCCGAACCAACCAGCCGGCACGGGTCGGATGCCTGCCCCAACAGATTCAGAGCGGCCTGCCAGAAGACCTTTTGCCAGTTCAGGGTTGGTGCCTGGTTGAGCCGGGCAATCGCATGGGTAAAGGTTGCCAGTTCCTGCTCAACCGGACCCAGTTCGCGCCCAACTAAATAGGCATAGTAGGTGTAGACATGGGCGCTGATGGCGGCATATTGCAGCGCACCAGTTTCCAGCCCATGTTGATACGCCACTAACAATGGTTGGAATGCCTCTTTAACATGATGTTTCCAGTGATGTATAAAGGTATAGTGCAGTTGGACAGTTATACACTTTGTTGCTTTATCATGAAGCCTGTCCGCCAGATCCAGGGCCAGTTGCCCAAATTGATACCCGGTTTCAATATCATCAAAGACCCCACACAGGATCAGGCCGTAGGTGGCATAGCCGGTGATTGACTCGCCGGTGTTGCCATAGTTGAGCGATAGTTCAATCTGCTTGAAGATGAGCAGCAAAAGCAGGCTCTGGTTGGACTGGTAGGCGGGCGGGGCCGTCGCCGTGATAATCCGCATTGCAGCCAGTTGCATCGGGGCGGTCATGGCGGGCAGATCAACCAGGTTGGGTATCGCTGTCTGGGCCAGTCGGGATTGGAGTTGCCCAAAGCTCTGCCCAATATCCGCCTGGGTGGGATGTTCGGGGAAAGTCAGGCCCCATTGCTGGAGGAACTGCAATGCAATGGTGATAGCATGCACCTGGCGGGACTGGACGGAGTAGGCGCGTATCCGGCTCTCGGCAACAGTCGCCTGATCCGGCAGGGTGCGGGCGTTGCGGATCACGACGACGGCATGCTCTTCCATCAGGGCAAAATCGCCCTTCAGGTAGGCACTCTCCGTGGCGGTCACATAGAGCTCCAGCGTGAGATCATACGCAGTCTGCCAGGCGTCCGCGGGCAAGAGTTCTATGCCTATATGCAGGTACCGCAGCGCCGAGGCATACGCCGTGGCTGATTTCGCCCGCCGGCCGGCCAGTAGATTCAACCGGGCCAACTCGCGCTTTTCCGCCACCGGCTCGATCAACGCCGTCCCATGATTGAGTTGGTTAACAATATTGAAGAGCGCCTCCGGCAGGGCGTCCGATGCGGTGTTGGCGAGCAGCAACCGCCCGATGTGCGCATGAATTGCATGGCGGCGATCCGGTTCTATCAGGGAGTAGGCCGCCTGCTGAATACGGTCGTGGGCGAACTTGAACACGGCCCCCTCGGTTGCGCCATCCAGCGCGGTCATATACTCTGAAGCTAGTGCGCCATCCTCCATCATCACCAGCGATTTGTAGTGATCATCCAGCGGAATAAGCAGACCTTCCGCAACGCCGACCAGCACATGCCTGAGCGTCGCAATGATGGCATGTTCGCTAATGATAGTCAGTGTTTTCAGATCGAAGGTGTTGCCGACACACGCCGCTAACTTCAGCGTGTGTTGGGTTGTCGGCGCAAGTCGGCTGATTTTTCCCGCCAGCAGATCGATCACATTGTCAGTTACGCCTCGATCCCGGATCTCGTCAACATCCCAGGTCCAGCGGCCCTTTTGCCCACCACCACGCGCCGGCGGGGTAAAAGTCAGGAGATCTTCATCAACCAGGGACTGGATAAACTGATTAACAAAGAAGGCATTGCCGGCTGTTTTTTCGTACACCAGTGTGCTCAAGGATTGACTATACGAACGGCTACAATTTAAACTGTCGGCAACCAGGGCCGCAACATCATCATCACTGAGGTTATGCACCGAAATGTGATTAGTCGTTGCGGCGGCTTTTTCGATTTCGGCAAGCGTCAGGCGCAACAGATGGCCCGCCGGCACTTCGTTGTCGCGGTATGATCCGATGACCAGCAGATGCTGTATGTCGGGATCAGTCAGCAAGAGGGTGAGCAACCGTAACGACGCTGCATCGGCCCACTGCAGATCATCCATGAAGATGACCAGCGGATGCTGTGCGCCACTGATGGCCTGAACAAACCGGGTGAAGGTGCGATGCAGGCGATGCTCGGCCTCCTGCGGACCGACGGACGGGACGGCGGGTTGCATGCCAATCACCTGTTTCAGGCTGGGGATAATATCGATCAGGAGTTGTCCATTGTCGCCAACCGCCTGCAGAATGTCTCTTTGCCGGCGTGCAATGCTCTCGGCGCTCTCGGTAAGAATGTGAGAGCAGAGTTGGTGAAATGCCCGGCTAAAGGCAGAGTAAGGAATATCGCGCTGAAACTGATCAAACTTGCCGGCAATAAAATCCCCGCGTTTCTCGGTCATCGGTTTATATACTTCTTGCACCAGCGCGGTTTTGCCCACGCCGGAATAGCCCGTGACGAGAACTAACTCGTTCGCGCCGGAACTTACACGCGCAAAGGCTTGCAGTAAAGAGCGAAGCTCCTCCTCCCGACCATACAGCTTTTGCGGCAGATAAAACCGGCCGGAGAAGTCCGCCTGGCCCGGCGTGAAGTCAGTGATATCCGGCAGATCCTCCAGGTTGTCCAGGCAGTATGCCAGGTCCGCTTTAATGCCATGCGCCGATTGGTAGCGATCCTCAGCATTTTTTGCCAGCAGTTTCATAATAATATCGGAAACCGGTTGGGGAATATCCCGGTTGCGCTCACACGGCGGAACCGGCCGGCGGGCAATGTGGCAATGCACCAACTCCAGCGGATCATCCGTCACAAACGGCAGGCTGTCGGTCAACAGTTCGTACAGGGTGACACCCAGCGAATAGAAATCGGTGCGGTAGTCGAGACTGCGATTCATCCGTCCGGTTTGTTCCGGTGAGATATAAGCCGGCGTGCCTTCCAGCACCCCCGGATTGTTGATAATGGGGTTTTCGCGGGGCAGGCGCGTTGCGATACCGAAATCAATAATTTTTAACTGTCCGGTCGTCGGGTTCAGGACAATATTATGCGGATTAATATCTTTATGAATAATGTGCGATTCGTGGATCTCACCCAGAATGCGGGTAATTTGAATACCAATCTTTAAAAACGCTTCCGGTTGTTTGGCGCACAGCACGAACTTGCCGGAGTTGCGTAAGATCATTAACGACTCAGCGCCGAAATCCTCAAAAATGATGGCGAGGGTACGCTGGTAGGGTACCAGACTATATGCCCGGATTGTGCCGGCTAACTTGAGCTTGCTGGTTATGGCATATTCCTGCCGATAGCGGATCAGATCCTGCGACGTGGGATAGGCTTCTTTTAAAACTTTAATGATCACCGACCGATCATCCCTCTCCTGACGCGCACGATAGACCAGCGAACTGGTGCTTTCATACATTTGTTCTGTGATGTGATAGCCTGGAAGGGTTAGCATAGCTCGTCCTCATTCGCGGGAACAGGGCTCCCGCACTCCTCGTCTTCACTGGCGAGAACCCTGCTCCCGCACTTCAAAGGGCCGTTCTGCGTCTATCATAGCATATTATCAAACCACGACCATTAGCACCAATACCTTTCAAATAACACGAGTTACGCGGTGGGCCTTCAAACTGCACGTTTGGCAAGATGGAAGTCAGATTCGCCTGCGGCAGCATGGTACTTCTTTTTTCTTTTCCCCGAACATGTGGCTCCTTGAGCCACATGTTCGGGGAAAAGAAAGGTCGGTTCCGTCCTGCCGGAGGCGAAATTTCCTTTTGGCATGTCAACCGGACGTTTCACCCGATGAAAGCCAGATTCACGTGCGGCAGCATGGTACGTTTTTAGCTGTGTTCACAAACATGTTGCACTATGTGCAACATGTTTGTGAACACAGGATGATTTCTTCCGCCCTGCCGGAGGCGATATCCCCTTTCAAAAAAGGAACCACATAAGCCCGGTTATTTGAAAGCTCTTGCTATTAGCACTGCTCTGTCCGGCGGGTAGGCGACACGCAAACGCGGCAGCCATACGGCTGCCGCGTTCACATCCGGGATTTTCAACCAGGGTTATGTTCGGTGGTAACCAGCGGAGCGTTCTCCCACTATGCCACCGTTCCTACCATCCGGCGGCGGGTCGCGTAGAAGACCGCCAGGACATTGTAGACGATGTGGAAGAGGTAAGTAAACGGCAACAGCGTAAAGAGTGTCACCCCCAGCGCGGAGTGAACAAACACGATACCGGGCACAAGATGGAGCCGGGCCAGCAGTTCCGTCCAGATGATGCAGAAGATGAGCGAGCGCACCAGCAGACGATCCCAGGACAGACGGCCTTTTGCGCGAATACCCTTTGCGGCCTCGTCAATATCACCGACGATAGCGGTATGGCGTCCGCGCAGCAGCGTGTACATCAGATGGAAGTTGCCCAGCACCGCACAGATCACGGCCACCCAGGTCACGCTAATGAAGAGGGTCGCAAAATCGCCAAAGAGGAACTGCGCCTGCAGCGGCTCGCCATTGCCAAAGACAATCGCCAGCAGATTAGCCGGGGCATAGTTCTGGCTCTGTTCAAGATGTCGCGCCACATCCGGCACGCCCTGCCCGGCAATCATCCGTGCAAACAGGACAAATGCCGCCAGCGTGTAACCTGTCACCTCGGTAATGATCGCCATATGGTAGAGCATATAGCCACGGCCCCAGGTCTTGTTGGCCTTCATATAGAAATGCGTCACCGGATCGATCAGGACCGCCTTGAGCGCCGCCGGCAGGCTCATCGGCTGCGGACCACCGATGAACGCCTGAGTGCTGCCACGAATCCGGCGCGGCGTAACCACGGCAAGGAACCAGCGACTCAGACGTAACCCCACCCCGACAAAGAAAATCGTAAACGCAACCGGCGCAAAGATATTCAGAAAGGTTTCCATCGCAGTCTCCTTCCACACATGCTGATGAATAATCAGGGTCCGACAGCCGGTTACGCGCCGACCACTTCACTACCGACGACGCGCTCACAGAGTTCCAACACTTCGCCCTGCTGCGCGCAGGCATACAGCGCCTTAAAGGTTTCTAACTGCGCGACACCTTGCGGATGCTCCGCAAAGAAGCGTTGAACGACCGCATCCGTCTCGAGCCATGCCAGGACTGCGCCGGCCTGTGCTTGCTGCATCAACTGCGCAACCTTGCCCGACGCGCTATGCTCCCGGAAGTAGGTTTCACTGCGATTTTGCAGGGCAACCGGGGTACGCATCCGGTCAAGTTCGCCCCGCTGCTCCAGTGCCTTGTACATCGCATCGTAGAGCACCTCGAACAACATGGTCGCCGCGCGCGTGCCTTCACTATTTTTGCCGAGGTTGTAGGTCTGGCAGGTGTCATCGAGGGTCAGCATACAGACCACACAGGGCGTTGTCACATACTCCGCGCCCGTGTTTTTGATCTGATTGGCCTTGATTGTGGAGATCTGGCGGCGCACCGGCGTATTTTCGGGAAGCCGCATCCCCCCGGCACCACCGTTGCAGCAGTAGTTATACTCCCGATTGGGGGTCATCTCGATAAAGTTGGTCGTCAGGCAGTTCAGCAACTCGCGCATCGCATCGCCAATCCCCGCCAGTCGGGTAGAATGGCAGGGATCATGCAGGGTAATACTGCTGTCCACCTTCTCAACCGGCAACCGGCCATCCTTAATATACGCGAGGATCATCGGGTCGAACAGAATGACCGGGAACTTGAAGGGCCGCCCCAGCAGTTCCGTGGCCTCAAAGAAGAGCGACCGCGTATCGCAGCCACACTCGGCCACCATGACCTGCTGCACGCCCAGGCGCTCGGCTTCGGCTTCCCAGGCCTCCAGGATCATGCGCGCCAGTTCGTGATGCACGATGACATGGTCCGCCTCGGTGCCGGTCTCCAGCAGACGAGAAGAGACAGTGTAGTTCACACCGGCCGCATTCATGATCGCCATAATTTTGGTAGCATAGTCGGGGATCTTGGTATTCGCCGCCGAGGGACAGACAAACAGGATGTCGGTACCCTCGATATCCACAGCCATTTCGATATCCTGGGAGCCGAGGAACAGGCTGTAACGCGCCATAATCTGCTCCCGAGAGAGGCCAAAACTGTGCAGTTTGGTCTCCAGGTTTTCAATAATCGAGTTCAGCGTAGGATTCTCGCGGCTCAAACCGGCATCGGTATACGCGGCGCGGGCCATCCGCACCAGACTGCGCGTGCTGATCCCGGCCGGGCAGGCCAGGGTACAGCGACCACACGCGGTACACTTCCAGAAATACTCCATGTGCTCCCGCAGATCGGCGACTGTCGGGGTCGGCATAAGCCCCATTGCCCCCGCAAGCTTGCCCTCAATCGTCAGGTAGCGTTTGTAAATATCGCGGACAAAGTTCGTCTTGTAGGTTGGATGCAGTTTCTCATCGGTTGTGCCCAGATACCAGGCGCAGGCATCTCCGCACAATTTGCAATCCATACAGGCTTCAAGATTGACAATGTCTTCCGGGGTCAGATTCCGTTCCAGTGAGTCGACGAACAAGCGCATTTCAGCTTCCATACCGCACCTCCTCAGTTCCTTGGTAATGGCGCTCCAAGCCTCCCGACGCCACACTGGTCCACACAACCAGTTTTGTGACGCACTGCGATCCTACCCTGTTGTGATTCCGATAGAAATATGGAACACACAGGACCATCAAACGTGTTATTTGATTGTGGAAAAGAGAGCGAGATGATAAATCGCTATCCGATAGCCGGCTATCTCCTATCGAGATAACGGATAACTATCCGGGATAAGATGATGTAGCAGCACGAGTACAAGCCGCCAGATGGGTTAAATAGCATACTTAAAGTGAAACAGTTCGTGTAACGCGGGCAGAACGGTTCACTTGGCCTAGTCTACGCGACGCCGTTTGTACCACTTTTCTGCAGTTTGCGACGTACCTTTGTATCATATCCGTTTAAGTCCATCTCAATTTAACATAGTGTTTACAGATTGTCAATAGGTTCCATTGCACATATAACAAACAGGAAGGGTTTCTCAAGGCATCATAACAGAGGGATCACTATTTAGTACAGTTTATTCTTTGCAGCCTTATTCACAAGCGCGGTTTTTGATGATGTCGCCGCGATCATATCTAAAAAACCCCTGTACTTTTGTTCACAAAGCAACCAAACATGCCGTTTCAGTAAGTTTATTCTTTGCAGTCTTATTCACAAACGCGGTTTTTGCAATTGTGGTACAACAAAGCTAAATCAGAGGTTGTAGGTTTGTTCACGAAGAACGAGGTCGGACGAAGGACAAAGGACGAAGGACGAAGGATGGAGGACGGAGGACGGAGGACGGAGGACGGAGGACGGAGTTTAGGCACAGTTTGATGAACGTTGAGATTTTGGTAGTGGCTGCATGTCGAATGACGCGTCCCAAAGTGCCACGGCGGCTTGTAGCAGCAGGGTGGCGCGATCATCCTAATGCGATCATTCCGGATTCAGCCACTACCGAGATTTTAATCGGGACATCGCGGGAGCCATGGTACAATGGCATACATAAGCCTACCAATCAGAAAACAGCGGCTATGAGTAATCGCAACATCTATGAAGACCTGGGCGGCGATGCGATCTTCCGCCAACTGGTCGAGCGCTTCTACGAGCGCGTTGAGCATGATCCCCGGCTGCGGCCAATGTTCCCGGAGGATATGGAGCCGGGCAAGGAGCATCAGTTTCTCTTTTTGACGCAGTATTTCGGGGGGCCGCCGCGCTACCGGGCGTCGCGCGGGCATCCCCGGTTGCGCATGCGCCATAACCCCTTCCCCATCGGGCAGCAGGAGCGTGATGCCTGGCTGGAGCATATGTTGGCGGCGATTGATGAGGTCGGTATTGCTGAACCGGCCCGCAGCGTTATGCGCACCTACTTTGAGCAGGCGGCCACCGCAATGGTCAACCGCGTCACCCCCGAATCCTTGCAGTAGGGACGCGCTTCTGCGCGTCCGTTTTTCCCGCCGTGCCGGCGGCATCGCTGATGGAGCAGTCCCCAGAACACGCACCTTCCGGTTGCACTAACTCCACGGTCAGCCCCGGCAGGCATTCTACCGGTTGCAGCCGATATTCCAGGATGGCATATCCGGGTTATTTGCTCAACGCGCATTTGCGCCGTTTTTTCTGCCATACCGGCTGCAAGGGCCGGACGTTGCACAGATTTTGCGCACACATGGGTTAGACTGACCTGCCCTCCAGTTATTTGCACGCGCTCCTTTTTGCCTACGATAGAATGTCCACACCGCCTTTCCCCGGATTTTGTTGCATGTGAAACAAATAGGCACACATTAAAGCATAGCAAAAGCAGTCGCATGCACCAGAAATGTTGCAAAAGTTGCGCACATTTGTCAAGCTTTTGTACACATTTTGTTGCGTCAGGATGCAGATTTACTGGTTGACAGCTTTAAATGACCGTGCTATACTACGCGCACAATGAAACTTGTGAAGAAACGCACTATTTTCATTTAGTCAATACTGTTCAGCCCCGACGGTCTGTCGCGGGCTAAACCCCTACTAGAAGCCCCGCTTTATCGCACTCCAGCCAGCAGGCGCGAAGGGGATAGCTGTTGGAATGTTTTCTACTACCCTGGTATACCACACGAAAGGCAAACTCGTGTGCAGCGAGCAATTGTATCTTTCTGCACAATCTGTTGCTCCTGAGCGATTGATTATCTAACTCATCGTCCAGCTTTTCCACCAGGAATGAGGGGTTCTGCATGAAGTACCTAAAACACTTTCTGATCGTATCGGTGTTGATCATTTTTACCACCCTGGGAGTGAGCTATCTGCTTGACAACCTCCCACTGCTCCCACCACAGTCCAGCGCACAGGCGGTGTCCATTGACAACCTCTTCTCGATGCACTTCCGGATTATCTCTTTTCTCTTTGCGCTGATTGTTGTGTTTATGCTCTACAGCCTGATTGTTTTTCGCCGCCGCGGGGGTGAAACCGGCGAAGGCGACCATTTTGAGGGACATACCGGACTGGAGATCTTCTGGACCATTATTCCGCTGGTGATTGTGCTCTACTTCTCCTTCATCGGTGCGCAGTCACTGGACGAGACACGCCGGATCGATCCCGATGCGCTCGTGGTGAATGTCACTGCCTTCCAGTGGTCGTGGAGCTTTGAGTATCCCGACTATGGCATTACCTCACCTGCGCTGAATCTGCCCAAGGATCGCCAGGTGCTATTGCGCCTCTCCTCAATCGACGTGATCCACTCCTTCTGGGTGCCGGAATTCCGCGTGAAGCAGGATGCGATTCCCGGCGGCGAGGAGTTTGTCCGCGATCTGCGGATTACGCCAACCGAAGTCGGCGAGTACACAGTGCGCTGTGCCGAACTCTGTGGTGGCGCGCATGCCTACATGAACAGCCCGGTGGTGGTGATGGAACCGACCGATTTTGACGCCTGGGTTGCCGGCCAGCAGGGTGGCGCAGAAGGAGGTACCGGCGACGCGGCGGCGCGTGGCGAGGAGCTTGCCACCAGTATGGGTTGCATCAGTTGCCACTCGACTGACGGTACGCAACTGGTCGGGCCGACCTGGCAGGGGCTCTTTGGACACGAGGTAACGCTGGAAGACGGCACAACCGTTACTGCCGATGAGGAGTATCTGCGCCAGGCGATTCTTGATCCAAATGCCCAGATTGTGCAGGGCTTTGCACCCGCTATGCCGGCATACGAGGGGATGCTGACCGAGGAGCAGATCAGTGATCTGATTGCCTATATCCAGAGTCTGGAATAGCTATGGGCGATAGAAAAGTGACAGAAGACAGGAAAATTTTTTGCATCAGCACGCTTCGGGGCGCGTAAGGAGTATCGCGTATGAACGTTCGTATGAGCAACATTATTACCCTCGCTATTTTTCGGGGATTTCTAGGTCAGATTATCGGAGCAGTCATCGGTGCATCTATTGTGATGTTTATCCGGGTACTGATGGGCATGGACCCGGTTATTGGGAGCCTGGCAACCGATGAACCGCTGCTGGTTGTCGGCGGGTTGGTTGGTGTGGTTGGCTTTATGGCCGGAGTCGGCTCGCTCACGGATTGGGTCAAGATCTCGCTTGGTGGTGATCCGCACATTCCCCACGGTGCAGATCCGCGTGGCTGGCGGCGCTATTTTGCGGTTTCGTACGATCACAAAGTTATCGGCATCCAGTATGGGGTGCTGGGCGTGATCCTGTTCCTGATGGCCGGGTTGTTTGCCCTGACCATGCGTACGGAACTGGCAACCTCCGGGCTGCAGTTTATCTCGTTTAATCTGTTTAACTCCCTGATCGGTCTACATGGCATGGTCATGATCGCCTCGATCCTGATCGGGGTAGCGGCGATGATGAACTACCTGGTACCGATGTTGATCGGTGCGACCGATATGGCCTTTCCGCGGCTCAATGCCTTTGCCTTCTGGATCAATGTACCCGGCGCGCTGCTGGTTGCCAGCAGTTTGCTCTTTGGGGGCTTTGAGACCGGCTGGACCGGCTATCCACCGCTCAGCACGCGCACCTTTCCCGGCGTGCAGATGTTCTTCCTGGGTGTGTATGTGATCGGTCTCTCGTCGATCCTGGGAGCGCTGAATATTATCGCTACCACGCTGCGCATGCGCACCACCGGCATGACGCTCTTCCGGATGCCGATTTTTGTCTGGGCCGCGTTTGCTACCTCGCTGATTGGTCTGACCGCGACGCAGTTGATCGGGCTCTCCTTCCAGTTGGTGATGTTTGAACGGCTCTTCGGAATGGACTTCTTTAACCCGAATGCGGGCGGGAATGTTATCCTGTTCCAGCATCTCTTCTGGTTCTACTCGCACCCGGCGGTCTACATCTTCGTTCTGCCCGGACTGGGGATTATCAGCGAACTGCTGCCGGTCTTCTGCCGGAAGCCGCTGTTTGGCTACCGCTGGATTGCGATGTCATCGATTGCGATTGCCCTGGTCGGCTTCCTGGTCTGGGCGCACCATATGTTTACGTCGGGGATGGAGGAGTATTTGCGAGTGCCGTTTATGTACTCCACCCTGCTGGTGGCCGTCCCGACCGGCGTAAAGTTCTTTAGCTGGGTTGGCACGCTCTGGGGCGGCAAGATCGAAACCCCCACGCCGATGCTGTTTGTCCTGGGGGCGATTACGGTCTTCCTGTTTGGTGGGCTGACCGGGCCGCCCCACGGGACGGTTTCGACCGACCTGCATCTGCATGACTCATATTTTGTCGTCGGGCATTTCCATAACACCATGTTTGGGGGCTTTGTCTACCCCTTCTTCGCGGCGATCTACTACTGGTTCCCCAAGATCACCGGGCGGCGGATGAATGAGACGATGGGCTGGCTACACTTCTGGCTGATGACCCCGGCCTTCTGGTTTATGACCGGCGGCATGTTCTGGGTCGGGCTGATGGGTATGCGCCGCCGCATCGCCGACTATGATCCGGCGCTGGGCTTTGATAATGTCCATCTCTTTGTCACCCTCTCGGCATTTTTAATCGGAGTATCGGTGCTGATTTTCCTGGGCAACATGATCTACAGCGCGCGGCACGGCGAAATTGCCGAGGGCAACCTGTGGCGCTCACGTTCACCCGAGTGGCAGGTGCCCTCACCCATGCCGCAGCATAACTATGACGAGCCGTTTGTAGTCACCGGCGAACCCTACGACTATGGTCTGCCCGGTTCGGTCTATGTGGACATGCATCCCTCCACACCGGAAGAACCCGAAGAAGATCGGGAGGAGGCACCACCCCAGACGCCCGCGCTGGAACCGGCACCGGGAGATTAAGCGGGGATTGGGTTAACGAACTGAGTTGCGGCGGGCGATGGACCAGTTTGGATAAGCGAAACGTCGCCCGCACCGCTCACACAGGACAAACTATTCAGGAGACAGACATATGGATGATGCACGCATGAAAAAATCAACCGCGGTCCGGCAGGGTGTGGTAATCCTGGGTATCCTGGCCGCGCTCACGCTTATTGAATATTTCATTGGTGTTTTTCTTCCCTGGGGATGGCTGCTGCTGCTGCTGGCGCTGATCAAGGCCGTCGTGGTTCTTCAATATTTTATGCATGTATCGCGCGTCTTTTCGAGCGAGGGGGGGCACTAAATGGCAACACATACTGCGGTGGGCGACGGGCATGGCCTGGCACCCCATCACGATGATTATACCGCGTACCATCATATGGTCGGGACGGCCCGCATCGGCCTGTGGCTATTTATTATCTCCGACGGGTTTATGTTTGGCGCGCTCTTCTTCAGCCGGTTTTACCTGCTGGGCGGCGAACGCCCGGAACTTTCTCAGGAACTGGGCCTGATTGTCACCTCGGTGCTGCTGCTCAGTAGCTTCTTTATGAACCGGGCCGAAACACTGATTGCCCATGGTGATAAGCGCGGCTTTATCATCAGTACCATCCTTACGATCATCCTCGGACTGGGCTTCTTTGTGGGTGTGGTCGCAATTGAATGGCCGCAGGCGATTACGCATATCGGTGGACCCGGCACCAACGCAATGGCGTCGATCTTCTTTATGATGACCGGCATGCACGCCTTTCACGTCATCACCGGCATTATCTTCTTATTGATCGTTCTACTCAACGGCATCAAGGGGCGGTTCTCGGTTGAGCGGCACTGGATGGTCGAGGCCTGCGCCAACTACTGGCACTTTGTTGATGTGGTCTGGATCTTCTTCTACCCGGCGCTCTACCTGATGGGGACGCCGGTGGCGCTGGGGCATTGATCACGAATTGCGGCATCTAACGATGACGTTACTCAAATACAACGGACGCGCTTCTGCGCGTCCTACCCCACATTACTAGTAGAAATATTTCTCACTTCTCGGCCGGGGAGGTGCGTCATTCGTACGATGTACCTGGTCAAACCAGGGTAGCCGGAATGACCAGGTACACCGTGCATCCGTCGGGTGGCAAACGAAAAAACTTAATGCGCGGGGGCGGCGTGCTGATGCCGGCGCTGATGCCGGCGATGGTAACGTGACACCAGAAGCGGATAGAGCAAGCCGAGCGTTGCACCGAAGACCAGATGAGCGATCAAGAAAGCCGGCGCGGCATACAGTTCGGAGCCCAGGATTGGCAGTGCAACAAAGCGCGCCAGCAGCCAGGTCACCAGGCCAGACGCCAGACCAATAGAGGTAGGCAGTCCGGGAATATAGTTGAGCTTGAGCAGGCCGCTGTAGAGCGCAGCAAAGCCGACACCAAACGCAAGCGAGAGGCCAAAGTGGATCAAAATACTGACAATCAGCGCCGACAGGCTAAACGCGGTACCGGCGGCGGCAAGCTGGATGTTGAAGATCCCGGCAATGTCATTGAAGGGCACCCACAGACCCCAGTCGTGAATCCAGGAGACAACCATCGCAACCATGCCCATGACATAGCCGGCACCCAGGCCCGCCTCCAGGCCGGCAATCAATTCCGATTTGCCCAGCGTGGCATTCCGGTTGCGCAGGCCAATAGACCAGTTGGTCGTTGTCGGCGTGGTATGCGTTCGGTTCAGCTCAGTAGTCATAATCTTACCTCCTTAACAGGCTCTTGCAGGATACAGGTGGCAATCTCTATCCCGTCCAATCTACCCAATCTACAACCCAAACAGGGCGTTACCCCTGGTCTGGTACAGCCTGGAGGGACCAAAGCTATCCGGCGCAACCGCTGGTCCCAAACTTGCAATGCGGCTTTCTGTCTGCCCGGCTCTATGCGGTGAGAACTGTGTGCATCAACAACTGTTTCACCGGGATGTTATACCATTGAGGTATCAATTATATAACAAAGACAGAACCAGTGCAAGACCTTTTGCACACCATTTTGCGATATACTGTCGATCAAATGCACAGTTTTCCGGACGTATACCATGATCTGCGCTTAGTATAATTGAACCGACAACCGCTTGCTGAAGGATTGTGTACATTCCTGAGCTAGTATTGCAACAATCATGCCAGGATCGGGTATACATAACCAACGGCAATGCGATAGCTGATAGTTATACGGAAGAGGTATTAGATGAAAGCGAAATTTCTCCTGGGTGGCGCGGGGTTGCTCGTGCTTTTACTCATTATCATTGCTGGAACACAGCTTTTTGCCCAACCTTATACTTTTCGCGGCTCGCTGATTGATCCGCCTATGCCCTCTACCGACTTTATGCTGGAGGATCAGCACGGCGCGGATTTTCGCCTGAGCGCCCAGCAAGGCAAGGTAGTGGTGATGGCCTTTGGCTACACCTCCTGCCCCGATGTCTGCCCGACCACGCTGGCCGATTTCAAGCGGGTGCAGATGCTGCTGGGCGATCAGGCCGAGCAGGTGCAGTTTGTCTTTATCACGGTTGACCCGGAGCGTGATACTCCCGAGCGCCTTGATCAATATATGACAGCCTTCGATCCGACATTTCGCGGGCTATACGGCGATATGCGCGAACTGGAGCATGTCTGGGAGAGCTACGGGGTTTACCATGCGAAGCAAGAGGTGGGCAGCGCCGCCGGGTATCTGGTTGATCACACCTCGCGCATTTATGTCGTGGATGTCCAGGGCAATCTGCGCTTGACCTTTCCCTTCGGGGCAACCACCGAAGATATGGCCCAGGATATCCGTCACCTGGCGGAGGAAGCATCATGAACTTTTCACATCCACTGGTGCGCCGCCTGATCATCACCGGGATTATCGGGATTGTGCTCTCGATTGCGATCAGCGAGGGCGCATACCAGGCGTTGCGCGATGACACCGATCGTGACCCGCAGACCGTCGAACTGGTCATCCCGGCCGGCACGGCGGAACAGGTCGAAGCCGGCAATACGGTCGAGTCAATTCCGGAAGAGATGGTGTTTGTCGAAGGCGATGTGCTGCTGGTCAAGAACGAGGATACTACCGACCATCAACTCGGCCCGGTCTGGGTGCCCCCCGGCACCACTGGCCGCCTGGTAATGGAGAATGCGAATAACTACTCGTATGGCTGCTCCTTCCGGCCGAGTCGCTATCTGGGGCTGGATGTGCGTCCACGGGGCGCGTCGCTGACCTCGCGCATCCTGGCGCTCCTGTTTGTTGCACCACCAACTATTGGCCTGCTCACCCTCTACAGCACCCTGGTGATCCCGCTGCCCCCGAAGACGCCGGTAGCGACCACAGCAGCGCCGAAGCGCAGAGCAAAAACAGTCCATCCGGCTCCCAAACTCGATAGCACACTACCAATTATTGGGGAAGAGCATACAGTCACACCATCGACAAATGGCAAAAAGACAAATGGACATGGTACACAGTAGGTTATGTTATGATACTGCGAATTTTTCTTAGAATGTTTAGTGGGTTCTGGCTGCCAACCACGTTGCTGGCACTTGTGGCGATTGGCGTCATGATCCGGTTGGGCATCTGGCAACTGGACCGGCATGATCAGCGCCAGGCGTTTAACACACGCGTTTCGGCGCAACTGGCGCAACCGCCGATTGAACTGGCCGGCGATGCCCTTGCCACCGATCTGCCCGGCATGGAGTATCGTTCGGCAGTTGTTCGGGGGGAGTATGATCACGCGCAAGAAGTGGTGATCCGCAACCAGGTCTGGGGCAACCAGTTCGGCGTACACTTGCTGACGCCGCTGATCATCGCGGGAACCGACCAGGCCGTCCTGGTTGATCGCGGCTGGATACCGGCTCAAGATGCGGAGCCGGAGCAGTGGGACCAGTATCACGAGCCGGGTGTGGTCGAGGTTGAGGGGATGATTCGCCTTTCCCGCAGCGAGCCGGACTTTGGCGGCGTGCCCGACCAGCTTCCCGCGCCGGGAGAAGCATTGCGAGCCTGGAACAATGTAAATATCCCCCAGATTGACGAACAGGTTTCCTACCCGCTGCTACCGGTCTATATTCAGCAGGCACCCGATCCGGCCTGGACCGGCATGCCCTACCGCGATCAATTGGAGTTTGAACTGACCGCCGGGCCGCATATCGGCTATGCGATCCAGTGGTTCCTGTTTGCCACGGTGCTGGGGCTGGGCTACCCGGTGTACGTGCGGCACCACGAGGTCAGACGATCAAACGAGGCAAATGCAGTTGACGAGGATGCGCAAGAGAAAGAGAGGGAGGAATGAACTACGCACTGATATTGACGCAGGTTGCCCAACCGCCGACGGCCCCCGGCCTGGATATCGCAGGGGTGGCAAATTGGGCGATCTTCTGGAGTGTGGTCGTCATCTTTGTGGTGATCGAGGCGCTGCTGATCTACACTGCCGTCCGGTTTCGCCACCGCAGCGCCACCGGCACAACTCCAACCGCCTCGGACACGCAACGCTCCTGGCAGACAGATCTGGCCTGGACGCTGCTCCCGGCCCTGATGACGGCGGTCATCCTGTTCTTTACGTTTCAGGCGATGGTGAACGGGGTATAGGTTCCAGGGGACAGGGGACAGGGTTTCAGGTGTCGGCGCTTGTACCCGATTGCATCGGACATAAGATGATTGATATCGGTTATTGTAACCGCTTACTTCAAGCAAAACTCCTTGCGGTAATGAAACGATGGAAGTAGTCATATGAAAACATCTGCTTATCGCCGTCTGTTATTGACCAGCGCTGTTGCAACATTTATCCTGATCGTGAGTGGTGGCGTTGTCAGCCTCGCCGGGGGGGCGACGGCCTGCCCCGACTGGCCGCTCTGCTCGGGGCAACTGCTGCCGCCCTGGCGCATGGATGCCTGGATCGAGTATGCCCACCGCCTGCTTACGCTGGTGGCCGCGCTGTTGATTGCCGTCGTCAGTCTGGTTGCCTGGCGACGGCAGGACCGTGATCCCTGGGTGCGGCGTCCGCCACTGGTGGCACTGGCGCTGCTGCTCGTTCAAATACTACTCGGTGCAGTGATTGTCTGGTTCAACTCGCCCGAGCTGATACGCATGTTCCACCTGGGGATGGCGACCAGCATCCTGGCCGGCCTGATCATCCCGGCGATTGCCCTGAGCGTTGAGAATAGCAGCGCAACCGATGGAACGCACCTGCGCCGGGGAGGACGCGCCATGCAGCGCGCGCGTCGCTACCGCCGCCTGGTGTTTGGCACCGCACTGGCAACCTGGCTGCTACTGCTGACCAGCGTGGGCCTGGCCGAAACCAGTACCCGCAGCAGCACAGCACCGCAGTTGGGCGGCCTGGGAGCCATGCTGGAAACCGGGCATCACTGGACGCTGCTGCTGGTCGGATTACTCCTGCTGGGGGTCTTCTGGACAACCTGGCGCAACCGGCGGCAGGATCGGCTGCTGCTGACGACCGTGTTGCTGGCCGGGGGGCTGCTGCTGACCCGCGCCGCAGCCGGTACGCTGGGCGCCGTCACCATGCCCGCGCTGCTGACCGGGCTGCATCTGGCACTCTGGAGCGCACTGGTGGTGCTGAGTATGCTGGCGCTGCGCCGGCCCATCCCCGCCCTGGTGACCATGCCGGCCGGCGGGACAGTCGGGACAGTTGGGACGGTCGGGACACCTGGTGCCGCGGCGAAAGCGGATCGGCAGCCCTCGCTCATCAGTGATTACATCAGCCTGACCAAGCCCAAGGTGATTATGCTGCTGCTCTTTACCACGCTGGCGGCAATGTTCATCACCGAGGCGGGTACGCCCGCGCCGGCGCTGGTCTTCTGGACAATGCTGGGGGGCTATCTGGCGGCCGGGGGGGCCGGGGCCATCAACTGCGCCTTTGACCAGGATATCGATATCAACATGGGACGCACCAGCCGCCGCCCCGTACCGAGCGGGCGCATCTCGCGGCGCAATGCCTTCTGGTTTGGCATTGCGCTCTGCGTGGCGGCATTTGTGGTTCTGGCTGTGTTCACCACCTGGCCGGCGGCCATCCTGGCGATGATCGGCGCGGTCTACTACTCCCTCTTCTACACACGCTGGCTCAAGCGCAACACCTGGCAGAATATCGTGATTGGTGGGGGGGCCGGTTCCATTCCGCCGCTGGTGGGATGGGCCGCGGTCACGGGGACGCTGACGCTACCGGCGGTCCTGCTGTTTGCGATTGTCTTCTACTGGACGCCGCCGCACTTCTGGGCACTGGCGCTGGTCAAGGAGAAGGACTATGCCCGCGCCGGGGTACCAATGCTGCCAGTCGTCGCGGGCGAGGCCGAGACGCGCCGGCAGATCCTGCTCTACTCGGTGCTGATGGTCGGGATCACGCTGCTGCTGGTGCCACTGCAGGCGATGGGAGTGATCTACCTGGCGCTGGCGCTGCTGTTCGGCGGGATCTTCCTGCGCTACGCCTGGGATATCTGGCGCGAGGGTGGGCAGAAGCATATCTGGGGCATGTACAAATATTCACTGCTCTACCTGGCGCTGCTGTTTGCGGCGATGATCCTGGACCGGATGGTGTTGGGGTAGCGGTGGACATTTCCAGTTCCAATAGCAAGGTTGTTCATTAAACCAGCCTGGTCGCGCAATCTTCCTGCCTGCCCTGTAATTACAGGGCAGGCTTATTTTATGGTGTGTGGAAGTCGCGCACCTCAGAAATCGTGAAGCGCTTACGGACAGACAAGACGATAGCCGAATCCGCGCACAGCTTGAATACGGCGGTAATCGGGATCGCAGGCTTCAATCTTGGTTCGCAGGCGTTGAATTTGCGCATCCACGACGCGTGTATCACCACTGATATCGTCCCCCCACACGCGTCGGAGCAGTGTTTCCCGCCCGATAACCTGCCCGGCATGCTCCATCAACACGACAAGCACTTGCCACTCCTTAGGTGAAAGCTGGATGTCCCGTCCAGCAACTGTCACGCGATGCTGCGCCCGCCACACCTTTAACGAACCACAAGCTAGTGGTTCTTCCTCACAAGCAGGCATCACCGTAGTATGCTGTGCAAGACGTAACAATGCCTTCACACGGGCAACTAGTTCAATCGGGACAAACGGCTTGGTTACATAATCATCAGCCCCTAGTTCAAGACCAATAAGTTTATCATGCACCTCATCGCGTACAGAGAGCATAAGAATCGGCACATAGGTAGGAAGTTGCCGCACTCGCTGACAAACGGTGTACCCATCAATGCCAGGTAGCATTACATCAAGTACAATCAAGTCGGGAAGCCGGTGTTGGTCAAACCAGTTGAGCGCTTCACTTCCCGTTGCAACACTATCCACACGATACCCTGACTGAGTTAGTAACGCGGAAACACCGCTACGAATAGCGGGATCATCATCGACAATCAGAATTGAAGAATTACTCATCACCTGCACTTCTTTGGAGGCACGACCGGATGCCAGGAGGTGTAGACTGAATTATAGTAGCAGTAGTTAATCAGGGTGTCAATCCTCCTTACTTTATATCTAGTACTCGATTAAACATTACTCCCGTTTAAGTCATATTTGTTCGGAAGTCACGGAAGCCACTTTATCCGGTTTCAGCTTTAATACCATGCTGACTTGACTTGTCACGGTGAAAAACACAGCTTTTCACTGGGCAGAGATGAATATTGCAATATTGGACATGTTCTTAACCTGCGCTTAACAAAACTGTAGACAAACTGTTGCAAAATTGTGGTCTTGTTGCAGCTTTTAGCTGATACCCTGATGGCACACGGCTAGAAGTTGAACAACAAGGAGAGACACAATGCGAATGAAACGAATGAGGCTACTGCTCGCTGTCGGGTTTGTGTTAGGTATCGCGTTTGCTGCCATAGCAGTGGAGGCACAAGCAGCACAACGCTTCAAGGTTACCTACATGGCATATTTATGGTCTCCTCATGCACCAAATCATGTCTGGCAGCCTGCCGGCGATCCGGATTGTGATGATAACTACTCGCAATGGAATACTGTGCCACAGAATCAAATAATTCCGACGAACAACCTTGGTACACACTCCAATAATATTGTAACAGGAGCAGCGATAACAGCACATTGGGGACTTGATGGTTGGTTCGACTGTGCGAATGGACAGTGTTGGGTACGATTGTGTAACACTGATGCATGGGGTTCTGATCCATGGTCAGTTCGAATTGGAAGCTGGTAGCGAGATAAGTATGGGGTGATCATTTTAGTGTAGTCTTTATCTCTGCGGAAAGCAAGAATGTTTGATATACCAGGTTTTAACAACCTGGTATATCAAACATTCTTGGGAATATAATAAAGAGGACAACATGAAACTTGCTAATTTACTTAAACTATGGTTAGGCTTCATTGTTATCTTAACATCAACAACGTCATGCCAGTTACCAACCGGATCAGCAACAACTGCAGATGAGCGTACCACGATTTCATTTGCGGTGCATGATCACCATCGTGAGATTTACGAAACATTTGCTAAAAAGTTCATGGATGAATATCCTGAACTGCGCGTCGTTATCGTTTCCAAAGATGAACTGATAAACCAGCTATTGGCACAAGATCCGCAGCCAGGGAGTCTGGCACAACAGCGTTGGATTCTATCCCATGCCGATACTACACTGGCAGGTAATCTGACCGAGATGAGCGAGCATGATCTCATTCTTGATCTCCTGCCCTTGATGGCGGCGGATGCTGGATTCGAGCGTGCCGATTTTTATCCCAATATGCTTGATCAGTATATGACTGCGGAGCATCTCTGGGCCTTGCCAAATTATCGTGCTGTCCATTTGCTTAGCTATAACAAGGATTTGTTTGAACAACTTGATGTACCAATGCCAGAACTGGGTTGGAGTTGGCGAGAATTATTTGGCACTGCTGAACAACTTGCCCGCAAGCAGGATGGCACAGTGATAGTTGGCGGATTACTGGCATCGCTTAGTAGTGTAGTACCATTACTGGAGTCAGCACTGGAGGAAGAAGGAACTGACCTCGCAGATATGCCGCCAGAGCAGGTGAAATTTCAGCATGAAACGCTTATTCAAACGATCATGTACATTCGTCGCTTACAAGAAACAGGTGCGTTGGTAGTTCCAAGGGATTTGAATCCTGATGTTGAGCCAGCCATAAATATCTACGAGCTTCATCAGAGCGGACAGCTTGGCATGTGGAGCAGTGGTTATTTTACTCCAGGCGACGACGATGGTGATCTCTTACCGGAAGAGGGTTCATTTACTGTAGGTAAAACAGCCTATCCACCTGACGAACATTACTTTGGAGCAGTTGGTGAAGGCTATGTCGTCAGTACAGGGACTGCGTATCCAGATGCCTCCTGGCAATGGATCGAGTTTCTGTCACGCCAACCGGCCATATTTGAGACAGCATCAGTAACTGATCCTGGCGCATTACTTGTACCTGCACGTCAATCAGTAGCTGAGGTAACAAATTTTTGGGAGCAATTAGATGATGAAACTGCTGCCGCTGTGCGTTGGTCGGTCGAACATGCCATAGGCGAAGCTGATCGCCCGCGTTATGCGCAGGCACTTACAACATTGAGTACACTTACATATGATCTGTTTGACAAACCTGAACTTGATGCTCAGGAATTAGTAGCTCAAGCAGAAGAAAAGCTCGAAGAAGAGATTGCTAAGACACTTTTGACACCAACGCCCCAGTTATCAGACGAGCCCTTGGCTGTTGCGACACCTGAACCACCAATAAATAGTGATGAACGCGACGTGATCACCTTTGCGATTTACGGTCGGAGCTACATTAATCTGAGGCAACGGATTAAAACATTCAATGAACAACAAACAAATGTATTTATTAAGCTTGAAGGCAATACTACATTTGGAAATGCAGGCTCAATTGATGGCCTGGCGCAAACGAGTGATTGTTTTATGTGGACTGGAACTTTTCCAACCGATGAAACCGAGATGCTGCTTGACCTTCAGCCGTTGATCAGTGCGGAAAACCGTCTTGCAATAAACGATTATCCCAGTCTCTTACTCACACCGTATCAATTGGCGGGGAACCTGTACGGATTGCCCTACACCGTGCAACTGCGGGCACTCCACTACCAGCATGACTTGTTCGCGGCAAATGGTATGAGTGAACCAACAGCAGAATGGGCACCAGACGACTTCCTCGCTACGGCGCAAGCACTCACAGCGGAGGTAAGTAATGAGCAGCAATACGGCTATGTACCTTACAGCGGAGCCATCCCCGACCTCTTATTTTTCATTCAACAGTTTGGGGGTGAGGTGCTGCGTGGAAGTAGCGACAATCTTCAACCAAATTTTCGTGATCCGGCAGTAATTACTGCGATTGAATGGTATCTTGATCTTGATCGCGTGTATGGTGTGATGCCACCGCTCCACACACTGGTGAACGAGAGCGGTGGCGGCAGCGAAACAGCGCTTGATCTCGTGCGTCATGGTCGCGCCGGCATGTGGTTTGGCCCAGGGACACTGATGTTTGGCGCGGCAGAGGATGGAACTGAACCAACTTTCACAGAAGCCCTTGCTCCATTACCAGTCGGCAATGCCGGGCTCCATCCTGGCGATACATATATACAGAGTCTGCATATCTCAGCACAGACAGAGTATCCCCAGGCATGTTGGGAATGGCTCGTATTTCTCAGTAATGACGCAAGTATGATTGCATGGCCGGGTGTCCTGCCGGCACGCTCATCAGTGGCTCAAGCCATAGATCTCCCGCCGGGCGCACCAATGGAGGATCAGCGCTTATTCCAGATCCATACGGCATTGTTAGCTGAGAACACGAACGCTATCCATGCACATACAACAATTGATATGCAATCGCCAGTGTTGCAATGGTTCTTTCAGGCACTGCACGCAGTTATTACCGAGGATGCCAATCTTGCAGACGAACTTGCAACTGCTGAACAAACTACGACGGTATATATAGACTGTGTTGCAGAAGGAATAGCCAAAGGTGATTGTATTGAGCAAGCTAATAGGGCTGGTGATGCAGAATAGTTCTACCAGTTCGTTGGTAGGCAACAGTTGAGGAGGTACTGTATGAAAGTAACGCCCGGTTACATCTTTCCCGGTATATACATCTCACTGATCTTAGTAATGTGGATTGTTGTTCTGATGTTCGATGGTAGTGATATGGAAGCTGCGTGGATATATTCCTTTCTGCTTGGGATGCCATGGACATTCATCTTCAGAATGGCGCTTGCACTCATAGGAGTTGATGTCATGTTTATTGTTAAACTTTTTATTTTAATCAGTATCGCAATCAACACGTTTCTGCTGTACAAATCAGGAAGCTGGGTCAGGCAGGTAGTTATGACAGGTAGGAGTAGCGGCTAGAATCGGGGTTATTCACCAGACATTATGAACGTTGCATGTTTCATCCCGATATCGCCGCTCAGGAGTCCCGGCTTCCGCCGGTTCCGGCCACACACCGGCTGAAGCCGGGACTCCCGCGCCGGGGCCGTCGCCCCATGACCACCCCTTTTCAGACAGGCTCTTAGAAACACGCTCGCGCGTGGGGGAAGACGAAACATGGGTAAACACTTCTTCTCCTGTAAGAACAACGAACAAAGAACCAGAGAACAAAACACCCTGAGTACCGGGCTGCAGTAGGTGCGGCGTGCAACCGCACGCCGGGTATCGGTCAGGCATATCTGGACTATTTTCTCAACGTTCATTAACCGTGCTTACTTACCTGCCGGCTATAAGATCAGCAGTAGCACCCATTGCGTCCTCGATCTGTCGCGGCACCACCTCCCAGTGGATATCATATGCGCCGCGCGTCTCATCGCCCTGGACAACCAGGCGATAGGTTCCCGCCTGCGGTACTTCGACCTCGGCGCGGCCCGCCTCATTGCCCTCCATCCGCATCAATGTTGTACCATCCGGGGCTTGAATCTCCAGCAGCAGTTGCCCTTCTTCCGTCTGCAGTTCATACTCCAGCACAATCATCTCGTCCGCGGCGACAGTCAACCCGCTGTCAACCGTATCATCGAGATACTGATAGCTTGCCGCCATATGGCCGGGTATATTCGTCCCGGCGAAGCCGATCCGGTGGTAGTTCAGGGCATCCCAGACCGTCAGCCCGGCGATACCCAGAACGACCAGCCCCAGCAGAAGAATAACACCGTGATATGCACGTAGTCGCATTGGAACTTCTCCTCTCGTGTGATGGACAAAACGCAAAGTAGCCGGCACCAGTGGTTTTGCAACTTCCGTGTTCCGGCCTCTCCGCTGTACATGCATGGTTACACGAACAGGGGGGCATGTTCATCAGGCGGAAGTGGGGTTTGCAGATCACACAACAGAGGGAGCGCCAGACTGGTCGATTGACCAGGTTTATTACAATAGAATGACATCAGTCCATGAAGCTTGCGCCAAGACGCAGAGGTCGCCAGGAACCGTATAAACGTTGCGACGTTGCGCGAGCTAATCCGGCCATATCTGAAAGGCACTGCCCCTGACTCCCAGGCTACCAGCCGGGGTTGACAGACAGTCTGGCATACGCTATTATCTACACAGATTTTGACCTTAAGAATAGTTCCTTCTTCATATGATAGTATAATCACGCCTGGACGTGTTATGTGAAGTGCAGCCCTGTAGCCTGGACCCGCTTCCGCGCCTATCTCCTGAACAACTAACGGTACAGGGTATTCCACGCCGGCTTTGTTTCAATGGCTATCTACTGCAACGAACATATCGCCTGTCATAATTGGATACACCTGCCTGCGCAGGCGGTCATCCATGCCGCAAGATACTCAGGCTATCCGTGTACCTGCGGATACCGTTCAACTATGGAAAGTAGCAGGGGAAAGTAGCAGGTTTGCATGGCACAAGAAATGATCTTACCGGGCACCTATATCACCGTACGCGACGAGGGGTTAATTAGTGCCGGGCGTGTGGCCTCCGGCAATATCGGCATTGTGGGCACCGCCGCGGCCGGGCCGGTGAACGAGGTGAAGATCCTGGGGAGCTTTACCGAGGCCCGCCAGGAGTTTGGCGAACCGGACCCCTGGCCCGGCGATAAGCAACCCCCATTGACCCTTGTACGCGCCCTGGAGCAGATCTATAACAACGGTGGGCGCACGGTCTATGCGGTACGGGTGGCTAATCCGGATGCGCTGGCGACGGCAACGCTGGTGCTCGCGCTCGATGCGCAACCGGCAGTGAAGCTGGCAGCGAAAACCCCCGGCACCGCCGGCAACACCATCCGGGTGAAACCGACCGGCGACCCCGCCGCACAACTCATCGAGATTGGCGCTGGGAATACCAGCGAAACCTACCCGACGGCCACGGCTGATGAACTGATTGCCCAGGTGCAGGCCAACTCAACTCTGGTCACCGCCACCTACGCCGCCGAAGGGGAAACCGGCCCCGCGCTGGCGGATCTGGGTGAGGCCGGTACGCCGCTGAGCGGTGGCAACGACGGAGCGGCTGCTACCAGCGCGGATTATGCGCGTGGCCTGGAGTTGCTGGAAAAGCCCATCGTCAATATTGTGCTACTGGCCGGGCAGGATGCCGCGAACGGCATGGGTGCCGCACTTCAGGGCCACCTCCAGCGCACGGCAGCCGTCCGGCGCGAGCGCATCGGCATTATGGGTAGCAATGGCACCGATGCTGTGGCAACCATCGCGGACCACGACTTTGCCAGTGACCGGCTGATCTTCGTCGCCCCCGGTCTGCGCCTTACCCAGACCGATCCGCAGACCCGCGTCACGGCGCAGGTTGCCTTGCCGGGTAGCTATATGGCTGCTGCGGTTGCCGGGCTGGTTGCCGCCCTGCCGGTGCAGGCCAGCCCCACGAACAAAACGCTGGTAATTGAAGATGTCAGCAGCGAGTTTAGCGCGGCAGAACTGGCAAACCTGGTGCAACATCGGGTGCTGGCGGTGGAAAAACGAGCGGGCTTCCGGGTGGTGAAGGGAATTACCACTGCCACCAACTCGGCCTGGCATCAGATCACCACCCGGCGCATTGTTGACTATGCCATCTATGGCGTGCGTTCAGCATGCAACCCCTACATCGGCAAACTCAATAACGAGCGGGTGCGCAGTGCTATGAAAGCCACGCTCGATGCTTTCCTGACCCGCATGGTGCAGAGTGAGGCGCTGGTTAGTTATCAACTGAGTGTCACCGCCACCCGCGCCCAGCAGATTGCCGGACAGGTGATGGTGACGCTGACGTTGCAGCCTACTTTTAGCATTGACTTTATTCAGGTCACGCTGTATCTGGGGTAGCTGACAGGTTATTAGGTTGCAGGTTGCAGCACTACGCTTTAAGGAGATAAAGAACCATGCCAAATGTGAATGTATTCCGTGGCTCGGACGCGGCGCTGGTGCTGGCGGTTGATGACAACGCCACGGTCGAAGGCTCGCTGGCCGATGCGCTGATTGGCGAGTATGAACTCTCCTCCGTTGTGGGGCGCTTGCAGAATGTACGGGTGTTTGTCCAGAATGAACTCAAACCCTATCACGAGATTGGGCAGCGCTTCGCTACCGAATTGCGTCCGGGAAACATCAATGTAACCGGCACCATCGAACGCGCCCACATCAACGGGGCCATGCTGCGCCTGCTGCTCGGCGACGGGGCAACCAGTCCGCCCCCGACTGAGGGAATGGCGCAACCCGCCTTCAATATCGTGGTCAATATTACCAACCCGGCCCAACCCGGCGCAACCAGCACCCTGACGGTCTTCGGGGTCAAGTTCGACACCTGGAGTTTTGTTCTGCCCGAGGACGATTTTGTGATGGAGTCAATCACGTTTAAGGCACTACGTATCAGCAGTGAAGAGACCGAGGCAAGCGCCGGATAGCCGGATCATGCTGCATAACCCAGGGGCCGTATGAACATAGTCACACCTACCGCCGATGATCTGCTGGCCGGAGCCGGCATAACCTTTGATGTGGCGATTCCGCCGCAGGTGCTCTATCCGGCGGGCAGCGGTTCGGCGCACGCACCGGATGCCGCGGCCACCGCAACGGAACTGGTGGTGCAACTGCGGCCTATTACCATCGGCACATTTCAGTTGATCATGAAGGCGGCGCGCAACGATCCGGGGCTTATTCCCCTGCTGATGATCAAGGAAGCGCTGGTGCAGCCCACACTGACGCTGGAACAGGTGAAGCGCATGCATCTGGGCATGGTCAACTTCCTGATTGCCCATATCCGCACGATCAGCGGTCTGGATGAAAAAAAAAGCCCCCCGCTGGATTGACAGACGCGCCCCTGGCACAGGCCGGCTTCCGCCTGGCGCGTGCCTTCGGCTGGACCCCGCAGCAGGTGCAGTCGATGACGATGGCGCAGGTGAAGCTCTATCTCACGCTGTTGGATGCCGAGCAGGATACCTAAGATGGAACAGCAGTCATTAGCCGATCTGGGACGATCAATTCAGGCCGCACTGGAGACGCGCCTGCATGCCTGGAACGCCGACTGGCCGGTGGATGCGATACTCCCCGCCGCCGATGGGCAGGAACTCCAGCGCGTGGATGCGGCGGTGCAGCAGGTTGCCGCCCTGCCGGAGGCATTGCTGGCCCTGGAGCAGTGGTTCACTCAGGGCTTTCTACCGCCGGTCGATCCATCTGACACTTCCACGCCAGACGCACCGCCCCGGTCCTACTCGCAATCGGCGCTTCCGCCCGCCGCTACTGTCACCGCCACGGACACGGTGCGTGAGTTGACACCTCCCACCGGCAGCAGTGTTGCGGCCTGGTCCGCTGAGCGGGAGGATCAGCCGGCCCGGCCTGCGCCGCCACCGCCAACTCAGGCGCAGGCAGCAACCAGTCCGCCGCTATCCGCCGGCAGCCCACCGGCGCATGCTGCCCCACCCGGAGACATGCCTGACCAGTCCAAACTGGTCTACCCGGCGCAGGTTCTCCCCGATCAGCCCGGCGCGGCACAGCCCCGACCATCTGCGGCACCAGTCACGCCCGGTGAGCAGCGCTCCGCCCTGCCGGACCCACCCGCCGCCGATCCGCCGTCAGCCATGGCGTTCGAGCAATCTGCACACGCGCCTCGGGCGCCACTGGGGTCACTGCGCGATCTGGCGCATCTGCCGGCAACCGGCAACCCGGAAACGACCGCTCTCTCCGGCATTGCCGCTGCCTCGCGGGAAGCGGATACGCAACCGCAGCACCCATCAAACGATATTCCAACTCCGCCGGACGGTGAGGATTTGAGGACGGGGATAACTCCGGCGATTGACACGCAGCCGCGCTATCCAATCCATGACATGCCCCCGCCGGCGGACGGTGGGCCGCGGCTATCCGATGCGGCACCCCCGGTGCATGCGCAGCAACGCTTCCACTCCAGCGCAACGCTGCTCCCACCAGTTGCCCGGGAAACGCCGCCGCTGTCGGGGTATCCTGCCGACACGGAACAACGCTTCCCGGCGGAGGAACATCCGACCCTGCCGGCGGTCCAGTCGCCGCCGCCTGCCGTACCGTCACTCGCGTCGGTGGGAATGCCTTCAGTTGCGCCGCCGACCAACCTGCCCCCGGTCTCGGCAACCGATGCAGCCAACCCGCAACCGACACCGGTCGCACCGCCCGAACCACTACCGGCGCAACCCGGCCCGACGGTCAGCGCATTCGACCGTATGCAGACACCGGACCTGGATCGCATCCTGGAAGCGCTGGCCCGCGAAATTCAGCGCGAATACACGCTGTTCTATGAAGATTCGTAAGCAGGAGCACATGCATGCCTGTTGATCTGGCCGGTATCCAATTGAAGCGCATCCACAAGATCGCTACCCAGGAGCAGGCGGCGTTCGTCTACCACCGGATTCCCGGTCTGGAGGGTGCCGTTGCGCAAGACCTGGGGCGTGCCTCGGTGCGCCTGCAGATCGAGGGTATCTTCTATGGAGCCGAAGCTGTGGCGGATATGGAAGAATTGCGCAAGGTCTACCAACAACGCCGGCCGGTGGACTTCCTGGCCGATATTGTAGGCCGCGCCTACTTTGGGCAGGTCATCCTGGATTCCTTCGAGGTATTTCAACTGGCCCGCGACCCGGATCAGTTTAGCTACACGCTCACGCTGGTCGAGTATGTCGCGCCGCCGCAACCAACTACGGCCACGGCCAGTGTTGATGCGGCGATCCAGGCCGATGCGCAGGCATTTATGGATGTTGCCACCCTGCCCGATGCGTTGCAGACCGGCTCCATCCCCGAAATTACCGACCCTACCACGCCGCTCACGGGGGCCGTCAGCCAGATGCAGGCAGTCACCGGGGAACTGGACCAGGTGACGCAGGGTATTGCGGGACTGTTCGGCCCGTCCGAAGCGCCACCACCAGAGCCGCCGCCGCTTGAATTGCCGGACGACTGGGGTAAGCCGGCACCGCTCACCTGGCCGCAGCAATAACCAGGGGACTGTATGTCACTGCAACAACTGACGACCATACCAAATGAGATTACACCTGAGAAGCTTGGTATAGATGTCTTAAAAAACCAGATTACCGAAATCGCCGGCCTTTCCTTCCCCGCGCTGGATGGCCTGCCGACCTCCGGCGACGTGAGCCTGCCCGACCTCAGCATGCTGACCGATCTGGTCGGTGGCTTTGAGCAGATGACGCAGACCTTCGGCGGGGGGCCGGAAGCGTTGATCGGCGACCTGCGCGGCCTGCTGGACGACATGCGCAACGGCTCGGTCGATATCACCAGCCGCTGCGGTGCCATCAGCGCGGTGACGGACAACCTGGACCAGTTGCCGCAGCAGTTGCTCGGCGCGTTTGAGCAGTTTGGCGGCGAGATTGTCCCCCTGTTTGAGCAGTTCCAGCAGCAGCCGACGGATGCCACCGCCATCATCGACATGTTTCACCTGCACACCCTGGGAGACACACTCCAGCAGCAGTTTACCGCCCCGCTGCAGGCCCCGCTGGAGCAACTCGACACGCTGACCAGTCTGGTTGAACCGCTGGACAACCTGGCCGACCAGCCCTGGCTGACCGGGTATGCCGACCTGCTCCAGCAGGTGATCAACGGCGAACCGGCCGCGCTGGAAGATCCGGCGCTGGTGGAATCGCTGCATGCCGCAGTGGGCAGTCTGAATGGGCAAATCGCGGGTGCCGCTGCGACGCTGGGGCAGTTCAGCACCGGCCTGGAGCGCTTCAGCCACGGCATGACCGCGACGCTGGAACAGGTGTTGGCCCGGCTCGATCCGCACAACCTGCTGCAGATGCCGCCCATGGTTGAGCAGGCGCTCCAGCAACTGGAAAACCTCCAGATTGGCAATTTTATTGCGCCGATTGAGCAGGCCGCCACAACCGTTGATGCGCTGCTCGGTCAGCAGATCGATCAGGTGATCGACCTGATCGACCAGGGCATCGCCTTTATCGTCGGGGGCATCGGGCAGGCGCGCCAACTGCTGGTCAAAGTGCAGGCAATTGCCACCGACCTGATCGGGCAACTGACCGATTTTATCAGCAATCTCAACATCAGCGAAACAATCGCCCAGGGCAAACAGGCGTTCAGTTCATTCGCCACCACGATTAGCGGTGTGCTGGATCAAGTAAATGGGGTGATTGTCCAGGTCTTCGACTTTATTGACCAGGTGATTGACCAGCTTCAAGCCCTGGATTTTCGCCCCTTGATTCAGCAACTGCACACGGTGCTCTACCGCGTGGTAGGGGTGCTGGACGATCCGCAGGTGCGTCAGGTGACTGACCAGGTGAAAGCCGGGATTGACCTGGTGATTCAGCATCTGGATCAGATCGGCTTCAATCTGATTGTCGATCAGGTGGTCACCCAGGCCGACCAGATGAAGGCGACCCTCGCGGCGGTGGATGTTTCCCAACTGAATGCCCTCCTGCGGCAGGCGCTGGGTACCGCGCTTGACCTAGTGCAGGAGCAGATCGATCCGCCCGGCACAAAAATCACTCAACCGATTCTGGCGCAGTTCGATGAGCATGTGATGCAGCCGGTAGCGACCCTGCTGGAGCCGGTGCAGGCCCAGATTACCGCGATCCTGGATATCATTCACACCCTTGAGCCCGGCACGCTGGTCAGCCGGGAGATTACCCCCTTCTACGATGAACTGGCGGGCCGCGTACGCGCCTGGCTGGACCGGGAGCAGATCATGCAGCAACTCGGCGGGGTGACGACCTTCTATGCGTCACTCATCGCAACGATTGACACGCATGCCAACCCGGAGAAATTGCTGGCTCCGCTGCTGACCTGCTATAACACATTGCAGGAGTTCATCGACCAGTTGAACCCGCAAACGCTGCTTGCCCCGCTGGAAGAACTGCTCGACGTTGTGCGCAACCAGATTGCCGGCCTGGACGTGAACGGGCTCATCCGGCAGATCAAAGCGCCGGTCGCAGCGGTGGTGCAGCAGATCACCGCTTTCCGCCTGGAAGAGCAGCCCTTCTGGGGGCCGGTGCAGCGGGTGCTGGATATCCAGCCGCAAGAACTGCTTGACAATTTTATGCAGCAGATCCGGCAGACCATTAATCAGATCGACCTCGCCGCGCTGGAGCCGGTGATGGCGGGCCTGCGACCGGCACTGGATGCCATCACCGGCACTATCACGCAGAACCAGCTTCCCGACGCGGTAGAACGCATTATCACCACCATTGAAGGCGTGCAGCGCCAGGTCGTGCGCACGCTTACCGGGCTGCAAAGCACATGGGAAGACGCCACACGCCGGAACCTCCCCGCCGCCCTGCAAGCCCGGCTGCAAACCCTCCAACCGGTGCAACTGCTGGGGCCGGTGACACGCCGGCTTGATCAGATGCTCCAGGCCGGGCGCAGTATGCCGGCATCCCTCCGGCAGCTCTGGCAGACCTTGCAGCAACAACTGGCACAGGGCAGCGCCTTCCTGGAGCGATTGCTCAGCGAGGGAGCCGCCGCCCTGCAAGACTTCCTGCGACAACTGCTGGATAACCTGGTTGCGGGTCCGCTGGCCCGGGTCGTCAACCTGCTGAACGAACCGCTGGCGGGTATCCGCCGCGCAGTCGCAACCTTCCTCGGCTTGCAGGACCATCTCGGCGTCCTGACGAAGATCCCGGAGACTATTGATCGGATTGGCGGGAGCATTGCGGGGCTCCAGCGTGACCTGGCGGCATTCAACCTGGGTTTTCTCACCACGGGATTGCAAGACCTGATCAAAACGGTAACGCAACCGCTGGCAGAACTGAACCCGCAGTTCCTGATCGATGAACTGACAACGCTCTATCGGCAGATCCTGGGCATGCTGGAACCTCTCAACCCGGAACAGATCATTGACGCGGCCCGGGGCAGGCTGACGCTGCAGCGTGGTACCGCCACGGGCGAGCAAACCATCCCGCTGGGGACACAGTTTGTGGCAACGACGCCGGTCGGGACAGCAGCGTTCCGTACCATCCAGGGCGGCACCCTCGCGCCGGATGCGGCGGAGATCAGCCTGCTAGTCCAGGCCGACACAGCGGGTGCGACGGGCAATATCATTCGCAGTAGTGCGGAGAGCGACGAAGTAACCTGGCAGATTGCCGCCAACAGCCCGCCGGAACTCGCCGGGTTGACGCCGGTCAATCCCGAACCGCTCCTGAGCCTGCTGACCCGGGTGCAACAGATTGTCTTTGCCCAACTGGATGCGCTGCATCCCGATAAGCTGCTGGCCGAACCGCTCAACGCTATCTATGCGCAGATCGTCGCCCGGCTGGATGAACTGGGCCTGGAGCGGCTCCTGGATGCGCTGTTTGAGCGCTTCCAACGGCTGGATCAGGAGCTGAACGAGGAGATGAACCGCGCCGGCGCGGCGCTTGGCGGGATGCTGGCGGCCATGCCACTCTAGCGAGGAATGATGCAACCAGTCACCTATCGCGTGATCATCGGCTCGGCGACCTACAGCGCGGGGCAACCGACCCGCCTGGTAGACCTGCGTCACCAGGCCACGCTGGATGTGCCGGTGAATAGCTGCCGGCTGGTGCTGAGTCCGCCGACGGGCCTGACCATCGCGCCCCAGGATCGCGTCACGGTGGAGTTGGGCTATGGTGATACGCGCTCCCTGGTCTTTACCGGCCTGGTTGCCACGGTAGAGTGGGCGATCAGCCGGGTGGTGGTTCACGCAACCGGGGCGTTTCGGGCGTTGCTGGCGGCGCGGCTGAACCTGGCATTTACGCAGCCGGCGGCAAACGATATTGTTGCGGACATTGCCGGGCGGCTGAACCTGGCTCAGGGCAAGGTTGAGGCGGGCCTGACCTTTGCCGGTTACACCCTTGGCGCAAACCGTAGCGCCTACGACCAGTTGCGTGAACTGGCGTTGCAGTGCGGCTTTGACCTGTATGCCGATCCGGAAGATAAGTTGGTATTTGCCCGTTACAGCCCGGCCACAACACATACGCTGGCCTATGCCGTCAATATCCTGGCATGCAACCTGGATATGTCGGATACGCCGGTCAGTGGTGCGGAGGTGTACGGGGAGAGTCCCGTCAGCACCGGGCAGGGTGCCGATGCCGCCACCTGGCTGACCAAAAAGGAGATTACCGGCAGCGCGGGCAACAAGGGCGGCCGGGTGATCCGCCGGGTAGACCCGACCGCGCGCACGCAGGAAGTCGCCGGGCAGATTGCCACAGCACTGCTGGCGGACCAGCGCCAGCGGCGACGTGGCCGGTTGACCCTGCCGGGCGCGCCCGCTATCCGCCTGGGTGACGCGGTGGAGGTAACGGATATGCCCGTGCCGGCGCAAAACGGCACCTACAAGATTACCGGCGTGCAGCATACCTTGAACAACTACACCGGATTTGTCACCGCGCTGGCGGTAGAAGAAGTTTAGAGTAACCCGGAGAAACCCGATGGATACAATTGTGGGGGTTATGCAAAAAGTCGCGGAGCAAGAGGTCCGCAAAATCTACACCACCGAACTGGGCATCGTGACGGCCCTGTTTCCGCATGCCGCCGACAGCGACAAGGACAACTACCAGTGTTCGGTCACACTAAAGAACCAGAAGCAGCCCGACGGCAGCCCGCTGGAACTGCGTCGCGTGCCGGTTATGACGCCGCATATGGGGCAGGTCAACATCCCCAATGTGGACGATCTGGTGCTGGTGACATTTATCGGCGGGAATATCAACGCGCCGGTGATTGTCGGGCGGCTCTACAATGATCAGGATCTCCCGCCGCTCAATAACGAGCAGGAACTGCTGATCCAGCACTCGGTTAAGGCGGGCGGCAGCCTCAAACTCGATGCTGAAGGCGCGGTAATTCTGACCAGCAAAAATGAGGCGAATATTCTCACCGTCGCCGACGATACCGATATTACTCTCGTGAATGACACCTGCAACATCACAATCAAGGGCGGCGATATTACAATTGCTAATGACCAGTGTACAATTGCGCTCTCCGGCAGCACGATTACCATTGATAACGGCATGCTCAAGATTGCCGTGGAAGGTGGCGGAATTACCCTCGATGCCGCCACCAGCAATGTCACGATCAAGAGCGCCGGAACGGTCAAGGTCGGTGATGCCACCAGCGCTGCCGTGGAAGTCGGGGGGCGCATGCCGGGCAACGCCGTGGCCGACAATGACGATATCATCCTGGCAACGCATACCCATGTCGGCAACCTGGGCGCGCCCTGCCCGATCATGACCCCGACGGAGAAGATCAACTCGATCCAGGCGAAAATTCGCAATACGAAGGTGGGGTGAGCGATGGGCCGCATCAACGGAGCCAACAGCGATTACCAATATTCCGTGGAGGCGGGCGGTATCACCGAGGTCGCGTCACCGGATCAGCTCACCTTGAGCATCTATCTCTGCCCGCACAATATGCCCAGCCCGATCGAGCCACCGCTCGCCGGGGAACAGCCCTGGTGCCAGGGTACCGGCGCGCAGTGTCCCGCCGGGCATGCCGGCGACGGGCATGCCCTGATCCGCCTGCACGAGACCGAGGGCATCCAACTGGAAACCAACAATCATACGCGCCTGATCGTCGATCAGCAGGGCAAGATTATTCTAGCAGCGCAGGACCGGGTAGAGATCCGGCAGGCAGACAGCGAACAGCCCCTGCTGACTATTGCCCAGGACGAAATGCAGATGAACATCAACGGTGCCACAATCAGTATCGACAAACGGGGCAATATCAACCTGAAACCGGGGCGCGGCGGCACCGTGCGGGTAGACGATATTGATCTGGTCGCGCGCCTGAACGAGTCGTCCTAAGTAACGCGCGTTACGCGGTGGCAGCCTGGACCACGAACAACCTGCAATGAGCGAACACCGCGAACTGGGCTTCCATCGGATGAAACGTCTGGTTGGTATGTCAACCGCGTACGTCGTGTAAGTCACAGGAGTTACGCGGTGGGCGTTTGGACCACGAACGCCGCGAAATGAGCGAAAAACGCGAAACGGTCAATGCTGATTAGGTATAAGACGATCCCGTGTTTGGCGGGTTATCGCCTCCGGCAGGGCAGAAGGTATCGTTTCTTTTTCACGAAATTTTGACTCGAAGAGCCAAAATTTCGTGAAAAAGATAGATCAAGTACCATGCTGCCGCAGGCGGTCGGTGTTTCATCTGGTGAAACACTCAGTTTGATCGTTTACCGCGTACGTCGTGTAAGTCACACGCGTTACACGGTTGCTCACCCAAAAGAAAATGTTGCCTCCAGCAGGCCGGAAGCAAACAGATCTTTTTCACAAAAAAATTCACGTTGTGAATTTTTTTGTGAAAAAGAAAAAAGAGTACCATGCTGCCGCAGGCGAGTCTGCCGTTTACCGGGTGAAACGCCCGGTTTGATGAACCACCGCGTAACGCGTGTAAGTAAGGCAAGCATATGAGCGATAAACTCAACCAGATTGATCTCCTATTGACCGGACGTCAGACTGGGCAGATGATCGGTGACCGCACCATGGTTAACCTCCAGCGCACCACCCGGGGCGATGTGATGACCACGCGCGGGATTGACAACCTGGCCCAGGCGATCCTCAACCGGCTCTTCACGCGCAAGGGTGAATTGGCCCAGCTAGGCCATCCCGACTATGGCTCGCGGCTCTACCAGTTAATCGGCAACCTGAACAACAGCCGTACTCATCTGCTGGCCGAAGCCTACATCCGTGAGAGTCTGGCGCAGGAGCGCCGCATCGCCGAAGTCACCAGCGTGGCGGTAGCGCCACCCGCCCGCGGCAGCGCGCGCAACCGGCTCGAGGTGACCGTCACGGTCAGGCCGGTGGGCATTGACACCCTGCTGGCGATCAGTCTAAGCTTGAACCTGGAGGGCTGAGGCGTGAGCTTTAAACCCCGCACATTTGACGAGATCTTCGCCGAGATGCGCGAACGCAGCCAGCCGGCGCTGACCGACTTTGAAGTGGGTAGCGTCGCCCGCACCATGTACGAGTCATTTGCTTACGAAATGGCGCTGCTCTACGCGAAGATGCACCAGGTCTACCTGGCAGCCTATGTGGACACGGCAGAGGGGCAGCAGTTGGATCAGGTGGTCGCGGTGCTGGGTATTACGCGCGGGCAGCCCGATGTTGCCACGGGGATGGTGACATTTCAGCGCGACCTGGGCAACGCGGATATTCAGATCCCGATTGGCACCCTGGTTGCCACCGAGGAGACCGACGCCGCCCCGCGCAAGGTCTACCGCACTACCACGGAGGTTGCTCTGCCACGCGCTACCGCTACGGTTGACGCGCGGATCGAGGCGCTCGAGCGGGGCGAAACGCAGGCCACCCCCGCCGGGACGATTAGCGTGATGCCGCGCCCGGTGCCCGGCGTCAAGGCCGTAACCAACCCCGAGGCAGTGCGCTTTACCGGCAAGCGCCGCGAAACTGATGACGAACTGCGTCAGCGCGCCAAAAATACGTTGATTGCTTCCGGCAAGGCGACTATTATCTCGATTGAGGATGCGCTGCTGCGCCTGCCCGATGTAAAAGATGTCCGGGTGCGCGAATACTTCGATCAGGAGCGCTTCGGTAGTGTGGATGTCTTCGTTGATGGCGTCGATCCCACCGACAGCGTGACCCATCAGCGCCTGAAGGACGCTATCGATCAGGTGCGCGCGGCGGGAGTGCTGGTCACTATTCGGCCCACGCAACCGGTTCTTATGCACGGCATCTTCCAGATTGAACTTGACCCGGAACTACAACTCACACCGCAGGACCGCACCCGGATTGAGGACGAGGTGCGCGACACCATCAGCCACTACATCGCCGGGCGCAAGATGGGTCAGCCCTTTGTGATGTCCCAGGTAATGCGCGCCGTGCTGAATGTCAGCGGGGTGGAGAACCTGGCAACCAGCGTCATCAGCGTGCGCCGTCCACCGCCCGAGGGTACCGGCACGCCGGAGCAGTTCGACTCGCGCACCGCCTCGATTAACCGCATCACCGTTGCGGAGACCGCGCGGCTCAAGGTGCCGGAGCGCGGCATTTATGTTGCCTCTCAGTTCCAGCCGGTGCCGATCCATATTGCGTTTCAACTTGCCACCCTGACCCCGGAGCGGCTCAATGCCGTCAAGACCGCGCTGGGTGACTATTTCAAATCCCTCGACCGGGGCACTACTATCAGCCTGGACGACATCCGCAAGCACATTCAGCGTGCGGCAAAGGTCAGAAAGATCGACCAACTGCGCTTGAAACCGGAGCGCTGGTACGATCTGGAACCCTACACCGACGGCGATATTGACCTCAGTTTTATTGAGCAGCCCACGTCAGGCCGGATCTTTGGCTACCGGACGCGCCTCAACATCATCGGGGCAATTCAGATTACGTTCCCTCCGGAGATGAGCGAGTCCGAACAGCAGGAACGGCGGCAACACATCCGGCAGCGGATGGAAGCCCACATTGACGGGTTGCCGCCCGATACCGATATCGTATTTGCCGATATTCTACAGCTTGCCATGGAAGAGCCCGGCACCCGGGCCACGCTTGACCCGGCGGGCGATTTCCGGGTCATCCTGGATGAGCAGGAACGCCCGGAGCCGGGACGCATCTCCGACGAGCGGATCAGGGTACAATCCCTGGAGAAGCCCTCCCTGGCGCATCTCTGCATTACCAGCGGCGAGGAGGCAGTCCAACTGGATGTAGAACAACTCCTGCTGGATGCCACCGTTACCGTGGCCGTCACCGATCCGCCGCCCGCCGACTTTGACGAGGCGGCAATTGTGGCGCAGTTCCGCGCCGCCATCCGGAGCCATGTGCAGCAGGCACTGCACCACGCCCTGGCCAATGTCGGCGCCGGGCAGGATATCGCCTACAGCACGCTGCAGGATGCGATTGAGCAACAACTGACACCCGATCCGGCCCAACCCTATGTATCGAACATGACGCATGCCGTCCGGCAGATGGCAGTACGTGCCACCGCGCAGTGTGACGGGCGCGTGCAGGTGACACCGCTGATCATCGCCGGGAATCTGGAGGCGCAGCGTACCGTGCATATCCGCTCGGTGGAGCGCGCCCGGTTGCGCCCCGTACCCGCCGACATTATCCAGGTTGAGGTCCGGGTGGAGCGAATCACCCTGCCCGGCTCAGCGGACAACACACCCGGCTAGCCAGGAATATGAGTCGGCAACCAAGGTCGAAAATAGAGTACCTTTTTCACACGAGTTACGCGGTGGGTGTTTGGACCACGAACACCACGAAATGAGCGAAAAGCACGAACCTGCTGGTGCTGCCATGTAGCAGGCGATTCCGCGTTTGGCGGGGGATATCGCCTCCGGCCAGGCGGAAGATTCTTTTCTAGTTCATAAAAAATTTGCACAAGGTGCAAATTTTTTATGAACTAGAAAAAAAGAGGACCATGCTGCCGCAGGCGAATCGGGCCATTACCGGGCGCAAACGCCCAGTTTGCACACCTACCGCGTACGTCGTACTGGTTAAAAGGCATTGACCCATGAGCGAACAATCCGAACAATCACAAGAACCTGAACAGCCTGAACAGCCCGGCAAGGTTAGCGCCAAAACGCCGACACTGATCCGCCGTCTGCCGCACTTCTTCGACCCGCACGATACCGACAGCCTGTTCGGGCGCTTTATGGATGCCTTCGGGCAGGTTTTGGAACAGGCCGAGGTAGATCTGCTGCGCGTGATGCATGCCCACTGGGTCAACACCGCCGACAATGCCGGCGCGCAGGGCTTTGATGCGCGACAACGGGGCGATCTGGATCAGATCTTTGCGCTCTACCTGGAGAGCCTGGGCGGGACATCCCAACTGCGGCAACTGAACCGGCGTAGCGGGGCGGCGGGGCTTGCTGATGATGCGCTGTACCGGCGGCGGATTACCGGGCTGATCAATGTGCTGCGGCAGGGGGCGGCCACCCGCGAAGGCATTATCACCATTGTGGCCGCCAACCTGGGCATTGTGGGCGATACCCCGGAAGCTGCGGCGGCCCGCCGCAAGATCATCATCGAGGAGTTTTCGCCCCGCCCGCAGCAACTTGTCCAGCACGAAATGGGCCTGTTTGAGTCGGTGGTTATTCCCCCGAGCAACACCCGGGTCACGCCGGAGATCCGGCTGACCCTGGATAACAGCGTCGGCGTAACGCTGACCCATGTGCGCGTGGTTGATGAACATACCGACCAGGCGATCACCTATCGCGGGAACATCACTCCCGGCGCGGTGCTGGTCTTCTTTCCCGCCGGCAGTGCCACCCTGAACGGTCAGACCATCCCGCCGCACCTGATTGCGGGCCGCCCACCCGAACTGCTGTCAGACACGACAAACGATTATACTGTACTGGTTGGTGAAGATGCAGAGCAGCGCCCCGCCAGCCGGTTTGACCACGACGCCGGCCGGTTTGATCAGGCCGGGTTTACGCCCCGGCAACTACCGCTGGCCGGCTCACGCTGGCGGGTTGAGGCCATGGTCAGCGACACCGCCGGGCAAGCGCATCCGGTGGGCCGGTTTGATCATACCGACAGTCCGTTCGATAACGCCGGGTTTATGCTGACACCGCGCCTGACCCTGCGGGTGATCGCCGTGCAACTAACCCCCGGCACATTTGTCGTGCGGGTACCCTGGCACATCGAAAATTATACCGAACAGTTTGATGCCACCCGCGACGATCCGCGCCGGCAGATTGGCTATATTGTCAACCGGGTGAAAGCCGCCGGGGTGCATGCCGCGATCCGGTATGAACTGCGCCTGGAAGACACCCACGATCTGGATGCCCGGTTCAAACTGGTGGGCGAACAGCATACCCAGGAAGCCCAGCAACTGGAACAGGCCAACTTCGATATCCGCAGTCAGGTCAACAGCTACCCCGGCGGCGTAGAGCATGGTATGGAAGCCCAACTGCGCATCCCGGGCGTGTTCGATTACACCCGCCTGGATGCCGTGGTTTTTGGATAAGAGCAGGAGAGCAGGCATGAGCATATGCGAAGCATTGGAGATGCGCGGACAGTTGACCCTACAGCGGCGCAACACAGCCTTCGTCCTGGTCGAAACGCGCACCATCGCTAACAACATCGTCCTGTCGGGCCGCGATCTGGTGGCGAACATGTTTATCGGCACCGAGGGCGTGCAGCCGATTTCCCACGTTGCCGTCGGCACCGGCACGAGCGAGGACAACCCGCTGCAACGGGTAGCGCTGGAACAGCGCGTGTTTCACAAACCGATTGAGCCGATTGATCCAAGCAGCGACCTGCAGGATGTACTGGTCAACGACCAGCCCCGCCGGAAACTGACCATCCGCGCGCTGCTGGATTTCGCCGAACCCGACCCCGCCGCAAACGAAAATCAGCCCTATGCGCTGACCGAGGCAGGCCTCTTCACCGCCAACAACGTGATGTATAACCGGGTCGTCTTTGCGCCGGTCAACAAAACCGGCGACTTTCAACTGACCCTGATCTGGGAAATCCTGTTTTAATAACAGGACGTACGCGGTGGGAGTTTGGACCACGAAAGAACACGAAATGAGCGAACATTGCGAAACGGCCAATACGAACATGTATCCGGCGATCCCATGTTTGGCGGGAGATATCGCCTCCGGCAGGGCGGAAGAAACCCGATCTTTTCCACAAAAAATTTACGTTGTAAATTTTTTGTGGAAAAGAATAAACGTACCATGCTGCCGCAGGCGCATCTGATTTCCATCTGGTGAAACGCCCGGTTTACAGGCTCACCGCGTAACTCGTGTTAATAACAGGAGTTACGCGGTCGTTGACCCGACGGCAGATTCCGCCTCCGGCAGGGCGGAAGATTCCATGCTTTTTCACAAAATTTTTGCACATAGTGCAAAAATTTTGTGAAAAAGCAAAAAAGCACCATGCTGCCGCAGGCGAAGACGGCTGTTGTGAGCCTATGTGTCTGATTTGAACGCCCACCGCATAACTTCTGTTAATAACGCTATAGAGTACGGGAGCCATGCTCCCGCCGTATAACGAGGAAATAGACCATGACCGACGAACAGAATACCACCTTTATACCGGAGCCGAAGAAACCCGGTGATCTGATCCGTTCCAACGACTGGAACGCCGCCATGGACGAGATCTACCGTCTGGGGCAGGCGATGCTGAACCGGGTGAACCGGGCGGGTGACACGATCAACGGGCAACTGCAGGTCACCGATGCATTCAACGTGGAGGGGGATCTCACAGCCGGCGCAGCGCTGAGCGTGACCGGACCGCTCACGGTTGCGGATGCGGCGACGATCAATGGCGATTTGACCTTGAGAGGTGCATTGAAGCCGGAAGGCGCACTCACCATAGCCGACCTGACCGTGACCGACACGCTCAATCTGGAAGGCACGCTCACCGTGACCGAGTTGACCGTGACCGACCTTACTGTAAGCAGTGCCTTGAACCTGAATGGCGCATTTAATCTGACGGGGCCGCTGACCGTGGCCGAGTTGACCGTGACCGACACGTTCAATCTGGAAGGCGCGCTCACCGTGACCGGCCTGACGGTCAGTGGCAACGTCGGCATCGGCACCACCGCCCCCAATAGCAAACTGTCGGTTGCAGGTGGCATAGCCGTTGGTCAGGACTTTGCCAATGATGCGGAATACCCTGCACCGGAGGATGGGATGACGATTCAAGGCAATGTTGGCATTGGCACCAGGGTGCCACAGGCCAAACTCGGAATAGTGGGCAACCTGAATGTTGGTAAATGGGCCAATGACTCTAGTATCTCTACACCAGAAAACGGGTTGATTGTCAGCGGCAACGTCGGCATCGGCACCACGGAGCCGCAGAGCACCCTGGATGTGCGTGGTGATATTGCTATAAATGACCAGGCAATCTGGTTCAGGCGCGGCGGCGATACCAACCACGGCATTGGTTATTCTGGCGGGGATAGTAAATTCTCCGATACCAAACTTGATGGACCAATCGTGTTCGGTTATCAAGGTGGTGCGCTGGGTAGCACTCGAGGGGGAGATAAACTGGCCCTTACCTGGGACAGGAGTAGTAACATCCAGATTCATGGTAACTGCACGGTCACTGGACAAATCGTTAGTCCCCGTAGCAAGCACTTTCAGATCACACACCCGACCAGAGCCGGGTATGACCTCGTCCATGCCTGCATCGAAGGCCCGGAAAACGGCGTCTACTACCGGGGCATTGCCCACCTGCAGGATGGACGCGCCACGGTGCAGTTGCCCGCCTACTTCGCGGCGCTAACCCGCCCGGAGGATCACACGGTGCAACTGACCGCGCTGGGTCCGGAGCCGTTTCTCCTCAGCTACACCCCGATTATAGATGGGCAGTTCACAGTCTATGGCAGCCATCCCGAAGGCGCGTTTGCCTGGCATGTCACTGCCGTCCGCGCTGATGTACCAGCGCTGGAAGTCGAAGTCGAAAAAGAGGATTGACCGATCATGCGCGAACAACTCGAACAGCGCCTCGCTGCCCTCAAAGCCGAGTTTGATGCGGGGCAAAAGCTGCTGACCGACCTGGAACAGAAGCAGGCCAACCTGCGCCAGACGCTGCTACGTATCAGCGGCGCAATCCAGGTGATCGAGGAAGAACTGGGCAAGACTACCGCTGAAACCACGCCGCCGGATAAAACCAACAACGCCGCGGGTCTGGTGGTCGAGTAAAAAGACAACCATCGGACAAAGAACGAACAGGGTGTTTAAACCCATCCAGGCACCAGGTAAACGTTGTTCTCTGTTCCGCTGTTCTCTCTACTTGTGCGAAAAGGACTGCCGGTGATCCAGAAACTTATCACCCGGATTATCGAAACCCTCTCCTCCCGCGAGATCGGTCTGGGGACGGATTTCCCCACCGCCGGGAGCATCATCGCCGGGCCGCTACCACCGGAGCAGGAACCGGAAGCGGTGCCCGCCATCGTTATCGCCATGGGGCAACTAGAGATCAACCAGCGCTACAAGGATAGCGCTGCCGGCCAGTCACGCCCGACCGCGGCCAACGCCGAACTGCGCGTGCGCGAGTTTCAGCAGCAGTTGTGGGTCGATGTCTACGCGGCAACGATGACCGAGAGCGAACGGTGGGCCGCCCTGGTCAGCAGCGTCATCCTGACACAACCGGAGGCGCTGCTCCGGGGCGACCGCAAACCGGATGTACCGGACTACCAGGCCGGGGCGGTGCGCAGTTATCACCACCTCAACGACATCACCCTGCTGGCCGGCACCCCCTACTGCAGCGCCAGCCTCTACCGCCTGCAACTGGCATTTCAGGTAACCGGTACACTCCACCTGAGCCGCACCCGCACCCGGCAACCCGCCCTGATCGAAACCATCCACCTGCCCGACCCGGACAGCCTGCCCAGTCCTGATTGATACCCCCGCTATCTGCTCCCGACTCAACGTGCCAACACATCCTGCCCGGCTACCCGGCCGCATCACGCAAATGTTGCTCCAGCGTGGGCAAGTCCGGTACATCCGGGATGTCCGCGCGCAGCGCCTGTAAGCGGGTCACATCCGTAATCTTCCGGATCAGGTTGGTCAGGCGCATAGGTGCATCGGGGAAGCGTAGGGCAAGCAGGGCTTCGAGGGTTTCACGTTCCGTTTGCAGCAGCCGGGCCGTCTGTTCAGCCTGCAGACGAGCTTCAGTTTCGGCCATCCGCGCCTGCCATTTGGCTTCCTGCGCCTGCCATTTCGCTTCCTGCGCCTGCCATTTCGCTTCCTGCTTCGCTTCCTGCTCGGCGATGATATCCTTCGTCAGATACTCAATCAGATCGGAACTCATGAGTTTCTCCCTCGTTACCAGATTGATAAAGCGTGTGGGTGCCATGATCGGCGCAGCAAACACGCCCAGGATCGCCAGCAGGTCCGCTTGCTGCGGCGGTGGTGCTGTTGCCAGCAGCGTGCGGGCTGCCTGTTCCACCAGCGTTATATCGGCTCCATGCATCAGCGGGCTGAGGGTAGTCAACGCGAGGTTGCCCGTTGCCACGGCGGTCGCCGCGTCCTGCTCCCACAATCGGACACAGCGAAACGGCCACTGATGCTGCACCTGCCCATCAATCGCCATCGTGAGCGTGTCACCCGTATCATCCGCCGGTTTCAGGTACACGATGGTGCCAATGATCGTCATATGCGGTTCATCTTGCCCCATCAGGCCCATATAGCTCGCCAGCCGCCACAGGGCGGCCGCATCATAATACCCTTGCCACTCCAGCAGGTGAAGATACTCTTGTCCCTGGGGACTACGTACCCGCAGCAGGATATCCAGATACTTCTTTTGCATCGGCAGTTCGGGAATGCTGACCGCCTGCACACCGGCAACGGGCAAGCCCAGCAGCGGGATGAGATCGGTTGCGCGCAGTGCAGTCAGCCGTTTCAGGGGAATATCCGTTTTCATCAGGTGTCCTCGGTAAGGATACGCCGCTTCCAGGGAGTATTGTAGCACATATGGGCGTGTGTGGCGCAACGCTTCAAATCACGAAATCACCCGAAATCCGCGAAAATTTCCAATCCCCACCTACGCAAACACCTTCTCAGCCCGCCACTGATCATCCTGGGTCTCCACGCGGCGTAGCAGCGCCAGCAGCGTACCATCCGGCAGGTGAACCCGCACATGGTCGCCCGGCAGATCGGGCCGCGTCAGGGGCATGCCATTGCGCACCCGCCGGCTCTCCTCCGCCGTCAGCGTGATTGAGGGCCAGTCGGCGACGGCAATCTCGGGGGGCAGGAGTACCTGTGGTAGCAGCTCCGGGTTGGCCTGGAGCAGATCCAACGTGGTCGCCTGCCCCAACGTGAAGGAGCCGACGAAGGTACGCTCCAGCGCTGCCAGATGTGCGCCGGTGCCCAGCGCTGCCCCCAGATCCCGCGCCAGCGCACGAATGTAGGTACCCTTGCTGCACGCCACATCAAGCACAAGTTCCGGCTGTGCCTGGTCAGTATCGAGAGTAACCAGTTCCAGGCGATCAATCGTCACCGGGCGCGGCGGGCGCTCCACCGTCTTGCCGGCGCGAGCCAGATCATACAACCGCTGCCCCTGATGATGTAGCGCCGAGTACATTGGTGGCACCTGCATAATCGTACCCCGGAACTGGGTTAGCGCCGCCTCGATCATCGCCGCATCCAGCGTGGGCACAGGATACTGCTCCAGCGGCTCTCCCACCGCATCGTCCGTCGTGGTAGTCAGACCCAGGCGCACAACCGCCCGGTAGCCCTTGCGTGCATCGGCCAGATACTCGATCAGGCGGGTCGCCCGGCCCAGCGCCAGCGGCAGCACGCCCGTCGCCGCCGGGTCCAGCGTCCCGGCATGTCCAACCTTGACGCCGCGCCCCACCAGCCGCCGCACCCGCGCAACAACATCGTGGGAGGTAATGCCCAGCGGTTTATTAATATTGAGAAAACCTTGCATGAACTGTATGGCGTAGGCCGAAGTCCGTACTCTGTAGTCCGTATTCTGATGAGTACGGGATACAGACTTCGGTATACGGGATACGGACTTCAGACTACGGACTACGGCTTCTCCGCCAGTGCGGACTGTACCGCCGGAATCACTTCCCGCCGGGCCGCGTCGAGATCCATCGCCAGGGTTGCGCCGGCTGCCTGCGTATGCCCGCCGCCGCCCCAGGTTTTGGCAATCGCGGCAACATCAATCCCCGGCGATGAGCGCAGGCTGATCTTGATATCGCCACCGGCACGCTCCTTGAAGAGAATACAGGCGCGCACTCCGGCCACCCGCTGCATCACCTGGACCACATCATCGCTGGCCTCATCCTCGGCCCCCGTCTGGCGCAGCATCTCCTGCGAGACATAGGTCCAGATCAGCGCACCATCCCGCTCGATCCGGCTGAGCGCCTGTCCGATCAGTTGCACCGTGCTGTAGGGCGTCGCATAGTAGACCGCATCGACAACCGCGCGATGCTGCGCGCCCGCCTTAAGCAGTTCGGCCGCCACATGCAGCGACTGCGGATTAGTGCTGTTTGTCTGAAAACTCTGCGTATCGGTGGTCAACCCCAGCAGCAGACAGGTTGCCGCCTCGGGTGAGATCGGTGCCTCCAGCGCCCGCAGGAGCAGGTAGAGTACCTCGGCAGTCGAGGCCGCCTGCGACATAATCAGGTTGACCCGACCCGCACCGTCATTCGTCACATGATGATCGACAATCACTAGCGGCTGTGCGCGCAGATGTTCGGCATGCTCCGTATGCACCGGCCCGACCCGCTCCAGGCTGGCGGTATCCACCATCCAGATCAGATCGGCTTCCGGCAGCGCCGTGCCTGGCGTGTAGACCTGCACATGCTCAATCCCCGGCAGGGTTTCGGCATAGGAAGGAATATCCGACGACGCCAGCGCAATCGGTGTCTTCCCCAGGTCGCGCAGAGCATGCCGGAGCCCCAGCATTGAGCCAATGGCATCACCATCGGGATTGATATGCGAGAGCAGCAAAATGCGCCCGGCGCGCTCAAGTTCGGCGGCAATCGCGGGCGCAGCAGCGGTCGGGTCTGTGTAAATCATACTGTTTTGTCTTCCTCGGGTTTCTGCAAACGGTACACCGTGTGGCCGGAACGTTTTTTAACTTCCTTAAGTTTAAACTGGTGTCGGGTACCGATACCGGGTATCAACCGATTCAGGCCACTTACAACCACAAACCAGAATTCGCCGGCAGGAGCCAGTCGCGCAAACGGCGCGAGGATAAAGTCATGCTCAATGGCTTCATCGCCGATTTTTGCCGGGATGTTCGATACAATCAGATCATACGCCTCGGCGGGCACCTGTTCCAATCCGACACTCCCCAGCACCCGGGTGTTGTGCGTCTCATTCAGGGTACAGTTGTGCCGCGCATAGCGCACCGCCAGGAGATTGCTGTCGGCCATGATGACCTCGGACGCCGGGAAGCAGCGCGCCAGGACAATGCCGATGACGCCGGCACCGCACCCCAGGTCAAGGATGCGCCGGGGTGCGGTGACATCCAGAGTGCGCAGGAGCAGATCCGTTCCCACATCAATCTGAAATGAAGAGAACAGCGTATGCGCCACATCAAAGGCAAACGACTGATCACGCACCCGATACGCAATCCGCTTTTTGAAGTAGACATCAGGACCATTCATAAAACAGAGCAGCGCACGGCGGACGCAACCCGGCGGGCAAACGCATTATTCTTCACTTCGACCCTCGTCCAGGCTGTGTTCTCCGGTCTCCGGCACTTCTTCCACATCCTCTACCCGCTGCTCGCGCTCGCGAGCAACCTCACGCAGTACCTCATCAATACGCATCGAGTAGTCCAGTGAAGTATCGAGTTCCAGGTGTAATTCGGGAATAAAACGCATGTGGCGTAACTCTTCCGCCACCCGCCGCCGTAAAAATCCCCTCGCCCGCTGGAGACCCTGCATCGTCTCCGTGCGTTGCGTCTCATCTCCCATTACCGAGATACGTACCCGCGCGTGTTGCAGATCCGCACTGACCTCCACACCGACAACGGTGGCGAAGCTGACCCGCGGATCCTTCAACTCAAACTGGATCGTTTCACCCAGCACGCGCTGGATACTATCGGCAACCTGTTTTGTCCGTCGTGACATGGTCTATCCCAGCATCTACCATGTTCGCACAGAGATGCGGACATGGTAGCCTTAATTGACAGGACGTACGCGGTTGACATGCAAACCGGACGTTTGACCGGATGGACGACCACGTACGTCCCGTAACCGATACGACGTACGTGGTCCCACGGTTGGAAGCGGATAGCGCCTCCGGCAAGTGCAATGCTACCAGCATCAAACGCCTGATTTGAACGTCCTCCGCATAACTTCTGTCCTTGATCAGGCCGCGCGCGTAACCCGCTCCGTGCGGAAGAACTCCATCGTATCGCCCACCTGGACGCCGGGGAAGCCTTCCACCACCAGACCACACTCGTAGCCTGCCAATACCTCGCGCACATCATCCTTGAAACGCTTGAGACTGCTGATCCGCCCGGTATGCTGCACCACACCGCTACGCAACACGCGCACACTCAGGTTACGCGTGACGTGCCCATCGGTGACAAAGAGACCGGCCACGACTTCCCGCGAAGGTAGCCGAAATGTCTCGCGTACCTCGGAGTAGCCCTCAATAACCTCTTTATATTCAGGATCGAGCAGGCCGGTCATGGCATTCTTGATATCCTCGGTGAGCTTGTAGATCACATTATAGTAGCGGATATCCACGCCATGCTGCTCGGCAGAGCGTCGCCCGGTGACATCCGGTCGTGCGTTAAAGCCAACGATAATCGCCCGACTGGCAACTGCCAGGTTCACATCACTCTGCGAGATCGTCCCGGTCCCTTTGTGAATTACCCGAATCTGCACCTCATCCTGGTTCTGGTTCAACTGGTTAATCTGATGCTCAATCGCTCCAATCGAGCCCTGCACATCGGCCTTCAGGATCAGGTTCAACTCTTTGATCTGCCCCTGCTGAATACTGCTGAACAGTTCATCCAGACTGGGGCCGCGCGAACTGCTGCTGGCAATCGCTTCCATCCGCTCCTGCCGCTGCCGCTGCACGGCAATCTCACGCGCAATCTGCAGATCATCCATCACCTGAAGAATATCGCCCGCCTGGGGGACCCCTTCCAAACCCAGAATCTCAACCGGCATCGCCGGTTCCGCAAAGCGGAGCCGCTTCCCCGTCTCATTGAACATCATCTTAATCTTGCCCGGCACCGCGCCGACCAGTACATTATCTTCGGGTCGTAGAGTACCGTTCTGCACCAGCACCGTCGCAACCGGACCCCGGTTCTTATCAAGCTCGGCTTCGATAATCGTACCGACTGCCTGCGCATCGGGATTAGCCTTTAGATCTTCCAGGTCGGCAACCAGCAGGATAATCTCCAGCAGACCATCAATATTGATCTTCTGGCGGGCCGACACTTCGACACAGGGCACATTCCCGCCATACTCCTCGATCACCACTTCATTCATTGCCAGTTCCTGCTTGACCCGGTCCGGGTTCGCCGCCGCCAGGTCAATCTTGTTAATGGCAACGATCATCGGAACACCCGCCGCCTTCACATGGGCAATCGCTTCTAGTGTTTGCGGCATCACACCGTCGTCGGCGGCAACCACCAGCACAACAATATCGGTGGCCTGCGCGCCACGGGCTCGCATCGCCGTAAATGCCTCGTGACCGGGTGTATCCAGAAAGGTAATCTTCCGCCCGTGATCCTCGATCTGGTATGCGCCGATATGCTGGGTAATCCCCCCGGCCTCACCCTCGGCGACCCGCGCCGAACGGACGGCATCAAGTAACTTGGTCTTCCCGTGATCGACATGTCCCATAATGGTGACAACTGGTGGACGGACACGCATCTTCTTGGGATCTTGCGCCACCAGAACATCGGAAATATTCTCGACCACATTGGCAATTTTCTCAGGAACCAGTTCTTTGGTTTCCAGGCCAAAATCCGTGGCAATCACGGCTGCAGTTTCATAATCAATCTGCTGGTTAATATTGGCGATAACGCCGCCCTTCATCAACGCCTTGAGAATTTCGGCAGCACCGATACCGGTTGCCTCCGAAAACTCCCGCACCGTCATATTGGGAGGCAGTTCAATCGGACCACGCGGGCGTACAGGAGGCCGGGGCGCAGCCTGCCGCTGCGCAGTTCCACGGTTGGCACCGCCGCCACGACCAGGCCCACCACGACCAGGCCCACCACGACCAGGCCCACCACGACCAGGCCCACCGCGACCAGGCCCACCGCCGCCCTGGCGACCAGGCCCACCGCCGCTCTGGCGACCAGGCCCACCACCGCTCTGGCGACCAGGCCCACCACCGCTCTGGCGACCAGGCCCACCGCCGGCTCCACTGCCGGCTCCACCGCTACCGCTACCGCCACCGCCACCACTCCGGGCACGACTACTGCGATTACGGCTACCACGCTGGCCTGATGGACCATCAGGCGTTGCATCGCCATTCGTATGTTGTCGGCTGCGGTTCTGTCGGGGTTCAGTTCCAGATCCGGTGCCGGACCCGGTGCCGGCAACCGAGCGGGGGGAGCCACCACGGGTATTACCACCCCGCGCACCACCGCCACCGCCATTGCCGCCACCCCGCGCGCCACCGTCGCGAGTTGTTGTCACCTGCTCATCTGAAGAAGTCTTACCCTTCGCCATTCTGCATCCCTTTCCACTCCAAACAGACACATCCGGACCGGAGACAAGGTAAATATCACCGACCCGGCGCATCAGGGAGTCTCCATGAAGGCAATTGCGGATAAAGTCAGTCAAACGTTACAATGCCCGCTACCCTCATCCATAATAATCGTTATTTTCCTGATTTTACCTCTATGTACTGCCCGCATCATCGACAGGCATTCGCGCTAATTCTTGTGCAAACTGCTCAAGTACCACTCGATCCTCGGGATGCAACGCCGTCAGCCGCAATGCACGCTCGATACTACGACGTTTCAAAGCCAACTCCCAACAATTGCGATTGAGACAAAGATATGCCCCGCGTCCATTCCGCTTTCCGGTCGGATCAAGTTCGACCCGCCCAGCGGCGGTACGCACAAGCCGCAGCAACGCACGCTTGGCAAACGTTGTGCGACAGGAGAGACATGTACGCTGTGGCACATGCCTGGGGCGTTGACCTGATTGCTTCCCAGGGCTCATTGGTTCCCGTGCTGCCTGCATATGCTGTTTCTGCATATGTATGTATTATCACCATCCAGGACGGATTACGTTACCCACATCACATCCTGAACACTATCCACTTCACACACCATTCGTCAAATGTTCATCTTCCATACCACCGGCTTCCTCGCCCACGGCATCCGCGTCACCGGCTTCTTCGGCTTCCTCGCCCACAACGTCCGTGTCACCGGCTTCCTCGCCCACGGCATCCGCGTCACCGGCCTCTTCGGCTTCCTCGCCCACAACGTCCGTGTCACCGGCTTCCTCGCCCACGGCATCCGCGTCACCGGCTTCTTCGGCTTCCTCACCCGGAGCCTCCGTACCCGTGACCTCCGCGTCATCAACTTCTTCGGCAATGGCCACATCGCCCTGCTCAACCGCTTCCTCGCCGGCTTCCACATCGACTGCTCCCGTACCGACAACATCCAGGCCGGTTAGCAGAGCCGCCTCAGCCGGCTGATCGAGAAGCGCTTCAGGCACATGCTCACTCTCACTCAAGATATACGAGGCAACCAGCCGATCATTATTATAGATGTACAACTTATGCGGTGTTGCCCGCAGTTGCACCGTCTCACCGATAAAATCATCGCCCAGCGGCCCATAGTACGCATTCTGATAGACAATGGTGCCGTCGGGCCGGACTTTGCGCGTCTCAACCCGGGCATTTGCCAGCGCAACCTCCGTTGCCAGAGCTTCGGCCTCAGCAACCTCGCGGGTTTCCGCCGCCGCGCGCTCCTCCTCCAGCAGCGCCGTCGCACTCTTAATATCGATGCGCCAGCCGGTCAACTTGGCGGCCAGACGCACATTCTGACCCTCCTTACCAATCGCCAGCGAGAGTTGCTTATCCGGCACAATCACCAGGGCCGAGTGTTCAATCTCATCCAGATGAACCTCCACCACCTGTGCCGGCGAGAGCGCATTAGCGATAAACTCGCGTGGATCGGGCGACCACTGCACCACATCGATCTTCTCGCCATTGAGTTCATTCACAATATTCTGGATACGAATACCGCGCATACCGACGCAGGAACCCACCGGATCAATCCCTTCCTGACGTGCAGCAACCGCAACTTTGGTGCGCAGTCCCGGCTCGCGCGCAATTGACTTAATCTCTACCGTGCCATTAAAGATCTCCGGCACTTCCATTTCAAACAAACGCAAAATCAGATTTTTATGCGTGCGCGACGCAATCAGCCGTGGCCCACGCTCCTCGCGCCGAATCTCCACCAGATAGACCTTAATCCGCTGCCCGTGGTAGTAGCGGTCGCTATCGACCTGCTCTTTTGGCGGCAGAATCGCCTCGGCCTTGCCCATCTCCAGAATAATATTGCCCTTGGCGGTACGCTGGACCGTCGCCGTGACTAACTCGCCCTCACGATCCATGTATTCGCCATAGATATACTCACGTTCAACTTCCTTGATGCCCTGGAGCACCACCTGCTTGGCCGTCTGCGCGGCAATCCGCCCAAAGTCATTCGGGGTACTCTCAACCGAGATCGTATCCCCCATCTGCACATCGGGCTGAATGCGCCGGGCCGTTTCATACTCAATCTCAAAGCGGTCATCGAACACCTCGTCTACCACCTGTTTCTCGGCAAAGACGCGGGCCATACCCGTTTGCGGATCGAGTTTAACCGACACATCCAGCGGCGGCGGATTATTACCCAACGTACGCCGGTACGCGGTAATCAACGCTTTCTCCATAACATCTATAATGGCCTCTTTGGGAATACCCCGCTCCGCAGCGATCTGCGAGATGGCCGTATAAAAATCACTCTTCATAGCCCTTACTCGCCCTACAACAAGAAAAGTGGGGGATACCCACTTTTCTTAGCACATCCATCAGAAATAATGCCTTCTGCCGGCATAGAAAGGAGAGCCCTCAGCTACTCATTCAGCACCTGCCCCGGCAACAACGCATGGAACCCGGCACACGCACCCTGCATGCCGGCCATTCCCAGACCTTGGACAACTGGAACTGACGCAGTCAGTCGAACTTGTCTAACCCTGGTGTTCATCATCGTGATACCAGCGGTAGAATACGCAACAACCTGCGCCGGATGCCACACACTGCTTGGTTTTGGATCTTGATGAACATATCTTTACATCAACTTCCGGGACGATGGTTAAGCCCGTTCGCGCAGTGCGCTATCCCCAACGTTCCGCTCTTTACAGCAGAAAGCTGCACCGGCAATAGTGTCCAACCTGTACACCAGTATAACATTTCCAAAGTGCTTTTGCAACCAATGCCCTTTCACCCTTTCACCGGGTGTATCATAATGACACGCGTTACGCCGTCACTGACGTGGCAGAGTATGTTGCCTCCGGCAGGGCGGAAAACAACATCCTTTTTGGAAAACATGTGGCTCGGAGAACCCCATGTTTTCCAAAAAGCCTGGAAAGGAGCCATCTTTATCCCGAAAAATTTGCTTCCAGAGCAAATTTTTCGGGATAAGACATGGTTCAGGTTTACTTTACAGGTTTCGATCACGCTGCCAGGGGCACCGCGCATGGCGCTGGCTCTTGTCCCGTGGTGGCGGGTGCTGGGGGGTACCCCAACGCCACCAGCCAATCGG
>JGI12109J20283_10483993_pt1 | contig 62772 bp, 53 predicted proteins | sample ElkSlonscriptome_12_FD_20283 | JGI IMG/M metagenome (IMG submission 20283) | reverse complement strand
TCCCGGCTTCAGCCGGGGTGTGGCCGGAACCGGCTGAAGCCGGGACTCCGGGGGCGCTGTCCGGTATCGCAGGGCACCCGGCATGCCGTGGGACCGACGCGAATCAGCTTTTCAGACAGTCTCTAAGCACCTGAAACCGCGATATCTCCTCTTGACATCAGAACACACGTTCTATATAATACAGGTGTAGCGTTTCCCGACCAACCCACAAGCAACTCTACTTTGCAGCGCTATCCTACCGATACTTGAGCCTGACGCGTCTCTTCTGATATTGACTCGTCTACAAGCATACCCGCTTCGGGAGGTGGTTTCCATGGCAGTCACCAGCCGAGAATTACGCACAGTCCCTGCGCGTGAGCGGGCCGCACCGGTCCCGCTACACGATACCAATCCAATCACACGGATAACCTTCCTACTTATTGGTGGCATACTGCTCTATCTGCTGGTCAGCACCAGTGTCCATTGGGGGCGCATGTTGCTTGATGACCTGCGTTATGGGCGGCCGCGTACGACCCATCTGCAGGGGTTTGTGGGTCACGCCGAAGCATCTGGGCAGCCATCCCACTTCATTGCGCTGAATCTCAATCGGCAGGTGGTTGTGCTGGAACTGCCCGGTGGCGACCCGGCGCAGGTGCGCAGTCTGCCTGGTCCCTATCTCTTTGGCGCGGACGAAGATCTTACGCCGGTGCAACTGGCGCTGGATGATGTTGATGGCGATGGGGCTAATGATTTGTTAATCAATGTCCGCAATGAGCAACTGGTCTATCTCAATAAAGACGGCAATTTTCGCCTGCCGAATCCCGAGGAGCGGCAACAACTTATGGCGACCCCATAGCTCCGGCCTATAACTGCCACTCAACGGGGCGCACCGTCTCCGTGCGGCCCGTGCTATCTCTGTATATGGACGTTGCACAACCGGGCCGTATGCGGTATAGTAACGCCGATATTGTATAATGTGTGTTATGTGTAGGGTGAACGGCGGTGAGCAAAAAGAATGGCAGGCGAACCAGGATACTCACGGCAGGTTAAAAAAATAATCGGTAACTGTTCCTCAACGGCATCAGCAAACCCCCAGGCTCAATCGGCTGAAACGACGCGTCCAGTGCCTCAGCGGATATCGTCGGCGCAACCGAAACCATCATCGGATGCGTCTGCGTCGCCTGACCAGAAATACTATGCCCGGCCCTATCAACCGCATAAAGACTATCGCACTCAGATGCGCAGCTTTGTTTCGGGGAAATCGCGCCGTGGCCTCGGTGCAACGCTGGAACGGATCGGGCTGTCGCTCAAAGCTCTGTTCCTGTTGTTAACAGGGCAATCGGCACGCAGACGCGGCACAGGACGCACAACCCGCTGTCGTGTGCCTCAACCGTCCAACCCTGATCGGCAAAGAGGACCAGCCATCTGGGTAGTATTGCTGGTCAGTATCCTGATCCTGTTTGGGAACGGCGTAATGCAATCGCGTGCCTGGCCGATGCAACCCGCTCATCCACGCGGCTTCAGTCAGCAACAGCGCGTCTGGCAGGCAAATCCCCTGGATCTACCGGGAATGTTTCGCCAGGCAGTGGGCGGCGTGGGAAATATGATTGTCAGCAACTGGCCGGGTAATGGTTCCGGAGAGAGTACGCCCGTTGAGGTAGTACCGCAGGCCGTGCTTCCACCCGGAAATTACGACCTGCGTGCCGCTCCCAGCCTGAACGCCCAGCAGATTGATCAGATCCTGGCCTCCTATGGCTCACCTGCAACCGGCACCGGGCCAGCCTGGGTTGCATTGGGCCAACAGTACGGGATTGACCCGGCCTTCGCTATTGCGTTCTTTATCCACGAGAGCAGCGCCGGCACCAATCCCAACTGGGCCGGGATGAAGCCGGGCGGCGCGACAACTCACAATGTCGGGAATATTATTTGTGCCGGTTATGCAACCTGTTATGGTCGCTTCCGCGACTATCCTTCCTGGGAGGCGGGCATTGAAGACTGGTATCGGCTGATCTCGGTGGAGTATATTCAGGGGCGTGGTACGGTGACAGTTGAACAGATTATTCCGATTTATGCACCATCGTTTGAGAATAATGTAGATGGCTATATCGGTGCAGTGACACGCATGGTTGATACCTGGAGAACCGGTGGGGTGGCACCATGATGTTTGGGGACGGCTGGCCCTACCTGACGCGTGAGCGCGCCGTTGTGCTTATCCTGGCGCTGGTCGGGATGGGCTTTCTGCTATTTCAGGTCAACCAGCCGCACCAGCCGCGCATGAGTCTCTGGGGTGGGAGCAATCCATGGGGTGGCGGTTCCGGAGAGCAGGATGGCCTGACAGGAGCGTTTCAGCAGACCGGACAGGGGCTGAATGGCGGAGCACTGCAACCCGTCGGCAACCCGCTGGGCACAGGCAATATTGTAATGACACAGGGCTATGGGGTAGGGTCGCACGCGCCCGCGCATGTCTGGGGGGCAATCGATCTAGCGCTGGATGGCGATAATGATGGTGTTGCCGATCCGGATGGTACCTGGGGACAACCTGTGTATGCGACCCACAGCGGGGTAATCAAGGCTGCGCGTGATACCTGGCCCGCCGGGAATCACATCTGGGTGATGAACGATCAGTACAAGACCGGCTATGCTCATCTACAGGATTTTGCCGTTGTAGACGGTGAGGTTGTCCAGCAGGGGCAGGTCATTGGCTATATCGGCTCGACCGGCCAGTCCTCCGGGCCGCATCTGGATTACCAGGTATGGCAGATGCAGGCCGGCAGATGGGTAAACGTCAATCCGCTTGAGTTTGGTACGTTTACCTTGCGTTGATGCACAAACAGAAGCGGCGCGGAGTTAACCCTCCGCGCCGCTTTCCCACGCCCTTCATTCTCCGCAGCAAAAACAGATCAGTAACAGGAGTTACGCGGTCACTGGCCCGGCGCGGAATTTCGCCTTCGGCGGGGCGGAAGATTCCATGCTTTTGCACAAAAAAGTTGCACAACGTGCAACTTTTTTGTGCAAAAGCTAAAGAAGTACCACGCTGCCGCCGGCGAATCGGACCGTTCATTGAAACAAACGCCTGGTTTGGAACCGACCGCGTAACTCGTGTCAGTAACATGCCTACAACCGCGCCGCCCGCCATGCCGCCGCTGCATAACGTCCGTGGGGGTCGAGGGTTTCACTCACGCTAAAGTGGTCGCGTGCCCCATCGCTATCCCCGATGGTGCGGCGCAATTCCCCCAGGTAGTAGTGCAGTGCGGCCTGCTGGGGCACGGAACCATGTACCAGCAGCCCCTCAATCCCGACCAGCACCAGTTGCGCCTCAACCGAACGCTCTGCTTCCAGCAACAGGGCCGCCAGCGTGCAACACAGGGCGGCCTCATCGATAGGTGCAGTCGCGGCCTGTAATCCCCGACGCAGATGGGCCTCGATCAGAGCACGGGGAGCGCCAAGCGCCTGCCCGCCATTCGCCAGATGCAGGTAGGCCGGAGCGCAGTTCGGGTCAAGCGCCAGCGCGTGCATGGCTTCCCAACAGGCTTCCACCGTCTGACCGACCTCCAGCAGTGCGCCGCTACGGGTTGCATGCAGCCCGGCATGGCCGGGATAGAACATAATTGCCTGGCGCAACTCAGCTACCGCTGTCTCGGCATCACCCTGTGCCAGCGCAATCATCCCCTGGAGCGCGCGCGCATCGGCGGAGTAAGGATAAAGCCAGAGTGCCACCCGAATCAGGCGGGCCGCGCCGAGGTAACGTGCCTGGTCCAGGGCGCGGCGGGCCATGCAGATCAGGAGAAAGCGCGTGACAAACCAGCCGATCAGCCCCAGCGCGGGCAGGGTAGTCACCGGCGGGATGCCGGGGCCCATATGCAGGCAGAGCACCAGCAGCAAGAAGAGCGCTTCCGGCACAAGCAGCAGTTGTCGTCCAATCAGAACAAAAACCCGGGTCCAGCGGGTCATTGCGATCCTGGCATGGGAGTGGCCGATCATAATGCCTCCTTTATCGCCTCAGTGAAGCGGTTTCAGTCCCTGTGACATGCGCAGCCAGAATGCCTGGTCTCCCCGACTCCGCGCGGGATAGTGCGCACGCCGATCCCCTTTGTATTATAAAAATACAATGTGACAGGTAACGTCACAAATGGGATAGCTAGACGAAACATGTGCAACAATCGTGAAAGGAAGGCCGTCGTATGAACAGAATCGATAGTGAGGTACTAAGGAGTGAGTTCTATGCAACCACGTCTCGTTCGCAGTCGTACAGATAAAATTATTGCCGGGGTATGTGGCGGCCTGGGAGACTATTTCTCGGTCGATCCGGTGATTGTGCGTCTGATTTTTGTCCTGGTCACGCTAACCAGTGGTGCGGGGTTGCCAATTTATATTCTGCTCTGGATGTTGATGCCCCGCAGCAACAACGCTCCCTGGCCCGGCTATGATCAGTCATACACAGCCTATTCACAGCAGGCGCAGCCGTCGGCCTTTGAGCCGGCACAGACCGAACGCGAACAGGATCTGCATGAAGTGTTGCGGTCACGGGCTCCGCAATCGATGCACCAGCGCGCGGCGCGGCGCGGCCCATTTACCCGGACGCAGGTACCACCCGCGCCAGGTGAGTATCGGTTTGATCCGCAGACGGGGCAGCCGCTTGACCCGCACTTCCCATCAACCGGCGAAACGGTCAATCTCCGCACAGGATGGCAGGATGCACCGTCCGAGTTTACCGTGCCGCCGGCAGCGTCGCAGGGGCCGATGTATACCACTCCGGCACCGCGCCGCCGTTCCTGGCGTACGCTCGGGTTTATCCTGCTGGGTATCGGTGGGTTGATTTTGCTGGAACAGTTGGGGCTAAATACGGCTCTGCTCTTCCCGGTCCTGCTGATCCTCGCGGGGATTGTTCTGCTCAAGCGGCGCACATAACTATTGCGCATAAACGCATTCGACGCAAAGATCGCCTGGTATGAGCCAGGCGATTTCTTTTCTCGCAAAGTAAGATTTCTGGTAGGGACGCGCTTCTGCGCGTCCGCTTCTCGATGTCCAATTGAGCACGATCTCCGGTAAGGACGTGCTTCTGTGCGTCCCTTGTCACCCGGTCCGGCGCGGCAGATGCAGCAGCAGGTTCTCGAGAGCCAGTTGGGGGTTGACATTCTCGCGGAGCCGACGCGCAGCCTCGTCGAGTCGCACAACAAAGCGGTAGATCTCCTGGAGTTTGTAGCGGCGTGCCTCGCGCTCAAGATCCTCACGGCGGTCAATATGGGTAATACCATCGGGGCAACCGGCGGCAATGAGCAACAGATCACGCCACCAACTCTGCCACAGGTCAAGCCACTCCAGAACCAGCGTCTGTTCGCCGCCGCGATACTCCTTGCTGCGATCTTCGGCCCAGCGGAAGCTGCTACTGTGGGGCTGGGTGTGCAGGGCCAGCAGCGTATCAAGTTGCTCCTGACGCGTCAGAATCTCGTCGGGTGAGGTTGCCGCGTGGAGCGCCCAGCCGATGCGTCCGTTGCTCCAGGCCGCCAGCAGCGCCGCGCGTTCCGGTTCTACCCCGGCATGGGCTATAAGCGCCTGCGCCACATGGTCGCGGGGCAGCGGGCGCAGACGAATAACCTGACAACGCGAGACAATCGTCGCAAGCAGATTGGTGTTGTTGGCGACCAGGATGAGCATTGCAAAAGGCGGCGGCTCCTCCAGCGTCTTGAGCATCGCATTCGAGGCTTCTTCGTTCAGCCGCTCGGCATCGTGCAAGATGAAGACGCGACAGCGACCCTCGTATGGCTTAAGCGCGATATCGCGCTGCCAGGCGCGGACGGTATCGATCTTCAGGTCTTTCTGGCGGGCCGCATCACTCGCCTTCACCCCGGCGGCCTGAGTTTCCATGCCGGCGAGCCGCACATCGGGATGATTGCCACTGGCGATCCGGCGACAGGCCCGGCATTGCAGGCAGGGAGCATCACCCTGCTGCTCACAGTTGAACACCTGGGCCATGCGTAGCGCCAGCAGCGCCTTGCCAATCCCGGCCGGCCCGGTAATCAGGTAGGCATGCGCCGTACGCCCGCCGGTAATGCTGCGCTGCAAATACTCAACGGCCCACTCGTGACCAATGATCCCCCAGTTCATACCCAGTATCCAGGAGCAGGATTGAGATTGAGCAACGAGATACGCGCACCAAACCTCAATCCCGCACGCACTATCACGAGAGACTGCGGAAGATTAGAACCGCGTTAACCCCCCCGAAGCCAAAGGAGTTCGACATAACAATCTGTAGATTTGCCGGACGGGATTGGTTGGGCACATAGTCCAGATCGCACTCCGGATCAGGATTGTCCAGGTTAATGGTGGGCGGAATCACGCCATGCTTGAGTGCCAGAATGGTCGCAGTAGCCTCAATCGCCCCGGCAGCGCCGGTTGCATGCCCAATCATCGACTTGGTTGCGCTGATCGGCACGCTGTAGGCATACTCGTCGAACACCTGCTTAATCGCCAATGTCTCGGCAATATCGCCGGCCGAGGTGCTGGTCGCGTGGGCGTTAATATAGTCCACCTGCTGCGGGCCGATGCGCGCATTTACCAATGCCTGGCGGATTGCACGCGCCGCACCTTCGCCCGTGGGATCGGGCGCGGTGACATGATGCGCATCACAGGTACTGGCATAGCCTACCACCTCGGCATAGATCCGCGCGCCGCGTCTACGCGCATCCGACAGGCGCTCCAGAACCATAACGGCGGCCCCTTCAGCCGGTACAAACCCGTCCCGGTCAATATCAAAGGGGCGCGAGGCGCGGTGCGGCGTTTCATTCCGGGTGGTCAGCGCGCGCATTGCACAGAAACTCGCCAGGCTGATCGGGCTGATCGGCGCTTCGCTGCCGCCGGCCAGCATAACATTCGCTTCGCCCCGCCGGATCACGGCGGCCGCCTCGCCGATAGCCTGTGCGCCGGCAGCACAGGCGGTACAGATGGTGGTATTATATCCGCGCAGATCAAGCTGGATCGCGGCCTGGCAGGAGGGCATATTCGGCAGTGAAGCCGGGATAAAGAAGGGACTTATCTTTGATGGCCCCTTCGCAAGCAGCGTGCGCATAGCCTGTTCGGTATCCGGCAGTGAGGTGGTTCCGCTGGCAATCAGGGTGCCGGTCATATAGCGGTTGCTGTCATCAATCCGGAGAGCGGCATCATCGAGGGCCATTCGCGCGGCGGCGACAGCGAACTGGCTGGCCCGCGACATACGTCGCGCCTCTTTCGCATCCATAAATTCACGGGGGGCAAAATCTCTAACCTCGCCCGCGATCCGGCAGCAGAAGTCACTCGGATCACACAGGGTAATCCGTTCCACCGCACTCTGACCGGCGCGCAACCCGGACCAGAACGCCTCGGTCCCTACGCCGAACGGTGTCAGCGCCCCCAACCCGGTAATAACGACGCGCTGATCTTCACTGTCGGCATCCGTTGACAAGGGAGCAGGCGCGACCAGCGGATCGCCATGCTCTTCTAACACCTCCTCCAGCAGATGATCGATCTGCTCGGTCAGGTCTTCTTCCGAAATTGTCTCACGCGTTGACGCCAACGCCAGCAGTCGTTGTCGCAGAGCAGTACGCTGGTCATTCGTAATATGCGCCATAGATGGACCTCACAGTGATTAGATAGGGATTAGGATCACGTATAAATTGTCAGCCTCAGCCGCAGACCATAACCGGAGGCTGCATTCGGTAGGTACTTCTGCCCGATAGCGGATACCCGTACCATTCTTGTTTCTCGTTTGTCCAGTGGAGATCAGTGGCAGGCATTGGAGAAGTACCATGTGCGTATGTGCAGCTTATGATGAAGACAGCGCGATGATCACCACGGTGAGATGTCACGCAGAAACCGTGTCTCAACCAGTGCCGTATATACTTTTCCGGCAGCATGTCTGGCGATTATAGCATGGGCATGCGCTGCCGGCAATTGGCCTGCGTGACATTCTGATTAGCATAATGCGGCAAAAAGAGCCTGCGGGTATGTCACGCCAGACCCTCTCCAGCCGCAGGCGGCAGGAAGATCAGACCTCGTCGCCGTAGCGCTCCCAATACTGCGCCAGCCGGCGCTCCAGTTCCGCCGCGCGGTGTTGGGCTGCCTCGACTTGCTGCCGGGCATCCGCGGCCTTTTCTGCTCCAGTCGGCAGCAATTCGCCTGCCGGAGTTGCCCAACGGAGCCAGCGGGCTTCGACATCCTGAAATGTTCATGTCCAGCGTATCAGTGCCAGCCCCAGCGTCTCACTGATGAAACGATTCTGTTCGTCCCGTTCTAACGGCACATAGACATTTTTCTGCAAGGCAAAGCCGGCCCACTCGCCGGTGAAGGGATGGTACCAGAAATACTCCGGCACCCGCAGGTTATCCTGGTAGACAAAGTTCTTCTCACCCCGGTCCAGGGCGGCCGTGCTATCGGACAGCAGTTCGATAATCACATCCGGCCCTTTACCTTCGGCCCAGACCACCCAGCTTTTGCGCTCCCGACTGGGGACATCCAGGACAGCGAAAAAGTCCGGGCCGCGAAAGTCTTTATTGAGTGCCCAATCGAGATTGAAATGGACAAACATATTGCCACCGACAAAACCAGTGATGGCGTGATCGCTCCAATACACCTGTAATGTCTCTATGAGCAGGTTCATCTGGGATCGGTGTCGTGGCGATTCCATCGGTTCTCCGTCGTCGTAAGGCAGTTCATCCTCAGTCGGCGGCACCGGGACATCATCGTCGATCATCTGTACCGGGGTTGTCTCGGCCATATGCTCCTCCTTGCCAATAGCCGACGCCGGGCGACTGGATGATCGCCCGGCGTCAGTAGCTCCTGCTTCCCCAACCTACTTCTTCGTCACCTTGCGCCCGCGCTGCGGTGAAGACTGCCCCGAAGACGGGGTTGCGCGTCCGCGCGCGGGTTTCTGGCCGCCCTGCTCGGCAGGCACACTACGGCCTTTCGCTGCCGGCTGTGCCGCCGCCCCCTGACCGACCATTGCCGGACTTGCGGCAGCAGCGGTAGCATCACCTTCGGCAACCAGCGCATCGGCGGTTTCACCAGTGGCTTCGGTGCGACCGTGGCAATATTTATACTTGTTGCCACTGCCACAGGGACAGGGATCATTCCGCCCGACCTTGGGCAGCTTACGCCGCAACGTCTGGCCTTTGGTGTTCTGGGCGGGACGGTTGCCACGCGTAAGCTCGTACCCGGAGCGGGTCGCCTGCTCGCGGCGGGCCTGCTCGGTCTGGTAGGTGGCAATCTGCTGCCGGTACGCCGGCAACTGGCGGAAGAAGTTGCGCACCACATTCTGATCGATATTGTCCAGCAGTTCCTGGAACATGCGGTAGCCGGCCGTCTGGTACTGCACCAGCGGATCGCGCTGCCCGATGGCCTGCAGGCCGATGCCCTGGCGCAGATCTTCCATGGCGGTCAAGTATTGCTGCCACTCCTGATCAATGGTTTGCAACATGAGCGAACGCTGGTAGCGGCCCAGATCCTGCACCCCGATGGCCGTGCGCCAGTCGTCCAGCGCCCGTGCAACCTGGTCATTCAGCATCTCCTCGACGGCATCAAGGTCAAGCTCACCCAATACCGTACGCAGCAGTTCAACACTGCGGGCGGAAATCGCGGTGAGCATTGCCTGACGCTCAGCCTGGGTCATGCGGGCCGCCGGGTTAAAGAGCGGACGCAACTGCTCCCGAATAAACTCCGCTATGTCATGGCGCAACTGATCGCGCTCTGCGGCAGGCATGCCTTCGGTCATACGATCCAGTGCCGCCAGGTACTGCTCGATGTAGTCCTCGCGGATCTGCTCACGGATGTTGGCCGGGACATCGAGCCAGATAACATGCTGCGGAGCAGGCAGGAGCGAGGGCACCAGTGAGAAAATCTCCCGCACCAGCAGATCGATGTGATGCCCCCGCTCGCGGTTGGGAATGATCAGCGTTTCGAGGCGGCGCTGCACCTGGTTGTCCGACAGTTCGGCCAGTTCGCCCAGATCCAGTTCATGCATCTCCGGCAAGATACCCAGCAACCGGCGCTGCACCAGCCGAATATTGACCTCGTCCGTAGCCGGGTTGGTCGCATCGGCGATGGCCTCCTGGATCTGCCCGCGCACCCAGTCGTCATAGTTCTCCAGGTAGCGCTCCACCAGGCGGGCAAACTCATCGGCGAAGAGGTCTTTGATGCGCTCTTCCAGGTCACCCGAGGTCTGCTCACGCCAGAGCCGATTGAGATACTGCTCGGCATCGGCGGGGCCGGCGTTGCGCAACTGCTCCCCGGCATCTTCGGGCAGTTCCACGTAGGCTTCCAGTTCTGCCAGCAGGTCGTCCAGGCCCAGTTGCTGCTGTTCGGCGATCAGCGGCTCCAGGATATCGGTCAGCGTTTCATCGTCGGCAGTGCGCAGTTCGGCCAGGTCAAACTTCACATCGGGCAGAAGCCGGCTCACGCGATCATGCGCAGCATCTTCGGGTAGATCGGCAGTTTCGCGCAGATCTTCGCGTATCCGGCGCAGCCGTCGTTCAGGGTCCAGATAGCGCGACACCAACTCGCCGATCTGGCGCTGCTCATCGGCTTCTTCCAGAATGCGGCGGCGCAGGCCATAGATGACCTCACGCTGTTTGTTCATCACGTCGTCATACTCGACGGTATGCTTGCGCATGTCGAAGTTAAAGCCTTCGACGCGGGTCTGGGCCGACTCGATGCTGCGGTTGATCAGGCCCGCCTCGATCTTCATATCCTCACCGGCACCCAGGCGCTCCATCGCCTTTTTGACTGTATCCATCCGCCCGAAGCGGCGCATCAGGTCATCTTCCAGCGAGAGGTAGAAGGAGGACGAGCCGGGATCACCCTGGCGGCCGGCACGCCCACGCAACTGGTTGTCGATGCGGCGGGCCTCGTGCCGCTCGGTACCGATGATATGCAGGCCACCGGCCTCCTTGATCTGCTCACGCCAGGTCAGGCAGTCCTGCTGGATCTGCAACACTTCGTCGATATAGCCGGGTTGCAACCCCGGCTCCTGTGCAACATAGGCCCGGGCACGCTCCAACTCGCCGCGCAAGACCAGTTGTACCAGCTTCGCGCGGGACGTGTAGACTCGCTTGAACAGCCTGTCGGACAGGAAGACCGCGCGGTCGCGCCCGTGGCGGTTGCGATAGTCCTGCATATCGCCAACCAGTCGCCGGATCTCAGTAATATGCTCCTCGCCAACCCAATCAAACTCGCGCAGCATAGTCCGCACTTCGAGCAGTCGCCCATTCAGCACCGCATCCACCAGCGCCATATGCTGGTCGAACTGCTCCGGTGTATCCCCCAGCACCGTATGAATGACAAACAGATGCATGCCCTCAGCTTCGATGCGCTCCAGGGATTGTTCATACTCTGCGTGCAACTGCCGCAAGGCTGCCAGCAACTCAGCATCCATATCGTTGCCGGAACGCGCGACAATCTGCTCCGGGGCGGACTTCTGCGTTTTCGGGTCGGCCAGCAGACTCTCCGCCAGTTCGGTAATCTGCTCGTGGGTAACGCCGCGCTCCTCCAGGTGCCGTGCCGCCAGCGCTTCGGGATTGCCGCCGAGCAGGATGTCGGTACCACGACCGGCCATATTGGTCGCAATCGTCACGGTTCCGGGTTGCCCGGCCTGCGCAATCACGCGCGCCTCGTCCACATTCTGCTTGGCGTTGAGCACCTGATGCTTGATCTTCTCGCGTTTGAGCAGCGCACTCAGGCGCTCCGAGGTTTCCACCGAGGTGGTACCAACCAGGATTGGCTGTCCCTGCTCAGCGCGCTCGCGCATCTCGGTGATCAGCGCACGAAACTTAGATTCCTCTGTCGGGTAGATCTGATCGCTATAATCCAGCCGGATTACTGGTTTATTGGTCGGAACAGCGGTTACTTCGGCGTTGTAGAACTTCTGAAATTCCTCCTTCTCTGTCACCGCCGTACCCGTCATCCCGGACAGCTTGGTATATTTGCGGAAGTAGTTCTGGAAGGTAATCGTCGCATAGGTGACATTCTCGCGGCGAACCTCGACCCCTTCCTTGGCCTCAACTGCCTGGTGCAGGCCGTCACTCCAGCGGCGACCCGGCATCAAGCGCCCGGTGAACTCATCGACGATGATGACCTCGCCATCCTGCACAACATAGTCTTTATCGCGGAAGAAGACAAACTGGGCTTTGAGCGCATTTTCCAGGTAGTGCGTCAGGGTGGTGTGCTGCGGATCGTAGACACTCTCGCCCTCACCCAATTCGTCCAACTGGCGCTCGATCTTCTCCAGACCCGCTTCGGTAATGACCGTACTGCGCGTCTTCGGGTCGATCAGCACATCGCCGTCGGGTTCCTCACCCTTCTTGACTTCGTCCGGCGTGACGCGACCGGCACGCAACGGTCGCACTAACTGGGCAAAGCGGGCATACTGACTGCTCGACTGCTGGGCCGGGCCGCTGATGATCAACGGTGTTCGCGCCTCGTCGATCAAGATATTATCAACCTCGTCCACGATGGCGTAGTAGTGGCCGCGCTGGCGCACCTGCTCCATGCTGTTGACCATGTTGTCGCGCAAGTAGTCGAAGCCAAACTCGTTGTTGGTACCGTAAGTAATATCGGCGGCGTACGCCTCCTGCCGGGTGCAGGGTTTCCAGTGAACCAGGCGCTCGTCGTCCAGCGGAGCATCGGGATCGACATACTCCGGGTCAAATCGGGCGGAGTAGTCATGGGCAATAAAGCCTACATGCATATCAAGCAGATGGTAGACCGGCCCCATCCAGCCCGCGTCACGGCGTGCCAGATAGTCGTTGACGGTGACGAGATGGCAACCCTGGCCTGCCAGCGCATTGAGGTAAAGCGGCAGCGTGGCAACCAGCGTTTTCCCTTCACCCGTTTTCATCTCGGCGATTTTGCCCTCGTGCATCACCATCCCCCCGATCAACTGCACATCGTAGTGGCGCATACCAATGGTACGGCGGGCAGCCTCGCGTACGATGGCAAACGCCTCCGGCAGCAGATCGTCCAGCGTCTCACCCTGGGCCAGGCGGCGGCGGAACTCGCCGGTCTTGGCGCGCAACTGCGCATTGGTCAGTTGCTGATAGGCTTCCTCCAGGCTGTTAATCGCTTCAACCTGGGGACGGTAGCGCCGCCGCACCTTCTCATCTGTGTCGCCAAAGAGTCTCTTTATGGCATTTAACATCTGTAGCGTCTCCTGAACACGATAACAACCGCAGCTATGGCGAGCAGTGAGCAGGCAATCTGCCAGACGTGCGCGACATCTCTGCGGTATCATTTGCTTGTAATCCCTGGCATTATACCTGAGGCATAGTGCAGGATCAAAGATTGCCGGCTGAGTGGCGCGTGATAGGGTGGCGGAGGATGTAGGAATGTGCGGCTGAGGAACGTTGCAAAAATAGCCCGGATATGTAATGACCGGGAATCCCGGCTGAGGAACGTTGCAAAATAGTTCGGATATGCAATATCCGGGAGTCCCGGCTTTCGCCGGTAGGCTGCCGGCCGGGGCCACGGCATCCTGCCGGGAATGCCTGATCCGGCTGAAGCCGGGACGCCTGAGCGGCGCTATCCGGATGAAAATCTCAACTTCATGTCGCCGGTTGAATGCAATGCACGCGCGGTTGCAAGCCGCGCCTACTGCCGGCGTTGCATAGCCCTGCGGTATCAGACACGCTACAGAGTATGTTGCAGATAGTTCGGGTACAATAGAGAGAATAAAGAACAAAGAACCGAGAGACTGTCTGAAAAGATGATGCGCGTCGGTCCCACGGCATGCGGGGTGCCCTACGACACCGGACAGCGCCCCCGGAGTCCCGGCGTCAGCCGGTTCCGGCCACACCCCGGCTGAAGCCGGGACGCCCGCGCCGGGGCCGTCGCCCCATAACTAACCCGTTTCAGACAGTCTCTGAGAACCGAGAACCGAAAACAGAGCGCGCCTGGCTCATCTCCATCGAGTACCGTGGTTGTTCTTTGCTCTTGGTTTGTTTGTTCTTGCTGTAGAACAATATGGAATGTCTGATACTTTCAGGATACGATAGCTCAATAACACACACTTATGACAACCACAGCCAAACCAGAACCACAAACACGCACACTCCCCGCCTGGACGCGGTTTCTGCTGCCGATCCTGCTGCTCGGCGTGGTGCTGGCCCTCGCCGCCTGGGTTGCGCGTCCCGATGGGCATCTGCATGTCATCTTCCTAGATACGCCCGGCGATGCTATCCTGATCCAGACGCCGCGTGGTAGCTATGCGCTGATTGATGGCGGCAGCAAGCCGTCGCAACTGACGCTCAACCTGGGACGGCGGATGCCCTTCTGGCAACGTTCGCTGGCGGCGGTAATTCTGACGCAGGGAGATGGCGAACGGATGCCGGGGCAGGTAGCTGCCCTGGCGCGCTACCGGGCCGAACTGGCGCTGGCTCCACCCGGCGTGCCGGAGAGCGCGACTGCCCGCGAGTGGCTGCGTCTGCTTGAGTCGCAGGATACGCCGATCCATCCGGCGCGGGGCGGCGAACGTCTGGACCTGGACGGCATACTGCTGACGGTGTTGACCGCCGGCGATGGTGCAGCAGCGGGGATGGTGCTGCGGCTGGACTATGGCGCAACCAGCGTGGTCATCCATGGCACCACCGGCACACCCACCGACGAAATGCTGCTGCCGGCAGCCGCGCAGCCGATTACAGCGCTGGCTTACCCCTGGCAGCGGGAGATCGACACACCGCTGCTGGCGGCCTGGCAACCCCAGGCAATCGTCTTCACCAGCGCGTACGCGGCCAACGAACCGGCGCTGCATACCTACCACGAGCGGGCACGCAACGGTGCAGCGCTCTACCATGAGAAGCTGGACGGCACCATTACGCTGATCAGTGATGGTCGCCGGGCCTGGATTGAAACCGAGAAGTAACCTGCGTCCGCATGTCTGAACTGGGCAAACGATGATATCAACCGCAAATCTCTTCTTGATCGGGCTGGCGCTCGTGTTGCTCGTCACCGGGCTGGGCGCGCTGTTCTGGCGGCGCATCTACCGCGACGATGCGCAGAATATCGCCCGCCGGGTGTTCAAAAATAGCGCGGTGCCCTTCGCCATGCGGCTGATTGTCCGCGCGCTGGATATGGCCTTCCTGATTATTCTGATCCGCACGCTGCCGGAGGCGGAAGTCGGCGCATACTTCCTGGCAACCATGCTGGTCGGGCAATACCTCTCAACCATTACCGAGTTTGGGCTGGGGGTGCTCCTGACGCGCGAGGTCGCGCAAGACCCGAACGCCGCGCCGCGTCTCTTTGGCATTACGCTCCTGCTGCGCTGGCTGGTGGTGCTGCTGGCGGCGGTGCCGTCGGCCGCGCTGTTGATTGCGCTCTACGCGCTGCTGGGGCGCACCGGCCTGACCGAAACGCTGGACCCGGCAAGCCAGGCAGCGATCTGGATCTTGCTCCTGACCCTCATTCCCAGTGCCTATTCCGGGGCGGTAACGGCGCTCTACAACGCGGCCGAGCGGATGGAGGTACCCGCACTGCTGGAGGTGGTGACGGCGGTCCTGAGTCTGGTGGCGCGTCTGGCGGTACTCTGGCTGGGGTTCGGAATTGTTGGCCTGGCATGGGCGGCGGTGGGTGTGACCAGCACCACGGCGCTGATCTACCTCTTTCTGCAGACGCGCAGCTTCTTCCGCCCAACCCTGCGCTGGGACCGGACGTTGATGCGTCGGCTTATCTCGCCGGCGCTACCACTGATGTTGAACAACCTGCTCAGTGTCATGTTCTTTACCTCGGACCTCTTTATCATCAAGGCCTTTGGTGCCGGTCAGGGTGATGTGCTGGTGGCGCAGTACCGCGTGGCCTACAACATTCTCAACATCGCCATGATCCTGCCGCCGGTTGTGACGTTTGCGGTTTTCCCGCTGCTGGCGCGGCACGCGGCCGGCGAGCGTGCGGTGATGCGGCAGGCGCAGAATCGCACGCTCCAGGCGCTGCTGCTGCCGGCTTTCCCGCTGGCGATGGGGATAAGCCTCCTGGCACCCGATCTGATCCGGCTCTTCAGCGGTGAGCAGGCAAGTGAGTACCTGCCGGTTTCGGCGCGGGTGTTGTCGCTGCTGGCCTGGTTTTTGCCGCTCTCGTTTGTCAATGGCCTGCTACAATATGTGCTGATCGCAGTCAACCGCCAGGCTGCCATTACGCGCGCATTTATCATCGGCGCAACATGTAATATTGTCACCAACCTGATCGTTATTCCGGTAGCCGTCGTCGTACTTATGCGGCCCCAGGTTGGCCTGTATGCCGCCGCCGGCACCACAATTCTGTCGGAGATTGTGCTGCTCGCTATTTTCCTACCGCTGCTGCGGCGCGAAGGGCTGACGCCGCCGCTACCGGCACTGGCATGGCGACCGGCGGTAGCGGCGCTGCTGATGGGGGCGGCAATGGGGGGAGTGCTGTTCCTGGTTGGCGCGTGGGACTGGTTGGTGGCGGGATTGATTGCCGCGCCTGTCTATGGTGTAGCGCTCTGGCTGCTGGGCGCGTTTGGAGCTGAGGAGCGAGCACTGGCGTTACGCATCTTCGGGCGGGTCTGACTCCTCCAGTTCATCCAGCGCTTCCCGAAACTGCACCACGGCGCGGATCATCTCGTCGCGGGCGGCAGTCAGGGCTTCAAAGTGCGGGTAGAGCGGGGTGCGGTCCAGTCCGACATCTTGCATCAGCATAATTTTGCTGAGGGCGATACAGGCCAGGTTTATCTGCGCCGCGCCCTGTGAGGCATCCTGCGCAATATGATCGAGAATCGCGGTGGTTTCGTCGCGCGCGAACGTCTGGGATTTAATTTCCGCAACTTTGGGCATCTCATCTTCCATATGGTACCTCTTTTGTCGTTCAGATCACTGCCGGCTTGCGGCACACTTCCATCGTACCCGCAAACTGGCGCGGGTGCAAAGATGACAATACCGACATATGCGACACCGCTCGTTGTACTGGTCTGGTAACACGCATGGAGTATGCTAAAACCAGAACATAGCGGAAGGAGTTGAATCGTGAGACTTGCATACATTCGTCCGTTCCCGGTAGTTGTGCTGCTCCTGAGCATCCTGCTGCTGCCGGCCCTGGCTCTGGCCGACTCAGGCGGTGATCCGCCGCCCGGCTCGCCCCCGCCCGGTACGCCCCCGCCCGGTACGGAGCCGACCACGGCTGATCAGCGCTGCTTCCCGGAAACGGGCTACTGCATCACCGGGCGCTTTCGGCAGTATTGGGAGCAGCAGGGCGGTGTGGCGGCCTTTGGCTACCCGGTAAGTTCCCTCGAGGAGATCAACCCGATCACCGGGGAGCGCCGCCTGACCCAGTGGTTTCAGAAGACCCGCTTTGAATTCTACCCGGAGAACCCGCAGCCCTACGATGTCCTGCTGGGGCGCGTGGGGGTTGAGTTGCTGAACGCCTATGGCCGCGACTGGTGGAGCCTGCCGCAGGGTCAGCCGCAAGATGGCTGTATGTATTTTGAAGAGACGCGTCATACGCTCTGCGCGATCTTTATGACCTACTGGCAATCGCAGGGATTGGAACTGGATGGGCAGTCGGGTATTAGCTACGAGGAGAGTGTCGCGCTATTCGGCAAGCCCATCTCCGAGCCGCGCTGGGAGCTGCATGGTGGCGAAAATGCCAGCGTACGCATTACCCAGTGGTTCGAGCGCGCCCGCTTCGAGTGGAATCCCGAACTGGCGCAGGTCGTAGTTGGTCCGCTGGGCTCAGAACTGCGCGCAGTCCTCCCGCCGCCGCCACCACCGAGCGGACCACCCCCGGCAGTCACACCACCAACACCCGACGTTGACGCGTTCGACCTGAACGAAGACGGCGCAGTTACCTGCGCAGACTTTGCGTCGCAGGCCGAAGCGCAGGTAGCGCTGGACGCCGGCTTTACCAACCTGGACGAGGACGGCAACGGCATTCCGTGCGAAGATCTGCCGGAGGGGTAGAAGCGCAGTTGGAGACAATCACGCCGGACACGAAGAACGCAACATCCTTTGTGTCCGGCGTCTGCGTACACTGCATAGTTACATACTCGCTGCCCGACCGGGTTGGAACGCCAACTCCAGCCGCCATCCTTCCCCATCGCGCCGCGCATGCCAGATCCCGGCGGGTGGTGCGGGGTTATTTCCACTAAAAACATACTGCTTCAGATCGATCTGGCCCTGTCCCAACTCCTGAATGAAAACCTGGATCGGATTCCCATGACTCACGACGCCAATGCGCGTACATGATGCGTCCATAACCATGTTGAGAAACTCGCGGATGCGCACCCGCACCTTATCGGCGCTCTCGTCCGGCGGATTCTCGGCGATAAGTTGCGTAAAAGTGACCGGCAGATCAAGCTGTTCGAGGATCTGCTCGGCGGTCTGGGTAGTGCGGGCAAACGGCGAAACAAACAGATGCTCCAGGGCTTTATCGGCCAGAAACGCCGCCGCCAGCCGGGCCTCCTGCCGGCCATGGTCGGAGAGATCCGGGCCGGGCATGGTTCGGTAGGCCACCCCCGTGTTCTGTAACGGGGTAGCGTGGCGAATGAGAAAGATATCGGTGAGCAATGGATTTCTCCTCATCGTTACACGACTTACGCAGTGGGCGTACAAGCCAGGCGTTTGACCAGATAAAAAGCAGACTCGCCTGCGGCAGCATGTACATGAGCGATCTTTTTCATAAAAAATTTGCATCTTGTGTAAATTTTTTGTGAAAAAGAAGAGGATCTTCCGCCCTGCCGGAGGCAAAATGTCTTTTCAGGTTCGCAACCGCGTAACGCGTGATGGTTAGTGCCGGCAACCGACAACTGGTATAGCGCAGCGTAGCGTAGCACGCCCATCCGCTTCCTGTCAACCCTGGTTGACGGGCGGAACTGCAACAATTACAATGTTAAAAGCGTAGCTTACATAGAAATTTGTCTTGTTTGTGACTGATATCTGCAACCGTCGGTACGCCGCATCGCGCTGGACGCTGGCGGTTCGTTACTGTTAGTAAAGGAAAGTTCTGAATGCGTCTGATTCTCTATCTAGGTAAGGGAGGTGTTGGCAAAACGACCACGGCTGCCGCCACCGCAGTCCGGGCGGCGGAACTGGGCTACCGCACGCTGGTAGTCAGCACCGATGTCGCGCACAGCCTGGCCGATGCGCTTGATGCACCGCTGGGATCACTTCCAACGCAACTCGCCGAGCGGTTGTGGGGCCAGGAAATTAATGTCCTCGACGAGGTTCGCCAGCACTGGGGCGAACTGCGGACCTACCTGGCAACATTGCTGCGGCGGAAGGGCATGGACGAGGTCGCCGCCGAGGAACTGGCGATTATTCCGGGTATGGAAGAGGTTGTCAGCCTGCTGCATATTCGCCGCCAGGCCCGCGATGGGCAGTTCGATGTGGTGATTGTGGATGCTGCGCCCACCGGGGAAACGGTGCGCCTGCTGACCATGCCGGATACGTTCAAGTGGTATGCCAGTCGCGTGATGGATTGGGAACCGGGAACGATGAAGGTTGCGCGTCCGCTGGTCAAGTCGCTGGTGCCGGCGGTGGATATGTTTGCCTCCCTCGAACGGCTGACCAAAGGGGTTGAGGCACTGCGCGATACGCTGCTTGACCCGCAGATTAGCTCCTACCGCCTGGTGGTCAACCCGGAGCGGATGGTGATTAAAGAGGCACAGCGAGCCGCCACCTACCTGGCGTTGTTCAACTACCCGGTGGATGGCGTGGTGCTCAACCGGGTGCTGCCCATGGAAGCTGCCGAGGGGCCATTTATGCAGGAGATGGCGCGTATTCAGCAGGGCTACCGTCAGCAGGTCTACGATCTCTTCGCACCGCTGCCCATCTGGGAGTCGCCGCACTATGCGCGCGACCTGAGCGGGCTGAAGGATCTGGCGGATGTCGGCAACGCGCTCTTCAAGGAGGTGGACCCGGTCAAGGTGCAGTTCCAGGGAACGACGCAAGAGATTGTGCGCGAGGGCGATGAGTATGTGATGCGCCTGCCGCTGCCGCATGTTGAGATTGGCAAGGTGGCGATGACCAAGCGCGGCGATGAGTTGTTTATCGAGATTGGCAATTTCCGCCGCGACATGATCTTGCCCACCACCCTGGCCGAGCGTCCGGCCCGGCGGGCGGTGTTCCGCAAAGGCGTGCTTGAAGTGCGCTTTGGCCCACCCGAGCCGATCCAGCCCGTGGATCAGTCGCCGATTTCATAATCTGATGCGAACCGGGAATGAAAGCTGATCATTCCCGGTTTTCAGTTCTCAACTTCTCAGAGACTGTCTGAAACGGGTTGGTCATGGGGCTATGGCCCCGGAGCAGGAGTCCCGGCTTCAGCCGGTGTGTGGCCGGAACCGGCTGACGCCGGGACGCCGGGGGCGCGGTCCGGTGTCGCAGGGCACCCGGCATGCCGTGTGACCGACGCGAATCATCTTTTCAGACAGTCTCTCAGTTCTCACTTCTCAGTTCTATGACCAGACGAGCCATCACAATCATCGGGGTGCCGGTTGACCTGGGCGCGGGGCGGCGCGGCGTCGATATGGGACCGAGCGCGATCCGCTATGCCGGGCTGCATGAGCGGCTCGAGATCCTGGGATATCAGGTCCAGGATGAGGGAAATCTCGCTGTGCCGCTGGTCGAGACGAGCGCCCCACCTGCCCCTGATGAGAAGCTGCGCTACCTGGAACCGATTGCCGCCTTCTCTGCGGTGCTGGCTGACTGTGTCGCCAGGGCGGTTGCGCAGGAGCGGCTACCGCTGGTGCTGGGTGGCGACCATAGCCTGGCGTTGGGCTCAGTTACCGGTTCGGCGCGGGAGCGCCGGTTGGGATTAATCTGGATCGATGCCCACGCCGACTTCAACACCGATGCGACTACCCCCAGCGGCAACATCCATGGCATGCCGCTGGCGGCACTGACCGGGCGCGGCCATCCGGCCCTCACCCGGCTGGGTAGAGCGGTGCCGATCATCCCGGAGGAGCGAATCGCGCTGATCGGCGTACGCGACCTGGATTTCCTGGAGCGGGAGATGTTGCGCGAGTCGGCGGTGACACCCTTGACGATGCATGATATCGACCGGCGCGGGATGGCGGCAGTGATGGAGCAGGCGCTGTCCATCGTCACCCGCGACACGGAGGGCTTCCATGTCAGCTTCGATATGGATGTGCTGGACCCGCGCGAAGCATCGGGCGTTGGCACGCCGGTACCGGGCGGTATCTCCTACCGCGAGGCCCACCTGGCGCTGGAAATGGCTGCGCAGAGCGGTGGCCTGCGTAGCATGGATATTGTCGAGGTTAATCCCATCCTGGACGAGCGCAACGCCACGGCAATCCTGGCGGTCGATCTCATCCTCTCGGCACTGGGGAAGTCTACGTTGTGAAGCGGGGACGCGCTCACTCCTCCCGCCAGTTCAACACCGCACCACCATGCCCCAGCAGCACGCTACCGGGAAAGACCCGCAGTCGCCATGGTTCTAATCGGATCACCGCGAACGCCTCCGCTGTAGGACTGTCCCAACCGGGAATCATGGTAGGATCATAGCCCACCGGCTCAGGTGCATTGACAAACAGTTCCCAGACCGTCGTTCGGGTGGCGTCGTCGAAGGCCCATGTTGCACGGCATTCGGCGGTACAGGTATCCTGCGAGGGAGCCCAGTAGTTCAACGACATGTAGGGGCTCGCTTCCAGGTGCGCGCGCTTGAGCGGCGTTGGTACCGTGCCGATCCAGCCGACCAGCCGGGTGCCATCCCACTGCCACAGCGGGTGCAGAACCCGCGAACGCGGCCGGCCCCGGGCATCCACCGTTGCAGCACTACACCAGACGATCCGGTGTGCCATCTCTACAAAGGCCGGTGCGACCTGCGTCAGGCTATTCATTGATGTCCGTTCCTCCTGTAAGAATTACGATAATGACTGTACTGCGCTATTATACTCTTGAATAAAGAACCATATAAGAAGGTAGAAATTGCAACAACCAATCCAACGGTGGCTCCTGATCGCCGGCGCGGCGGGAGGTGCGGGCTGGCTATTCGCGCTGGGCGGCCTACCGGCGGCCTGGTTCCTGGGGCCGATGGCGGCTGCCGGGGCGCTGGCCTGTCTGCGTGGGGAGCAGGCCCGGCTGCCAACCGGACTGACTCTGGCGGCGCAGGCGGTGATCGGCAGCGCCGTCAGTACCGCGCTGACTCCCGCCGCGCTGGGCGTCTTTGGGCATTACTGGTGGGGCATTCTGCTGATAATTCTGCTGCTGCTGGGCATTAGCATCCTCAACGGCCTGCTGCTGGCCCGCTTCAGCCGGATGGATCCCGCCACCGCGCTGCTGGGGACGCTGCCCGGTGGCGCGCCCGGCATGGTTGCCCTGAGCGAGACGCTCGGCGCGGATACGCGGCTGGTGGCGATTATGCAGTCGCTCCGGGTGATGCTGGTCATTGCCACGCTCGGGCTGGTGGCATCGCTGGCGCTGCCCCTCGCCCCGGCCGCCCCGGCCGAACCGCTACTCGCCGCCGAGCCACGCTGGGGCCGCTATGCGCTCACGGTGGGCATCACCGTGCTGGGCGCGTGGGCCGGTCTGCGCGTTCATCTGCCGGCGGGTGAACTGGTGGGACCGGCGCTCCTGGGTACGCTGGCGGGACTGCTGGGGATCAGCTACGCGCCATGGCCGCCGCTCATTCTGGATGTAACCTACGCCGTCATCGGCGTCATGGTCGGACTGCAGTTTGATCTGCAGACGCTGCGCACCACAGGGCGGCTCCTGCCGGCATTTGTCTTGAGCAATATCGCTCTGCTGGGAAGTGCCGCGCTGATCGGGGGCGTGCTGGCCTACTTCACCCGGATCGATCTCTTTAGCGCCTATCTGGCGACCACGCCGGGCGGCCTCAACCTGGTAGCGATTATCGCGCTCGAGAGTCGCTCCAATGTCATCCTGATCCTGACGATCCATCTGCTACGCTTCCTGATCATCATGCTGGCCGGCGCGCCACTGGTGCGCTGGTTGACGCACCGCTTCCCGCCCAACTCCCGCATCCGGCGTAACCAATCTGCGCAGCGGTGTGAGGTTTTTCCGCAGAAGTGAAGGTAAGTGAGCGTGCTATAATTGACACAAGTGACGCGGTCGGTTCCAAACGAGGTGTTCATCTGGATAAACGGCCCGATTCGCCTCCGGCAGGGTGGTACCGGACATCCTTTTTCAAGGAATGTTCGCACAATGTGCAAAAATTCCTTGAAAAAGATAAAAAGCGTACCATGCTGCCGCAGGCGAAGACGGCCTTTGGGAAGTACATGTCTAATTTGTACGCCCACCGCGTAAGTCCTGTAATTGAGGCGAGTGACGCGAAATGTCCGATACGTTCGGCACGCTCTGTTCTCGGTTCTTCTGTTCTCTGTTCTCTATAATTCTATTCACAGAGAGGTGAAATGATGCAATATAATGCCTGGTTTGCTGCCCAGGACAACCCCAACGAGCGTTATCCCCTGACTGAGGTAGTTTATTACAGCCAATCCGGAGGTCTGCTGGAGGTTACGCACGATATGGATGCGCTGCGGCAGCATAGCGCTGCCGAGTGGAAAGAGATTTTTGAGCGCCGCTGGATGCGGACAAGCTGGCCCTATGGCAGCGGTGTGTGGGGTAAAAAAGAGTGGGTTTGCCCGGTTATTTCCGATGATAATGTCGTCAGCATGTTCGAGGGTGGCACCAATCTTTTCTGGGCCGAACGCCTGGGGCGTGAGCTGGGGTTGAAGGATCTCTGGCTCAAGCTGTGCGGCAACTCGCACACGGGCAGTTTCAAAGACCTGGGCATGACCGTGCTGATCAGTGTGGTGCGCCAGATGATGGCCGAGGGCAAACCCGTGCGCGCGGTCGCCTGTGCCAGTACCGGCGATACTTCGGCGGCGCTGGCATGCTACGGCGCTGCCGCCGATATCCCGACGATTGTCTTTCTGCCCAAGGGCAAGGTCAGCACTGCGCAACTGGTGCAACCAATTGCCCATGGCGCGCTGGTGCTGGCGCTGGACACCGACTTTGACGGCTGTATGCGCGTGGTGCGCCAGCTCACCGCCGACCCGGACATGGGGATCTACCTGGCGAACTCGCTCAACTCGCTGCGGATCGAGGGCCAGAAGACGGTGGGCATTGAGATTGTTCAGCAGTTCGACTGGGATGTCCCTGAGTGGATTGTTATTCCGGGGGGCAACCTGGGGAATGTTGCCGCGCTGGGCAAGGGGCTGCTGATGCTGCACGAACTGGGATTGATCAACCGACTGCCCCGCATCGTCTGTGCTCAGGCCGAGAATGCCAACCCGCTCTACCGCGCCTACCAGCAGGGCTTCGCGCAGTATGAGCCGATCACGGCCCGCCCCACCGCCGCCAGCGCCATCCAGATCGGTGATCCGGTCAGCATCAACCGGGCTGTGCGCATACTGCAGCGCTTCGACGGCATTGTGGAGCAGGCCAGCGAGCAGGAGTTGGCCGATGCCGCCGCCCGCGCCGACCGCAGCGGTGCCTATGCCTGCCCGCATACCGGGGTTGCGCTGGCCGCCGCCATCAAGCTGATCGACCGGGGTGTTATTGATAAGTCCGAGCGGGTTGTGGTCATCTCGACCGCCCACGGGCTCAAGTTTAGCAACTTCAAGGTGGACTACCACGAAGGCAAGCTCAACGAGGCGGTGAGCCGGTTTGCTAACCCGCCCGTCGAGGTTGCACCTGACATGGACGCCGTACGTCGTGTGCTGGACAACTGGATGGAGCGGCCTGTCGGCCAGGGAACGACGTCACGATGACACTGACAGGCAAGAAATTCCGCAATCTTATTATTCAGGCGGCGCGCAGCGGTGCCGAGGTTGAGCCGCGCTGTCCGCATGCCGGCGAGTGCGGCGGTTGTGCGTTCCAGGAGCGGGACTATGCCGCGCAGGTTGCTGCCAAAGCCGCCGTGCTGAATCAGTTGTGGGAGAACCCGGATCTGCCGGAGGGCATGCATGCGCCGCACCTGCCAATTGACATCGTGCCCTCGCCCAGTCCCTACAACTACCGCACGCGGATGGACTATGTTACGACCAAGGGTCGCTTCGGGCTGCGGATGCGCGGGCGGTTCAACTACATCGTTGACCTGGAGACATGCCATCTGATTCCGCCGGCAGCCTTTGCCGCCGTCCACGCGCTCTGGCTGCAGGCGCAGCAACTGGAACTGCCCGACTACAATGTGCGCAGCCACGAGGGGTTTCTACGCTATCTGGTGGTGCGGCGCAGTCCCCAGGATACGCTGCTCCTGGCAGCCGTCACCGCCTCACAGGAGTACACCGCTGAGATGGAGCAACTGGCAGCCGTGGCGCTGGAACAACCGGGGGTGTTGGGCTTTCACTGGCTGCTTAACGATACGCTGACCGATCTCTCGTTTGGGTCATCGCTGCGCCACTGGGGTGCGAACACGCTGCCGATGCAGGTCGGTACCAACACGCTGCATCTTGGCCCGAACTCGTTTTTCCAGAACAATGTCCATCTGCTGCTCCCGCTGCTTGATGCAGTTGCGGAGCAGGTTGGTCCGGCGGAGCATGCGGTCGATCTTTACGGGGGGGTTGGGACGATTGCCATATATCTTGCGCCGCATGTCGGCAGCGTGATCAGCATCGAGTCGCAGGCCGAGAGTGCCGCCCTGGCGCGCTACAACAGTTCAGTCAACAACCTGGCGAATGTCAAGGTCAAGGCCGAGGAGGTCTGGTCATTTCTGAGCCGCCAGATGCCGGGCAGCATGGATGTCTTTGTGGCTGACCCACCGCGCACCGGGTTGGGGCTGGAGGTTTGCGCCGAGATTTTGCGCCTGGCTCCGCGCCGGGTGGTCTATGTCTCGTGCAACCCGCTGACCCAACTGGACGACCTGCGTATCCTTGCGCCGGCCTACCAGTTGACGCTGCTGCGCGGCTACGATATGTTCCCACACACGCCACATGTTGAAACCCTGGGCGTGCTGGATCGGCGGTAGCGGCTATGGCAACCCGAACTGTAATGCATGTGCGGCGGGCGGTTGCGGCGCATCGGGAATAAGGCCCAACTGCCGCCCGGCCCGGGCAAATACCTCCAGCACCGTGGTAAGTTGCTCTTCGGTGTGAGTCGCCAGGTAACTGGTGCGCAGCATGCCGGATGGCGCGGCCGGCGGCAGAACCGGGTTGGTAAACACACCCGCGTCCAGCAGCACACGCCAGAGTTTGAAGGTTGGTTCGCGCGCGCCCAGGATGACCGGCACAATCGGGGTCTGGCTGGTGCCGGTGTTGTAGCCCAGCGCGTTCAGCCCATGGCGCATCCGCGCACCAATTGCCAGCACGCGCGCGCTGTGCTGCGGCTCGTCGCGCATAATGCGCAGCGCGGCCAGGGCGGCCGCCGCATTCGCCGGGGGAATACTGGCGCTGAAGATCAGGCTGCGCGCATGGTGGCGCAGGTAGTGGATCACCGGCTCGGCTCCCATAATCGCCCCACCCAGCGAGGCAAATGACTTGCTGAAGGTGGTCATGATCAGATCGACCTGATCGGTCAGGCCAAAGTGGGCCGCCGTGCCCCGACCTGCGCCCAGCACCCCGGCGGCATGCGCATCATCCACCAGCAACCGGGCGGCATACTGTCGGCAGAGTTGGACAATCTCCGGCAGGGGCGCAATATCGCCACCCATCGAGAAGACGCCATCGACAACGACCAGTTTCCCGGCGCGCGGCGGACAGGCGCGCAGTTGGCGCTCCAGGTCGTCCATGTCGTTGTGGGCAAAACGCTTGAGTGTCCCAAAACTGAGGCGGCAACCATCGACAATACTGGCATGATCATCCCTGTCAATCAGCACAACATCGTTGCGCCCGACCAGCGCGGCAATCGTTCCGACGTTGGCCTGATAGCCGGTGGAGAAGACCAGCGCGGCCTCCTTCCCGCAGAAGTCCGCCAGTTCATGCTCCAGTTGCTCATGCAACTGCAGATTGCCATTGAGGAAGCGTGACCCGGTGCAGGAGGGGCCATACTGTTCCATCGCCTGACGGCCGGCGGCACGCACACGCGGGTCCATCGTCAGGCCGAGGTAGTTATTGGAGCCGCACATGATCACCTGCCGGCCATCCAGCGTGGCGACCGTGCCTTCGTGCTCCTCCAGGGCCAGGAAGTAGGGATAGTTACCGGCCGCAATCACCGCTTTTGCATCAGTAAACTGCCGGCATTTGGTAAACAGATCCAGATGCCCCTCCTTGACGCTCCTGGAAGTCAGCCAGGATCAGCACGTAAACGCCCCGTGGGGATGGGCGGCTAATACGCCCGTGCAAAGATGACCTGCTGCGTCGTCTCCTGGCCGGTCAGGATGCAACACCCGGCGGTGTCGGGTTGCTCCAGCGGGATTACGCGGATCGTCGCCTTGAGTTCATCCTGAATACGCTTCTCGTCCACGACGCTGCCGGCCCAGTAGCAGCGTGCAAAGCCCTGCTCAACCGCTTCGCGCAACTCATCATAACTGCTCACCGTGAAGGTGCGCTCCTCGCGGAAACGTAGCGCACGGTCATAGAGCCCCTGCTGAATTGTTTCAAGCAACTCGGTGATGCGCTCTGTCAGCCCGGCCTGGGGCACAAATTGCTTGCCCTCCTTGCCGGGGATATCGCGGCGGGCCATGGCAACCGAGCCCTTCTGCACATCTTTGGGGCCAACCTCAATGCGCACCGGCACACCCTTCAACTCCCACTCATTAAACTTATACCCCGGCGTCAGGTTATCGCGGTCATCGATCTTGAAGCGCAGGCGACCCGGCCAGTCCGCCGTCAGGCGCTCAATCGTCTCCAGCACCGTGCTACGCTCCTGATCATTCTTATAGATCGGCACAACCACCACCTGCGTGGGTGCCAGACGCGGCGGCAGGACCAATCCTTCGTCATCGGAGTGGGTCATAATCAGCGCGCCGATCAAGCGGGTACTGACGCCCCAACTGGTGGTCCAGGCATGCTGAACGGTGTTATTCTGATCGGTGTAGGTGATGTCAAACGCCTTCGCAAAGTTTTGCCCCAGGTTGTGAGAGGTACCGGCCTGCAATGCTCGCCCATCCTGCATCATCGCTTCCAGCGCATAGGAGCGCAACGCCCCGGCGAACTTCTCCTTCTCGGACTTCACGCCCTTGATCACCGGCACAGCCATATCACGCTCAATAAAATCGCCATAGACATCATGCAGAATCATCAACGTTTCCTGCTCGGCATCGGCCTCGGTTGCATGCACCGTATGGCCCTCCTGCCAGAGAAACTCTGCCGTGCGCAGGAAGGGCCGCGTGCGCATCTCCCAGCGCATCACATTGGCCCACTGGTTGATCAACACGGGCAGATCGCGCCAGGAGCGCACCCACTTGGCGTAAAAGTAGCCGATGATTGTCTCGCTGGTCGGGCGGATTACATAGGGCTCAGCCAGTTCCTCACCGGCAGCGTGCGTTACCTCGGCCACCTCGGGCGCGAACCCTTCGACATGCTCGGCCTCCTTCATCAGGAAGCTCTTGGGGATGAGCAGGGGAAAATAGGCATTCACATGACCGGTCGCCTTGATCCGCTGATCCAGGCCACTCTGCATCGCCTCCCAGATCGCATACCCGGTCGGTTTGAACACAATACAGCCGCGCACCACCTCGGCATAGTCGGCCATGTCTGCACCACGTACAATGTCGAGGTACCACTGGCTGTAGTCCTGATCCCGGGGGGTGATACCTTCTTTGGGCATGATATCTCCTGATAGAGGTTTGAGTTTTAAGTTTTGAATGTTGAATGTTGAGTAGGCCGGGTGTTCCTGCCGGCGTGACTGAAGCGAACATCCCGGCAGAGTGAAGCACCACGATGCGGACGAAAGACGCTTCACTCTGCTCAGGGTGACAGCGACGTATTTGCACGTCGCAATGGATCGGGTCAACTCAAAACCTAGAACTCAAAACTTAAAACTCGAATAACCTATTCTGCGTATGTCGCCAGTACCGAGCCTGCCTCAATCGAGGCGCCCTGCTTGACGCGCACATCGGCAATCTTGCCGGCGCGTGGCGCAGTAATCTCGTTCTCCATCTTCATGGCCTCAACCACAAAGAGCACCTGACCGGACTCGACTTCCTGGCCGGATTCGGCCCGCACCGCCGCGACCACACCCTGAAGTGGGCAGATCACGCCGTTGGCATCCTGGGGTGAGGCGGACCCCTTCTTGCCCTTGCGCTTCTTGGGCGCTTTGCGCGCGCCCCCGGCGGCCTGTCCATCCGCCCCGGCGGGTGCGCCCACCTCGGCCATACGTACACTGAAGCGACGGCCATTGACCTCCACCGCAAACGAGCGCGGCGCGGCGGCTTCCTCCAGCGGCTCAACCGCTTCTTTGGGGGCAACCAGCGCGGTAACCGTATCCTTCAGTTCGGGATGCTTGGGAATGAAATTGACACTCACCTCGCCCTTGATGAACTCGGGATGTTCCATCACCGCCCGGTGGAAAGGGATCACCGTTGTCAGACCTTCGATCTGATAATCCTTGAGCGCGCGAATCATCCGCGCAATCGCCTCCGAGCGATCATAGCCCCAGGTGACCAGTTTCGCCAGCATCGAGTCATAGAACTGCGGAACTGTATAACCGGCGCGCACGCCGCTATCGACGCGCACCCCCAACCCGACCGGCTCGCGGTAGTCACCCAGCGTGCCCAGTGCGGGCCGGAAGTTTGCCAGTGGATCTTCGGCATTGATGCGGCACTCAATCGCATGCCCACGCGGAACCAGCTCTTCCTGCCGCAGCCAGAGTTTTTCCCCCTGGGCAACGCGCAGTTGCCCCTGGACCAGATCGATCCCATAGACCATCTCAGTCACGGTATGCTCAACCTGGATGCGCGTATTCATCTCCAGGAAGTAGAAATTGCCGTCCTGGAAGAGATACTCCAGCGTACCGGCGCTGATATAGCCCACCGACTGCGCCAGTCGCACCGCCGAAGCGCCCATCTCGGCCCGCAGTTCCGGCGTCAGCGCGGGCGAGGGGCACTCCTCGATCAACTTCTGATGGCGGCGCTGTACCGAGCAGTCGCGCTCACCCAGATGTACCACATTGCCGTGCGCATCGGCCAGGATCTGGATCTCGATATGGCGCGGATTACTCAGATACTTTTCAACATAGAGCGCGCTATCATTAAACGAGACTTCCGCTTCACGCCGGGCACTCTCAAACGCGGGCTCAATCTCATCCTTTTCCCAGACGACCCGCAGACCGCGGCCACCGCCACCACTGACCGCCTTGATTGCAATCGGATAACCATACTCCTCGGCCAGAGGCAGCACCTCCGACACATCGTTCAGCGGCTTGAGCGTACCGGGAACAACCGGCACATTGGCCGTTTTCGCCTCGTTGCGTGCTTCGACCTTCCCGGCCACGCGCTCCATTGCCGAAGCGGGCGGCCCGACAAAGACGAGTCCGGCGTCACGCACCGCACGAGCAAACCGGGAATTCTCCGCCAGGAAGCCATAGCCGGGATGAATCGCCCCCGCGCCTGACTTTTGCGCCGCTTCAATGACCCGATCGATCTTGAGATAACTCTCGCCCGAAGGACCAGGCCCGATCAGATATGCATCGTCTGCATAGGTCACATGGGGCGCATCACGATCAGCTTCCGAATAGACCGCAACAGTACGCAGACCAAGTTCGCGGCAGGCGCGCATCACCCGCAACGCGATTTCACCGCGATTCGCAACAAGTACCGTGTCAAACATCATCGAGTCACACTTTTCTGTTACAAGTCGGTTCCAGGACTACAGGTTTGTGGGGACAGACAACAGACTGAGATGGCCCGGGGTCATGGATGCAGGTTCCGTGCGGTAATGGTGATGTGGGGGTGCGTCTGTCATCACCGCCCAATCGGGGGCAAAATCCACCCCACGCTGCTGCGGCCTCGGTGCCACCATGACCGGAAGTATCCCCAGTTCCCTGTCTCCTGTCCCGCTTGGATATCCTAAAATGTAGCATATCTACCCCAAAGTAGCAACCAGCGCCCTGTCACCGCGCGGCCAGGGCATGTCTCGCCTGATTTTATGTACGCTACTCCGGCGGGGCGATTGTACCATGTGATTGAGTTTATCGTCAATGTAGCGGACCACGATTCTACATTCTGTTCGACATCCCTGTAGACGATAGGGTTTATCCGATGGCATGTTTCCCCTGCGGCAGCATGGTACGTTTTTATCTTTAATTTACAGGACTTACGCGGTCGTTGATCCGACAGGAGATTCCGCCTCCGGCAGGGCGGAAGATTCCATACTTTTCCACAAAAAAATTACACTTTGTGCAAATTTTTTGTGGAAAAGATAAAACAGTACCATGCTGTCGCAGACGAATCCGGCCATTATCGTGCTCAAACGCCCGGTTTGCAGGCCCACCGTGTAACGCGTGTTCGATGACCGGATGTATGCGATGCGTATTTCATTTTACGAAATCAGCGCTGTTGGTGCGCTACCATCTTGACCTGGATCGCATCAATAGTATAGTATAACAAGTAGCCCGCGGAGGAGTGTGTATCAATCGTATGATGAGTAGAGAAATCCGAGGTAACAGCATGCGGAAACCAAGCAAAGTTGCGTTTTTTTCTAATGAGTACCCGCCCAACGTCTATGGTGGTGCGGGAGTCCATGTCGAATATCTGTCCCGTGAACTGGCACGCCTGGTGCCGGTCGAGGTGCGCTGCTTCGGTGACCAGGATCTCCAGGAAGGGAATCTCCGCGTGAAGGGCTATGGCATGTGGGAGGAACTGAAACAGAACACCGACCCACGCTTTGTTGGCGCACTGGGCGCATTCTCGCGCAGCCTGGCGATGGCAAAGGACCGGATGGATGCCGATGTCGCGCACTGCCACACCTGGTATACCGATATGGCCGGGTTCCTGGCGCGGAAACTCTGGGATATTCCGTTTGTCCTGACCACCCACTCGCTGGAGCCGCTGCGCCCCTGGAAGGCGGAACAGTTGGGCAATGCCTATGAACTGAGCACCTGGATCGAGAAGACCAGTATCGAGACTGCCGATGCGGTCGTTGCTGTGTCGGAGGAGACGCGCAGGGATATTATGCGCCTGTTTGATGTCGCTGAAGAGCGTGTGCATGTTATTCACAACGGTATCGATCTGGAGCAGTATCGTCCTGTGACCGAGACCGACGTACTCGAACGTTATGGTGTCGATCCCCACCGGCCCTACGTCCTGTTTGTAGGCCGCATTACCCGGCAGAAGGGCATTATTCATCTGGTCAATGCTATTCCGCATATCGATCCCGCGTTGCAGGTAGTGCTCTGTGCCGGTGCGCCCGATACCAAAGAGATTGGCGCGGAGATGACCGCCGGTGTGCAGGCCGCCAGTACAAAGCGGGATGGCGTGATCTGGATCCAGGAGATGCTGCCCCGCCCCGATGTCATCCAGTTCTACACCCACGCGGCGGTCTTCTGTTGCCCCTCCGTCTACGAACCGTTTGGTATTATCAATCTGGAGGCTATGGCCTGCGAGACGGCGGTCGTCGCGTCAGCCATTGGCGGTATTCCGGAGGTTGTTGTTCCGGGTGAAACCGGGGAGCTTGTGCCGCTTGATCTTCAGGAGGGGGCATTTGACCCGAAAAAACCGGAGCAGTTTTCGCACGATCTGGCCGATGCAATCAACCAGGTAGCTCTGGACCCAAAGAAGCGCGCGAAGTTCGGTACGCAGGGCCGTACGCGTGTCGAGGAGTATTTTAGCTGGTCGGCCATTGCGCAGAAGACGTTGGATCTCTATGCATCATTATTGAAATAATACACTGCAGTTCGTTACTGTTATGGTTTACACAAACACCAATTCAAAACCCGACCTGAACGCATCGACCATGCCGGCGTCCAGTTATCAGCGACCAGTCCAGGTAGAACAACCACTTGCACGCATCCTGGTAAGTGACGACAGCCCGGATATCCAGCGGATCTACACGCTGTTGTTACCCCAGCATGGATTTGAGGTGCTTGTTGCGCCCGACGGGAAGGGTCATTCGACGGTTGAGTTATGCCAGACGGCCCTTCCCGATCTCGTGATTACCGATGTCAACAAGCCGGACATCACGGGCTATGATGTCTGTTATGCTATTCGGAGTGATCCGCGCACTGCCCACATTCCACTCCTGTTTGTGACGGCAATGGACGAGACGCTGGACCGCAAGCATGGCCGCCGCGTCGGTGCCGATGACTATATCGTCAAGCCGTTTCTCTTTGAGGGGTTGCTCTACCGCCTGGTGACGCTGCTCTCAATTGTGCATGGCGCAAAAGAGCGGATGGTTAGCCTGAAGATGGGCGCCCCGGACTTTGCCCACAACCATCCGTTGACCACGTTAGCCGGACCACAAGCATTATCCCGGATGCTCCCCCGACTGACACACGATGGAACTTCGGGCGTGTTAACGTTCCATATTGACGGCTTTGATCGGCTGCTGCACACCTATGATCGGCAATTTGCCGATGCCCTCCTCCTGCGCCTGGCGATCCAGGTACAAAAGGTGGTCAAGCAGCGCACCCGGCACGACGTGTTGATTGCCCACCCCTCGTACGGTTGGCACCTGACACTGATTGGTCCGACCCAGGCATTGAGTGGTCTCTACCGGGAAATGCAGTCCTACTTCGCGGCCGAATTGCAGCGTCGGCTGCGCCCGGCCGATCAGCAGCGCGGCTATCTGACTTACACCGATCTGCTGGGGGAAGAACAGCAGGGCGCGCTACCGGCACTGCGCGCCCAGTGGCTCGGTCCGGACCATGGGCCACTATCTAACCTGCGCGCCCTCTGGGATGCGCTGGATCAGGCGGCATTTTTATAACCCGGAAATCTGGCGCTCGGTCATAAACCAGCGCTCATTGACCCGTAGCACGGGAAAGACGCCACTGTCCAGGCCGATAACGTCGGTCAGGGGCCGGCGTTGATCGAGCAGGATTTCCCGGCGGTTGTCGGCATTAAACCGGAACTTCTGTAAACGCAGTTCACCGTCAACTAAGCGCACGGTGGCAAGCTCGTCATTCTGCTCAACAACCTCAATTGTCGTGTACATAATCTCGACGGTGAACTGTTCATTCTCGGCGAGTTGCGCCAGATTATAGCTGAAGGTCTGCAGGGTGCGGTTAAAGGCATTGCGCTGATTAGGACGCTCACTCGGCGCAAAGTGACTCGCCAGCCGCTCAGCCCAGACGCGCCGCGTCTCAGGTTCAATCAACTCCGGGTCTTGCAGGGCGAGGTTCAGATCTTCAAAAAAACGTTCCGCCACGATCTGCGGACTATGGCTCCCATTCCCGAGCTCTTCCTCGCCCTCGACCGGCGTGCCACAGGCGACCAGTCCTCCCGCAAGCAGGGGCCAGAGCAGCAGCGCGATTACGCTCGTCAGTTGGCGCTGCGCCGATCCGGTTTTACCAAACAGCCGTTTCATATATGCCACCAGAGCAACCTTCAAACTCAGGGTGCCGGTGCCGGCGGTGCCGCCTCGGGCGGAGCTTCCTCGGACGGTGGTGCCGCTTCCTCCGGTTGATTGAAGGGGCGTGGTGGATCCGGCACCTCAACGCGGACGATCTGACCGCCATTGACAATGTAGAACACGGGACGAATACTGCTATTGTCCACATAGAAATCGACCAGATGGGTCAGTTGTATGGAACTGTTGCCATGCATCTGCATCTGCTGCACTAAGTTACCGGTGGCCTTATCCAGTTGAATAATCCGCTCGTTAAACGGTTCCAGCAGAAAGATCGACCCCTCACCCGGCGGTCCGGTGATCACCATGCGCGTCACAACATCAATCGGCGGCATCAGCCCTTCGGGGACAATTTCTCGCTCAACGCGACCGGCGCTCAGCACCAGGATGCGCCCATCCGGTTGCAAAAGGTAGATATTGCCATCAACGGACATATCAACCGCGGTTGATATGTCGTACCCTTCCAGACCGGCCGGATCAAGCCAGAGCGTCGGCGGATTGCCATAGGCACCGCTCTCGTAGCGCAAAACCTCGCCCGTCTCCGCCCCCCAGACATACAGATTGCCGCCATAGGTCTCCAGATCCAGGCGATCATCACCAGGGGCCCAGAGTTCACTCCCCCCCAGGCGGGTATAGTTCCACTCGCCATTGTTGCGGAAATAGTAACCGAAGCCGTTTGGCCCCTCATCAACAGCGACAATATTATCAACCCGCCAGGCCTGCGCATAGATTGGCCCGACCACCGTGCGCTGGATCTCGTCATCCATGGTCAGGTAAGGTTCAGGCGCGCCACCGCTGCGCGGAATCCGATAGAGTTGTGACTTATTGCGGTTGTTATCCAGCGCATAGATATAGCGAATGGCGTCCAGCGCATTCGTATCAGTCGAAACGGTCGTCGCCGGGGGAACCACAACGCTGCTAAACCGCCCACCCAGACTGGGATCATCCTCGGCCAGCAGGAAGGGATGTTCGGCCAGAACTTCCGGGTTGTCAAAAAAACTCACGCGTTGCAACTGCGTCTGCGCGCGTTCATAGTCGCGCTCGAGTTCCTGGTAGCCGGCCCAGAGCAGTTCGTTGCTCTCCGTCACGAGGGAACTGGTCCGCAGGTTGTTAAGTTGTTGCTCTGCCTGTTCCAGATACTCCAGCGCGACGGTGTTCTCCTCAGCCTGGTACACCTGCGCCATAACCCGGTTGACCCGGTCCATATCTTCCTCGATATGCTGCTGCGCACTGCGCTGCGAGAGATTGGTACCGTACAGAATCAACAGCGTGACCAGCAACCCCAGGACGACCAGCGGCACCCAGGGAAAGTGCGGGCGCTGACGGCGATACGAGAGTCCCTGGTTGCGCACCAGCGGCGTTGAGGCGGGCTGAATCCGGCGGCGATGCTTGCGCGCAAAGGCATCCGACAGCGCCATGCCAACGCGCTGAAATGGATGCAGCAACTTTTCCCCCAGCGTCATATCGACAAGTGGGCGCAACTCGCGGCGGGGACGGTATGGCCGGGAACGGGTAGCAAGCATCGGCATATCACTTAGATCGATCCGGCGTTGGGACAGAACCGGCCGTTCGGATGGCGCGCTCTCGCCCAGAAAGGTCGATGGTGGCAGGCGGGCCGGATCACGCCGGGCAGCATGCTCCTGGGCATGCCGATCTCCCAGATCATCCCCCAGATCAATTGGTTGCGGACGGGGCAGCGGATCAGTGGCATACTCCGGTTGCTCCGGTGGGTACGTCATCCGCTCATGGGGCATACCCGTGCCATTCCCCATGTCCTGCTGCTGCTCCGCCTGCTGCCGGGCCGCCGACCGCCGCGCTTCCAGCACCGCTTCAGCCCGCTTACCGGCAAACCAGCCGCCCATCGTACGCAGCATCAGCCCGCTTCGTTCGCGCAACCCTAGCGGACTGAGGGGCGCACTGCGGGCCGCCGCGCTGAGCGCCGGGACAAGTTCGACTACCAGCACATGCGCTTCGGCCAACCCATGCCGGCGACAGAGTGTATGCAGACTCTCGCCGGCAACCTCCGGCTCCTGATCACGCAAGATCTGCCCCAACTCCTCCCGACCGAGCAGCGCCGCCAGGTTGCTGGAACAGAGTGCCAGCGTATCGCCGGCGTGCATGCGGCAGCGATAGAACTCCGGTTCAACAAAGAGGCTCGTTCCCAGCGCATTGGGCTTTAGAAAAGGGGTTGCACTGGTGTGCGCCGGTTTCCAGGAGGGATGCGTGGGCATAGCCCGCAGGTTATTCTCAGTCAGCACATAAGCCTGCGTAGGCGCAACCTGCCCAATAAAGAGATCATCATCCTTCACCACCGCGCAGGTCAGGCCCACATACGCCCGGCGGTTACTATCGGTATTAAAATTCTGCTGGTAGAGCGCCTTGTTTGCCGTACGGATGGCCGCGCGCAGGCTGGCCGTTACGCTCAGCGAAGTATCGTCATAAAAGGCTTTGCGCGCAGTACGAGCCACAAACTGGCAGGCTTCGCGGCCTTTCGCAATACTCTCAGCAGTTTCGGTGACAATATAGAGGTAGCCTTTACGGGCTTCCGGTACCGGCAGCGTACCTGGCTCGGCAACCAGGATCAACTCGCTCATTGATTGGCGAATACCGCCGACCAGGCCGAACTGGCTGGTACGCGTTTCATTCCCTGACATAGTTTCTCTTACTACTTCCCGGGTTATGCTAATACTGCACATCAAACACATCCGTGATGTGTCGCGGCAGGCGTTTAGGGATTATAGCAGCAGCATGCAGCATTGACAAGAGATGATGCACGGCTGTAATCCCATTGTCAGCCGGAAAAGCCGCCGGCGGAGATATTGGCGCGATAGGGCGCATCGGCGTACGTCCTGTGTTATAATAGCTTTCTAGAATCGTTATTACTTCAGAGTGATACGCAAGGAGTTGAGGATGGCTGATGGAACACCCGCCAGAGCCGCGAGTTTGCGCCGCCGTCATGCTGAGGACGGCCCTACCGAAAAAGAGCGCGAATACCTGGAAGTCATCTACTACCTTGCCGCCCGCAACGAGCCGGTCATCGCGGCCCGGCTGGCCCGCTGGATGGGGGTGCAGCCGCCGACGGTGGCCCATGTCTTAAAACATCAACTCGAGAAGAAGGGGTATATCACGCGCAATGGACGGGGCGAAATTACGCTTACGCCCGACGGGTTTACCCTGGCCGAAGCGGTAGTCCGACGGCATCGCATTCTGGAGCGCTTCCTGGTTGATGTGATGGGTATTCCCTGGCATCTCATTCACGAGGAGGCCGTCCGGTTGGAGCATGCGCTCTCGCCAACGCTGGAGGCGCGGATCGAGGCGCTGGTGGGCCACGCGACAACCTGCCCCCACGGGAATCCTATCCCCGGCATGTGTGATACCTATCCGGGCGATGTCTGCCTGGATGCGGCGCAGGTCGGGGCCGTCTTTACACTCCAACGCATTGTTGAAGAGGCCGAAGAGGACTCGGCGTTGATGCGCTACTTGCAAACGAACGGACTGGTTCCCGGAGCCCGGTTTGCTGTCACCGATACTTCCTCGGCCTATGGCGTTACGCTCCAGGCTGGAAATCAGAGCATCACCCTCTCGCCGGAGATTGCCGGGGTGCTCTGGGGCGAGGTTGACGCGCGCGCGTAGCTGTTCCTCTGCTCACCAATCCGATACCTTCAGGTTATGCCGGTTAAGCCGCCCGATTGCTGCGCTCCGCCCCTACCACCGCTTCCCCGTTGATCATGTGTGAACATTACATCCGGACATCATCACCACGATAGCCGGCAGCCATAGAATGCATTCGATGCACCGTTCTGCTGCCGCACGTCATACCCGGACTATCTTTTGCACCGTTCATCACCGGGCGCACTACTGTGACCCTTTCGGATACTCTAGACCGCTAACCGGACAGGAGTTACGTGATTGCTCACTCAAAAGGAACTTTCGCCTCCGGCAGGGCGGACGATTCTCTTCGTGTTCACACCCATGTTGCACGCAGTGCAACATGGGTGTGAACACGATCCATAACGTCCCATGCTGCCGCAGGCGAAGACGACCGTTGTGGGCGTACATGTCCGATTTGTACGCCCACCGCCTAACTCGTGTAACCGGGCAGGAGTTACGCGGTCGATTCCACACCGGGCGTCTGCCTGGACAAACGGCCCGTTTGCATGCGCACCGCGTAAGTTGTATAACCTGCCAACCCGACAACCTGACAGCCTGACAGCTTACTCATAGGCAGATGAAAATTGATATGCTATACTGGGGCTGTTTTACGTTCACATGAGCAAATACTACGCATTATAGTGCGCTATGCCGGGCAGCGCGTGCGCGTAGCCGCTGCTCGCACAATGAATTTTTACACAAGGACATACAGCAATGGCACGTCTATCTGTGGTCATTGGAAGTGAACAGCATACCTTCCCACTCACCTCAGAGGGATTAACAATAGGACGGTTACCGGAAAATGATGTGGTGCTGAATCACGCCATTGTCTCCCGCCGCCATGCACATATTGAAATGCGGGGGCACCAGGCCTGGATCACCGATCTCAACAGCCGCAACGGCGTCTTTGTCAACCGACTGAAGATTAAAGAGGAACAACTCTCCGATGGTGATGTTGTCACCATCGGGCCGTTCACGCTCCGCTTTGAAGACCGCGCCGCGCAGAGTGTGGTTCTGGACGACAGCCGCTACTTCCCGCTGACCTCGGACGGACGCGCACTGCAAGCCGACGAACTCCCGCCGATCACCCTGGATCTGCAGCAATTTTACGCCATCGGAATGCGGCTCAATCAGGTTGTGGACTTCCACGAACTGCTGGAACTGGTTATGAAAGAGTTGCTCCAACTTGTACCTGCCCAGCGCGGCTTTCTGCTGCTGCGCAAGAGCGAAGAACTGGTGCCCATGGTGGTTCACCCGGCGGACCAGTCTGAGGTTGCCGTCAGCGGAACGATTGTACGTACCGCTCTTCAGGGCGGTGAAGCGGTGCTGACGCGTGACGCGCGCCTGGATTTTGCCGGATCGGAGAGCGTTGTTAATGCCAATATCCGCTCGGCCATCTGTGTGCCGCTGCTACTGCAGGGCAGTTCTATCGGCGTGATCCTGCTGGACTCACCCGGCCGCGATCAGTTTTCGGAACGAGACTGCGACCTGATTGCCACGGTTGCCAGCCAGGCCGCTGTTGCCATTGAGCGCGCCCGCCTGACCGAGGAGTTGCGGCAGCAGGCCCAGGTGCGGCAGAATCTGGAGCGCTTTCTCTCGCCCAATGTGGCGCAGGCGCTCTCCCGCTATGTGTTGCAGTATGGCAAACTCTGGGAAGCCGAGGAGCAACCCATCAGCGTGCTCTTCGCCGATGTGAAGGGCTTTACCTCGCTCTCTGAACGCCTGGCCCCGCGTGAAGTGCAGGATTTGCTGAACGAGTATCTGCATGAGATGACCGATGTTATCTTCAAATACCATGGCACGGTAGACAAATACATCGGAGATGGTATCATGGCGATATTTGGGGCACCGCGTCTACCCGATGAACCCCAGAATGAGCAACACGCCCGGCAGGCCGTTACGGCTGCACTGGAGATGCAGGTCGCCCAGAAACGACTGGTCGGCCGGCTTGACCCGGACAAGAGCTTTAGCATCCGCATCGGGGTCAACACGGGCCTGGCATACACGGGCTTTTTTGGAACACGCCACCGCCTGGAGTATACCGCCATTGGCGATACGGTGAATACTGCCTCGCGCCTCGAATCGGCGGCAGAACCAGGGAGTGTGTTTATTAGCGAGTATACTCGGCAAGCAATCGATGACTCCTTCACCGTTCAGGAGATGGGTGACCTTCAACTCAAGGGGAAGGAACATCGTGTTCGTGCATATAAAGTGTTAGGTAAACGTACGTCATGACAACTGTTGTTGGTATTCGATTTAAGGATAGTGGAAAAACCTACTATTTCGACCCCCGCGACCTGGAGTTGCTCCAGGGCGATATGGTCATTGTCGAGACGGTGCGCGGCCCGGAAATTGCCCGGATCGTGCATGAGCGCTGCGAAGTCCCGGAGAGTGAAATCGTCGGTGAGTTAAAGCCGGTGGTCCGCGTGGCCGAGCCATCCGACTTTGACCGGATGCGCCTGCTGCAAGCGCGCCACGAAGAAGTCCTTGCCCGTTGCGCCGAGAAGGTGCGCGATCATAACCTGCCCATGAATCTGGTTAAGGCCGAGTATAGCTTCGACGGGTCGCGCCTCACCTTTTACTTTACTGCGGAAAAGCGGGTCGATTTTCGCATGTTGGTGCGTGATCTGGCCCGTACCTTCAAGAGCCGCATTGAGTTGCGCCAGATCGGACCACGCGATGAGGCGAAACTGCTGGGCGGGATCGGTCCCTGTGGCCGACTGCTCTGCTGTGCTACGTTTTTGCCCGACTACGCCCGCGTCAGCATTAAAATGGCGAAGGACCAGGATCTACCGCTGAACCCGGCCAAAATTAGTGGCGTATGTGGCCGGTTGCTCTGCTGTCTCTCATACGAGCATGAGCAGTATATCGAAATGCGAGCCGAATTACCCCGCAAGGGTGCATGGGTCAAAACACCCGATGGCCCCGGCGAAGTTATTGCACTCAATGTACTGAAACAGACGGTGACGGTGCAACTGGCGAAGAGCGGGATGCCCGATACCTATACCCGGGATCAGATCCAGGAGGCGACCCGGCATGTGCATACGGTCGCGCGTAGCCGGGCGGAAGAGGGCATTACCCCGCATGCGCGCCGCGATGCACACCCGGTAGATAACGCCGCGCTGGATATGGAACTGCTTGACGATGAGGTCGATAACAAGGCAGTCCTGGATGCGCTGGCATGGCTGGAAGAGGGTGCCGCAACATTCGAGGAGTATGGGCATGCCGCCGGCAAGGATGCCGCGCTCACGTCATCGCGGCGGACAGGACAGTCAACTGCGGACGATGAGCCGGCCGGCACTTCGCGTCATCGCTCACGTATGACGGCGACAGCGCGTTCCGAACAGTCCGGTTCAGGCCGCGAGTCGGACAAACGCCCCCGCAAACGCTCCCCGCAATCCGCTTCGCGGCGGCGGAACGAGAAGCGGACTGATGGGCCGGCGCAGAAGTCGACAACCGGCGAGCATTCCCGGAACGCGCCCAGAGGGAGCGGGCGAACTGAGCATACCGGGAGGAAATCCTCGGCTCCCCGGTCAGGCACGTCCGAGCAGGCAGACGCATCTTCCGGCGCAAAACAGTCATCGCGCCGACGCAAACGCCGAAGCCGCAACAAGTCGAGTCAAGATCCATCGTAACATGCCCGATCCACTAAACCGGGAACGCTGAAGCAGACCGCATCCGGCCTGATCCGGCGCTCCCGGTTTGTGTTTGCTGCTCTCCGTCTGGCTCTCTGTATCTTTGTGTTGTATACTGGGAAAGTCCACTTTTACTGCGCGACTACATAGCGAAAGAACGAACAAACAAAGCACAAAGCACAAACATCATGTCCAATGATGGTGTATCAGGCACATGTTGTTCGCTGTTACTCTGTTCTCTGTTCTTTGTGGTATCCGTGCTATGCCGGAAGCAGGCATTGCTCCGGTGTTGTCTGTTTGTCAAGGGAAAAGGAGCGTTTCGTCTATGGAGATCATACCCGTTGACGACCACATTACTGCAATTGATCATGAATTGCTGGAACGACCGGGGGTAGGGGTCACGTATGTTGTGCGTGGCGAAGATATTGCGCTAATCGAAACCGGAACCGCGATGACCGTTCCGCGCACGCTGGCGGGACTGGAGCAACTTGGCATCCCCCGCGAAGCCGTCAGTCATATTCTCTGCACCCATATTCATATGGATCATGCGGGAGGCGCCGGGCATCTGGCCGCCGAACTGCCCCGCGCGGCGGTCTACATCCACAGCATGACCATGCCCCACCTGGTTGATCCGTCGCGCCTGATGCAAAGCTCGCGCCGGGCCATTGGCGAGGCCGCCTGGCCGCTGCATGGCGAGATGCGGCCTATCCCCGAAGAGCGCCTGCGCCCGGCCGAGAGTCTGCGGCTCGACCTGGGGCGCGATGTGGTGCTGGAGGCAATCGCCACTCCCGGCCACTCACCGGACCATCTCTCGTACCGGGAGCGGCGTAGCAGTGGGCTTTTCATCGGTGATGCCGCCGGGTTAGACATGCCCCAATACAACCTCTTCTTCCCCTGCACGCCGCCGCCGACCTACGACCTTGCCGCGCAGCGCAACACGATTGCCATGCTGCGAGAGCAGGATATCAGCCGCCTCTTCGTGACACACTGGGGTCCGCATGACGATGTTGAGGACAAACTCCGGCGCGCCCACGAGAAACTCGAGGACCTGGTTGCGGTTGTTACGGCGGCAATGGATGCCGGTGATGAGGATGTCGCGGCGATCAACGCCCGCTGGTTGCCCGAAGTGCGGACGGATTACCCGGGCGCGCTGATTGCCGAAAGCTGGGGCGAAATGAGTGTCGTCGGGTTAATGCGCTATGAGAAGAAACGCCGGGAGCGCGAGCAGAGTCAGGCGTGAGGCGGGTTCAGTACCATATATTCTTACCGGGTATGCGTGATGCACGCTGCGCGACGGCATGAATATGCTCGACATTATCATGGCCTGCGCGATCATCTTCTGCGCTGTACTGGGCAGTTACTGGGGGCTGATTCGTCAGGTGCTCGCCGTCACCGGCCTGCTCGTGGGCATTGTCGTGGCCGGGAGCTATGGCCCGGTGGTGGCCGCCTGGCTCAGTTCCTTTACGTCCAGTGATGCGCCGGCGGGCGCATGGGGATTTATCCTGGTTTTGATCGGCTTTAGCGCGTTTGCCGGCCTGCTTGCCTCGCTCCTGCATCGCTACGTTGGCCTGTTATTTCTCGGATGGCTGGATCATCTGCTGGGGGGAATCCTGGGTCTGCTTCAAGTGCTGCTGGTCGGCGCGACCCTCCTGGCCGTGCTGATGGCCTACTCCCGGCCTACCTGGGAAACGGTGGTCGCCACATCATGGCTGGCCGAACCGCTGCTGCGCCTGAGCATCCTGATCACCCCGCTGCTGCGCGACGAGTTGCGCCAGGCAATCCAGGCCACGCTCACGGGGATGTGACCGGGCTGTGCAGCCGGCAGAATGCGTGGATCACCCTGTACGCTGCGCCTGCAGCAACTGAGCATACAATTCCTCCACCTGGGGCGCAACCACCTCCACCGCGAAGCGTTGCCGGGCCATGTGGCACGCCTGCTCACCCAGCCGCCGCCGCTCTGCAGGCCGATGTAACAACAGCGCCAGCCGCCGGGCGAATGCCTCCGGTGTCGCCGCCAGCGCGCCATTCACACCATCGCTGATAATATCCGGGGTACCGCCGGTCGGCATTGCCAGGATGGGCGCGCCCAGCATGCCGGCCTCCAACAGCACCCGACTGAGCGGCTCGCCCCAGGCCGACGGGAAGAGCAGCAGCTCGCAGCGGGCCATTAGCCGCAGCACTTCATCATGCGGAGCCCAGGCAAGAAAACGGGTTGCTACCCCCAGGTTTGCCAGATCGCGCTCAAGTTCCGCCTGTAGCGCGCCGCTCCCCGCGACCAGCAGTGTGGGCAGCACCTCCCTGCCCAATGCCGCTGCCTGCTGCAGGGCGCGAAAAATCGCCCCAAGCAACCCGGCTCCCTTGTTCCGCTCCAGTTTACCCACAAATAGCAGAAACCGTTCCGGCAGCGGTGTTTCCGGTGGCGTTGCAGCGATCCGTTCGGTTGCTGCGCGATCAACCATATTGGGGATCACATGGATGCGTTCGGGCGGAACAATGGCTTCCAGACGACGCGCGATATACCGGCTCACAGCAATCACCGCCTCGGCCCGGGCCAGGAATGCCGCGCGCCGCCGCACATGCGCCAGCATATACGGAATCGCTGCCCATGCCGACACCCCCGCCGGCATACCCAGGCGTGCCGGCAGATCGGTCGCCAGAGCGGCCCAACTTATCCGTGGGTAAGGTACCCGGTTGCCATGCAGCCCGGTGGCAAAATAGTCCCACGGCCAGTGATCGCGCACTGTTACCACCACCGGCACATTTAACTGCTGCCCCGCCAGCACCGCTGCCGGGGTGGTCTGCACATGTTGGGCATGAATGAGCAATCGATCACGGTCGGTTTCTCCCAGGCGCGTCAGCAGATCCGCCAGCGGTTGCCACACCAGTTCATGGCGCGCATAGTTCTGCACAAACGGTAGACGCGGCGCACGGTAGCCCCACCGCAGCACCGGCAGTTCTCCGGCCTGTGTTTGCTGCAGCCCCGCCTGTCCCTGGATCGGCACAACAACCGTTACGCGTTGTCCTCGGTCGTGCAGGGCGTGTGCCAGGGTATGCGCGCTCCAGGCCGCCCCGCCGACGCTACCGGGCGGGAAGACATCGCTGGGCAAGAGAATGTGCATTGGCGCAGCAGTCGGCGGTTTTGCCATAAAACTTCCACATAATAAACGCACACCTGTCCGGTTAACAGTGATTGATGTGCCGCCAGACCAGCCACCGGCCGCTCACCCGGCCGGAGCGACACCAATCCGATGGCGTAACCCGGTCTGGAACAGGTCTTTCCTGATTCTCTACCAGGTCTTAACTCAGTGTGTCTACTCAAGAACGACATATCTTGCTATATTTAGATTGTAACAGTTTTCGCTAACAATGAATGTCATTGGGAATGTCACTGACACAAGTTACGCGGTTGTTGACCCGACAGGAAGTTTCGCCTCCGGCAGGGTGGAAGATTCCTTTCTTTTTCATAAAAAATTTGCACACGGTGCAAATTTTTTATGAAAAAGAAAAAAGAGTACTATGCTGCCGCAGGCGCATCGGGCTTTTCATCCAGGTGAATACCTGGTTTGGAACCGGACGCGTAACTCATGTCACTGAATGTCATATTGCCGCTGGAACGCATCCGGCAGTATGACCACAGAAAGGCGCTACCTATGGTCCGCCAACAGATCTCAGCCGCCGCCGGTGCCGAAGTTGCCCATCTGCTGCATCGCACCTTGTACGAACATCCGCCGGTCACATCCCGACCGACAGCGCGAACCGTGAATGGCAACACCCGGCGGCTCGGAAATTACCTGCTCTCTCTAGGATATATTACCCCAACTCATCTGGTGGTTGCCCTGGCCGAACAGCGCCAGCGAATATCCAACGGTGCCACCTGGCTCCTGGGCGATCTGCTGATCCAGCAGGGCATCTTGCCACCCCAGGTACTGACGACAGTCCTGCTGGTGCAGTCGATGGATCGGTTACTCGATCCGGATCACAACTCACCGCTACTCCTGGGTGAATACCTGATCCGAAACAATATGATTTCCCCGGCGCAACTGGCTCCGGCCCTGCAGTTGCAGACCTGGCTGCGCCAACGCGGGATGCGCGTTCAGTTAGGCGAACTGCTGATCCAGCAGGGCATTCTGGAGGAGCAGACGCTGATAAATATCCTGACCGAACAGCAGTACACCCGCAAAAACCGGCGCGGCCTGACCGAAGTGCTGCACTAATCTCAACACCTTACCGAATGAAGGAACATTGTGTAATGACATCAAACGCACCTTACGAATTACAGACCAACGGATCGAAGCGGATAACAGCCTTTCAGGAGCGGATTGCCGAACTGGAAGCGCAGGTAGCAGCCCACCAGCAAACCGAAGCGGCACTCATGGCAAGCGAGGCAGAGTATCGTCTGCTGGCCGAAAATGCCACCGATATGATCTCGCGGCATGCCCCCGACGGCACCTATCTGTATGTCTCAGCGGCATGCCGCGCCATCCTCGGCTTTGAACCGATAGATCTGATCGGCACGATGGCCTATGACCTGTTTCATCCCGAAGACCTGGCCGCAATCCGGCACAACCACCAGGCAACCCTGGAAGTGCCCGACATCACGTCCGTAACCTATCGCATCCGTACCAGCGATGAGCAGTATGTCTGGGTAGAGACGACCAGCCGAACGGTGCGCAATCCCCAGACGGGCGCGATTAGCGAACTTCAATGTGCCACGCGCAATGTTGAGGCGCGAATGCAGGCCGAGGCGGCCCTCCTGACATCAAACCGCCGGATCAATGCTATTCTGGAGAGTATCACCGACGCCTTTTTTGCTCTCGACAATGCATGGCGGTTTACCTATATTAATCATCAGGCCGGGGAACTGCTGTTTCGCGCCCCCGAAGAACTCCAGGGGAAAGTAATCTGGGAAGAGTTTCCCGATGCGGTGGGCACGACCTTTTACCAGCAGTATCATCGGGCAGTTGCCGAGCAGACAGCGGTGACATTCGAGGAATACTATCCGCCGTTCGACACCTGGTTTGAAGTGCGCGCTTATCCTTCCAACGATGGCTTGTCAGTCTACTTCCACGATATCTCTGAGCGCCGACGGATGGAAGCCGCGCATAAACGATTGCAGGAGGAGATTATCCAGTCCCAGGCCGCGATTCTGGCCGAAATGTCTACACCCCTTATTCCCCTCAGCGACGAGGTTGTGGTTATGCCGCTGATTGGCACGATTGACACTCAGCGCGCCCAGCAGATTATGGAAAACTTGCTGACGGGAATTAGTCAGCATCGTGCTACGGTTGCCATTCTGGATATTACCGGCGTGCGGGTTGTCGATACGCAGGTTGCCAACGCCCTGGTGCGCGCGGCGCAGGCGGCGAAACTCCTGGGAGCGCAGGTTATTCTCACCGGGATGCATGGAACTATCGCCCAGACGCTGGTTCACCTGGGGGCCGACCTGAGCGGGTTGATCACACGGAGTACCTTACAGAACGGAATTACCTATGCATTGGGGCAGAAGAAGTGACGTGCTGCAGCGTTGCCTGCACGCACAGCATATCGGACAGAAGGGAAACAGGCCAACATTATGTCTTGTAGGAGCAGCATGGTTACAATGGGTACATCCCGATCTTCACCCTGTGAGCAGTGTGAGGTGCTCCCGGTGATTGCACAGGGAACATTTCAACTCTTTCTCTGGGTGCCAATCGGTCACATCCAGAAAAAACTGTTGCGCTACCTGGAGCAGCAGAACCAGCAGCATAAACTGCTGTCCAGAGCGCAGTGTATCACCGTAGCGTTGCATAGCCAGACGATCCCGCAATTTATCGCGGGCGTGGAAAAGATCTTGACCCGTGAAGAGATGAAAGGTACGCGCGCTCTGCTTATGCCCGGAACGCAGGAACCCGGCCTGAGCGATATGGCCCGCATGCATACCCTTCACCAGTTCTGCGTCTTCAACACGGCGCACTGGCTGGTTGATATGCTGGTGGAAGAACGCTTTATCTGTCACTTTCAACCGATTGTTGCAGCGCAGGATACCCGGCGCATCTATGGATACGAGGCGCTCCTGCGAGGTGTAGATGAACAGGGCAATCTGGTACAGCCGCTACGCATCTTCAACCTGGCGCGCGATGCCGATCTGCTCTTTCAGATAGATCTGACTGCGCGTCAGCATGCGCTCCGCGCTATGGCCCGGCATCAGATCCGCGTTCCGGTGTTTATCAATTTTAATCCCAACGCCATCTACGATCCGGCGTTCTGTCTGCGTTCCACGATACGCCTGATGCGCGAATTGGGACTATCCGCACACAATATCGTTTTTGAAGTCAATGAAGCGGATCACGTTCAAAATGTAGAACATCTACAGCATATTTTGAACTTCTACCGGAAAACCGGGTTTCGCGTGGCCCTGGACGATCTGGGAGCGGGCTATGCTTCCCTGAATCTGATTCACCAACTGCGCCCGGACATTATCAAACTCGACAAAGAACTGATCCGCGACGTACACCGCGATACCTACAAAGCCGTACTTGCCCAGAAGATTTTTGAACTGGCGCACCAGTTGAACATTCAGACGGTCGCCGAGGGCGTTGAGACGCCGGAAGAACTGGCCTGGGTACGCGCGCATGGAGCAAACCTGGTACAGGGCTACCTGATCGCCCGGCCCACAGCACATCCCATACCGGAGATAGCGGCACTGCCGGCATAACGGCCCTACACAGAGGGGGCAAAAACATGCAGATGTTCTTTGCGTTCTCTGTGTACGCTTGTTGCCATCACAGAGGGCTGCCTTTGGGCAGTTCCGGTTTGCCATTCAGTCCGGTCCAAAAATTGACATAAAATTGCCACACAGAACATACTGCGTCTACTTTTGCCACCCGAGTTACGATCAATCTACATCAGACTGGTTATAGACCAGTCTGCCACACACTGCTATGCTACCAACAACAATTAGTTGAATTTCCCCATAGCTTGTCCAGGGGATCAACCAGATCCAGAACCTGATGGGGCAGGCTGGTGCGCCTGCCCCGTCCGACTACCCGGTCAGGTCGGAACCCCGAACGGCTGTTTACCGGATATGCCATCCGGCAATTCCGGCTTGAGGCGGTTGGATGCCTGCCGGGACAGTGGCATCCTGCCGGGAACGCCTGGTTCGGCTAACGCCGGAACTCCGGTCCAGCGATGTCCGGATGAACAGCGCAATGTTCATCCGGCAACACTACAAACTGTCAAGCGCGCATTATTCATTTTGAATGCTGCCTGAAAGACGCTTTCGACTAAGGAACCACCCGTTTTCCTGCACAAGTGCCGCTGGTGTGACTTTGTATATTGTAGCCCTTGTCGTTGCTGCCGCAACCAGGTATACTGGCCTGTAAGCTACGATGTCTAACTCTGGTGCATGGTTGCCCCTTGCCGCCCATAGAACCGGCGCGACAAGGGGCTTATTGATATTTGGAGGCATCGATGACAGGCAAACGCGTTTTGATAGCGGAAGATGAGTCGACCATTCGCGCCAACCTGCGCAAAACGCTGGAGCATCTGGGCTACCTGGTGATTGGCGAGGCCGGCGATGGGATGAGTGCCATTCTCTTAATTCGCCAGCTTCGGCCCGATGTAGTGTTAATCGACCGCGATATGCCGCGTATGGACGGCATTGAGGTTGCCCGGTTGCTCCAGAATGAAGGGCTGGCTCCGGTTATCTTGATTACGAACTCCAGCGACCGGGAATTGGTATCGCGGGCGCGTGACGCCGGTGTGCTGGGCTTCCTGGTCAAGCCGATCCACGAGAGCACCTTGATGCCGATCATTGAGGTCGCCTGTGCGCGCTGGCAGGAGCAGCATGCGCGCAAACAGGAGTTGTCCCAACTGCAAGAACGACTGGAGACACGCAAGGTGATCGAGCGTGCCAAGGGCTACCTGATGGACAGTCAGGGACTGCGCGAGGCAGAGGCATTTCGCCGCATTCAGCAACTGGCAATGAATAGCCGCAAGTCGATGAAGGAAGTCGCTCAGGCGATCCTGCTGGCACAGCAGATTACCCCGGATTATTAATTTCACGCGTTACGCGATGCGCATTCAAACGGGTCGTTTGCTCCCGATAACGGTGTATTTCACCTGCGGCAGTGTGGTACGTTTCTGTCTTTTCCGGAACATGTGGCACACCGTGCCACATGTTCCGGAAAAGAATGTTCTATTCCGCCCTGCCGGAGGCGAGTCGGGCTGTTTATTCAGGCACATGCCGGATTTGGAACTGACCGCGTAACTCCTGTTAATTGGTAGCCTGCCCCCCGTCCAATCAGAAGCGCATTGCGCTTTGTCATTGACTGCTTTTGCAGTATAATGCCCCGTGTCAGTAATCGCTATTTTTTCCACACACATGGCACAAGCAGTAGTACCGGCTCTGTGAGGTGTGCATATGCCATTGACAAACTCGGCCCAATGCGCGACCCGCCACGCCGTGATCCTGGTTGCCGGTGAGTCGCGGCGTACCCGGCCTCTCACGCTGCACCGACCCAAGCCGCTTATTCCGCTGGTTGGTCGTCCGCTGCTGGCCCATATCCTCGATGAACTGGTTGGACTGGTTACGCATGTCACGCTGGTGGTGGGCTACCGTGCCGCCGATATCCAGGCCCACTTTGGTGCAGACTACCGAGGGATGGAACTGCGCTATGTGCCGCAGCAACAGGTCAACGGCACCGCCAGTGCGTTGCAGGCCGTCGCAGGCCGGATAGACGCGCCCTTTTTCCTGCTCTACGGCGATAACCTGATCAGCCGGGTGGACCTGGAGAACATCTGCCGGGAGCGCTACAGCATGGCCGCCCTGCGCGTGGCTGATCCGCAGGCGTTTGGCATCCTGGACATTGTCGATGACCGCGTACAGCGCATTATCGAGAAGCCGCCCCACGCAAAACCCGGCGCGCCGGCGAATCCCGGTATCTACCACTTTGACGCGGCGGTCTTCCCCCTGCTGGAGCGTATTCGTCCCTCTCCCCGTGGCGAGTATGAACTGACCGATCTGATTGCGTTGCTGGCCGCGGAGCATCCCGTTCACTACCACCTCTGCGCCGGTCACTGGGTGCCGGTGGGCACGCCCTGGGAGGCGCTGATTGCCAATGCGTTTCTGCTCGAGCAGCAGGCTGACCGGCCCGCCGTTCAGCATCCCGCGGCAACTATTGCGGCGACGAGCATGCTCAACGGGGCAGTAGCGGTTGGGCAGGCCCGCATCGGTGCGGGTAGTCGCATCACGGGACCGGCAGTCATTGGCGATGACGTGGTGATCGGCGCAAACACGGTTATCGAACGCTCGGTGCTGGCGGCAGGGGTTACGGTGGGCGATAACTGCGTGATCGACAATACCATGCTGGGAGCAGGTACGGTGGTTGCTGCTGACTGCCTGGTGCAGCACAGTCTGCTTGATACCGGCGTGCGTCTGGGAACGGCTACCCGGCTGCCGTCGCGCATCTTCGCCGATGTGCAATCCACTGCCCAGGTTGGTGACCGGCTTGATCCGGAGGTGCTCTGCCGACGCGGTGCGGTCCTGGGGCCGGGGGTTACGCTGCCGGCGGGGAGCAGCGTTGAGCCGGGGAGTGTATTGTTTCCCACTGAGTAGAAACGCGGCCCGCGATGTTCGGTGATCTGCTGCAACAGCCGGAGGCTACCTCAACGGACGGCATGCCGGCGGGCAGGCGACCGCCGGGGAAATCTAGGGTGGCACGCCCGGCACCGGGGCGAAACTGCGCGTGGGGCAGCAACAGGTTGCCCTGCCGAATAGTCAGCACAATCACTGAGTGAGCCTTCTCGACCCGCCAGTATTCCAGCGCCTGCCCCTGATCATCGATCCAGCGCTCCCCCAAGAGTTTCACCCAAGGTGAGTCAATCGTCACCATTGAGCGCTCGCATGTCTAGTCGGTTGCTGCTGCCATGTCGTTTACTCTTTCATTTACTGATGGAAGGGTGAAAGTGGACGTTATTTAGTATACGATCTCACTGTGGGTGTTCTTCCTGTAAATGCTACGAGGTGTAGCGAGAGAGCTACTCAGTCCCGGTTGATGCAGGTTGAGGCATCTATCAGTATAGAGAAAGAGCATGCTATTACAATATGTTATAATAGTATGGGTAGATGTTGGACATAAAACAAAAGTGCGAAGGGGCAAATCTTGTAGACGTAACCTGATAATTTATGTCTAGCAATCCTCCATGGGTTGTCGTGCCTCCTGATGAACGGTAAAAACATCGTCCTGATATGGCGTGCGGCAGCAGAACGGTGCATTGAATGCACCCTAAGGTGGTCCCCCGTGGTAATTAGCGCGCATAAGCGGTGGGTTCAGTCGATTGCCGCTTTTTGGTGTTCCAGTGTGGCGAACGGCTAAAACTGGGCAAAAATAACCCAAAAGTAGTACGTACATATGTGCGGCCAGTCTTATCTTTACGACTTGCCCCAGGACTTATGTGTGCTAACTCCGTGGTGATACTATCCGGGGGCCATGGCCAACGTTTATCAGGCGGTTGGGAGCGAATCGCGAAGAACCAGTTTACAACCAATTAAGAATTGCTATATCACCTCAAATGTTCTGTTCTGTTCTGTTCGTTCACTTTCAACGATAGAAGGATTATATCGTGCCGGAACATCCCAGTAAGCGCACTCTCGAAGATCTGGATGCGATGATCGAGGATATTCAATACTTTCTTGATCATCCGCGGACACAACAAAACCGCTGGGTCGCCAAAGGCCACACCTGGCTTCCAATTCTTGAGCGTACAAAAGAAGATTTACAGTCAGAGATCGAGCATTACGATATCATCGCTGATGCATATCAGTCCATCTGGATGATGCTCCATCGTCTTGGGCTACAACTCTACCAGCGTGATCGCACAACATGGGCCTATAGCTGGCATGGGACAACACCAAAAGGCGCCTTTAGTTCGCGGATTGAGGCGTTAGAAGCAGCACTTCGTGAACGTTTAATTCAGCCGTAACCCTATTAACATTCATCGAACTATGGGTATATATCAAGTATCAATCAAGAAGCAGGCACATCATCACAAATGGGTGAACACGTATGTTATAGTCATAGATACGCCGTGCTCTCATGACGAACTTGAGTATGTTGCTGATGCGGTTTCGCCCGCTCTTATAACCTTCGAACGTATATTCCTGAGCGAAGAGGTTGAAATCACTCACGCTGAAACGACACCTGTTTGTGAACCAGCCGAAGCCTGGATTGCATGGCGTGCGGGTGTTAACGCGGCCACCTACGGACAGGGCGTTCCTGGATTGCGTCCTATGGCGATTGAAGAGAGTATGGGTCCGGCCATTACTCTGCTTCTGGGATTACAGCCAGTTGTGAATCATTGGGGCCGAAAAGATTATCGCTATGCGCTCCATCGTGATGATGTTAACGCAACCATTCATGGCTATCAACTGCGCCCCGAGGCAAGAGAGGCTATCGAGGCGCGGTTAGCGCAAGCCAAAGCATCAATTAAAACGCTACTTCAAGGCGACGCGACTATTCCAAGCCTGGCAGTCAGTGCATCAACAAATGCTCATCTCATTGAAACGTATCGCTATCGACGGGTGCGAAATATTACCATAAAAGGTGTTCACATCAAAAAACATCGCCGTCGGTAAGTACTGGCATAATCAAATAGATATTCACTTGTAACGAAAACGGCTAGATTAAAGTTTTTAAAAGTTCCTATACCGTATCCCGTTCTTCGTTACTTTACAGGAAAACCAATACCCGACCAGTCGGCCAATTCCGGCGAGCACACCATCAACACCACCGGCGGGAGCTACGGTGGGCGATAACTGCGTGATCGACAATACCATGCTGGGAGCAGGCACAGTGGTTGGCGCTGACTGCCTGGTGCAGCACAGTCTGCTTGATACCGGCGCGCGCCTGGGAACGGCTACCCGGCTGCCGTCACGCATCTTCACGGATGTGCAATCTACTGCCCAGGTTGGCGACCGGCTTGATCCGGAGGTGCTCTGCCGGCGCGGTGCGGTCCTGGGGCCGGGGGTTACGCTGCCGGCGGGGAGCAGCGTTGAGCCGGGGAGTGTGTTGTTTCCCACGGAATAAAAATATGGCCCGACTGGCCACGGCCTGCGCTCGGCACATTGTAGCCCGCTGGAACGATGAGTTCGCGGGTACCTGGCGAAGCTCACACCATGCGCACCGGCATTGTTCCGGCTCATCCGGATCGGCTCAAGCAGGCCGGCTGTAGGGACATCCTTATCCGTTACCAGCAGTACACGCTACGTGCCCAGCCACGCTACCTCGGGATGACATTCGCGCGCCAGGCCAACCCCGTAGAGCAGCCGCGTTTCCAGGCCACATGCAAAAAATGCCTGCATGCCTCCGCGCTACTCCTCTCGCTTGATGCCGACAACACCAACCGCGCCCGGCCCGGCGTGGGTACCGATAACGCCACCCATCTGGACCAGGTGCATGCGCTCACGGGGAAAGATCTGCTGCGCCATAATCTGCTCAAGCAGCGTCTCGGCCTTCTCGCGCTGCGAAGTATAGAGCAGCGCCAGTTCTTCAATGGGTGCCTGCGCCTGTACCAGTTCAACCAGGCGGGCCATCATCCGCTTGCCGGTACGCACCTGCTCCAGCGGATGCACTTCCCCATCACGTACCTCGATCAGGGGCTTCACGTTGAGCAGCGTTCCTAGAAATGCCCGTGCCCGACCAATCCGCCCGCCCTTCTCCAGATAGTGCAGCGTATCCAGCCCGACATAGAAAAACGCGCGCTCCCGAATCCCATTGACCAGCGGAACCAGTTCATCCAATCCCGCGCCATTGCGCGCAGCAATCCCGGCGGCAACAGCCATGTAGACCATCACCATCGCCAGCGCGTGCGAATCGACCACCTCAATCCGCACCTGGGGGACCATCTCCGCCGCCTTGCGCGCAACCCCAACCGTGCTGCTCAACTTCCCCGATAGATGAATCGCCAGAATTGCATCAGTTTCCCGGGCCAGGCGTTCATAGACTTCGACAAATGCGCCGGGTGGCGGCGTGGACGTTGTAGGCAGCACCGAACTGGTAACTAAGCGCTGGTAGAACGCATCCCGGCTGATATCGACGCCATCACGAAACGTTTCATTGCCGAAACGTACCTGAAGCGGCACAACCTGTATATCAAACGCACGACACAACTCCGCCGGCATATCGGCGGTACTATCAACAACTATCTTGACCACACATAACTCCTCGCACAGCGCACAGCGGGCATCACAACACGCCTCAAACTTCCTCCAGACCCTCAAAAACCGTCACACCCATCGCGCCGGGGCCCAGATGGGTGGCAATGATCGGGCTAAACTGAACCGCCTGCACACGCTCCGGGGGAAAGATGGGCTCAACCTTTTCCAGCAGTTTCTCAATATCCTCCGGTGTAGTTGAGTAGAGGGCGACCACCTCCTGCACTTTGGGGAAATCCTCGATAAAAGTATACAACCCCTCAATCGCCTTGGCGCGGGTACGGGTACGCTCGTAGGGCACAATCTCGCCCTCGTCGAGGATCATGAGCGGCTTGATCCGCTGCATAGAACCGAGCACCGAGGCCGCGACGGACAGACGTCCGCCCCGCTCCAGATATTCCATGGTATCGACAAAAAAGACCACATGCGTATGCTGGATCATATCGTTGATAAGTTGCCGCACCTCAGCGGGTGAAGCACCATTCCGCGCCGCGCGGGCCGCCGTCAGCGCCACCAGACCCATGCCCATCGAAGCCGATTTGCTGTCAATCAACTCGATCCGAGTTAGCGAAGCGGGCAACTTGGTCCGTGCCTGGGTTGCATCCCGAAACACCCCCCCGAGGCGACCACTGAGATGAATCGAGAACACATGCTCATACTCGAGCACCAGCCGGCGGTAGAGATGCTCAAAGACCAGGACACCCGGCGACGACACTGCAATATCGCAGGTGTTGCTTTGCAGCAGTTCATAAAATTCCTCACTTGATATGTCCAGGCCAGCGCGGTAGATCTGATTATTAATATGAAGACGTAGCGGAACGATCTCAATGCCCAGTTCATGCGCCAGACTCGGCGGAATATCAGCCGCACTGTCGGTAACAATTTTTATGCTGGCCATAACACACTCCTGACACCATCCAGATTTACATACTCATTCATTGCATTCTATTCGGCTGAGATAATATAGTCGTAGAAAGGCTGCCCCCCCGACCTGATCTCGATCTCATACTCCGGGTACTGACGACTGAGCCGGGCCGCCAGATCGTGGGCATGTTCCGCCGATATGCGTTGACCATAGTAGACTGTCAAAATATCCAGCGCTTCTAACCCCATCCGCGCTAAAATATCATTGATCACCTGATCCCGATCATCCCCCGCCACAACCAGGTCGCCATTCAGCAGCGCAATCGTCTGCCCACCCCGCACCGCCACGCCGTCGATCTGCGCATCACGCACCGCCGTGGTAATCTCCGCCGTGACAACCCGCTCCATCTCGCGCTGCATCGCGGTGAAGTTGGTTTCCAGGTCACGCTGGTAGCCGAATGCCATCATCGCCGTGATACCCTGGGGCACGGTCTTACAGGCCAGCACCCGTACCTGCTTGCCGGTAACTTCGGCCGCTTGCTGTGCCGCCATGATAATATTACTATTATTGGGCAAAATAATAATCTCATCCTGGGGCAAAGATTCAATCGCCTCGACCAACTCCTGCGTGCTGGGATTCATAGTTTGCCCACCGGGTACCACCGCCCCCACGCGCAGGCTGCGAAAGATTGCCGCAAACCCACTCCCCGGCGCAACCGCGACTAACCCGATGGCATTCTGCGCTGCACCATCGGCATCAACCGGCGGTACCGGCACCCCGGTGCGCGTCTCTGATGGTGCGTTCTGTCCATTCCCCTGGTGCAGTACCGCGTGCTGCCGGTTCATATTGGTGATTTCAATGTTGAGTAAATCGCCAAACCGGATCGCATAATTCAGGATATCCCCCGGACGCAGCGTATGAATGTGGATTCGTATCAGCGCCGCATCCCCCACGACGACCACCGAGGTTCCCACCGCATTCATATGCCGGCGTATCTCTTCAAAGGGCAGATGCTCGCCCCGCAACAGGATGTTGGTGCAGTAGCCGAAATCATCCTCCGCATGAATATCCTTGAAGGCCACACCCAGGTCTTGCGCCGGCGACTGATCGTGGACCGGCGACACGTTTTCACCCTGCGCCCAGCGCAGCATGCCCTCCAGAATGACATACAACCCCTGTCCACCGGCATCAACCACCCCGGCGTCGTGCAGCACCTTGAGCAGCGTTGGTGTTTGCTCAACGGCAACGCGCGCGCCGACAACCGCAGCGGATAGAACCGTGAGCAGGTCCGCATCGGCGGTTTCCAGGGCAGTCTGGGCCGCCACACCGGTTTCACGGATCACCGTCAGGATGGTGCCCTCGCGCGGCTCGCTTGCGCCGCGATACGCGGTGGTACTGGCCTGCACCAGTGCATTCGCCAGTTCCAGCGGGCCGCACCGCTCATGCCCGGCCAGCGCCTGGGCCATGCCCCGCAGGATCTGCGAGAGAATGACGCCGGAGTTGCCCCGGGCGCCCATCAGTGCCCCCCGGTAGATCTGTTCACTCACCTGGGCACAGGAGCCATGCGGCAGCACATCCCGCAGCGCGGCGGCCAGCGTCATATGCATATTGGTACCGGTATCGCCGTCAGGAACGGGGAAGACATTCAAAGCGTTTATTGTAGAAACATGCTGTTGCAGCCACTGTTCCGCCGCGTTTAATGCATCCAAAAGATCCGTTCCGGTCCAGGAAACAGGCCGGGTGCTTACTGTTGCACGTTCACTCACAACACTTTCCTCTCATGGCCGGCTAATACGCACACCCTGCACCCGTACATTTACCCGCGAAACCGGTAATCCCAGCGCATGCTCCACCGCATACCGCACATTCTCCTGAACATTCCGCGCTACTTCGACAATGCGTGTTCCATATTCGATGATGACATACAGATTAATCGCGATTTCATCATTTTTGATAAGAATATCAATGCCTTTATACTGGTCTTCTTTATGCAACACCTGCGCGACACCCTCACGCAAGTTACGCGGGGCCATACCGACAACGCCATAACACTGGAGCACAGCGCGCGCCGTGATGGTTGCAATCGCTCGCGGCGCTACCTCGATCTTGCCGTCCGGTAACACCCGGGCATTGGGATGTGGCACCTGCTTACTCATACGTTTGCCAGGGGTTGGTAGATATGGTATAGTCTACAAAGCTCATTGCGATTGTAACCGATAACTATCGATAACTGAGGTATAGCTCATGGCAAAGTGTCAATTTACGGGCAAAAAGCCCTCAACCGGGAATAATGTGAGCCACTCCAAGCGGCGCACAAAGCGCACCTGGTACCCAAACATACAGACCAAAACCATTATTGATGCCGATGGGAAGCGCCGGCGGGTCAAAATCAGTACCAGCCATCTGCGTACGATGTACAAAACCCGCAACCGCTAACCCCCACCCGTTCTCTCGTGTACCCAATATAGTTAATAAGTTCATCAGCACATATGCCAGAAACCAGGACCGGCTTCCGCGAGTGGATGCCGGCCTTGTTGCTTTTGCGCACCATTTTGCGCACCATGGCCCACAATTCGGTTTTGCTATGCCTGATCGTCCTGCGAATGCGCAGAACATTATAGCCGATGGTCTACTGCGTTGCAATACCTTCTTTCAGGCTTCATCGACATATTCTAACCAGTTGTAGGTATCCGCGCGCTCACCCTGCACAATCCCAAAGAAGGCCGACTGCACCTCGGCCGTTAGCGTGCCCCGCTGCCCCGTTCCTACCGCAATACCATCAACCGAGCGGACGGGCGTGATCTCGGCGGCAGTTCCGGTAAAGAAGATCTCATCGGCCAGGTAGAGCATCTCACGCGGAATTACCTGCTGGCGCACTTCAATCCCCAGTTCATGCAGCAGCGTGATCACGGTGTCGCGCGTAATGCCCCATAGAATCGAGGAGCCGGCCGGGGGCGTCATTACCACGCCATCGCGCACAACAAAGATATTTTCGCCGCTGCCCTCGCTGACCTGGTTTTGCGCATCGAGTACAATCCCCTCGCTGTAGCCATCCCGCAGCGCCTCCATTTTGACCAGTTGCGAGTTGAGGTAATTCCCGCCTGCCTTCGACAGCGCGGGCAGGGTGTTGGGCGCAAAGCGGTTCCAGGAGGAGACACAGACATCGACACCCTGCTCTAACCCCTCATCCCCCAGGTACTTCCCCCACTCAATCGCCGCGATAGCCACTTCAACCGGGCAGGGCATCGGATCGACCCCCAGGCTGCCAAAGCCCCGGAAGACCACCGGGCGTACATAGGCCGACTTCAACTGGTTCGCGCGCACGGTCTCTTTAACGGCGGAAACCAGTTGCGTCAGGGTGTAGGGGATTTCGGTGCGATAAATCTTCGCTGAGTCGAACAACCGCCGCATGTGGGGCGTTAGTCGGAAGGCGGCCGGACCGCGCGGGGTGGCATAGCAGCGAATGCCCTCAAAGAAGCTGCTGCCATAGTGTAGCGCATGCGATAACACATGCACTGTGGCCTTTTCCCACTCCACCAGTTGACCATTGAACCAGATAAACTCTGTCTTCTGCATCGCCATCGCACAACTCCTTTGCGTGGGGCAGGTGGATGCGCCTACCCGAACAAACTCTTCTGTTTGAGCATACCATCGCTGCTCCAGACGGCCGTGCCCGGCGGGGCCAGTGTCGCCCGGCGGGGCAGCGTTACCAGCCGCAACCCGGATATTCCCGCCATCTGCAGGACGCGCCCGACACCTTTCCGCGCCCGCTCCGGCGTGTTGGCCTGTTCCGAAAGATGCGCCAGCCAGACATCCCGCTCGCGCCCGTCTGCGCCGATACGTGCCAGCAACTCGCCGGTCTGAACATTATCCAGATGGCCCAGTGAACTAAAAATGCGCCGGCGCGTCGCCTGCGGATAGGGCGCTACCTGCAACTGTTCCCGATCATGATTTGCTTCGACAATCAGCAGATCCGCCGGGCGCAGATGCTCTACGATCTCCTCGGTCCAACTGCCCAGGTCAACTGCCAGCCCTACCGTAACACCCGCCGCAGCAATCGAGTAGCCGACCGGCGCAGCGGCATCGTGCGGCAACCGAAAACTGGTGATATCGAACGGCCCGATACCGGCCGCCGCGCCAATCGGCAGTAGCTCAACGGCGGCACCGGCGAGTTGTTCGCCCAGCGCGGCGTGGGTCGCAGCATTGCACACCACCGGCAGACCATAGCGCCGCGCCAGTTTGCCCGCACTCAACGCATGATCGCCATGCTCGTGCGTCAACAGAATCGCATGGAGATCCGCCGGGTCCAGCCCCGCCAACCGCAGATGTCGCTCAATCGCACGCATCGATAGCCCGCAGTCGATCAGGATGGCGGTCTGCTCCAGCCGCAGCAGGATGGCATTGCCCTGGCTGCTCGATGCCAGCGCGGAGACGACCAGGGTCATAGGTGGCCCTCGTCCTGCCGGCGCAGCACGGCCAGCGCCGCGCGTGCAGCCGCGGCGCGATGGCTGATGGCATTTTTATGTTCCGGCGGCAGTTCCGCCAGGGTTTTGCCCGCTTCCGGGAGATAAAAGACCGGATCATACCCAAACCCGCCCGTCCCCCGTGGTGCCGGCGCGATCTCACCGGAGAGTGTGCCCTCGACAAACTCGGTTGCACCACCGGGCCGCGCCAGCGCAATCACACAGACAAAGCGGGCCTGCCGGGCCTCAACTGGGACACCCTCGAGTTGCTGTAACAGATAGGCGAGTTGCGCCGCGCCCGTAACACCGCCATAGCGCGCCGAGTAGACGCCCGGCGCGCCATCCAGCGCTGCCACCTCCAGCCCGCTGTCGTCGGCCAGCGCCGGCAACCCGCTCAGGTGCATGTAGCCTTCGGCCTTCAACTGGGCATTGGCGGCAAAGGTTGTACCGGTCTCTTCAATCTCCGCGCTGATCCCCAGATCATCGAGCGAACGCAAGTTCATCCCCAGGTCGGCAAAGATCTGGGCAAACTCGCGCAGCTTCCCCGGGTTGCGCGTGGCAATCAGTAGCTCACTCATATGCACTCGCACGCCTCTATGGGCAACTCAAAACAGGACATCTTTTAACAACCTTCCCGCCATTGCCACGGGAACAAAGCGCACAATCTTCCCCGCAAGGCAGGCCAGCAGGTATGCCCGAAAGGGCAGTCGCAACGTACCCGCCGCAATCCCCGCCAGATCAATCAGCGGTGAGGGGATGGCCGCCAGCACAAACACGGTCAGCATGCCCCAGCGCCGCACCCAGCTTTCTACCCGCGAGTAGAAGCGCGAACGCATTGCCAGTCTGCTCCCGCTGTAGCCCGCCGCATAGCCGGTGGACTCGCCCAATCCCGCCGCAATTCCTGCCAGCACCCCGACAATCCAGGGGTTCAGCACAGCGCCCCCCGCCAGGGCCGCTCCCAGGGCCGGCGACGGCAGTACAATCGAGGCACTGGAGAAGAGCGTCAGCAAAAAAATTCCCAGGTAGCCAAAATCCCCCAGTCGCTCAAGCGCATCCAGCGGCACCAGCAGAATCGCCCCGGTCAGCAGCAGTGTGCCGAACAGCAAGAAGAGCGCCCGCCATGGCCGCCCGGCCGGTGGGGACGCAACTGCTCCGGTTGGCGTTGTTGCTGATGGATCGGGTGTGATCGGATTGGTCGTCATACTGAACCAGTGTCGCTTTGCAGAATAACAGTAACAAAGATAGAGGGTACATTTTTTCTGTCCGGCTGTCAAGCGCTATCAGTTACTCAGTTGCTCAGTTGCTCAGTTGATCGCAACCCCGGTTATAATCGTGTCGCTACAATTCGTTATACTACGAACGGGATGACTCGGACGCATCCTGCAAGGCGTAGCACAGCATATGCCGGCGACAAAATAGAAAATCAGGAGAAGGTAAAGGTTATGTCGCAACGATATTTAATTACTGGTGGCGCGGGGTTCCTGGGAATCAACCTGGTCCGGTTTCTCCTCGACAAGGGGCACGCCGTTACCTCGCTTGATATCGTGGATTTTGATTATCCCGATGTTGTTGATAAGGTTACGATTATTACGGGCGATGTCCGCGACCGTCAAACGGTTGATCGGGCGATGGAGAACATCGACATTGTGGTGCATACGGCGGCGGCGTTACCGCTCTACAAAAAAGAAGATATCTACTCCACGGAGGTCACCGGCACACGCAATGTGATCGACGCGGCCTATAAACATGGCGTGGACCGGCTGATCCATATCTCCACCACCGCCGTGTATGGCATCCCTGATCATCATCCCCTGTACGAAACCGACAACATGAGCGGGGTTGGTCCCTACGGTGAAGCCAAGATCCAGGCCGAGGAAGCCTGCCTCGATTATCGCCGGAAGGGAATGTGTATTCCCATTCTGCGCCCGAAATCGTTTATTGGCCCGGAGCGCCTGGGTGTCTTTGCGCTGCTCTACGACTGGGCTAAGGATGGCAAGAGTTTCCCCGTGCTGGGGAGTGGTAACAACCGCTACCAGTATCTCGATGTCGAAGATCTCTGCGAGGCGATCTACCTGGTTGCAAAGGGCGATAAGGCGAAGGTCAACGATACCTTTAACATCGGGGCCCGCGAGTTTTCCACCGTCAAAGAGGATTTCCAGGCCGTGTTAGATTATGCCGGTCATGGCAAGCAGATCCGCACCTTCCCGGCCGGCCCGATGATCATGGCCCTGCGCGTGCTCGAGTTCTTTCATCTCTCTCCACTCTACAAGTGGGTCTACGAGACGGTTTCCAAAGACTCGTTTGTCTCCATCGAGAAGGCCGAACGCGTGCTTGGATATGATCCTAAGTTTTCAAATAAGGATGCCTTGATCCGGAACTACCAGTGGTACCTGGATAATCTGGCGAAATTTGAGCAGAGTTCCGGCGTCTCGCACCGTGTCCCCTGGAAGCAGGGCGCGCTCCGGCTGGTGAAGGTGTTCTTCTGAGAGACTGTCTGAAAAGATGATTCGCGTCGGTCCCACGGCATGCCGGGTGTCCTGCGACACCGGACAGCGCCCCAGGAGTCCCGGCTTCAGCCGGTGTGTGGCCGGAACCGGCTG
>JGI12109J20283_10098158_pt1 | contig 63193 bp, 71 predicted proteins | sample ElkSlonscriptome_12_FD_20283 | JGI IMG/M metagenome (IMG submission 20283) | reverse complement strand
AGCCCTGCGACGAAATAGAATTCGTGCGGCCAGATCTCGATATCAAACATGTAGAAACGGCGGTTGGCGAGATCAATCAGAACTGCCTGATCGGGCGCAAACGGCCCGCGATCCCAGCGCAGCCACGGCGTGATGTAGTAAATTGCCAGAGTGACAATCATCACCATCCATTTGAAACGCCGGAAAGGCCCGTCGATCCGCTTGTTATGGACAGTCTTTTGTTTGGCATAGAGGTCTTGCGGAGGCTGGCTTTGCGTATGCCGCTGTGTGGCGGCGGCGGGTTTGGTCTCCGCCGCGCCCAAGGCGGCCCCCCAGTCACGCGTGCTATTATCTACAGCGGTGCCTTCTTTCCCGGCGTCGCCAAGGGATTTAGGAGTTACCATCATTCGTCTCACCGGTGGCAGCGGCCACCTCACCAGTCTGCTTTGCAGCTTCAGCTTCTAAATCGGGTGCGACTTCCTCGGTCGCTTCACCAGCATATTCACCACCACCGCGTGAGTGGACATAGGCCGCGAGCATCTTGATCGTGACCGGATCAAGACGATCCCGCCAGCCAGGCATCACGCCGTGTCGCGGATAGGCGATCTGGCTTTTGATCTGTTCGCGTTCATCGCCATACAGCCAGATCGCATCATTCAGGGCAGGCGCGCCTTGCACCTGATCGCCTTGGCCGTTGGCCTGGTGGCAGGCGGCGCAGTTTTCCTCATACAGCTGTGCGCCAACCGGAGTTGTCGGGCCCTTGCCACTAAGGGAGAGGACGTGATCGGCGACAGCGTCCAGTTGATCCTTGTCGAAGATGTCTCCGAAAGCGGGCATATAGTTCATGCGCGTCTCGTTGGATCCTTCCCAGCGGATACCGTGATTCAGCGTGAATTCCAGCTCGCTCAGTTCACCACCCCAAATCCAGTCATCATCGTTGAGGTTGGGGTAGCCATATTCCTCGTAACCCGCTGCGCCCGCACCGTGGCACTGCACGCAGTTCACCTTGAATGCCGCAGCGCCACCGGAAACCGCCTGTTGCATCAATTCGGGATTGGCAGGCAGTTTGACGATGTCGGTTGCGGCAATCTGTTCAAACACGCCTCGGCGGGCGAGATCGGCAGCGGACATTTCCTTCGCCAGATCGCCCCGGCTAGACCATCCGAGAACACCGTCGGTTGCCTTCTCCACCATTGGCCATGCCGGATAGAGCACGACATAAACCGCCGCCCAAACGATGGTTGCATAGAAGGTCCACAGCCACCACCGCGGCAGGGGTGTGTTCAATTCCTGAATGCCGTCCCATTCATGGCCGACAAATTCGGTTCCGGTGGGCTCATCGATCCGATTTTTGTCGTTGTTAGACATCGTCATCATCCCTGAAAATCGAGTTCTTGGCTTGCTCTACATGCTGCTTGGCATGCGGGCGAAAATGCCATGCGCAAAGGAGCAGATAGAGGCCGAAGATGAGCACAAGGCCCCAACTGTCGGCAAAGTGGCGGAGGACTTCATAGAAGCTCATCGGCCCTTCTCCTCGGCCAGTTCGGCCTGCGCGGCGGCGCTGTTCACGTCCACCAGAGTGCCCAGCATTTGCAAATAGGCCACCAGCGCATCCATCTCTGTCACGCGGTCAGGATCGCCGTCATAATCGCGGATTTGCACTTTGGGATAGCGTTCCTCCAGATCGCCCGCATCCAGATCGGGGTCGGCCTGCGCCATCAGATCATTCGGCGCCATCTCGATATCGATATCGGTGTAAGGCACACCAACCCGGCTGAGGGCGGTGAGATTGGCGGAGATATCCGAAATTTCCAGCTCGGTCTCGCTCAGGAAGTTGTAACCGGGCATAATGCTCTGCGGCACCACGCTTTGCGGGTCTTTCAAATGCTGGACATGCCAGTCATCCGAATAGCGCCCGCCAACGCGGGCCAGATCAGGCCCGGTCCGCTTTGATCCCCACTGGAATGGGTGATCGTACATGCTCTCCGCTGCCAGAGAGTAGTGACCATAGCGCTCCACTTCGTCGCGGAATGGCCGGATCATCTGGCTGTGGCAGGTATAGCATCCCTCACGGACATAGATGTCGCGCCCCGCCAGCTCCAGCGGAGTGTACGGCCGCATGCCTTCCACCTTTTCGATCGTGTTATCGATCCAGAACAGCGGAGCGATCTCCACGACCCCGCCGATGGCGACTGTCACAAAGGTTGCCGCGGCGAGCAGGGTGACGTTTTTCTCGACCTTTTTATGGCTCTCGAAAATGTCGGACTTTGGTGCATTCTTGCTCATGATCGGGGTCCCTTACTCTGCGGGCTCTGGGAGCGGCTGACGACCTCCGGAACTCGTTTCCGGCACGATTGGGCGGTCTGCCTCTTCATCATAGGCGGCATCATCCATCGGAGCTTCGGCGCGCTGATATCCGGCAATCGTCATCCAGATGTTGTAGCTCATGATGATCGCGCCAGAGAGGTAAAGAACCCCGCCAAAGGCGCGCATCCAGTACATCGGACCAAGCGCAACGACGGTGTCGATGAAGCTGTTCACCAGATACCCGTCAGAGCCGTATTCACGCCACATCAGGCCCTGCGTAATACCGGCGACCCACATGCTGGCGGCGTAGACAACGATGCCTGCCGTCGCGAGCCAGAAGTGCCAGTTGATCATGCGCAGCGAATACATCCGCTCCTTTTGCCACAGGCGCGGCACCAGGAAGTACACACAGGCGAAGGTGATCAGACCGTTCCATCCCAGCGCACCGGAATGGACGTGGCCAATGGTCCAGTCGGTATAATGGGACAGGCTGTTTACCGCCTTGATCGACAGCATCGGGCCTTCGAATGTGCTCATCCCGTAAAAGGCGAGCGCCATCACCATCATGCGGATGATCGGATCGGTGCGGATTTTGTCCCATGCGCCGTTCAGCGTCATCAGGCCGTTGATCATCCCGCCCCAGCTGGGCATCCACAGCATGATCGAGAAAACCATGCCCAGCGTCTGCGCCCAGTCGGGCAGCGCGGTGTAGTGCAGATGGTGCGGTCCGGCCCAGATATACAGGAAGATCAGCGACCAGAAGTGGATGATGGAAAGCCGGTAGGAATAAACCGGCCGGTTCGCCTGCTTTGGCACGAAGTAATACATCATCGCGAGAAAGCCGGCCGTCAGAAAGAAGCCAACTGCGTTATGACCATACCACCACTGCGTCAGAGCGTCCTGAACCCCTGCGAAAACACTGTAGCTTTTTGTGCCTAGCAGGTTGACCGGCAGGGCGAGATTGTTGACCACATGCAGCATCGCGATCGTAACAATGAAGGCGAGATAAAACCAGTTCGCGACATAGATATGTGGCTCGTTCCGGCGCAGTATCGTTCCGACAAACACCGCAAGATAGGCGAGCCAAACGATCGTCAGCCACAGGTCAACATACCATTCCGGCTCGGCATATTCGCGCGACTGGGTGATCCCGAGCAGATAACCAGTCGCGGCCAGCACGATGAACAGCTGATAGCCCCAGAATACGAAACGCGCGAGACCGGGAAAGGCCAGCGTCGTGCGGCAGGTGCGCTGAACAACATAGAAACTTGTGGCCAGCAAGGCGTTGCCGCCAAAGGCGAAGATCACCGCGCTGGTGTGCAGTGGGCGGACCCGACCGAAATTGAGATAGGGTTCAAAATTCAGGGCAGGATAGGCCAGTTGGGTCGCGATAAAGACACCAGCCAGCAAACCGGCGAGGCCCCAGAACATGGTCGCAATCACACCCCAGCGCACGACGTCATCGTCATAACGTGAAGGTCCCGAAGGCATTTTGAAGATGCTTTGCGCCTTTGCGAGCGGATCAAACCGCGTCAGCGTGAGCAGGATAAGCAGCACGGCGACACCGCCGACAATGCCCATATGAATGGCGAAGCCGCTATCTTGCGCCCCCGCGATAGCAAAAATAGCTGCGAGCAGGACAAGCGCCCACGCCCCCAGCCGCCCAACGACTGCTTCCATGATTTCGATCCCTTTCGTCGGCACGGGTATTACCGTGCGCCCGACTTCTGCGTAATTGATTTAAGTCAAAATGAAAACCGCAAGTGTCCAACTTTGTTTACAGGCCCCTTCTACGGAGGAGAGTGTCAAGGTCGCGCACCCGCACGATTGAGCGCCCATTTGTCTCGATCAGGCCCAGATCGCGCAGCTCTGCGAATTGCCGACTCACGGTTTCAATTGTCAGCCCCAGACTGTCCGCAATGTCGCGGCGACTCATCGGTAGAGTGAATTCGCAAGCACCATCGGTGCAGCCGCAAAACCGCAGTGCCATGGATCCCAGGAAATCTGCGATCCGGTCTCCGGCTGATTTATGGCCAAGTTGCATCATACCCGTGCGGCTTGCATGCAGCGCCTGAATGGAACTGGCGAGCATGGAGCGAAGCACTGCGGGCTCGTCCTGTGCCACATCCAGAAACTGATCGGCGAAAAACACGATCAGTTCGGTATCTTTCAGCGCCACGATCCGGAAATTTCCGTCCGTTTCCCTTAGGACAGAAACAATGTCACCGGGGAAATGGAAGGCGAGGACCTGTATCTTTGCGTTCTGTCCGCCCCGCTTTGCCTGTGCACGCGTTAGCGCGGGTGGCTTTGCGATCAGTTTTGTCGCGCCGCTGGTCACGAAGATCAGCCGGTCTTCATGATCGTCGCCGGGCAATTCTTCGCGCGCATGCAAGAACCGGTATTGTCCGATTGCACACAATCGGTCCGCAATCGGTGAGTGCCGGGCGCTTTGCGGGATGGCAGCGCGGAACATGTCCATGCTCGCGACTTCTGGGGAGAGCGATGCGGAAAGGAGGGGTACGGTCGCCATAATGGTCGCTTCTATTAAGGGCTATGGACCGTTCGTCTTTGATCCCGATCAACTGACGATTTCGATCCATCGATTTGATCTCAGTCAATGATCGCTGGCCATTGATCGAGCAGATGGCCGTCCATCGACAGCAAAAACCCTGGGTTGCGCGAGGTAACCGCTGCTGTCGCAAGAGGATCGTTAGAATGAAATTTGTACTTGCAGCAGGCTGTGCCGCTTTCGCCATGCTGGCATCGCCGGCCATGGCTCAGGAAGCGGGTGATATTCAGTTCAAAGTCGTCGCCACCGGCGTTCTTCCGGATGGTGAAATCGATCAGGTCAATGTTGATCTGGTGGGCCTGCCTGCCGGAACCGACACGAAGGCGACTGATAATTACGTGCCCACCATCGCGGTGGAGTATTTTTTCGCTGACAATTTCTCGATTGAAACCATCGCGGGAACGACTCAGCACGATGTTGATACGGTTTCGGGCTTTCCGCGCGGTACAGAGCTTGTCTCCGATGCGCTGTTGCTGCCCGCTACTGTCACGGTAAAGGCGCATTTCGACCTTGGCGGAGTGAAGCCGTATGTTGGCGCGGGTCCGGCATATTTCATCTGGCTGAGCGATAAGCCGGGTGAAGCGGTTGTTCCGCTGGGCGTCACTGACACGGATTTGTCGGACGAGTTCGGTTTCGCACTTCAAGCTGGCGTGGACGTGCCGGTCGGAGAGAGCGGCTTTGGCGTCACGCTGGATGCAAAGCGCTATTTCATCGGCACCACCGCGCGCTGGTTCGCGGGCGATACACTGGTGATCGAGACGGAACACAACCTTGATCCGTGGGTGCTGAGCGCCGGCGTCAGCTACAAGTTCTAACCTGCTTGCCCGGTCCGACAATCGCCGCTCCCCGCCAAGAGGGCAGGGGGCGGCGATTGCGTTTTGATGCTGGTGAAACTCAGCCAGCGACCGCGGAATTTGCCGCACTTAAAACAGCGCGTACACTCGCGGTTGCGACATCTTCATCAATCCCGCAGCCCCAGATCGTCTTACCGTCGGGCGTGATGCATTCAAGATAGGTCGCGGCATTTGCGTCTGTACCCGCGCCCAGCGATTGCTGCTTGTAATCAATCACTTCCAGTTCGACATCGAAGACATCGCGCATCGTTGCCATGACACTGGATATAAGGCCCTTGCCTCTGCCGCTGACACTTTGTTCATGGCCATCAACCGCCACCTTGCCAGAAAAGATCCGCGTGCCGTCGTTTGCCCGGCTTTCTTCATAATCGACCAGTTGGAAATGCTTGTCCGGTGTTTGTACGTGGTAGGCCGCCTTGAACGCGCCCCAGATATCATCGGCATTCAGCTCACGGGAGCTTTCATCTGCGAGGCGCTGAACATGCACGGAGAAATCCCGTTGCATTGTCTTGGGCAGTTTCAGCCCCAGCCGCTGTTCCAGCACCCATGCAAAGCCGCCTTTCCCGCTTTGCGAATTGACGCGGATGACAGCCTCGTAATTACGCCCCAGATCGGCGGGGTCAATCGGCAGATAGGGCACGCGCCATGCCTCGTCATTTTGTTCGCCGCGCGCCTCGAAACCTTTCTTGATTGCGTCCTGATGCGATCCGGAAAAGGCGGTATAAACCAGTTCGCCGCCATAGGGGTGGCGCTGATGCACTGGCAGATCGTTGCAATATTCGACTGTCTCGATGATCCGGTCGATGTCCGAAAAGTCGAGCTCCGGATCGACGCCCTGAGTGTAAAGGTTAAGGCCCATCGTCACGAGACAGCAATTGCCCGTGCGCTCACCATTGCCGAACAGGCAGCCCTCAACCCGGTCCGCGCCCGCCATCAGGCCCAGTTCGGCTGCGGCCACGCCTGTGCCCCGGTCATTGTGCGTGTGAAGCGAGATCACCGCGCTGGCCCGGTTTGGCAGGTTGCGACAGAAATACTCGATCTGGTCGGCGTAGATATTGGGTGTCGCCGCCTCCACCGTCGCAGGCAGGTTCAGGATGATCGGAGTTTCGGGCGTCGGGGCCAGCACTTCCATAACCGCCGCACACACCTCGATGCTGAAATCCAGCTCTGCGGTGGAGAACGTCTCGGGCGAATACTGGAAGTGCCAGTGCGTGTCGGGCTGTTTCGCCGCTTCGTCGCGCATCACTTTTGCACCCGCTACGGCGATATCGCGCACTTGCGTTCTGGACATGCGGAACACGATGTCACGCCAAGCAGGGCTGACCGCGTTGTAAAGATGGACGATTGCAGCGCGCGCGCCGGTCAGGCTTTCGAACGATGTGCGGATCAGGTCCTCTCGCGATTGCGTGAGCACTTGCACCATCACATCATCGGGCACGGATTCGGATCGGACAAGCTCTGAGATAAAGTCGAACTCGGTCGCCCCGGCGCTGGGAAAGCCGATTTCAATCTCTTTGACGCCAATCTCGACCAGCAGATCAAAAAAGCGCCGCTTCTTCACCGCGTCCATCGGATCGATGATCGACTGGTTCCCGTCGCGCAGATCGGTTGAAAGCCAGCGCGGTGCCTTGTCAATCAGGCGTGATGGCCATTGCCGGTCGGGCAAATTGATCTGGCCGAAAGGGGTGTATTTTTGCGAAGGGTCAGAGAGCATAGGCATGATGGCGGTGTCTCAGGTATGAAGTTTCGGGAATGGCGTTTGGCGGGTCCCTTGGAAGGTCAACCCGCGCGGCGCACACGCCCGGGCCTTCACCTCCAAGGGCGACTAAGTCGTAGTGCCGGAATGCCTTCGTACTTCATGGGTTGCAGTCTTTGCCGATAACGGCGCGCCTTGCAAGTGGGGAAAGGTGCGCATGATGGGCGCGGTGACGAAACTGATAAGCTCCTGAACCCATTAATAGCCCCTGCCGCTCATACGAATGGCGGGGGCTTTTTGACTCTGGGGGCAAACCGCGACGTTTTTTGACGGCTTATTCCGTAGCCGCCTCTTCATACCCATACTTGATTGCGACTGTAAAACGATGCTTGCTGCGCAACGCAGTAGCGCGATGCTGTATCATTCCGTCAAATACGACCAACCGATTCGGTATTGGCGGCAGACCCATGATGTTTCCATCAAGATAAAGCTGAGTTTCTCCGCCGTCCTGCAGATCCCATTCCCAGTTTGCATAATACAGGCATGTCAAACCAAGTCCGTCTTGGTGAAAATAAGGAATTTCTCCCGGGGCAAATATATTCACATACATCCTGTATAGATTTAATTCTTTAAGGGCATTTATCTTTTCCTCTACCCTCTGCTTAAAAATCGTATAAATCTCATTTGTTTCGTGAATCGTGTTGACCATGCCGGTTGGCGGACGTCCATAGTCGTCGATTTCACCATAATAATAAGGTGCATTTTTGCAATAACTATGCACTTTCGCAAATTCTATCGGATTCAGAAAATCATCTTCGCACTGAATTTTATCTTTTATTTGCATGGAGCAATGGTCCCACTTCAAACGCAAGGTAACTCTCTTATTTTCTGGTTCAGCACCTGTTTCCTCCATAGATCATAGCGGTAAAGACGGGCAGATATATCGATCTGTGGCATTCGGTTCATGCACGAATGGGTTTCTGAATTTGCACGAATACATTTTGAGTGATCGCGCTCTCACCGCAGAAAAAAGTGGAAGGGCGATCACCGGTTGCGAATGATCGTAGGCCGATTGCGCGCGGCTGCTCAAGGGGAAGGGCACAGATCGTGCCTTTTCCAGACCTCACCCGTCAAGCTAACGCGCCTTAGCCGCACCGGGCATCGCGGATGATCCCTGCCTGATCGGTCATTATATTGAGGCGCGGATTGGTAGGATCGGGCTTAACGTAGTTCGCCCCGGCGGGCACAAAGCGGATATCGGTCACGTCCGAGGCGACTTCCACAATTGCCGCACGGGCGCCATCATCCAACGGCTTGCCCAGAAATTGCCCCATGCGATTGGCCCCGCAAGTCGCGCTGTCCGGATCGGTTGCGGTCCCCGCCGCATAGGCGCCCGGCGCGGCATTCTTTTGCGGCGGAGCGATGGTAGGCGCTTGCGGTGCCGCATTAGCTTGTTGGGTTGCGGCCTGTCCGGATTTGCCGGTGTTTCCAGCGTTGATCCGCGCCGCAAAATCCGCCGCCTCATCCTTGGGCGCAGGTGCTTCGGCAGGGCCGCTGCAGCCTGTCAAGGCAAGCGAGAAAAGGGCAGCGCTAAAAAGAACATGTATGTGCATGAACGGTCCCATCAAAATACGACAATTCGCGGATAAAGGGCCAATTGCATTACGGGCGTGTGACATTCGCCTGTTTCCAGGTGAGCGTGTTCACCGGGTTCTGAGGCGATCGCGCGTCAATTGATCGACACTTGTCACTCCCATCAATCGCATGGCTCGTTCGATCTCATCTTTCAGGATACCGAGCGCCCGTTCAACCCCATCCTGTCCCGCGGCGGCCAGCGCATAGAGATAGAGCCGCCCGCCGCTGGCCGCATTGGCTCCTGTGCAAATCGCTTTCAGGGCATGGGTTCCACGCCTTATCCCGCCGTCACAGATAATCTCGATCTCGCCGCCAACCGCATCGACAATTTCGGTGAGCTGGTCAAAGGGCGCGCGGCTCCCATCCAGTTGCCGCCCGCCGTGATTGGAAATCATGATGGCATCAGCGCCGATCTCCACCGCTCGGCGCGCATCGCCTGCGCTCATCACGCCTTTCAGCACGAAGGTCCCGCCCCATTGCTCGCGGATGGCGGCGGCAGTTGACCAATCCATCGACGTATCAAGCATGGTATTGAAATAGTCCGCAATGCTCACCGCCTCACTAGATCCTTCGGCGACATGAGTGTCCAGATTGGGCAGGCGGAATTTCTCGCGCAGCACATAATCGAGCGTCCATTTGGGGCGTGTGGCATAGCTAAGGACGCTGGCGGGGGTGAAACGGGGCGGGGTGGTAAAACCGGACCGCAGGCACCGCTCGCGCTTGCCTGAGACTATTGTGTCCACTGTAAGCGCCATCGCGTCGAATTCTGCCGCCTGGCACCGCTCGATCATATGCGTGTTCAGGCCCTTGTCCTTGTGGACATAAAGCTGAAACAGTTTTGGACCTGACGTGAGCGCGGCGATTTCTTCGATGGAACGCGTCGCAAGGCTGGAAATGCCGAACCACAGGCCGAATTTTTCGGCCGCTTTCGCAACGGCGGTTTCGCCCTGCCAGTGAAAGGCGCGCTGAACGGCGGTGGGCGAAAGCATCAAGGGTAGTGCGCTTTTGCGGCCAAGGATCGTGCACGACGTATCGATGGCCTCAACACCGGCCAGCACATCTGGTACCAGATCGACCGTGTCGTAACTTGCCGTGTTGCGCGCCTTGGTCAGCTCATCATCTGCGGCCCCGTCAATATAGTCGAATACGGGGAAGGGCAGGCGAGCCTTCGCCAGAGTGCGAAAATCATCGATATTGTGGCAATCAGCAAGGCGCATAATGGTGCAGGCTGTGCCGGATCGCGCAATCCAAGTCGACCCCCTCCAGCGGGGCGCGGCGGGTTTCTCCAAAGGCCGATCAAATCTTTTTTCCGATGACTGTTACCATTTCGGGATCGCCTGCGAACAACAGATGTGCGCGGCCGTCCGGCGGTGTTCTCGGGTCTAAAAAGCCAGTCTCCCTTCTGGCGGTTCTGCGACGCGCGGGCCTGTGGTGCAGCGGATTGCGCGCCAGCTGCCTAACGGCGCGTATCTTCGTGTGGCCGGTGGCAACGTTCCTCCTAGTTGACATCCGGTCACTTCTTTTTAGCCAAAGGCAGGATTGCAGCAGCAGGAGGGCGCAATGCGTATCGCGCTTACACAGAACTGTCCGCAAAAGCGCTTCGATCATTCGAAGCGGCCTTTGCGGGCAGTGGTGTTTTGCGCGTCAGCCGATCAGCAGGTGGAAAACGGCGTGCGCGTTCGGGCAACCAGATCGCTGCGCGTGTAGAATGTGTCCGGTTCATTCGCAGGGCAGGGCGCGTAGGCCGGATCCTGATCCAGGCAGCCGACACCGCACACCATCATCGCCTCGCCGTTTTGCGCATTGATGTGCCAGAACCGTCCGCCGGGTGTTGCGACATAACCGTCCATCCCGCTCGCCACGTCGCTATCAATGTCCAGCACCGAGGGGACTTCGCTGTCATACTTGTCGTTCTGCGCGGCATGCGTGTGAAAGCTGGCGACGGGCCGCATTCCGGGTTCATCGAAATAGGCGATGCCGCAGCTTGCCTCATCCCCGTTGCGTGGCTCCGACGCGCCAAGGCTGCCATCGCTGCGTTCGAAGATAATTCCGCACAGCTCGATATCGTCCGAGAAGGAGCTCTGTTGCAACGGGCCAAGCTGCTCCCTTGCAAAGGCCTGCACTTCGCTTTGCGAAATAGTGATCACGAAATCGTCCGCATCCTTGGCCGTCAAGTATGCGCGCGCGACAATTACCGCCCATGCAAGACCGCACAGCGCAAAGATCAAGGTGGTGGAGCGGGCATTCATAAGGATGCCCGCTCCTGCATATTAATGGCCACTGTGGCGCTTAGTTCTTTGATTTATCGACCAGTTTGTTAGCGCCGATCCATGGCATCATGGCGCGCAGCTCGGCTCCGGTCTTTTCTATCGGATGCGCTTCGGCGGCCTTGCGCGCGGCTTTCAGCTCAGGTTGACCGGCGCGGTTGTCCAGCACGAAGTCCTTCACAAATCGACCGGCCTGAATGTCGGCGAGCACGCGCTTCATCTCGGCCTTGGTCTCATCGGTGATGATGCGCGGGCCGGTCGTGATGTCGCCATATTCGGCGGTGTTGCTGATGGAATAGCGCATGTTGGCAATGCCGCCTTCATAAAGCAGATCAACGATCAGCTTGGTTTCGTGGAGGCATTCAAAATAGGCCATTTCAGGGGCGTAACCTGCTTCGGTCAGCGTTTCGAAACCCGCCTGAATGAGGTGGGTGATCCCACCGCACAGCACGGCCTGCTCGCCGAACAGATCGGTTTCGCACTCTTCCTTGAAGTTCGTCTCGATAATGCCGCTGCGGCCGCCGCCAACGCCGCTGGCATAGGCGAGGGCGACTTCATGCGCCGCGCCGCTTGCGTCCTGATGGATCGCGATAAGGCAGGGCACGCCGCCACCGCGTTGATATTCTGAGCGGACCGTGTGACCGGGGCCTTTGGGCGCGATCATGATGACATCAATGTCGGCGGGCGGTTCAATCAGGCCGAAATGAACGTTCAGGCCATGCGCAAAGGCGAGCGCGCTGCCCGGCTTCATGTGGCCAGCGAGATCATTTTCCCAGATGCCGGCCTGATGCTCATCGGGCGCAAGGATCATCAGGATGTCGGCCCACTTGGCCGCTTCGGTGTTGGACAGCACCTTGAAACCCGCCTCTTCGGCCTTCTTGGCACTGGCAGAACCCTCACGCAGGGCAATCGCAACATCCGCGATGCCGCTGTCGCGCAGGTTTTGTGCGTGCGCATGGCCTTGAGAGCCATAGCCAAGCACGGCGATTTTCTTGGACTTGATCAGGCCGAGATCAGCGTCGGCATCGTAATAGACTTTCATTTCTATCCTCTTCGTCATCCCAGCGAAGGCTGAAATCTCGTGCCTCCCTGTCGCACGGTTTTTCCGGAGACCCCGGCCTGTGCCGGGGTGACGATGAAATTCTCAAGCCGCTCCAGCGCCGCGCATCATGCCAACGACGCCGGATCGCCCGACGCTGACGAGGCCCAGCTCCCGCATCAGCACGATGAAACTGTCAACCTTGTCAGGCGCACCGGTCAGCTCGAAAACGAAGCTTTCCGTGGTGGTGTCAACGACATTGGCGCGAAAGATTTCCGCGACCCGCAAGGCCTCGACCCGCTTGTCACCGGTGCCCGCCACTTTGATTAGAGCCAGTTCACGCTCGACATGCGGGCCAGCCTCAGTGAGGTCGATCACTTTGTGCACGGGCACCAGGCGCTCTAGCTGCGCCTCGATCTGGTCGATGACCTGCGGGGGGCCTTTTGTGACGATGGTAATCCGGCTGATCGCGTTATCATCCGAAATATCGGCCACTGTCAGACTGTCGATGTTATAGCCGCGTGAGGTGAACATGCCTGTGATCTTGGCGAGAATGCCCGGCTCGTTATCGACCGTAACGGCGAGAACGTGGCGCTCGCTTTTGGCGGTGGTGATTTTCATCAAACAAGCGCCTTCGCTTCGTCGTCCATGGTGCCATCGACGCGGTCGCCATATAGCAGCATATCGGTGTGTGCCGCGCCTGACGGGATCATCGGCAGGCAATTGGCATCGGGCGCAACGCAGCAATCGACGATCACCGGGCCGTCATGCTCCATCATGCGCAGGATGCCCGCGTCCAATTCATCAGGCCTCTCGATGCGAATGCCTTTCCAGCCATAGGCCTCGGCCAGCGCGACGAAATCCGGCAGGCTGTCCGAATAGCTGTTTGAATAGCGGCTCTCATAGGTGAGCTCCTGCCATTGGCGCACCATGCCCATATATTCGTTGTTGACGATGAAAACCTTGATGGGGAGGCGGTATTGCGATGCGGTGCCCAACTCCTGAATGTTCATCTGGATGCTGGCTTCACCCGCGATATCGATCACCAGAGCATCGGGACAACCAAGCTGCGCGCCGATAGCAGCGGGCATCCCGTATCCCATCGTACCAAGGCCGCCGCTGGTCAGCCATTTGTTCGGGCTTTCAAAGCCATAATATTGCGCCGCCCACATCTGGTGCTGTCCAACTTCGGTCGAGATGATCGGCTCAAGATGATGGGTGAGTGCATGCAGCCGCTCAATCGCCTTTTGCGGCATGATCATTTCGGGATGCTTGGCGGATTTATCAGGGTAGGCGAGGCATTCGCGCGCGCGCCACCCGGCGATCCGCGCCTTCCATTCGCCCAGATCCTGAGGCTTGCGGTCGCCCCATGCCTCAATCAACTGGCCCAGAACCGTTGCGCAGTCACCAACAATGCCCAATTGGACCGGTACCGTCTTGTTGATTGAGCTGCGATCGATATCGATGTGGATCTTCTTGGAATCGGGCGAAAAGGCATCAAGGCGGCCCGTCACGCGATCATCAAAGCGCGCACCGATGCAGACCATCACATCGGCCTTGTTCATGGCCATATTCGCTTCGTAAGTGCCGTGCATCCCCAACATGCCGAGGAAGTCGGGATGCTGACTAGGGAAACAGCCCAAACCCATGAGAGTGGAGGTTACAGGCGCGCTGATAAGGTCCTGAAACTGGCGCAGCAGATTGCTCGCCTCAGGACCGGAATTGATGACACCGCCGCCGGTATACAGGATCGGGCGCTCTGCCGATTCCAGCATTTCGATGGCTTCGGCAATTTGATCGGGGCTGGCCACCATCTGCGGAATATTGCGATGCGAAGCCGCTGATTTCGAACCCGACGGTGCGTCTGCAATGGCGATCTGTACATCCTTGGGGATGTCGACCACCACCGGACCCGGGCGGCCAGTCGTCGCGAGGCGAAACGCCTCTTCGATAGTCGCGGCAAGATCCTTGGGGTCCTTGACCAGATAATTATGCTTTGTGCAGTGGCGCGTAATGCCGATTGTGTCGGCCTCCTGAAAAGCGTCCGTACCGATTAGCGAGGTTGGAACCTGCCCGGTGATGACCACCATCGGGATCGAGTCCATGAACGCATCGGCAATGCCCGTTACCGCATTGGTTGCGCCCGGACCGCTCGTGACCAGAACGACACCCGGCTTGCCCGTCGCGCGGGCATATCCTTCGGCGGCATGCGCAGCGCCTGCTTCGTGACGCACGAGGATGTGGCGAATTCGATCATTGCCAAATAACTCGTCATAAATGGGAAGCACGGCACCGCCGGGATAGCCGAACACGAATTCGACCCCTTGGTTGACCAATCCCTCGACAAGGATTGCGGCTCCCGAACTGTTCGACACGTTTCATTCTCCACAAACAAAACCGGCCTGATGCGTTGTTGTTCGCATCAGGCCGATCAAGAAATTCGCTGTTGGAATTACCCTAGATCACCCTGCGCCACTTACTAGAAGTACGATAATCATGATCCAGTCCTTATCTGTTCCGATTGCCCGCAGGCCATAACACATTCAATCCGTAAACCAAGGATAGTCGGCGAGTGTTCCAAAATTCGTGCAGGTCAACTAGCTATCATAATATAATGCGTCAAGCATCATTTTGATAATAATGATGCGAAATGATCCTCTATGGCGATATTATCAGATTCAATTTCGGTAGCGATCCGCGGCCAATCGGGTTCGGTCTGCCGTCTGAACCATGTGTATTGGCGCTTGGCATAATTGCGCGTGGCCTGGCTCCCAGCCTCCAGCATTTCTTCGCGTGTCGATTGTTTGGTCACAAAACTCGCGATTTCTGGCACGCCGATGGCTCGCATCACGGGCAAATCAGTGCTCAGCTCGCGTGCCAGAAGCGCTTCCACTTCTTCCAACGCGCCGCCCTTTATCATCGCGGTAAAGCGGGTGTCGCAGCGTTCATACAACCACTCTCGCGGTGGGAGGAGTACCAGCGGGAACAGTGCGATCTCTTCAGCAATGCCGCCGGTCTTCGCCAGTTGCCAATCGCCCAGCGTGACTCCGGTGGACCGTTTGACTTCCAACGCTCGTGCGATGCGCTGGCTGTCGCCCGGCTCCAGTTGCGTGGCGCGTTCGAGGTCTTCGATCAGCAGGGCCGCATAGGCTGTTTCGACCGGCATAGCGCGCACGACTTCGCGGATTTCCGGGTCGATCTCAGGGATGGGGGCGATCCCTTCCAGCAGCACTTTGATATACATGCCGGTCCCTCCCACCAGAATGGGGACCATTTCTTCCTCGTGGCATCGGGTGATTTCTGCACGGGCGACCTCAGCCCAGCGCGCTGCCGAACAGGCGACTGATCCATCCCATGCCCCAAACAGCCGGTGTTCGATCCCGCCCATTTCTTGTTCGGTTGGACGGGCAGAGACTATCGCGAGATCGGCATAGACCTGCGCGCTGTCGGCATTGATGATCACAGCTTTTCCGCCGCCTGCTTCGATTCGCTGGGCTAATGTGACTGCAACTGCGCTCTTGCCGCTGGCGGTCGGCCCTGCAATGAGCGCGACGGGGCGCTGTGGCCCGGACTGTTCAGGAGTAGACGTGGTGCTCATAGCTCGGCTGATAGCAGAACGAGACACGATGCATACTCGTCTTGAAGCGGTGAAGGCGACATTAGCTGATGCAGGGTTCCCCTTAAAGATCGCGCAGTTGCCAGGACCAGAGCGCAATACAATGCAGGTGGCGTTTGATGCCGAGGGCCGCGATGCGACACGGGATGCCTTCCTGAAGCACTTCGGCGCAACCGACTTTCTGATTGCAGAGGGGCCAACCGGTATTCCCGATCTCGTCGTGTCGGACATGGATTCCACGATGATCGGGCAGGAATGCATCGACGAACTCGCCCATTATGCCGGGATCAAGGATCAAATCGCCGCCATTACAGAGCGCGCGATGCAGGGAGCGATTGATTTCGAGAGCGCACTGCGTGAGCGCGTGGCTCTGCTGGCGGGGCTTGATGAAAGTGCGATTGCCCGTTGTCTGGACGAGCGTATTCGTCCCAATCGGGGCGCGTGCGAACTTATCCAGACTCTGAAAAAGCGGGGTGCGCGCACTGTTCTCGTCACCGGCGGCTTTCACCATTTCGCAGATCACGTGGCGGAACAGATCGGCTTTGACCGGGTCGTAGGCAATCGCCTCGCGGTCAAAGGCGGGAAGCTGACCGGTGAATTAGTTGGGCCGATTAGCGACGCAGGTACCAAGGCGCGCGTGCTCCGTGAAGAAATGGCGATGCTGGGTGAGGGAGCCATCAGTCTGGCGATGGGTGACGGAGCCAATGACATTCCCATGCTGCAGGCGGCTACATACGGCATCGCTTACATGGCTAAGCCTATAGCCAAGGCAGCAGCGGATGGCAGGATTGAGAGCGGCGATTTGGCGAATGTGCTGAATTTGCTAAATATTATGCGTGAGGAAGCTGTGGGCGATTAGGCTTTAGCGCTCCACCGATACCAAAATTTACAAAAATGGTTTTGATTCGGAACCGAGATACGCTATTTACACCAATGTAAGTAAGCGCAGATAGGCTTGCGGTTAGAAGCGCAATCAAAGGTTCACGACACGCCATGACCACAATAGACTACAGCACGATCCAGGCCCCAGACGGCACCGTTCTGCGCCATCCGGACCGGCCGGAGCCGCGTTATTCGCCGCTGCGTGCATGGAAGAACTTCCGACTGCTGATGAAGGACAAGGAAGACACCAGCCTTGTCTTCAAGATCTACGAATCGCTCCCGTCGAAAGATTTTTTGCCCCGAGTTGAGGCGCTGGTGATGTCAGAGCGCGGTCAGATGCTGCGCCGGACAGAGCCGGATCTGGCCGAAATACTCGATGATCACGAGGAATTGCGCAAAACGCCGAAAGGTAGCTTGGCCCATGCCTATTGCGACTTCATGGAAACAGAGGGCCTTTCGGCGGCTGGCCTGGTCGCGGAATCAGAGCGTCTTGGCCGCACCAAATACGACGATTGCGTCCAGTGGTTTTCTGAACGCTCTCGCGATACCCATGATCTGTTTCATGTGCTGACCGGCTATGGCCGCGATGCTTTGGGCGAACAGTGCGTGCTTTTGTTCACTCACGGACAGAGCCCGACACAGGGCCATTTGCTGATCGGATATGCCGGTTCTGCCAATATCAAACTTCAGGTCAAAGGCAGCAAGGCGCCGGTTATGGGCGCTGTTTCGCAGGCAAAGCGCACCGGCCGCGGTGCCCCTGCAATGATTGCACAGCCGATCCGTGAATTGCTCAAACAGCCGCTCGACATGGTGCGCAGCGCGCTGAATATTCCTGAGCCGACCATGTATCGCGAATGTCATCGCGTATGGCGTGCTGAGGGGCTGGACCCTTACAACCTGCTCGCCAGCGAAAAGGCCGACACACAGGCGCTTGCCGCATAAGCAGGGTGGCCAGGAATTTGGTGCAAGGCTAGCATAGCCGAAAAGGACGAGAATGATGGCTCTATTGGACAGACCGCTTGTCGCGCCGGAACGGCGTATTTCGGGTATCCAGCCACGCAAGGTTCTCCACCATTTCGGTAAGCTGGTCGAGGATAAGGAAGACACCGAACAGGTTTTTCACATTATCGAGGCGACCAAAGGCAAGGCCAGCCATCGCCAGGCGTGGAACTTCATCAAATCAGACGCTGGCCAGCGCTCATTGCGCGAAGAGACCGATATTCCTGCGATGTTGGATGATCATGCCCGCTGGGCCGATTTGCCGGAAAACAGCGTGGGTCAGCGTTATATGGCATTTATGAAACGCGAAGGACTGAGCGCGCAGGGCCTCGTTGAGGAAAGCCACAAGTGGGCAACCGAAGAAGCCCGCCCGCGCGATCTGACCGAATGGTACTTCAACCGTCTGCGCGATACGCATGATCTGTTTCATGTGCTGACGGGATATGGCCGAGATGCTCTGGGCGAAGCGAGCCTCTTGGGATTTTCCTACTCGCAAAACTATAACATGGGCGTGCTCTTTATCGCCTATGCGGGCGCGCGCCAGATCAAGAAAGTCTCCGGCACCAAAGCGCCGTTGTTCGCTGCTGTGAAAGAGGGACGGCGACTGGGCAAGGCGGCGGCCAAGATTGCGCATCAGGATGTTGAAGCCCTGATGCGCGAAGACATTCATGCGGCCCGCGCAGTGCTGAATATCGGTGAGCCCGTGGTCTATCGCGAATGCCTCAAGGTGCTCGAAAAGGAGGGCAACATGCCCAGCGACCTGGGCCTGTCGGAAGCCTCATCGTCAAAACCCCGAGCCGCCTGATAATCAGCCGGGGGCAGCCCCCGCTTGGCCGGCTGCTGTTTGCGGCATCCGCGCGATGTTCCAGATCGCGATGGCAATACCGGTAAATGAGAGCATAGCGGCGAGCAGATAGGGCGCGCCAGGGAAATACACTCCTTCATCATCGGCAAATGTGCTGAACACGCTCGTCATGATGACCGGCCCGATAATGCTGGTGATGCTCATCGCGCTTGCAATCGCGCCTTGCAGTTCTCCTTGCGCATCTTCTGCTACGCGTTCGCTCATCATCTGCTGCAAAGCAGGGAAGGTCAGTCCCCCAAAGCTGCCAAAGATAATGCCGACAATCATGAACCCGCTCGACTGGGCAAAGGCGAACAGGAAAAAAGTAGGCGAAGCGAGAAGGAAGCCCAACAACGCGGTCTTGCGCGGACCGATTTTGGAAATCACCGCTCCGGTAAGCCCGCCCTGAACAAAGGCGAGGATGAGTCCAAACAGCGCGACGCTGTAGCCGATGTCCTTGAGGCTCCAGTCAAACACCAATTGTGTGTGATAAGACCAGATGGACATCTGCGCCTGCCCGGCCAGCTGCATGAAAAAGATCACCACAATAAAGCCGAGAACGATTGGATTACGACCCATCTGAACCAGCGTGCCAAGGGGATTGGCCCTAGCCAGAGAGAATGCGCGGCGGCGTTCGGGCGGCAAAGTCTCGCGCAGATAGAAAAAGCCGATGACCGCACCGGCAAGCGCCAGCGCAGCCGAAGCGATGAAGGGTAATCGCACGCCCATTTCACCCAGCAGCCCGCCAATGGCAGGGCCGATGACGAAACCGCTCGCGCCGGCTGCGCCCATGATGCCAAAGAATTTGCCGCGCTCTTCCGGAGTGGCGAGATCGGCGATGCACGAATTGGCCGCCGCCCAGCTTGCGCCCATGATCCCGGCAACAATGCGTCCGAGGAAAAGCCAGAACAAGGTCGGCGCCCACGCCATGATCGCGTAATCGATGCCCAGCGCAAACAGCGTGATCAGCAATACGGGCCGCCGCCCGAACCGGTCGGACAATCCGCCAATCACGGGCGCAAACAGGAACTGCATCAGGGCATAAGCGAACAACAGCCAGCCGCCGATCTGCGCACTTTCCACGAGGCCTTTGCCGGTGACTTCCTCAAGCAGATCGGGCAGGACTGGTACGATCAGGCCGATCCCCACCATGTCGATAAAGACGATGAGCGCGACGAGCGTGAGTGTCGAGGTGGGGCTAGGCGCTGGCCCTGCAGTCTTCTTGGCAGTCTGCTCGATGGTCATCGGTCAGCTTTCGGGATGACGAATTTAAGGCCGGACCACACCTCGTCGACCGCGCACTTCTTGGTATCGATGAGCCCCGCACCGTGCCCGATCGCCTGCACCGCCTCCTGATCGAGCGCGGTTTCCTGACCGGAGCCTTTTTTGGGCCAGCTAACCCAGACCTGTCCGTCCCTTGAAATCAGTCCGCGCAATTGCACGAGCTTGACGCGCAGATCATCGGCATCGGTCACAAATATATGCGCCGCATCAATCCCCGCCCGTGGCTCCGCCATAAAGCTCAGCTCAAGCGCGTATTCGTCAATCTCGTCGATGATGGATTCAGGCATGCCATCAAACCAGCAGACCTGCCCGTCGCGCAGGTTCAGCTTTTTCGCGAGCGGGGTTTCTGAGTATCCGGCGGTCATGGCTTGATCGCACTCATCGCCAGGCAATCGCCCGCGTCAACACAAAGATGCCACAGCGCTCCAAGCCCGAATGCGCGTGTCCACCAGCGCGGGATGAAGAGCAGGGCGATGTAGACGAGGGAGGCTTCCCAGCCGTGGAGGAGATGAAAGCCGATGCTGCACCGCCCAGGATCGAAGATCGGGTCGGCGAGCAGGTGATCGAGGTCAATGAGATTGGCCGCGACCATGACTGCCCCTGCGCGCTTCCAGTGCGTGCGCCATAGTAGCGCGGCCATGAGGAAGGGCGCGAGAAAATGCCCGCCGTAGTGGAGCAGGGGCTGGGCGGTCTCTACGTTTCCATCCAGTCTTTGAAGAAGCTTTGATGCGCGGTGAGCAGGTCGCTGAACTTGACGCCTAGCAGGCTGTCGCCGCCTACCGTGCCGATGCGGGTGAAGCCGACCATTTCGGCCTCATCAATGTCGGGCCCCTCGGCGACGATGCGGTTGAAGGCCTCGGCATTGTCGGGGCTGACTGTGATGACATAGCGCGCCTGGTCCTCGCCAAACCACCACTGCGCGGCGGTGTAAGCATCGTTGGCTGAAACATCAGCGCCGATATCGCCTGAAAGCGCCATTTCCGCGAGCGCAACCGCAAGCCCGCCATCGGACAGATCGTGGACCGCTGAAAGTAGGCCTTCGCCGATCAGCTTGCGCACAATCTGGCCAGCGCCCAGTTCAGCAGCGAGGTTCACCGGAGGCGCGCGGCCTTCATCGCGGCCATGCACTACGTCCAGCCACAATGTTTTGCCCAGATGTGAGCGGGTGGGATCGGGCCGAGCCCAGAATTCCGGCGCGATCAGATAGATCGCATCGCCCTCGGCCTTGAACGCGGGCGTGACCATCGTGCTCGCGTCGTTCAGAATGCCAACGCCGCCAATCGCAGGCGTGGGCAGAATGGCGCTGCCACCGCCGGTTGCCTTGCTTTCGTTGTAGAGCGAGACGTTGCCGCTGACGATCGGGAAATCCAGCGCTCGGCAGGCGTCGCCCATGCCTTCCAAAGCGTGGACGAACTGGCTCATTATCTCGGGCCGCTGCGGGTTGGCGAAGTTGAGGCAATTGGTCACGGCAAGAGGTCGCGCTCCGACCGCGCACAGATTGCGATAGGCCTCGGCGATGGCCTGTTTGCCGCCCTCATACGGATCGGCATGGACATAGCGCGGTGTGCAATCGGTGGTCATCGCGAGCGCCTTGTCCGTGCCGTGCACTCGCACCACAGCCGCATCGCCGCCGGTCTGAAGCGTGTCGCCCATCACCTGACTGTCATATTGTTCGGCGATCCACCGGCGTGAGGCGAGGTTGGGGCTTGCCATCATTTTCAGCAGGTCCGCGCCCGGATCGGCGGTGTCCGGTGCATCGGACATCGGCGTAATGCCCGCCCACTGAGCATATTCCTCGCGCCCGATATAGGGCCGGTCATATTCGGGAGCGTCTGCGGCGAGCGGGCCGAGCGGAATGTCGCACACAACCTCGCCATCGAATTCCAGCACCATGTGCCGGGTGTCCGTCACCTCGCCGATGATCGCGAAGTCCAGCTCCCACTTCTCAAAGATCGCCTGCGCCATGGCTTCCTTGCCGGGCTTGAGCACCATGAGCATGCGCTCCTGACTTTCGCTCAGCATCATTTCGTACGGCGTCATGCCCTCTTCGCGGCAGGGGACCTTGTTCATGTCGAGCCGGATGCCTGCTTTTCCATTTGTTGCCATCTCCACGCTGGAGGAGGTCAGGCCGGCAGCGCCCATATCCTGAATGGCAACGATCGCGTCGGTCGCCATCAATTCAAGGCACGCCTCGATAAGCAGCTTTTCTGTGAATGGATCGCCAACCTGCACCGTGGGGCGTTTGGCCTCGGTATCTTCGCCAAAATCCGCGCTCGCCATGGTCGCGCCATGAATGCCGTCGCGCCCGGTCTTGGAGCCGACATAGACGATGGGATTGCCCAGACCGGTGGCGGCGGAATAGAAAATCTTGTCGGTGTCCGCGATGCCGACCGTCATCGCATTGACGAGGATATTGCCGTCATAGGCCGGATGGAAATTGGTCTCTCCGCCCACGGTCGGCACGCCCACGCAATTGCCATATCCGCCAATGCCGGACACTACACCTTGCATAAGATGCTTCATCTTGGGGTGATCTGGCCGGCCAAAGCGTAGCGCGTTCATATTGGCCACAGGCCGCGCGCCCATGGTGAAGACATCGCGCAAAATGCCGCCAACGCCGGTCGCTGCCCCCTGATATGGCTCAATGTAAGAGGGATGGTTGTGGCTCTCCATCTTGAAGATCGCCGCCTGACCATCGCCGATGTCAATGACACCGGCATTTTCGCCGGGGCCGCAGATCACCCATTCCGCTTCGGTGGGAAGCTTCTTCAGATGCAGGCGCGAAGATTTGTAGGAGCAATGCTCTGACCACATGACCGAAAAGATGCCGAGCTCGACAAGATTCGGCTCTCGCCCCAATCCGGAAAGGACGCGGTCATATTCTTCAGGACTGAGCCCGTGAGACTCGACGATGTCAGGGGTGATTTCGCTCATGCGAAATGCGCATAAATCAGCCGCTCGGCGTCGCCAAGCCGCCGCGCAGAACAAAATAGCGATTCTCCCCGACCCATGCGGCGATTATCGTCAAAACACCAAAGGCGATCAGGGCCTGCACGTATACAAACAGTCCCGCCTCAGTCGGCTCGGGGCCAAACCAGTTGACCGCTTGCAGCAGCAAAAGTGAGCCCAGCAAAACCAGCGGCGGGCCAATCGGGCCTCTCGTTCTGCGCAGATAGAACACCCCTGCTGCCAAAGTGATGCCGATTTCGAGTGGCATGGCGATTACGGGGTAGTTCCACAGGCCAAAGCCATAAGTCCGCTCACCTCCGGCAATCGTCAGATCAGGGCGATGCGCCACCAGATCGAGCAGCCAGTGCGACACCACAACCAAGCCTGCGAGCACTCCGCCAAGAGTGTTCTTCTGAGTGATCGCGATAATCACGGCAAAGCCAATCGCCCACACCGCTGCGCCCAGTAGGCTGTGCGTATAGGGCACATAGTACAGGTCGAATGGCACCATCTCGGTCGCGCCGGGCTCAATCCGCATTTTTTCCAGCCCGATCATCGCGAAGACGAAGAATGCCCAGTCCACCAATTGTGCCGCGACAAAGGCTGTGCCCAGCTTTGGTGCGCGCGGGCCGAGCGCCGCGGCGACGAAGGCCGGTGCAAAATGACCGATGAACAAATGCGACCCCTGTTTGTCGTTAGCTGTGTTGTTAGCTGGTTAGTTTCAAAGTTCCCCATGTCGCGATAGTGCTTGCAGTGCCAGTCGCAAAGGCCCCCCAGGCTATGTCCACAACGCTGATCTTGGTCGACCACACTTTGAGGACAGCCTGGCTGGTGAGATCATAGGTCGCATAACATAGCGCGCCCAGCAACACGCCATTCACAAGCGTTGTCAGGACCGATCCGGTTTCCAGCCCGGGTTTGACGGCGAACCAGACCATGCCGCCCAGATACAGGAAATAGAAAACTCCCGCTGCGCCCATATCGAATTCATCGGCCATGATTTCTCCGATGATGGGACGGTAGAAATTTTCGCCGGCCCAGCGCAACCAGATCGCGTCCAACGTGCCAAAGGCCACCGCCGCTATACCGTAGGCGATAAGATACTTGGTCATTTCAATCTTCCCTGTTCGCGCGCAGTCTTGACCCTGCGCCTCTGCGTAGTCATTGCTCTGACGCATGGATGAGGGAAACGGTTCCGCTTTTAATAGCGGCGATATCGAGAACATGAGCTTTGAAGAAGCGCTGCGCGCGCTTGAAGAGATCGTGACGAACCTGGAACGCGGTGACGTGCCGTTGGACCAATCGATCAATCTTTATGAGCGCGGCGAGAAACTGCGCGCCGCCTGCCAGAAACGGCTCGATTCCGCGCAGGCCCGGATCGAAAAGATCGTGACCGGTGCAGATGGCACGCCCAACGGGACGACTCCTCTGGATGGAGGCCAGTAATCATGACTCTGGTGGGCGTAGAGAGCAACGCGCTTGGCGAAGGCCTGAAACGGGTCCAGCAGGAAGTGGACTCCGTTTTCGATGCTTTCTTGCCGGTGCCGAATGACACGCGTGCGCGCCTGGTTGAGGCAATGCGTTACGCCGCGATTGGCGGAGGCAAGCGGGTGCGTCCGTTTCTTGTGGTCAGCACGGCAGAGCTGTTTGGCGTCAACCGCACCTGCGCTTTGAACGCGGGCACAGCGGTGGAGGCCATCCATGTCTATTCGCTGATCCACGATGATCTGCCCTGCATGGACGATGATGACCTGCGCCATGGCAAGGCGACGCTGCATAACGAATTTGACGAGGCAACAGCAGTGCTAGCGGGAGATTCGCTCCATGCGCTGGCTTTCGAGATCCTGGCGGATAGCGGGACCAGCACCGATCCATTTACCCGTTCCGAACTGATCGCGACGCTGGGCGCGGCCAGTGGCATGAACGGCATGGCGGGCGGCCAGATGATGGACATGGTCGCAGATGAAGAGGGCGTCGATTACGACCTCCACACCATCACGCGCCTCCAGCAATTGAAAACAGGCGCATTGCTGGCAGCTAGCGTCGAGATGGGGGCGATCCTGGGCAAGGTTCCTCCGGAAGGTCGCGCGCATCTGCGGGCCTATTCACGCGATATTGGTCTTGCCTTCCAGATCGCCGATGACTTGCTCGATGTCGAAGGCGATCAGGACAAGGCCGGCAAGGCGCTGCGCAAGGACGAAGAGCAAGGCAAGCAGACCTTCGTAACACTGATGGGCGCGGAAAAGGCGCGTGAACAGGCGCGCGCTCTGGTCGATCAGGCGATTGCGCATCTCGGCTCGCACGGGTCTGAAGCCGATATGCTGCGCGCGCTCGCCCGCTTTATTGTCGAGCGAGACCGTTGACACGCCTTTTACTGCCGCTTGCAGCGCTGGCGGGTGTCCTGACGGGGTGCGGTGATGCTGAGCCGGTGGCCGATCAGGCGGAGCCGCGAACCGAGGTTGCGCCTGAGCCAAGTCCTCGCGCCAACGGTCCGGATTCTCAATATCAAACCGACGCTTGCGGACGTGACGCACAGGGTCAGGTCGAGTGTCTGGCCGCCGCGTTCAAAACCGAAAAGTGCGATGACGCCGCCATCCTGGGCTCCATGTTCAAGGATAATGCAAAGACTGACGCGCATGAATATCGCACCGCTTTCGGGGTGCAGAATAAATGTGTCGAAGACCTTCGCGAAGCCGCGTTGCGGCGCGGTCTGCGCGCCAATGAGCGCGGCGAATTTGTCGGCGAACTGGAAGACGGCTATCGCGAGACCCTGATTATTGGGTTGCAGGTTTCAACTGACGGCACGGTGATCGAATGGGAGAGGATAAAGCAATGACAGCGCGCGTAGGGATTTATCCCGGTACATTCGACCCAATCACCCTGGGCCATGCCGACATTATCCGGCGCGGGTCAAAACTGGTTGATACACTGATTATCGGGGTGACAACCAATCCGTCCAAAAACCCCATGTTTTCCACCGAAGAACGCTTTGCAATGGTGGAACGTGAGGTCGCGAATCTCGGCCTGGGCAATGTGAAAGTCATCGGGTTCAATTCGCTGCTCGTGAAATTTGCGCATTCGCAAGGAGCCAGTATGATCATTCGCGGTCTGCGCGCGGTTGCGGATTTTGAGTATGAATATCAGATGGCGGGCATGAACCAGCAGCTTGATGATGAGGTGGAGACGGTTTTCCTCATGGCGGACGTCTGCCTGCAGCCCATCGCCAGCAAACTGGTGAAGGAAATTGCGCTGTATGGCGGAGAGATTTCCAAATTTGTGAGCCCTCCGGTCAAAGCCGAAGTCTTGGCACGCGTTGAGGTGATTGGCCGCAAGGGCGATCTGTAGCAGCAGTTGCGCATTACGAGCATTGGGGGATGCGGCCTCGATCATTCATTGAAGTGTCATGCGTGCATCGTTAGACGCAGGGCTCATTTTTTTGACGAGATAAAGATACCAATATGTCCCGATCCGTTTTAACCTGTGCTTTGGCTACCGGAATTGCAGCCATTCTAGCCATGAGCGCGCCCGCGACCGCCTTTGCACAGGATGCTGAGACTGCGGCGCAGCCAGAGGCCGAAGAGCCCGAGAATGAGGCTCCTTCGAAAGATGTCGAAGAGGCTTTTGAGGAGGCTGCGGAAGAAGCAGAAACTCCTGTGCGCGCCCGCAGCTATCCGCCGATCGACTATGATGTTACCAAAGACCCCGACAATATCTGGGTGCTGGACCTGTCAAACGGTGAACGCATCAAAATCCGGCTCATGGAGCAATGGGCACCCGCGCATGTGGAGCGTATCAAGACACTGACCCGCGAAGGCTTTTACGACGGCATCATTTTCCACCGCGTGATCGACGGCTTCATGGCGCAGGGCGGTGACCCAACGGGCACGGGGCAGGGCGGATCGCAGCTTCCGGACCTTAAGGAAGAATTCAATCCTATGCCACATGTGCGCGGTACACTCGCGATGGCGCGCGCCGCCACGGACGACAGCGCCAACAGCCAGTTTTTTATCGTGTTCTATCCGCGTTTCAGCCTGGATAAGCGCTACACCAATTTTGGTCGCGTGATCGAGAATATGGCCGGTGTCGATGCGATCAATCGAGGTGAGCCCCCTCAGCGTCCGACACGCATCTTGCAGGCGTCGATGGCGAGCGATAATCGCCCACCTCCCGCACCTGAAACACCGCAGATTCAATCTGATATCAGCGCCGACTTGCTGAGCGCGCCGCTCGAAAGTCAGTAGCGCCGTTTTATCAGGGCGGTCGTCTTTTCGGTGCTTCGTGAAAGTAGTTCCACCCGCAAGGCGAACGGACTAGGAGCGCGCCCATGCGTGTTGACCTGTTTGATTTCGAGCTGCCACCCGAACGCATAGCTTTGCGCCCCGTGCGCCCGCGCGATGCAGCCAAAATGCTGGTAGTGCGCGGGATGGATGCGCCGTTTGAAGATGCTGGCGTGCTTGATCTGCCGTCGCTTCTGTCGCCGGGCGATGTGTTGGTTTTCAACGATACTCGGGTGATTCCCGCCCAACTTGAAGGAAGGCGGGCGGGCGGCGAGGCAAGGATCGGCGCGACCCTGCACAAACGTATCGATCTGCGCCGCTGGCAGGCCTTCATCCGCAATGCAAAACGTGTGAAAGCGGGCGATCAGCTGATCTTTGGCGGCGGGGTCACAGCCATTGCAGAGACGCGCCACGAAGACGGATCGATGACCTTGCTGTTCGAAGGCAGCGAGCCCGTTGAGGTGCTTCTGGACCGTGCAGGCACAATGCCGTTGCCTCCATATATCGCGCAAAAGCGTGGTATCGATGAGCGTGATTACGAAGACTATCAGACGATGTTTGCGAAAGAGGATGGTGCGGTTGCCGCGCCCACAGCTTCGCTGCATTTTACCGATCGACTGGTTAAGGCTCTGGATGAATGCGGCATCGGGCGAGAAACGCTGACCCTGCATGTTGGCGCGGGCACGTTTCTTCCGGTGAAGGCTGATGACACAGATGACCATGCCATGCATTCCGAATTCGGCCGGATAGAGGCGGGCACGGCGGATCGCCTGAATGCTGCGCGCGAGAAGGGCGGTCGCATTATCGCGGTGGGTACAACATCGCTGCGCCTGCTGGAAAGTGCTGCGGATGAAAACCGTATCATTCAGCCGTTTGAAGGCGACACTGATATCTTCATTACTCCCGGCTATCGTTTCAAAGGTACGGACGGTTTGATGACCAACTTTCATTTGCCCAAATCGACTTTGATGATGCTGGTCAGCGCGCTGATCGGGCGGGATCGGATGATGGCGGCCTATGCTCATGCTATCGCGCAGAAATATCGTTTCTATTCCTATGGTGACAGTTCCCTGCTGCTGCCGTAGCGGGGTCGCATGACCTCGCAATCCATCCTCACAATCACCGGCCTGACCAAGGTTTATTCTGGCGGGGTCAAGGCGCTTGACGGGGTTGATCTGAATATCCGCCCCGGAGAGATCTTCGCGCTTCTCGGGCCAAATGGTGCGGGCAAGACGACCTTAATCGGGGCGGTGTGCGGCCTGGTGAGGCCGACTTCGGGAAGTATGACCGCGTTCGGGTATGATCTGGCAACCAATTGGCGGGCTGCGCGTGCGCGGATCGGGCTGGTCCCGCAAGAGCTTAGCACAGATATGTTCGAGACGGTTCAGCGCGCGGTTTCCTATTCGCGCGGACTGTTTGGATATCCGCCGGACAAGGCGCGCATCGAGGATATTCTGCGCTCGCTCAGCCTGTGGGAGAAGCGCGATAGCCAAATTCGCGAGCTTTCGGGCGGAATGAAGCGGCGCGTTCTAATCGCCAAAGCGCTGGCGCATGAGCCTGATCTGCTGTTCCTTGATGAGCCGACGGCGGGCGTTGACGTGGAATTGCGCAAGGGTATGTGGGAGCAGATTGGCGCTCTGAGGGAGCGCGGGACCACGATTATCCTCACCACGCATTATATTGAGGAAGCCGAGTTGATGGCCGACCGTGTCGGAATCATCCGTAGCGGGCGCATCCTGATGATCGATGACAAGGCGTCCATGATGGAGCGACTGGGAACGACCGAGGCGATTATCGAACTTGGCGCCCCCCTGACGCAGCTTCCCGATGCTATCGCCGCATTTCCGGTTGAGCTGCGCGCGGACGGGCGCGAGCTGTGTTATCGCGGCGGCAATGGAACAGGGGGAGGGCGCGCCGAAGTAGCGGCCCTGACAAAGGCGCTGATTGCGGCGGGCATCGATTATACCGGCATCGACATTCACGACAGTTCACTCGAAGATATCTTTGTCGATCTGGTCGCGAATGGCGCACAGGGCTCTGAGGGAGACGCGGCATGAGCTTCAACGCCAGAGGCGCATGGTCGATCTACAAACGCGAATTGATGCGTGCCATTCGTACCGCATTCCAATCGATCCTTGCGCCCGTGCTCACCACATCGCTTTATTTCATCGTGTTTGGCAGCGCGATTGGCAGCCGGATGGAGCCGATCGACGGGATCGAATATTCGGCTTTCATCATTCCGGGACTGCTGATGCTGACCTTGCTGGGAGAGACGACCAGCAATTCCAGTTTCGGCATCTACATGCCCCGCTTTACCGGTACCATTTACGAACTGCTATCGGCGCCCGTCGGCGTGGCTGAAACGCTTGTTGGTTTTGTCGGAGCGGCCGCGACCAAGAGCCTGATCCTTGCCGGTATCATCCTGGGCACTGCGACTTTCTTCGTCGACTACGAAATCAAGTATCCATTGTTTGCGCTGGGCTATATCATGCTGGTTGCGGCGAGCTTTTCGCTGTTCGGATTCATTCTCGGCATCTGGGCAGACAGCTTTGAGAAACTTGGGATTATCCCCGTCCTGATCCTTACTCCGCTGACATTTCTGGGCGGGACATTCTATTCGCTCGATATGCTGCCCGCGCCGTGGAATACCGTGGCTCTGGCCAATCCGATTGCCTTTCTGGTGAGCGGTTTGCGCTGGACGTTTTATGGCACGTCCGATGTGTCGATTGCTGTGTCTTTGGGGCTTACTCTGGCCTTTCTGGCGCTGTGCACAGCCATCATCGCTTACATCTTCAGCACGGGGTGGAGGCTGCGCGAATAGCACGCTGGCACGCCGATCACATGGAAAGCCGCACATTTCTTGACCGGCTTGGTAACCATTAAGCCTCTGGAAAGCACTTTACCCACATTGGCGATGACACGCGCTGTAACGGCGCGCCCCTAGAATTTTTACAGGTATATAATATGAAAAAACAATTGGTTCTATGTGCTGCCGGTGTTGCAGCAGTGTGCACTCCTGGCGTCGCGATGGCGCAGACAAGCAATGATGCTGCGACTGGTGCGTTTGTTGGGGTTTCGGCAGGCTATCATGACCTTGGCGTGACTGATGAAGACGTGGACGGCATCGAATTTGATGATGCGAGCCCGATCATCGGTGTGGTTGCCGGATATGATGTTGCCGTCGGAGACAACCTTTTTGCTGGTGTTGAAGGCAACTTTCACATCGGTACAGATGTGATCGACAATGAGTTTGGCGGTTCGGTCCGTTTCGGTTTCGCCACGGCGAATGGTTCGAAGTACTACCTGCGTGGCGGATATCAGGAAGTCGACATCGATCCCGGTGAAGTGGTGGACGTCGATTTTGGTGAAGCTTTTGACGGCATCGACACGAGCGAAGGCGACTATCTGGTCGGTGCTGGCGTTGAGCTTCCGGTCGGTCCGGGCAGTTTCCGGATGAACCTCGATACGATCGCGTTCGATTCTGTGCGCGCTAGTGCCGGTTTCCTGATTAACTTCTAAATCGCATTTCGCTGGCATTGGGGACCGATGCTGAATGCAGCATCGGTCCCTTTTTCGTAAGATCTGCGGTCGCATCTTTCGAAGGGTGACAGCGCAAACCTAAGCGGTTAGCGCAGCCAGATTATGGCAGACCGCTTTTCCTTCACCCTACACGGCACGGATGGTCGCGCACGGCGCGGAACCATTTCAATGCGGCGCGGCGACATCCAGACGCCAGCTTTCATGCCTGTGGGCACAGCAGCCACGGTGAAGGCGATGAAGCCTGAATCCGTGCGCGCGCTGGGTGCGGACATTATTCTTGGCAACACCTATCACTTGATGCTGCGTCCCGGTGCAGAGCGCATGGCGCGTCTTGGCGGCTTGCATAATTTCATGAACTGGGACCGCCCGATCCTGACCGATAGCGGCGGCTATCAGGTGATGAGCCTGTCCGACTTGCGCAAACTTACTGAGCAGGGCGTGGAATTTCGCAGCCATCTAGACGGGTCAAAGCATATGCTGACGCCCGAACGCTCGATGGAGATTCAACGGTTGCTGGGTTCCGATATTGTCATGGCTTTCGATGAATGCCCGCGCGCGGACCGTCCTCGTGACGAGATCGCGCAGAGCATGGAGCTTTCGATGCGCTGGGCACAGCGCAGCCGCGAGGGTTTTGACAGCGGAGACGACCATGCGTCGCGATCTGCTCTGTTCGGCATTCAGCAGGGGGCGCTGGACCGCGACTTGAGGCAGATCAGCGCGGATAAGCTCACCGAAATCGGCTTCGATGGGTATGCGGTTGGTGGCTTGGCTGTAGGCGAGGGGCAGGAGGCGATGTTCGGCGTGCTCGATTACGCACCCGAGCAGCTTCCAAAAAATCGCCCGCGTTACTTGATGGGAGTGGGTAAACCCGACGATCTGGTCGGTGCGGTTGAGCGCGGGATCGACATGTTCGATTGCGTCCTGCCCACGCGCTCTGGTCGAAATGGGCAGGCCTTCACCTGGAATGGCCCCATAAACTTGCGCAACGCGCGCTTTGCCGAGAATCAAGAGCCGCTGGATGCGACTTCCGATTGCGCGGCGTCACGCGACTATTCGCGCGCTTACCTCCACCATCTGGTGAAGTCGGGCGAGATACTGGGCGCAATGCTGGTGACCGAACACAATCTTGCTTTCTACCAAAGCTTGATGCGGGCGATGCGCGATGCCATTGAGCAGCAACGATTTACCGACTTCGCCGCCGACTTTCGGCGCAACTACCTTGGAAACAACTGATTGATGCCGAAAGCTCCTGACAAGTGCGAAACCATGATCGAGGTGCGCGAAGGCGTTGACGCGACAGATCGCGAACTGGTCGCTCTGCTGGATCGCCGCTTTGGCTATATGCGCGCTGCCGCCCGGATCAAACCGAACCGCGATGCCGTGCGCGATGAGGACCGCAAGGCCAGTGTGATCGCGGCAGCCGTGGCGGAGGCAGAGGCCAACGGTCTACCCGACGATGTGATCGCAGACATTTGGGAGCGTTTGGTCGAAGGCTCCATTGCCTATGAATTCGACGTCTGGGACAGAACGCGCGGTTAGATCCTGATGCCGCGCTGACTTTCCAAGCCGGTCAGAGGAATTTCTGTCTGACAGGATGAGAGGAGGGTTGTGTGATGGCGCTTGATGCGGGTCGGGCAGCAGTTCGTGGCGCTTTGATCGGTGCCTTGGGCACTCTTACAGCGATTTCGTTGACGCACTGGCTTCAGCTGAGAAAATCATCCTCGCTGGCTGACGCGCGCAAAGCCCGGTTGAGAGGGATGCTGAGTGGCAACAAATACACTTGGCGCCCCACAGATTCGCTCGTGGCCTCCATCGGAGCAGACGAGGATTCAACCAAAGCGATCTTGATCGAGATCGACGCCCGCGCGTCCTCCTCGAACCCCAAATCATTTGCAATGGTATCGAGCGCGCCATGGCCGGATGATCTCCAACCTGTTGACGATTTAGGTACGGTCCAAACGAGTTGAATCCACCAAAAGAAAAGGGCGGCCCCGAAGGACCGCCTCAATTCTCGGTAACCCGTATCCGGATCAGCGCGAGTAGAATTCGACCACGAGGTTCGGTTCCATCGTTACCGGATAAGGCACTTCGTCAAGCTTCGGCACGCGGCTGAATGCGACCTTGTCGTTGCCTTCGGGCACGACATAGTCGGGAATTTCACGCTCGGGCAGGCTTTGTGCTTCAATGACCAGAGCCATTTCCTTGGCCTTGGGACCGAGGCTGATGACCGCACCAACATCGCAGCGACGTGAGGGAATGTTGCACTTCACACCGTCGACATAGATGTGGCCGTGGTTGACGATCTGACGCGCGGCAAAGATCGTCGGGGCGAATTTCGCGCGATACACGATCATATCCAGACGGCGCTCCAGCAGGCCGATCAGGTTTTGACCGGTGTCACCCTTCATACGGGTGGCGTCCTTATACGTGGAGCGGAACTGCTTCTCGGTCACGTCGCCGTAATAGCCTTTCAGCTTTTGCTTGGCACGCAGCTGAAGACCGAAGTCGCTCATCTTGCTCTTGCGACGCTGACCATGCTGGCCCGGGCCGTAAGAACGCTTGTTCACCGGAGAATTGGGACGACCCCAGATGTTTTCACCCATCCGGCGGTCGAGTTTGTACTTGGCGCTCTTGCGCTTTGACATAAGTCTTTCCTTCAAATTTGCTGATCTGCCCCAGTGGCAGACGTCTAACCCGGCATCGCTCCGTCTGAATATTGGATCAGACGCGGTTGCCGCTTCACCGGGGTGCGGAACCAATTTGCGAACACGCGCGGATAGCAGGATCGCGCGCGCAGTCAATAACTGTGTGAGTAGAGCTGCCTCAGTTACCGTCGCGCGGTTTTCGCTCGAGCGTGCTCAGGATGCCCCGCAAAGTTCGCACTTCGAGGTGGTTCCAGCCCGGTTTCGTCAGCACGCTGCGCAAGGTGCGCTTGGTCGCTTCTGCGCGAGCGGGCGGCAGAAAATATCCCCTGGGCCGCAGCATCCCGTCCAGATGGTCGATCAGGCCATCGAGTTCGCTTTGCGGGGCAGGGGGCAGAACAGCGTCTTCGGCGGTGGGTTGAACCAGATTGGTTTCGACCTGTTCACTTTCGCGCCCGATGCGTGACCACTCATAAGCAACCAGAATTACAGCCTGTGCCAGATTAAGCGAGCCGAACTCCGGATTGATAGGCACAGTCAGGATATGCCGGGCGAGGGACACATCTTCTGTCTCCATTCCAGAGCGTTCCGGCCCGAACAGGATCGCATGGCGGCCCGGCTCGGAATGGATCAACCGCGCGGCTCCATCGGCTCCGATCACCGGCTTTATGACGCCGCGCTTTCGCACCGTGGTCGCATAGACATGCTGGCAATCGGCCACCGCCTCGGCTGTCGTCTCATAAACTTTCGCCTGATCGAGCACTGCGTCCGCGCCTGCGGCGGCAGGGCCTGCAGACGGATTGGGCCAGCCATCGCGCGGCGCAACCAGCCGCATATCCGTGAGCCCGAAATTGAGCATCGCGCGGGCAGCTTTGCCGATATTCTCACCCAGTTGCGGGCGGATCAGAACGATCGCTGGTTTTTGTGAAGACATCGGGCTCGCGTCAGTCCCGTGCCGCTTCGGATACCGTGTGAGCAAATTCCTCAAAATCCCGCGCCTCGGAAAAGTCGCGATACACACTGGCAAACCGGATGTAGGCGACCGAATCGATCCCGCGCAGACCGTCCATCACCAGCTCTCCGATCCGTGCCGAGGGCACTTCGGCATCGCCTGCGGTTTCAACCTGCCGCTGAATGCCGGACACCAGCCGGTCAATCTGTTCCTGCGTTACGCCGCGCTTGCGGCAGGCGAGTGCGACTGAGCGCTCCAGCTTTCCACGGTCAAAGGGTTCGCGTCGTGATTCGCCGCTATCGGGGTGCGCCTTCACCACCACAACCTCGCGCAGCTGCACGCGCTCAAAAGTGGTGAAACGCGCCCCGCACGACGAACACTGCCGCCGCCGCCTGATCGACGTGGCGTCTTCGGTTGGACGACTGTCCTTTACCTGACTGTCATCGTGAGCGCAGAAAGGGCAACGCATCCGGTCAGAGTTACTTCTTGATCCGCTGGTAAAGCGCAATTCCTGCGCCTGCGAGACCGCCCAATAGGGGGCCACCTATAACCAGTGCACCGGCCAGTGCGCCGATCCCTGCACCGATCAGCACAGGCTTGGTCGAGGGATGATGCATCCCTTCCTTGCCCATGCCTGTGATTTCTTCCTTGGCGTCTTCGACCCAGTCCTGATTGTTATCGCTCATGTGTCCCTCACATTCCGGGGTAAACGGGGAAGTTGGCGCACAGTTCGGCTACGCGGCCGCGCACGCCTTCTTCGACCTGCGCATCGCCTTCCGGACCGTTTGCGGAGAGGCAATCGACCACTTCGGCAATCAGCGCGCCAATCGTGCGGAATTCGACCGGGCCAAAGCCGCGCGTCGTGCCCGCAGGGGTCCCCAGGCGGATGCCGCTCGTGACAAACGGAGAGCGCGTATCGAAGGGAATGCCGTTCTTGTTGCAAGTGAGCCATGCCCGGTCGAGGCCCTTTTCCGCCGCTTTGCCGGTTACGTCCTTCGCCGTCAGGTCAACCAGCATGGAGTGGTTATCCGTGCCGCCCGAACAGATGCGCAGCCCGTTCTCTTCAAGGCTGGCAGCGAGCGCACGGGCATTCTCTACGATGCGGTGGGCGTAGGTCTTGAATTCTGGTTGCAGCGCTTCGCGGAAGGCCACGGCCTTGGCGGCGACGACATGCATCAACGGCCCGCCCTGAAGGCCGGGGAACACGGCCATGTTGAGCGGCTTGGTGAATTTCTCGTCATTCCACAGCATGATGCCCGAGCGCGGCCCACGCAGAGATTTGTGCGTGGTGGAGGTGACGATGTCGCAATGCGGGAAGGGCGAGGGGTGCGCGCCGCCTGCGACGAGACCGGAAATATGGCTCATATCGCACAGCAGGATCGCGCCGACTTCATCGGCGATCGCGCGGAACGCGCTAAAGTCCCACTGCCTGGAATAGGCCGTGCCACCGCAAATGATCAGCTTGGGCTTATGTTCGCGAGCGGTTGCGGCAACGGCGTCCATGTCGATCAACTCGTCATCCTTACGCACGCCATAGCTGACGGGGTTGAACCACTTGCCGCTCATATTGACGGGCGAGCCGTGAGTCAGGTGACCGCCTGAATTCAGGTCAAGGCCCATGAAAGTGTCACCCGGCTCCAGCAGAGCAAGAAACACGGCCTGATTCATCTGGCTGCCTGAATTGGGCTGAACATTGGCGAAGTTACAGCCGAACAGCTGCTTTGCCCGGTCAATCGCCAGCGTTTCGACTAGGTCGGCATAGTCGCATCCGCCGTAATATCTCTTGCCCGGATAGCCCTCGGCATATTTGTTGGTAAGGACACTGCCCGTCGCTTCGAGCACGGCACGACTTGCGATGTTCTCGCTCGCGATAAGCTCGATCTTGTCCTGCTGTCGGCGCAGTTCCTTGTCGATAGCTGCTGCGATTTCGGGATCTGCGGTGGCGAGATCATCGTTCCAGAACGAATCCATTGGGTTGATGACGTCTGAGGGCTGAGTGCTCATTGGTGGGTCTCTATGTGGTCGGACAGGATTGGCGGCGTTCCGAGTTTCGCGACCCGGCGCTGATGGCGCCCATTGGGGTCACCGGCATCGGCAAATTCGGTACTGATAAAGGTAGCTACGCAAGACTTGGCCATTTCGATGCCCGTCAATCGCGCGCCAAGGGCAATCGCGTTCGCATCATTGTGCTCGCGAGCAAGCGCGGCGGACAGCGGCTCTGAGACGAGGGCACAGCGCACGGCAGGGTGACGGTTCATGCTCATGGAGATCCCAATGCCCGATCCGCACAGCCCAATACCGTATTCCACGGTGCCATCAGCGATGACTTCGGCCAGTTTGTAGCCATAATCGGGATAGTCGACACTCTCACCCGGGTCAGGGCCCAGGTCGGCGACCTCGTGCCCTTCATCCATCAGCCATTCGGCAAGCTGCGCCTTTAAATCGGTCGCAGCGTGATCTGAAGCAATTGCGATACGCATAACTGGTCGTATAGCCGCACGCGGCGATTCCCTCCAGTCCAATCCTGATGAGGAACGTGGAATACCCCGCGAAACTGGCCCTGCAATGGCTCTGTATCGTGGCATTTTCATGGTATCGGTCAATTTCGTGCCGGCCAAGAGATCCCGAAACGTGTCAAGCCAACTCGCGCATGGGCAAGCGGCGCTTGTCCATTAAATCGTAATGGTCATTTTCAGCCGGGCGATCAACCAGGACATAGAATAGCAATGCGATCGCGACCGACACCGGCAGCGTCTGACATAAAAACCATCCGAGCGTTGCGATCTGATATTCTTCAAACCGGATTCAAGTGATCCAGTCTGCCAGTGTCTAGAAGCGAGATGTGCGACGCGACCACCAGAACGGTCGAATTGCGTAAAGTTGATGTCCCGGCGTGCTGCGTCAGTATGTCGCTCTATTCGCTCGACCTTGCGATCTCACGTATCCGGAGAGGCGCTGCTGGATGCCTTTTTGGCAAAATAATCCTGAAGCCGGGCTTGAAGCTCTTTTTGTGCCGGACCCAGCATGGCCACCGATTCGTCGAGATAGCGCTGGTTCGCATCGGCAAAACCCTTCTCACCAAGGACTGCGGGGCTCATCTCGAAATACCGCTGTCCGCTGCGGGTTTTGACGAAGGCCAGAATATCGCTCAGTTCTTCATGGGTGAAAATCGACGCATAGGCCTGTGTCATTCCCGCCATGATTGCCGGGATATGTTTGCGCAAGACCAGCTTTGATTCCTCTGTGTATTCGACAATCCAGTCATCGAGAATCGCCAGAACCGCAGGGTCATTTTTTGGCAGGGAGGGCGCGATTGCTTCGCGCATCTGGACCACCGTTGCATCCATCGTTCCAAAGAAGAGCGCCTCGCGCTTGTCCTTGGGATAGCCGATCCTCACAATTTCGGCAGCAAGCGACATCGCCTCCGGATTAATCGCCTTGGCCGTGCTCTGCGGAGCGGAGGCTGTCCCTGCCGTTGCCGGCTCGGCTGCTGCGCCTGCTGCCCCTTTATCAGGCTTTGTTGCCTGAGCGGGTATGCCTATTAGGATGGTTGCGGCAAGAGCGGCGTGAAACGGCGAAAGCTTTGAGGAAAGAAGCATTTGCCAACGCTGCGGGTAAAATGCCGCAGTGGCAACTGGCATTTGATGAAATGCGGCAGTTTGTTCTGAAGTTGGAGTAATCAGGATCAATGATGCTCTAGCCTGAAGGCACTGTTCGCCATGCCCTTGTGCTTGCGGGTATAATCGCCCAAGCAGAGATCGAATAAGGGCTGTTACGGATCACCGCTATGCTGCGATTGCTGATGAATGCTTGCTTTGCAGTGCTGATTGGCCTTTCGGCGTTCATCACAGCACCACTTGCTGCCCAGGGAAATGGGCAGGGTGAAAGTCAAATTGAGAGAGAGTCCGTCGGCAAACCGAGCACGGGGACTTCCGGTTTCGCGCCGGCCAAGCTGTCCAAAGCCTCAAAGCTTGAACCGGGGAACGGGGCCGTGATCATTTCTGTGCGCAGTGAATTGTACCTGCTCGCCACGCTTGATCTGTATTTCGTGCGCGAAGGCGGCAGCATTGACATTGCCACTGACGTGGTCCGTTTCAGCCGGTCGCAATCCCCGCTGCCGTTCGGCAATTCAACGGTGAAGTACAAGCCGCGCATGGTGCAGCTTCACCCCGGTCGCTATCGCCTCGCAGGCCATGGCGCGAAATGTTCCAAGGTTCCCGCTCCCGATGAACGTTGCATTGTCGATGTGAAGTTTGCGGGGATGGGCGAGACGGTGTCCTTTCCGAGCCGCGGCTATGGGGAGGAAGCGCCCGTGATTGAGGTGCGTGCGGGCGAACTGACGGTTGCGGGTGATTTCGCGCTGACCGCTCGCAACACAGTCGAATGGTCACCGATACCGCCCGAGAAGCTGCGAAAGCTAAAGCGGCGCTCGAGTGCCCTTCCGGTCGGGCCAGAGCCGAGTGTTGGTGAAAGCTACAAACTGAAATATCCGCTGCGCGCGCGCAGTTTCGAAGATGATCGCGGTCGCCGATACTAGCTGGAATATCGACTTAGTCGGCGATCTGGTCTGACAGCCATGTCCACAATGCGTCCACTTCGCTGGCCGCTTTTCCGCCGGGTTCGCTCTCGCTTGCGATTTCGCCCTTGGCGCTGGAGCGGTGGAAGGCGGCGCGGTCGCCCAGAGTGACTGGACAAATATCCAGCCCCATCTCTCGAGCAGTGACGCGGGCATCTTCCGTAAGGACCGTCGCGCCTGCAGGCACGGAGTTCAACACCACAAAGCTCGGTTTTTTCGCGTAACTTACAAGGTCCGCAATCGGCTCAAGCGCCGCAAGGTCGAATGCGCGCGGTTTGGTCGGGACCAGAACGATGTCCGCGATCTTGATTGCTTCGCGCGCTGCTGCGTCGGCATGGGGAGGCGTGTCGATCACGACAAAATCGACGCCGTTCTTTTTCGCGCTTTCAATCGTGCGGGCGAGGCGGGCAGGGGGGCTGGTGACCACCACGGGCAGAAAATCCCCACGCCAGTCTGACCATACGGCGGCGGTTGCCTGAGGATCGGTATCAATCACACAGCTTTCATGCCCCGCCTGCGCCGCGCGCGTGGCGATGTGCACGGCGAGCGTGGTCTTGCCTGAGCCGCCCTTTTGGCTGACGATGGCGATGATTTTCATGCGTTGCAGGTCCGATGAAGCGACAAACTCAGTGGTCAAAAATTGAGATCAGGACCAGATTAAACATGCAGTAAAAGGGCAATCGCCCGAACCGAATACTCAACTGCCCTGGTCAACCCCGGCTGCCTGAAGCCGTTCTAGAACTTCGGGATTCTCCTTCAGAAAAGCCTCAACCTTCTGGCGAATTTCCTGAGCTTTGTCCTGCTGAACTAACGATACTTCCTCGAAGAACGCTTGGTTCGTCTCTGCCACTGCCGGGTCATTCAAAAGGCTTTGGACCTTGGCCAAATATCGCTTTCCGCTCGGTGTTGCTGCAAATGCGCTGATGTCGCGCAATTCTTCCAGAGTGAACTCGCGCGTATATGCAATAGCGGTCGAATTGATCATTTGCGGCAGATATCCGACAATCGCGGGCCGCATCGTCTCGGGCAGCTCAGCCAGAAATTCTTCCATGATCGCCCGAATACCGGGCTCTTCAAAGATCGGACCTTGCATCATGGCGGCCGCCATCTGGTCACCCATCGATGCGACCAGATCAAGCATCATCTGCTCGCGGGTGTCAGCGGGAAACATCGCCTCCATAATGGCCATTGCCTCGGCAAGCTCGTCAGCTGGAGCAACGTACTGTGCCTCTTGCGCATGGACAGGCGAGACCAATGAAAGATTCGCCATCACCAAACCTGCGGGCACGGCTATCTTCTTGAGAGCATTCCACATCATCAGGGGCCTCATTTACTGATCCAAGAACGACCGCATCTTGCGCGACCGGCTCGGGTGCTTCAGCTTGCGAAGCGCCTTTGCCTCGATCTGGCGAATACGTTCACGGGTCACGCTGAATTGCTGGCCAACCTCTTCAAGCGTGTGGTCGGTGTTCATCCCGATGCCAAAGCGCATGCGCAGCACACGTTCTTCGCGCGGCGTCAGCGAGGCGAGGACGCGGGTGACCGTTTCCTTCAGGTTCGCCTGAATGGCGGCGTCGACCGGAATGATCGCGTTCTTGTCCTCGATAAAGTCGCCCAGATGCGAATCTTCCTCGTCACCGATGGGTGTTTCGAGGCTGATCGGTTCTTTGGCGATCTTCATTACCTTGCGCACTTTTTCGAGCGGCATGGAAAGACGCGCGGCCATTTCTTCCGGTGTCGGCTCGCGGCCTTCCTCGTGCAGGAACTGGCGCGAAGTGCGTACCAGTTTGTTGATCGTCTCGATCATGTGGACCGGGATGCGGATCGTGCGCGCCTGATCGGCGATTGAACGCGTGATAGCCTGCCTGATCCACCAGGTTGCATAGGTGCTGAATTTATAACCGCGGCGATATTCGAATTTATCGACGGCCTTCATCAGGCCGATATTGCCTTCCTGAATGAGATCAAGGAATTGCAGTCCGCGATTGGTGTATTTCTTTGCGATGGAGATCACGAGGCGCAGGTTCGCCTCGACCATTTCCTTCTTGGCGATACGCGCTTCACGCTCGCCTTTCTGCACCATGTTGACGATGCGGCGAAATTCGGGGAGCGCCATGCCGGTCTGTGCGGCGATGTCGGTGATTTCCGTGCGGATACGGTCAATCGCGGCGTCTTCCTTTGTCGCGAAGGCGGCCCACTTCTTGTCCTTCTTCGCATTGGCGGCAATCCAGCTGTCGTCCAGCTCATTACCGACATAGCTTTTGAGGAAGTCGATCCGCTTGATCTTGTGCCGCTCTGCCAAACGCAGCATCTGGCCGCCCAGCGCGGTCAGGCGGCGGTTAAAAGCATAGAGGTTGTCGACCAGAAATTCGATCTTGGTCGCGTGGAACTGCATGGATTCCACTTCGCCGGTCAGCTCATCGCCAAGGTTTTCGTACTTTCTTTCTTTCGCCTTCGGAAATTCATTACCGATGGCGAGAGTTTCGACGCGCTCAGCCTGAAGTTTCTCAAAACTTTTAAATAGCTTGGTGATGCGGGCAAACCGCTCAATCGCGTCGGGTTTCAGCGCAGCTTCCATCTGGGCAAGGGAGAGGGTGTTATCCTCTTCTTCCTCGTCGTCCTTCTTCTCGCCGCCTTCTTCGCCGTCCTCGCCCTCTGCGGTTTCGTCGCTGTCGTCCTCGTCATCATCCTCGCGAATGGTGGGGCCAGCGGTCTCTTCAGAGATTGTGCCGTCGTCTTCCTCGTTTTCCTCCTCCATCTTGTCAGGCGGCGGTTCCTTGGAAAGCATCGCGTCCAGATCGAGGATTTCGCGCAATTGCATGTCTTCGGCGTTCAACGCTTCGGACCACTGGATGATGGCGTGGAAGGTGATCGGGCTTTGGCACAGACCCATGATCATCATGTCGCGGCCGGATTCGATCCGCTTAGCAATCGCAATTTCGCCCTCACGGCTAAGCAGCTCCACCGCGCCCATTTCGCGCAGATACATGCGCACCGGATCATCGGTCCGCTCACCCGTGCCGGTCTTTTTGGCAACGGCCTTGGTCTCTTTCTTCGCGTCTTTTTTCTTATCGTCGGTTTCGACCGACATTTCTTCAACTTCGGCCTCGGCCTCCGCTTCGGCTTCGGCTTCCTCGTCATTCTCGACGATCTGCACGCCCATTTCAGACAGGGCGGTCTGGATGTCCTCGATTTGGTCGGGGCTCATCTCGCCCGAAGGCAAAGCCTCATTCAGCTCATCATAAGTGATGTAGCCTTTTTTCTTGGCCTTGCTCATCAGCTTCTTGACCGATGCCTCATTGAGGTCGATCAGCGGAGCGTCTTCTTTGTCTTGCGTTTTAGCGGTCGAAGCCATGAAATTGTATCAATCCATTGTGCAGGTTGCGGGTCAAACGACCCAGTTCCCGCATTTATCCCGTGCCCACCGCGGAGGCGGCCTGTTCTTCATCATCCGCCGGAGCGGTTTGTTCTACGTCGGCTGCCAAAGCGGCCTTCTTGCGTCCGAATGCTTTCAAACGATCTTCAACTGTCGTGAGCTGTGCGCGAAGACGCGACTGTTCGGCAAAGGACCCTTCCGGATCCTCGTCAAACCGCGAAATCGTGGCCGCCATGGCCGCCTCAAGGGCCGGCTTCTGAACAAGCAACGACACAGCCTCGGCCAATTCCTCGCGCGCATCACCGGGGGGAGTGCCTTCTCTTAGAAAGGCGTATCGCAAGTCGTCCGGTGGGGCAGGGTAGCCTTGGGGCTCTGATATGGCGCTTTGGCCGTGCGAATCAAGCGTTTCCGACAGTTCTATCAGCGATTCAATTGCAGGGGCGGCATGTTGGTCCAGTCTGGCGAGGCGCGAAAGCGCCTCTGAATGGGTCTGGATCTGGTCGGGATGCCTGATCAATCCAGCAATTACCGCCCGCAGCAAGGTTGAACGCTGTCCGCCTGCCATCAGGCGTTGCAGAGCTTCACGGCCGGCTTGCGAAAGCCCCTGCGGCCTGGTGTTTGCGCCTTTCCAATTCCCGACTTTCCACGATCCTCCAATAGAATTCCTCCGTGAGTTTGCTCGTTCCGGTCGGGGAGGATAGGCGAACGCGGAAAAGCGATCGAGTAATTCGCGGCGATACAATGCGCAGACATCGCTATCCGCGATGGTATCTACATGCTCCATCAATCGCGCTTTTAGCCCCGCCTTCGCCTCCGGGCTTTCAAGCGGCTGCGCATCGCGTTCGGCCTGCCAGAGGAAATCGAGGAGGCTGATAGGTTTGGCGAGCAGTTTTTCCAGCGCCTGCGGACCTCGAGCCTTGATCAGATCGTCGGGATCAAGCCCACTGGGCAGGCGCACAATACTGAGCGAGCGCATCGGGCCAAGCATCGGCAAAGCGCGGGTGATGGCGCGCATGGCCGCGCGCTGTCCGGCGGCATCACCGTCAAAGCAGAGCACCGGCACCTCTGCCATGCGCCACAACATCTCCAGCTGCATCTCTGTCAGCGCGGTGCCCAAAGGTGCGACGGCATCAGTAATCCCCGCCTGTGCCAGCGCCACGACATCCATATAGCCTTCGACGACCACAACACGCCCGCTCTGGCGCGAGGCGGGGGCGGCACGGTGCAGGTTGTAAAGCGTACGCCCTTTGTCGAAGAGCGGCGTGTCAGGCGAGTTGAGATATTTTGCCACTCCATCACGCTTGCCCAGAATGCGCCCGCCAAAGGCAATCACCCGGCCGCGCTGGTCCTGAATGGGCAGCATGACTCGCCCGCGAAACCGGTCGTAGGTCGACCTGTCATCGGTAACGATCCGCATTCCGCTCTCAGCCAGCATCGCTGGTTCAAACCCTGAGAGCGCCTTGGCGAGCGCCTGCTTATCCTCTGGCGCGTAACCAAAGCCGAATTCGTGCAGCGTTTCATCCGACAATCCGCGCCCGCGCAAATAATCCAGTGCTTCGCGGCCCCCGGTGCTTTTTAGCTGGTCCACAAACCAGTCTTGCGCCGCCGTCGTCACATCGACAAGTTCAGCGCGTTGCTCTGCACGCTTGGCCGCCTTGGGATCGGGCGCGGGGACTTCCATCCCGGCCTCCTCGGCCAGTTCCTTCACCGCATCCATGAAGGGCAGCCCGCGTTGTTCGATCATCCATGTGATTACATCGCCATGCGCGCCGCAGCCAAAGCAGTGGTAGAATTGCTTTTGATCGTTGACGTAGAAGCTGGGCGTGTTCTCGTTGTGGAACGGACAGCAGCCCTTGAACTCACGTCCCGCTTTGACGAGCTTGGTCGTGCGCATAACCACCGTGGAAAGTGTGATGCGCGCGCGCAGTTCGTCTTTCCATTGCGGGGTGATCGTCATAAAGGAAAAATGCGCCTTACGCCCCGTCAACGCAAGGGCGCACGTTTATAAGTTTTGGGACAAGGCTGTGCGCCAAGTTTCAGCCAGGCAGTTTAACTGAGCGCCGCTTTCACTAGGCCGCTGGCCAATTTGCCGTCCAGCACCGCGCCGTGGCGCTTTTTCATCTCGCCCATGACGGTGCCCATATCCTTCATGCTTTCGGCGCCGGTTTCCGCCTTGATGACTTCAATCGCGGCCTGGGTCTCTGCCTCGCTCATCATCCGGGGCAAGAACTCCTCGATTACGCCGAGTTCCGCCTTTTCCTTCGCCGCCAATTCATCGCGACCACCGTTTTCATACATTTCAATCGACTCGCGCCGCTGCTTCGCCATCTTTTGCAGAACGCTGGTGACCAAAGCATCATCGTCGATATCCTTGCCGCTCGTGCGCTCTTCGATATCGCGATCCTTGATCTTGGCCGATATCTGGCGGAGTGTCGCGGTGCGTTCTTTATCTTTTGCCTTCATGGCGGTGACGGTGGCGGATTTGATGTCGTCTCTGATCATGGGTTTAGCCCCGTGTTTTCGTTTATGTGTGGATGGAATTGGATGAAGTGCGCTCTAACGCATCAAACGCGGCGCGCATAGGTTGACGCGCACTGCGTGCAGGCGTAGCCGCTGAGACTTAGCGACATTGTTGGAAACCCTCTTAGAACGGAGCGCCTCATGGCCCCTTCCGCCACCACTCCTGCGCAGCCTTCAAATGCGACCGGGTGCATCGTTATGGCCGATGGATCGGTGATCTGGGGCAAAGGCTTCGGCGCAGTCGGGCAAGCGGTGGGTGAGGTGTGCTTTAACACCGCGATGACGGGCTATCAGGAGGTGATGACCGATCCCTCCTACGCCGCGCAAATCGTCACCTTCACCTTTCCGCATATCGGCAATGTCGGCACCAATGCCGAGGATGTGGAGAGCGCCGAGGGTGTGGCGAGCGCGGTGGGCTGCATCACTCGCGAAGACGTGACCGTCCCGAGCAGTTTTCGCAGTGCCGAGGAGTTCACCGCATGGATGGCGCGGCGCGGCAAGATCGGGCTGGCAGGCGTGGACACCCGTGCGCTCACCCGCCGGATCCGCAGCAGCGGAGCGCCCAATGCGGTGATCGCGCATTCGCCGGATGGAGTGTTCGACATTCCCGCCTTGCTTGAGGCCGCGCGTGAGTGGGCGGGGCTTGAGGGGCTCGATTTGGCGATAGGCGCGACGCGCGCGGCTTCAGAGGACTGGAGCGGCGGCGCATGGGTTCTTGGCGCGGGGTATGGCACCGGCTCGCCCGAGACAAAGCCCCATGTGGTCGCGATTGATTATGGCGCGAAGGACAACATCTTCCGCAATCTGGTAACCGCAGGCGCACGCGTGACGGTGCTGCCGGCCAAGGCGACCTTTGACGATATCATGGCGCTCAAACCAGACGGCGTGTTCCTCTCCAATGGACCGGGCGATCCGGCCGCGACGGGCGAGTATGCCGTGCCGGTGATCAAGGCTCTGTTAGAGGCTGATGTGCCCCTGTTCGGTATCTGTCTGGGGCATCAGATGCTCGCGCTGGCGGCAGGGGCCAGGACGATCAAGATGCACCAGGGCCACCGCGGCGCAAACCACCCGGTGCAGCGGGTGGGCGAGAGTTGGGGCGAAACCCGCGATCTGGTCGAGATTACGAGCATGAACCACGGATTTGCGGTGGACGGCGATACTCTTCCCGATACGCTGGAGCAGACCCATGTAAGCCTGTTCGACGGCACCAATTGCGGCATCGCCGTAAAGGGGAAGCGGGCGTTTGGGGTGCAGTACCACCCCGAGGCATCGCCGGGGCCGCAGGATAGCTTTTACCTGTTCGAGAAGTTCGTGGGGGGGCTATAACATGGCAATGATCAGGACTTTTGACGAGCTTGAGCTAAAGCAAAACGCGAAACACACTGAGACGAGCGGCGGTTGGTCAATTCAGGGGCAGGACGGAGAGAAGTTTCTTCGAATTAGCACGTTCGGGTCTCTTGATCGCGAAATTTCCGGGAAGGTTCCGCAGCCTTTGCGGCTAAGTAAGGAGGCCATTGAGCAACTCGTTGCTTTGGCAAATAAACACCTGTAAATGCGACAGGAGGTTCGCTTTGGCATCTGGTTTTGTGGGTTGACTGGTGTCATCATGTCGGCCGCATGCGCTGCCCAGAATTCCGCGATGACCCCGCCGCCCTCATCCCAGTGGCCCGGTGCGGAAATCGTGCGCGGTGTCGCGTTTCAGGGCGACGGTTCCATAACGCTCACCCTGGGCGCGGGCGGCGTCCCGGTGCTCTCTTTCTGGCGGCCCGTCCTTTTCAAGGAAGACACAGACAAACCCGTCGCGGGGCGCATGGATTGCAAGGTTGCGGCCAGCGATGCGCCTTTCTCCGAAGACGAATTCGACCCCGATGCCCGTCATGCAGCAAGTGTCTCCGCGCGCAAGGCTCAGGGTTTCAAGGACATGGACCTGCTGCGCGGCGCTGTTGGTTCTTGGGGCGACCACACCCGTCAGCTCGACGTGGTCGGTCGCCGCGCCAATCCGCGCCAGCACTATGTGCTCAGCTACATCCTTGTGCGCGATGGCGAACGGTTGATTGATATTCGCCGCAATTGCACCTTCATTTACGGCAAGGGCGTGTCGAAACCTGACGTGCTGCCCTATGTCTATCGCTACACGAAACTCACCTACGCCTTTGAGCCTAACGGCCAGAAACAAGATGGGGGGACCGACGGATGACGCGTGCACAGATCAAACTGACAATCATGGTGTGCGCACTTCCGCTGGCCCTTGGTGGATGTGACCTCATTTTTCCAGGAGACCCGCGTGTTGGCGAAGAGCCGGTCGAGGCTTGCGTCGGTCGCCTCAATGCCGACATCGACATGTTCGATTTCCGCGAGCTGTCCGGCACTGATGGTATATTCGTGCCCACCTACACTTTCGACATCACAAAGCTGCGGTTTGAGGCCAAGCAAGACCTGATCCAGCCCGGCGCGGATGAAACGCTGGGATCGCGGCTGATGTCACAGACCAACGAAGCCTCCACCGCGATGGCTGCCTTTATGGCCGCTGACGTGGACGAAAAAGGCGCCTTTTTCTTTGGGGTGAAACCCGCCCTGTGGCGGGTGCGCGGTGAGCCGCTGCCCCACGCCGATATTCTGAAAGCAGGCTGTGAAAAGCAGGGGGCGGACATGCGCCTGCTGCGCGTGGAAGTGAAGCAATATGCACCTGCGCCCGAGCCCGATGCCGATCCTGATACTCAGCCCAGCGAGACCCGACCGTAATGCCCAAACGTACAGATATTTCCTCGATCCTTGTAATTGGCGCTGGCCCGATCATTATCGGTCAGGCGTGCGAGTTCGACTATTCCGGGACCCAGGCGATCAAGGCGCTGAAGGAGGAGGGCTATCGGGTCATCCTCGTGAACTCAAATCCGGCAACCATCATGACCGATCCCGAGTTCGCCGACGCGACCTATATTGAGCCAATCACACCCGAAATCGTGGCAAAGATCATCGCCAAGGAAAAACCTGACGCGTTGCTCCCCACAATGGGCGGACAGACCGCGCTTAACTGTGCGCTCGCGCTGGATGCGGACGGTACGTTGGAGGCGTACGGGGTTGAGATGATCGGGGCCAAGGCGGACGCGATTGACAAGGCAGAGAACCGCCAGCGCTTTCGCAAGGCGATGGATTCCATCGGGCTCGAAAGCGCGCGCAGCGGCGTCGCCAACACACTTGAGGAAGCGCGCGCGCTGATCGATCACACCGGCCTGCCTGCTATCATACGGCCCAGTTTCACTCTGGGCGGCACAGGTGGGGGCATCGCCTATAACAAGGCGGAGTTCGACAAGATCGTGTCGGAGGGGCTAGACGCCTCCCCGACCACAGAGGTCCTGATCGAGGAATCGCTGCTCGGATGGAAAGAATTCGAGATGGAGGTCGTGCGCGACCGCGCGGACAATGCAATCATCATCTGTTCCATCGAAAATGTCGATCCGATGGGAGTGCACACGGGGGATTCGATCACAGTCGCGCCTGCGCTGACGCTGACGGACAAGGAATATCAGATAATGCGCTCGGCCAGCATTGCTGTCCTGCGTGAGATTGGCGTGGAAACAGGCGGGTCGAATGTGCAGTTCGCGGTGAACCCTAAAGACGGGCGCCTGATCGTGATCGAGATGAACCCGCGTGTATCGCGCTCGTCTGCACTTGCCTCAAAAGCCACCGGCTTTCCCATCGCGCGCGTCGCGGCAAAGCTGGCGGTAGGCTACACTCTGGACGAAATCACGAACGAGATCACTGGCGCAACGCCTGCGAGCTTTGAGCCGACCATCGACTATGTCGTGACCAAGATTCCGCGTTTCGCTTTTGAGAAGTTCAAGGGCATCGAGCCCAATCTCTCAACCGCGATGAAGTCCGTTGGCGAGGTCATGGCGATCGGGCGCAATTTTGCAGAGTCCATGCAAAAGGCGCTGCGTGGATTGGAAACGGGGCTGGACGGGTTCAACCGCGTGCCAGAACTGGAAGGCGTGGCAAAGGATGTCATCACCGCTGCGCTCAGCCGCCGCACGCCCGACCGTGTCCTCAAGATTGCACAGGCTTTTCGCGAAGGACTGACACTTGAGGAAATACACTCGGTCACCAGCTTTGACCCATGGTTCCTGCGCCAGATCGAGGCCATTATCAGTGCCGAACGCGAAGTTCAGGCCAATGGCCTGCCGACCGAGGCAGAGGGTTTGCGGCGACTGAAAGCCATGGGCTTTTCCGATCATCGTCTGGCCACCCTTGCGGTGCGTTCGGTCGGGGTGAAGGATGGCCTTGCCGAGACGCAGGCGCGTAGGTCGGGTCTGTTGCATGATGCGCTGCAAGCGATGGCGGGGGCTACCAGCGCCGCCGAAGTGCGCGATTTACGCCGAAAGCTTGGCGTGCAGCCCGTCTTTAAACGGATAGACAGTTGTGCCGCCGAATTCGAGGCGATCACGCCTTACATGTATTCGACCTACGAAGCGCCCAGCTTTGGTGAGCCGGAATGCGAAGCTGATCCGTCTGATCGAAAGAAAATCGTTATCCTTGGCGGTGGTCCCAACAGGATCGGGCAGGGGATCGAGTTCGATTATTGCTGCGTTCATGCCTGTTTTTCATTGGCCGAACAGGGCTTTGAAACGATCATGGTCAACTGCAATCCCGAAACGGTTTCAACCGATTACGACACATCTGACCGCCTCTATTTCGAGCCACTGACTGACGAGGACGTGCTGGAAATCCTGCGGGTGGAACAGCAGGCGGGCGAGCTTGTCGGCGTAATCGTGCAGTTTGGCGGGCAGACACCACTCAAATTGGCGCAAGCGCTGGAGGATGCGGGCATTCCGATCCTTGGCACCAGCCCTGATGCAATTGACCACGCCGAGGACCGGGAACGCTTTGCCCGTCTGGTCAACCAGCTTGGATTGAAGCAACCGGAAAACGGCATTGCCTATACCCGTGACGAGGCCGCTGCGGTGGCATCTCGCATCGGCTATCCGGTCCTGCTTCGTCCCTCTTTCGTGTTGGGTGGTCGGGCGATGGAGATCGTCGATTCCGAAGCGCAACTGGATGACTACATAAAGACCGCCGTGAATGTTTCAGGTGACAGCCCCGTTCTTGTTGACCAATATTTGCGCGATGCGATTGAATGCGATGTCGATGCGTTGTGCGATGGCGATGAGGTGCGCGTTGCTGGCGTAATGCAGCACATCGAAGAAGCGGGCGTTCACTCGGGTGACAGCGCCTGCACGCTGCCGCCCTATTCGCTGTCCGCTGACATCATTGAGAAAATGGAGCGTCAGGCGGAGGCCCTTGCGCGCGCGCTCAAGGTGCGTGGGTTGATGAATGTGCAGTTCGCGGTGAAGGAAGGCGAGGTCTATCTGATCGAGGTGAACCCGCGTGCCAGCCGCACGGTGCCATTCGTTGCCAAAGCAATCGGACAGCCTGTGGCAAAGATCGCCGCGCGCGTCATGGCAGGCGAAAAGCTCACCAATTTCGAGCCGTTCAAACGCGAATTCGATTACATGGCGATCAAGGAGGCTGTTTTCCCGTTCAACCGTTTCCCCGGAGCAGACCCGGTGCTGACCCCGGAAATGAAGTCGACGGGCGAAGTCATGGGCATCGACACCACCTTCGAAGCCGCCTTTCTCAAATCCCAGATCGGGGCTGGCATGAACCTGCCGCGCGAGGGCACCGTCTTTGTCTCGGTCAAGAATTCGGATAAGCCGGTAATCGTGCCCGCAGTTAAAGACCTGATCGGCATGGGCTTCCGCATTATCGCGACGGCAGGCACGCAAAGCTATCTGGCAGAGCAGGGCCTTGAAGTTGAACAGGTCAACAAGGTTGCCGAAGGGCAGCCGCATATCGTCGACAAGATTATCGATGGCGATGTCGCTCTCATCTTCAATACGACCGAGGGCTGGCAGTCATTGCTCGACTCCAAATCCATCCGTGCAACCGCGCTGGAAAAGAAGGTGCCATACTACACAACCGCCACCGCATCGCGGGCCGCAGCGGCGGCCATTGCAGCAATTGCGCCGCATCAGCTTGAAGTCCGGTCCTTGCAGGACTATTATAGTTAGACGAAAATTTGCTTTCCCCGACATTTCGACACTGCAGGGCCACCTATTCAAGGGCGGTCGCGGTCGAAATTTCGCCCAGCTATTCGGGTTTGCCCGGTGATTGGGTGATGTGTGGCGGGCAGGGGCGCAGGATAGAAAGAACTGGAAATGGCGACGATGGATAAGGTCCCGATGCTGGCTGAGGGTTATGAAACCCTGATGGCCGATCTGAAGACGCTTCGGGATGAGCGCCCCCGGATTGTGGACGCCATCGAAGAAGCGCGCGCGCATGGTGATCTTTCGGAGAACGCCGAATACCACGCCGCAAAGGAGCGTCAGGGCCAGGTCGAAGCCATGATTGGCGATATCGAGGGCAAGGTCAGCCGTGCGCAGATCATCGATCCGACAACGCTGACCGGGAACAAGGTCGTGTTCGGTGCGACTGTCACCTTGCTGGATGATGACGACAAGCCGATCAAATACCAGATCGTGGGCGAGACCGAAGCTGACGCAAGCGCGGGTCGCATCTCCTACACCTCGCCGCTGGCGCGTGCGATGATCGGAAAACAGGTCGATGACGAGATCGAAGTCACCGTCCCGTCTGGCGACAAGTTCTACCTCGTTCAGAAAATCGAATTCATCTGATAGCGCTCCTCTGATCTTTAGTCAGGTCAGGCGCTTTTCCATCGCGTAATTGTGGATCGCAACCTTGCGTCCTTCTTGCTCTATGGTGCACTCATGGCGGTGGGTCGCGTGATACCCGGCCCGTTCAAAAGCGGGGCGAGCGAGTTCGCTGGCTTCTGTGAGCAGCTTAGGAGCGCCATGTGCACGCGCAGCCTGCTCGGCAGCGGCGAGCAGTTCGCCAGCGAGGCCTTTGCGCGTGTGATCCGGATCGCAATACAGCATATCGAGATGCGCGGCGCCGTCCTCAGCATATTCTGTGAGGGCATAGGCAACCGCCGCGTCTGTCGCGTCCGCAGCCACCCAAATCTGCGCTCCATCAGCCGATCTCTGGAGAAAGCGCTGTGGCCCCGGATGATGCGCTGCCCAGGCGCGAACCTGCTCGCCTGAATAGGAATGCGCGCCCACAACCGCGATTGCCGCAAGCGTCAACCGGGCGAGGGTAGGGGCGTCCTCCGGACTGAAAGGGCGGATTGCGTAAGCCATGAATGGGCAAACCGGCGCGGACAAGGCTGGTCCAGATTACTCTTCAGGCGTCAGCAGCTTGTGGATGTGCACCACGACATACTTCATTTCTGCATCATCAACGGTGCGCTGTGCTTGCCCGCGCCACGCTTCGACAGCGTCGTCATAGGAGCTGTAAATGCCCACAACGTGCAGGCTTTCCGGATCAGCAAATTCAAGGCCGCGCGGATCGGTAACGCGCCCGCCCATGACAAGGTGAAGCTTCTGAGTTGGAGTTGTTTCGGCCATGATTGCTGCTCTCATCGGGAAAAGGGAATTGCGTGAAAAGTGTCTGGCAACCCCTTAACCCAGCAACAGCCGACTTCAAGCCTACGCAGTGGCTAATCCCGACGATGGCGGCGCTCTTAATTGGAGACGCGCGTCGCCAGATCACGGACTGCACGGGTTGCGCGCCGGCGCGTGCGGCGCGTTACATTGCGTGTTTTATCTGCTGCTGTCCCGGCCAGGTATTCCGCGTCGCGCTTTGCCCCGCGCGCCTTGGCTCCGGCAGCATCGCCCAGATCTTCCAACTTGTCCTGTCCGGCGCGCGCGCCGTCCAGAGCATCGTCGATCAATTTGATCCCGTATGCAACAAGTCCATCAGCGATGAGAGTGCTAAACGCCGATCCGCGCTTTTTTGCAGCGGTAGAGACAGTCTTGGCTGCGCCGGTTGCAGCTCCACCAACGGCGCTGACCGTGCCGGTGGCCGCGCTCTTGGCGGCGCGTCGGCCCGGTTTCGTCATCAGGCCGACAATCAGGCCCACTGCGATGGCACCGCCGACAACTGTGAGTGGATTCTTCTTCGCATACTCAGTTGCCGCGCTAGCCGCGTCGCGCGCATCATCGGCCAAGGTGCGCTCGGCGATCCGGCGCTCACTCGCTTCGATTTTGGCGCGCAACTCGTCGCGTTTGTCGGTCACGGGAGGCGTGACAGCAAGAGGTTTGGGGGAATTGGTATCAGTCATATTCATCTCCGAGGGGAGGAAGGCATTCTTGCCTATTGTGGGCTGCCTGACAATTCCGAATGCGGCGCGGGGTTTGGCGCTGCGTCCGGTTCGTCAATTTTGTCTTCGCTGGTCTTATCGAGCGTCTCTTCAACGTCTCCGGCCAGATCGTTTTCAAGCTCGTCTTCAACGCTATCAGTTGTCGGTCCGCGGCCAAAAATTTCCATCAATGGCTCTCGTGCAAACCATAAAAGGACCGCCGCAATTAACCCGGCAAGGATGCCGCGCTTGTCATCGGCATGCTCCTTGGCAACTTCGAAAACATCCTTTGCTCCGTCAGCGATGCGACCGGCAACGCGGGAGGCCATGCCTTTTCCTGATAGGGTGGCACGCGCGTGCTCTACATCCGCCATCAGGACCGTTCGGGCTGCATTGCGCAATGCGCGATCTTCGTAGAACTGATCGGGCAGACGGCTCATGCCTCTTCTCCTACTTCGTGGGGAGCTGAGAACAATTGTTCAACCAGTTTGCCGCGTTTAGCTGCGGCGCGTGCCAACAGCGCCACGGTCAACAACATGACGCCAACAACAATCGCAATTGCGCCCCAGATCGTAACCAGTGGCTCAAGCGCTATTACCAGCCCCACTGCCATTGCGATCAACGCGATGTGAAGCAGGATGACCGCCAGAACAACGAATGCCAGTGCCGCCCCGATATTGCGCCCGGCCAATTTGGCGCGGGTTTTCTGGAAGGCGATTTCCGCCGTGACGTAGAGCCCGGCGTCGCCAATAAGGGCGCTGACTTCTTCAACGATCGTCTCTTCATACGCCGAAGTGTCTTCTGGCTCGGTCGAGGGATCGGGAGCAGGCGACTCTGCGGGTTCATCGCCCTTCGAGCGTGTGCCGATGTCATCATCAAGCATTATGTGCCCCCAGTATGAGCGAGCCGGGAGCGGGCTATCGCTCCGCTCTCCGGCCATTCGCTCTTAATCGCGCGAACCGCGAAACATACGGGCAATGACGAAGCCAGCAATCGCCGCTACACCGACGGCAACACCGGGGCTCTTGCGCACGAATTCGCGGGCATCCTCGCCGATTTCCTCGACGCTTTTCGCTTCAAGCTTGGCAGAAGTTTCGGCCAGAGTGCGCGATGCCTTGCGGGCATAATCGCCATACTGCTCGCCCAGCCTTTCATCGATCTGGGTTGCCGTGTCGCCCACGACCTGGCCGAGCGATGCGATACCCTCGCTGGCCGCACCCTTTGCGTCCACCGCGACGTCAGCCGCCTTGGTTTTAGCCATTTGACCATATTCCTTGGCATCGCCCATCAGATCATCGCTTTTCGTCTTTGCGGTTTCACGCGCTGAATCCCGCGCAGCTTCGGCGCGCATCGTCGCCTCTGAGCGCAACGCAGATGCACCGGCCTTCGCCTCTTCCAGCGCCGCATTGAAACGGCTCTTTGCCTCAACCGTACCAGACGGTGCCGGATCGGCTGCCTTTGCCGTCGCGGCCGTTTTCTTGGGCGCTGCCTTCTTGGGGGTGGTTGTCTTCCGAGCGCTTCCGCCTTTTGCAGGTGTCTTTGCCGGAGTGTTAGTCGTCTTTGTATCAGCCATAATGTCTAAATGCCCTTTGTTATCTAGAAAGCCAATGGTCAAAAGCGGTCTACCGTTCCGAAATTGTTCAATAGCCACTTATTCACCGATCAAGCTTGCCGATCCGGTAGGTTGCGCCCCAGTGGCCGTACGCATAGGGGGTGACGCAAGTCGGAACTGGGGCCGCAAGGCAAGCAATCCTGATCCGGGGACGGCAAACACATACTCGCATTTGGAATCGACCCCTATTACGGTGTCTTACCTCTATACAACACATTCCAGCCGGAGCCAACTATGACCGCCATCGCTGATATGCACGCCCGCGAAATTCTCGACAGCCGGGGCAATCCGACCATTGAAGTGGATGTTTTGCTCGATGACGGAAGCTTTGGTCGTGCAGCGGTTCCTTCTGGTGCATCAACCGGTGCCCACGAGGCGGTTGAACTGCGCGATGGCGATGCCGCCCGATACAAGGGCAAGGGTGTTTTAAAAGCGGTTCTGGCCGTCAACACCGAAATCCGCGACCTGCTGATCGATGAATTCGATGCCGAGGACCAGCGCGATATTGACTACGCCATGGTCTGTCTGGACGGCACCACGAACAAAGGTCGCCTTGGCGCTAACGCTATTCTGGGTGTCAGCCTTGCCGTGGCGAAGGCAGCTGCCAATGCTCGGGGACTGCCGCTTTATTCCTATATCGGCGGAGTGTCTGCCCACGTTCTGCCCGTACCCATGATGAATATCATAAATGGCGGGGAGCATGCCGATAACCCGATTGATATTCAGGAATTCATGGTGATGCCTGTGGGCGCAGGCAGCATCGCAGAAGGCGTGCGTTGGGGCTCAGAGATTTTCCACACCCTGAAGAAAGGCCTCGCGCAGAAGGGCCTGGCGACTAGCGTGGGCGACGAAGGAGGGTTCGCACCTGATCTGGCGAGCACACGCGCCGCGCTAGACTTCATCATGGCCTCAATCAGCGAAGCGGGTTTCGAGCCTGGTGAAGATGTCGTTCTCGCGCTCGATTGCGCGGCCACCGAATTCTACCAGGAAGGTAAATATGAAATCTCCGGCGAAGGCCTAAGCCTCGATGGGGCGGGGATGGCCGATTATCTCGCCAAATTATCCAACGATTATCCGATCCTCTCGATCGAGGACGGCATGAGCGAAGACGATTTCGAGGGATGGGCCGCCATGACGCAGGCCATTGGCGATCGCGTCCAACTGGTCGGGGATGACCTGTTCGTGACCAATCCGGAGCGTCTTTCGCAGGGGATCGCCGATGGTTTGGCCAATTCTCTTCTGGTGAAGGTCAATCAGATCGGAACGCTCACCGAAACGCTCGTCGCTGTCAATATGGCGAACCGCGCGCGTTACACTTCAGTGATGAGCCACCGTTCGGGCGAAACCGAGGACGCAACGATTGCAGATCTGGCGGTTGCAACAAATTGCGGGCAGATCAAGACGGGCTCACTTGCACGGTCAGACCGTCTTGCGAAGTACAACCAGCTGATCCGTATCGAAGAAGAGCTTGGATCAAGCGCCGTCTACGCGGGCAAGGGCTGCTTTGGCGCGCTTGCAAGTTAGGGTGAAATCTGGACGTCAAGCAGAGTGACGGAACCCGATGCGCCCGAGCCGGCTGTCTCCTTTCGGGGCAGTCGGAAAAACCGGCTCAGGCGCGCGCAGCGCGGCGGTCGCCATAAGTGCTTGCGCTGCTGGAAAAATACTCGTCCATTGCGCCAAGGCCCTTTTCCGTGAGGTGGACCAGAACGCGGCGTTGATCTTCTGGATCATGCTCTCTTTCGATCAGGCCTTGTTCCGCAAGCACACCAAGCCATCGCAGCCCTGTTGTGGGTGGCGAGGCTGATCCTATGCAAGCGCTGGACACTGAAACTGGCTTTTCCTCTGCCTGGGCGATGTAAAGATCCAGCAAGATGTCCCAAGCGGGTTCACCGAACAATTCCGGATCGCCGAAAATTGCACTGCGTTTGCGTCGCTTGGCATAGGTCGCGCGAGCCATGTCAGCGAAGACCTTTCGGCGCTGCGTGGGGCTAAGCGAGGCGGTCTCGGCTTCCTTTGCCCCGACGCTGTCGATTGAACGTATCTGCGCGGACTGAAGACCAGCGAACTGGGCGTTTGCAGCCTTGCCAACTGAGGACAAACTGTTCGCGATGGCATCGGGCGATTGAAAGTAGCCACTGCGCAGTTGTTCAGCAATTGCAATCAGCTGGTCCGCAAAGGGGCGCAAGTCTGCACCTGAAACTTGCCGGGAAGCAGGGTTGGATGGCAACACATCGCGGAACGCCTTGGTTTCCGTATACAAGTCGGCCACATTCGAGCGGTCAGCCTCTGGCACACGCGTAGGCGTTTTCCTGGCGCGCGCAGCCAGACTGGCGGCAACTGCCTCTGCAGAAAGCTCAGCCTGAGCACGCGGCCTGTGTGTTAGCGAGGCTTTGCGCCGGGGCTTTAGCGGAGGCGCGGACTCCTCTTCTGCGCCAACCGGGGGCAAGTCCGCGTCTTCATCGTGCTCAGTATTCACTCGCGAGGAGCGACTGTGCCGTTTGTCCATTACAAAAGGCCCTTTGAGCGGGGGTGCCCGACGGCCCACGGGTCGACCGCGAACTCACAGGGTAGTGCCGCACCGCAGCAATTTTCAGACACAGAAACTGCCACCGTGATAGGCGCCTCCAGCGCGGTGAAGCTCTTTCTACCCAGTCAGGAAAACCGGGCCCCCGATGAACCTCTTGCCAGATGTAATACCGGCAGAGGCCCACTTTGGCTTTACGGGCAAATACGCATGTGCGTTGTTATCGCTCGGAAAATATTCACCGGCACTTAGGCAGCTGTGTTCCCTTGAACAGCGGCAAGAGTGCTGATCCGCCCGACTTCCAGATCGCGCCGCACTTGCTGGATGGCTGCATCGAGATGCGCCGCAGCCTTTGGCGAACCGATGCGATCAAGCTCGATCAGCTGGGTCTCCAGTGTGTAAAGTATGGGCGCTGTGCCGATGTGATCGGGCAGCGCAGCATTGCCGTCGTCCAAAGTTGTTCCCCAACATGTTTTGCTCCCCACCCTCTCTATCGGAGTGCTTCCGGAGCCTGATCGCAGCGGAAAATACCACCGCGTTATCAGTTTGGCGCCGCATCTTAACGCACGGTATCGCTCCCGCACGTATCAGCGGTTTCCCTGAAGGAATGCTATAGAGGGAAACTACCTAGGTGAAGGTCGGTGAATGGCGCGATGGTCGCCACGCCTGAGCCTCAGACTAAAGCCGTCAGCCAAACCGTTCTGTCAGCGCCAGCAATGCCAGCGCGGCCTTTGCGGCCTCTCCGCCCTTGTTGTTTTGAGCGGGATCAGCACGCACCAGGGCCTGCGCTTCGTTCTCGGTAGTCAGGATGCCATTGCCGATGGGAATGCCGTCCATCGTCAAAGCCATAATCGCCCGCGCGCTCTCACCTGCGACGATTTCAAAGTGATATGTCTCACCGCGGATCACCACTCCGATCGCAACAAAGCCAGCGTAATCCCCGGTGTCAGCGGCAAGCGCGATGGCGCCGGGCACCTCGAGCGCACCGGGCACTGTCAACACTTCGACTTCGTGGCCGGCGGCAGTGATCGCGGCCTTTGCGCCTTCGATCAGCATGTCATTCAGATGCGCATAGAAACGTGCTTCGACAATCAGAATGCGGGCCATGTCAGTTACTCCGGGATCGATTGGAAATCGGTGATGGTGATGCCAAACCCTTCAAGCGCGACCAGATCGGGGCGCGAATTGGACAGCAGGATCATGTCGTGAACGCCGAGGTCGGCAAGGATTTGCGAACCGATGCCGATGTTGCGGATTTCCTCGTCCTGTGTCCACTCACCGCCAGAGCCTACGCGGGTGGTGAGAATAACAATTATGCCGGATCCGTGCTCGCCCACAGCCTGCATCGCGCGTTGAAGTGTCCGTTTGCGCGGGCCCGGTGCGCCAAGAACATCGTCAAAGACAGAAATCGGATGAACGCGGGCGAGTGTAGCTTCACCGTCAATCACCCGGCCTTTCTGCAGCACGTAAGCCTCATCATTGGCGACGCGGTCACGGTAGGTGATCATGCGCCACGGTCCGCCATAGTCGCTCTCAAAAGCGCTTTCATCCAGACGCTCAACCAGATGATCGTTGCGCATACGATAGGCGATCAAATCGCGGATCGTGCCGATCTTCAGGTCATGCTTGCGCGCGAACTCCACGAGATCATCGAGGCGCGCCATGCTGCCGTCTTCGTTCATGATTTCGCAAATGACGCCGCTGGGGTTGAGACCCGCGAGGCGAGAGATATCCACAGCAGCTTCGGTATGACCGGCACGGACAAGAGTGCCCCCTTCACGCGCGGCGAGGGGGAAGACGTGGCCTGGCGTCACGATGTCGTCGGCGCCCTTGGTGCTGTCGATCGCGACAGAAACGGTGCGGGCGCGGTCCGCGGCGGAGATTCCGGTGGTCACGCCATCCTTTGCTTCGATCGATATTGTGAAAGCGGTCTGCATGCTTTCCTTGTTGTTCCGGCTCATAGGCTCAAGGCCAAGTGTGTCCACCCGCGCCTTATCCAGCGCCAGACAGATCAAGCCGCGGCCGTACGTCGCCATGAAATTGATCGCGGCAGGGGTCGCCATCTGCGCCGGGATGATCAGGTCGCCTTCGTTTTCGCGGTCCTCATCGTCGACCAGAATATACATGCGCCCATTGCGGGCTTCGTCGATGATTTCCTCAATTCCGACGAGAACGGGGCGTTCATCGTTGGAATCCAGAAACGCTTCGAGCTTTTGAAGGGTTTCAGACGTCGGATTCCAGTCTTGTTCCGCGGCATCGCGCAAGGTGTTAGCATGGAGACCGGCGGCGCGGGCAAGCCCTGCCTTGGTCATTTCTCCGCTGTTCACAAGGTCGCGAACGCGTGTGATTATCAATGTGCTCATGCAAGCCGGATAGCACATTTCAATGTGATCGCAAGCGCTGATGCTGTGGAGGGCCCAATGCGTTGACAGGGCCTTACCTTGGGCGGTGCCGAGCAAGGTTTCGGAGCAAATCCTGCTTCTAAAGCGCGACTCGCCGGCCTAACGCATTGACGTATCTAAATATTCCCATCTTCGATCCCAGCATTTGCCCGCGTCGCTGTTTGGAGCATCTTTTGCCCGTCTGCTTGACCCGAATTCGTCAAAGGCGGCAATGCCTGTGCCGTGCCCTCATCTATTAAGCAATGTTTGGGGTTTTGCATGCAAATGCTGAAGTTGATCATTATTCACGGCGTCCAGCAATTCGCCGTTGACCCCCGCTGACCCTGCGAACGCTTGCGTCGCATTCTGATGCAGCTTTCGTGCGATCAAGTCCCGAACCGCGTCCAGCAACCGGGCGCGCCCAGCTTGTGTATAAAAGATCGAGCGCTCGGCGCGTTCGGCCTTGGGAAAAATCCGTGAAGCGTTTGCCTGAGGGTTGCGGGTCCGCATCAGAAGAAACCGCGATGCGCCTGAACATCCCAAAAAGTGAGCGAGCTACAATTCTGCATTCGTAGGTCGGCGCCCGAGGGGCTGTTGGAGATGACAGCCCACGCGACCAAGAGGCCTTTCGTCGAGAAAGGCGAACAAGTGAACACAGGGGGAGTGAGGCCTGCTGAGTCACCTGCTGAGCGGTTGCCTTGCTGTTGCCGCCTCTACCCCCCACTTCCTCCTAAGAGGCGAGGGTTTGAAGTTTCTCTTGTCTTTCAGGAGAATCGATGGTGGACGCACTTGGGTTCGAACCAAGGACCCGCTGATTAAGAGTCATACTTTACCCCCTATCAGCGCCTAACTTATCAAAACCTCCATAGGCTAATAAGCCCCTGAAGCCCTTGCTTTCCATGCGAATGTTAGGCAATGTTCCGCGCACGGGGTAACGGTATCTATCACCTGAATCTGTTACCCCAGTGTTACCCCGGCGGACTTATCAAGGTTCGCACAATGGAAGGGCAAGGGCATGGCGAAGGCGTTGACGGATAAGGCGGCGAGGGCTGCAAAGGCGGATAAGGGCAGGCGCGAAATCCCGGACGGGATTGTTCCGGGGCTTTATCTCGTTGTGCAGCCGAGTGGCAGGAAAAGCTGGGCGCTGCGCTATCGTTTCGCTGGCAAACCTGTGAAGCTGACGCTGGGCCGCTATATCCCCGACGCCGATAATGACGCGGGCCTTTCGATCCTAGCAGCGCGCGCCGCTGCTGGTGAGGCAATCGAACGGGTGGAGCGCGGCGAGAATCCGGCAGTCGAAAAATTGGCAAGTAAAGCGGCGCAGTTGAAGGCGCAACTCGAAGGCCGCGACAAGGTCAAGAACCTGCTGGACGAATACGAAAAACGCCACCTGTCTAAGATCAAGTCAGGATCGCAGGCGCGCGGCTTTCTCGACCGCTTCATTCTCGAACCTTGGGGCGAGCGCGATGTGCAGTCGATCAAGAAGCGCGACATTATCGACCTGCTTGATGAAATTGCAGACAGTGGGCGCGAGACGACCGCCAATCGCACCTTGGCCTATGTCCGCAAGTTTCTGAATTGGTGTGTCGAACGCGACATTCTCGAAATCAGCCCCGCAACCGGAGTGAAGCCCCCAGCCAAGGAAAACAAGCGCGAGCGCGTCCTGTCCGACGCTGAAATCCGCCTTTTCTGGCAGGCCTGCGATGATGCGGGGCAACCGTTCGGGCCGCTTGGCAAACTTCTGCTGCTGACTGGCCAGCGCCGGGGCGAGGTTGGCGAAATAACCGATGCCGAAATCAGCGGCGATACGTGGCACTTGTCACGCGACCGCACAAAGAACGGGCGCGCCCATGTAGTGCCGTTATCACAGGCCGCACAGGCCGTTTTCGAGGGCTTGGAGCGCGTTCGCAGCAAGGCGGGCTACTTGTTCACCACGACCGGCGAAACGCCTGTGTCGGGCTTTAGCAAGGCGCATGGCATTATCGTGGCAAAAATGGCCGAACTTGCCAGCAAGGAAGCAGGCGAGCCGGTGGAAATCCCGCATTTCACTTGGCATGATCTGCGCCGGACCTGCGCCACCGGAATGCAGCGGCTTGGCTTTCCCGAAGGCGTGATCGAGGCCGCGCTAAACCATATCAGTGGCACGAAAGCCGGGATTGTCGGTGTGTATCAGCGCCACGATTACGCCGATGAAAAGCGGGATGCGCTGGAGGCATGGGGCCGCTACGTTACGGGGCTGATGCATGGCCAGCCTTCCAATGTGGTGCAGATTGCAGAGGCGCGGGCGTGACTTTGGACAAGCTAGAGGCGCTTCATGCGGCGCTAGGTGAGGCCGCAACCGTGTTTCGGGGCAGCAAGCCGCTTGCGGCGATGGTGGCGTTAGAAGCTATCACAAAGCTGATTGAGGAGACGCACCCGGAGCCGCTTAAGGTGCTGGAGCCTATTGATTGGATGATGGCCGAATTCATCCAGCAAGAATTGCCAGAACCGGGACTCTCCCAATTTGATGCGGTGCGCTTAGGGATCGCGGCGGGCGCAATCGACCTGCTGAAAGCCGAGAAATTGAAAGTGCCAGAGGCGGCGCAGCTGGTCAGTCGTCAATGCGGCCTTGGCACCAAGACGCAGCTAGAAACCTTCCGTAAGAACGTGGGCAAAGATATTGGCAACGCGATGGCCAAGCAAGCTAGGCTGGAATTTGTCAATTCGGTGAAGCCGCACTTGCGCGAAATTAAAAGCACTGAATTGCGAAAAGAGGCAATCTTGAGCGCGGCGCGCGCCTTGGCCTATAAATAGGGTAATGGACCCGCTCCCATTACCCCGAAAAATGCTATCAATGGCTTGTCATGTTCAAACACAAAGGAACGTGACATGGCAAGCAATCCCGCCCCCGAATTTTCTAGCCCTGAGCGCCGTATTCAAGCGGCTGCTGTCCGCGACTTGTGCGGCGGGGTTTCCGATATGTGGCTTTGGCGCAGGCTCGACAGCGACCCGTCTTTTCCGCGCCCGGTGTACATCAGCAAGCGCCGTTTCTGGCGTGAGGCCGATATCGTCAATTGGCTGGAAGCGCAGGAGCAGGAGCACGCCTAATGCAGAACGCCGCCCCCAATGGGAGCGGCGCTGTTCTGCTTGGCGGCGAACGCGCTCTCTCTATCAAAACCAACCCGACCCCGCAACCTGATAGCGTGCACCAGCTTCGCGCGCTGCGGTTGATCAGCACGCACAACGTCAGGCCCGAACTGGCGCTGACGCTGGCCGCGCTGGCGTTTGGGGGTGCTGTATGAACGCGCCCTTCATGGAATCGCAACAGCGCACCGACGCTCGCAAGCTTGCCTTGGCACTTGGCGGGCGTTGGCATGGCCGTTACGGGGCCGCGCCCTGTCCTGTGTGCCAGCCGGAGCGGCGGCGCGATCAGAACGCTCTGACGCTTGCTGATGGCAACGCAGGGCTGCTGCTGAATTGCAAGAAATCAGGATGCGACTTTCGCGACATTCTCGCCGCTGCTGGCGTGCAACCGGGTGACTATCGCAAGCCGGACCTTGGCGAGATCATCCGACGCAAGGCACAAGACAGCACAGACGCGCTGCGCCGTAGTGAAGCCGCGAAGGGAGTATGGGCCGAAGCCGTGCCGATCGAAGGAACGCTGGCAGAAACTTATCTGCGC
>JGI12109J20283_10482182_pt1 | contig 63379 bp, 57 predicted proteins | sample ElkSlonscriptome_12_FD_20283 | JGI IMG/M metagenome (IMG submission 20283) | reverse complement strand
TTCTTTAAACCTTAATCCCTGAGGATGCACTGACTACTGAACCTCTCCCAATTTTGAAGTTCGAAAAATCCGCGTTGCAAAAATCTCAGAGTGCCTTCCTGCTGTGATTTTCCTGCTGTGATTTTCATAATAAAAACCTGCTATGCAGCCAAACAGCGAATCGGTTCGGTTCTGCTACTGTGCGACGAGGTTTAATCGATCACGCTAATCATATAAATGGTGCCATAACCAGACTGGTGATAGCCAGGACTTTTATGAGGATATTCAGTGATGGGCCGGAAGTGTCCTTGAAGGGGTCGCCCACCGTATCGCCGACAATACAGGCGGCATGGGTGGGTGAACCTTTGCCCCCTAGATTGCCCTGCTCCACATATTTTTTTGCGTTATCCCAGGCACCTCCGGCATTCGCCATAAGCAATGCCAGCAGGATGGCGCTCAGCAGGGCGCCACCCAGCATACCGCCCAGGGCGTAGGGGCCAAAGGCAACGCCCACGAGGACCGGTGTGGCTACGGCGATGAGTGTGGGCAGCACCATACGCTTTAACGCGGCCTGAGTTGCAATGGCCGTGCAGCGAGCGTAATCCGGCTTGGCTTTACCCTCGCGCAGACCAGGGATTTGTGAGAACTGGCGGCGAATCTCCACGATCATTTCCGATGCCGCCTCGCTGACCGCCGTCAGGGTTAGCGAGCTGAAGAGAAAAGGCAGAAGCCCGCCGATGAACATCCCGACCAACACAATGGGGTCAGTTATCACCAGTTGAAAATTCTGGGTGCGCAGGCTAATTGTCTGAACATAGGCGCTGATTAACGCTAGAGACGTAAGTGAGGCAGCACCGATGGCGAAGCCCTTGCCAATGGCCGCGGTAGTGTTACCAAGCCGGTCCAGATTGTCGGTTATCTTCCTGGTTTCTGGTCCCATGCCGGACATTTCGGCGATGCCGCCGGCATTGTCCGCCACCGGGCCGTAGGCATCGATTGCCATGATAATGCCGGTCGTCGCCAACATGCCGACAGCAGCTATGGCCACCCCGTACAGGCCAACCAGGCTGGTGCTTAGATAGATGATCGCGGCCAAGGTGAGGACAGGTATCGCCATGGACTCCATACCCACCGACAGCCCCTTGATAATAACGGTTGCGGCGCCGGTCTTGCCGGACTCGGCGATTCGCCGCACCGGCCCCCGCTCGGTGTAGTATTCCGTCACCAGGCCAATAACGATGCCACCCGCCGCACCGAGAACAACGACGAAAAAAATCTGAATGTCGAGACCGAGACTGCTAATCAGCAGCCAGGTCGCGCCAAGAAAACCCACATTCGCTATCAGCAGCCCAAACTGCAAGGCCTGCACGGGAGACCGACTCGATAAGGCTTGAATACTCCAGATTCCGGCCACAGACGCCAGCAGGCCAATGCCAGACAAGGCAAGCGGCAGCAGCGTCAGACTTCCCTGCCCACCCAGCGCTTCGGCCACCATGGCATCCAGGGAAATGGAGATAATGATGGCGGCAATACTGGCACCAACATAGGACTCGAATATGTCAGCCCCCATACCGGCCACGTCTCCCACATTGTCGCCCACATTGTCGGCGACGACTCCCGGGTTACGGGGATCATCTTCGGGAATCCCCTCTTCGAGCTTGCCAACCAGGTCGGCACCGACATCGGCGCTCTTGGTGAAGATGCCGCCGCCGACACGGGCAAACAGAGCCACCGAGGAGGCACCCATACCGAAACTATTGAGCGCCTGCAGCCCCTTCAGGTCGTCCATGCTCAGGAGAAAGAGAGTGCCCAGGCCCAGCAGGCCTAGCGAGGCCACGGTCAGCCCCATCACCGAACCGCCCATGAACGAGATCCGCAGAGCGGCTTCGGCACCAGCGTCTCGCGCGGCGATCGCCGTGCGCACATTGGCGTGGGTGGCGGTGTACATGCCAATGAATCCGGCCAGTGCCGAACTGAGCGCACCGAATACGAAGGGGCCGGCGCTGAACAGACCACCAGCCACCAGCAGGACCAGGGCCACGATGAGCACGAAGACCGCCAGCACGCTGTACTCCTGGCGAATAAACACCATGGCCCCCAACTGGATCGCGGCGGCGATCTCTGCGACCTCACCGGAACCCGCCGGGGCCCGGTAGATGCGCAGAAATAGAATGACAGCGCTGCCCAGGCCCAGGAGCGCCATCGGTATTATCAGCCAGGAAATATCCATTGTTCTGGTAAAACGCGCTCCGTCAGTTCAAGACTGATGTTAATTCTTGTGTCAATTCGTGCAACAACTTTGACAAGACATCAGACAGCTACGTGCCGTATCAACCGAATAAAGTTCAGGCGGCCGCCTCAAAGAGCTATAAATCGAAGTTGAGCGACAGTCGGTTTGACCCGGGTAGGCTAAGCCTTTACCCTCTCAGGCGTTGTATCAGGTGCCGGCGAATCTCATCTTTGACTTAGCACTGATGAAACGTCGGTTAAACGGGAAGTCCGGTGCCCAGCTTTGAGCTGCTATTCCGGCGCTGCCCCCGCAACGGTTAGTCAGTAAGACCAGTCAAGCTGGCCATGACTGACGAGCCCGACACCGGCCTGATACACAGCAACTCGACAGAAAAACTGTCGGCCACGATGCTGCGGAGGGCTCATCGGTAGTTGAATCACCTGCCACGCGCAAGCGCTTCACTACTCTTTCGCCTCTCCCTCATTGAAACTTTTCTTTGAGGATTGAGACTATGCAAATTAATACCCATTCACTGGCCCATTTTAAAGGTTGGATGGTCCGTCACCAGGCTCTTCTGTTTCTAATGCTGGTGGCGGTGCTCGGACGAGTTCTACCGCACCCGGACAACTTCACTCCACTGGCTGCAATTGGTCTTTTCGCCGGCGCCTACCTGAGCAGGCAAATTTTTCTTATAGTACCGATAATCGCTGCTTTTGTCGGTGATGTCACCGAGCTCGGTCTGTACAACCTGGTCATTATGGGTTTTGTTTACGCCGGCCTCGTCCTGTCATCCCTGAGCGGTCGGATGGTTCTGCACAACAAACCTAAGCTTACGCGGCTGCCAATAGCCATTCTGGCCTCGGCGCTGGGCTTTTACCTCGTCTCCAACCTGGGACCGTGGTGGGTTTTTTATGAGCACAGCGGCAGCGGACTCCTCAACTCCTATCTCAATGGGCTACCCTACCTCGGTCGTAGTCTGGCAGGCGATGTATTCTATAGCATCGTCTTCTTCGGTCTCTTTGAAGCCATGAAGGCCGGCCAACGACGCTATCCCGTTAGCGCCTGATTCTCGGGATCGAGCTGTTCTGCAATCGCGCTGAGGACAAATGAACTATGCTGGAATGTCCAACTTTCGTAACCCATCTGGAGTGCAGTTATACCGGAGAGAGCTATCCCGCTGACCAGCTGCACGGGCTGTCGGCAGCCGGCAAGCCGCTGCTGGTTCGCTACGATCTGGATGCCTTGAGCAAGGCTGTAAACAAGCAGGAATTGCAGTCACGACTGCCCGAATTCTGGCGCTACCGCGAATTTTTGCCGGTGCGAAACGCCTCCAACGTGGTGCGCCTTGGCGAACTGATGACGCCACTGCTGGCGGCTGAAAAAACGCGTCAGAGCCTGGGCTGCGGAGAGATACTAATCAAGGACGAGGGGCGCCTGCCCACCGGCTCCTTCAAGGCCAGGGGACTCGCCCTAGCGGTGAGTATGGCCAGGGAACTGGGCGTGAAGCGTATGGCCATGCCAACCAATGGTAATGCCGGCGCCGCGCTGGCGGCTTATTGCTCCCGCGCCAACATTGAGACGTTTGTGTTCTGTCCTGAAGATACCCCGAAAGTGAACGTCGAGGAAATCGCGTTCCAGGGGGCCAGGACCTTTCTCGCCAATGGCTACATCAACGACTGCGGTCGCATTGTTGCCGAGGGCAAGGAGCGCATGGGGTGGTTCGATGTCTCAACCCTGAAAGAGCCCTATCGAATTGAAGGCAAGAAAACCATGGGCCTGGAACTGGCAGAGCAACTCAACTGGAACCTGCCGGATGTCATTCTTTATCCCACCGGCGGCGGTACCGGCCTGATCGGCATGTGGAAGGCATTTGACGAGCTAGAGGCCATCGGCTGGATAGGATCGAAACGGCCCAGGATGGTGGCGGTACAGGCAGAGGGCTGCGCGCCAATTGTTCGAGCCTATGATGCCGGCGAACGCCATGCCGAGCCCTGGCGAGATGCTCGCACTGTAGCGGCCGGTATCCGCGTTCCGGCGGCAGTGGGGGATTTCCTCATCCTCGATGCAGTCCGCGACAGCGACGGCTTCGCCGTTGCAGTCTCCGACGCTGCTATCGAAGCGGCACAGCTGGATTGCGCCCGCAGCGAGGGCATACTGCTATGTCCGGAGGGGGCGGCAACACTTGCGGCTCTGAAGCAGGAACTGGCGAGCGGCCGCATTCGGTCCGATGAAAACGCAGTGCTCTTCAACTGCGCCACTGGCTTGAAGTATCCGATGTCGTCCAGTCACCAGCTGCTGGACCTCAACAAGAGCATAGACTACGACTTCATCGCCAACGCCTGAAAACCGGCGACTCTGCGGACAATGAATGCTCATAATAGCGCTGACTTGCCTGCATTACTCAGAGCATCCTTAAGTGAGCTGGTTTCGGGCCAGCGCCTTGATCGCCGCCTGCTCTTGCTCGCTCCCGGACAGCCTCGGGTAAATAAAAACTACAAGGAGAACGATTGCGGCCCCGAGGTAAAACGACGAATCGACTTGCCGCTGTTCATCCAGGATCAAAACAGCGAGAACCATGGCGTAGAGCGGTTCCAGATTAACCGCGAGGGCCGCTGCATAGGCTGAAATATGGCGCATCGCTTTAAGGCTAAGAGCAAAAGGCAGCAGCGTGCAGATCAGGGCTAGAACCAGAAGCCAGAACAAGTCGGCGCTGGATGGAGCCTGGAGAAGCTGGGCTGCGGTGAGAAATACAGCTGAATCAAAATTTTCCGCCTGGGGTAGCAGACTTAATGCGGCAATGATCGTAAACACGGTCAAGCCACCGCTGAGCATCTCAAGGGCGGTTGCCGTGAGCGAATCTGTGCACAGTATCAGGCGTTTGTTGTAGGCGCTGAACAGAGCCGCCAGCAATGCAGACAGTACTCCGGCGGCAATTCCCGCGTTCATTGGGGCGGGAGTGCCACCAACAACGAAGGCCATACCGGGAAGTATCAGCAGGCCAAGTAACAGCTCACGAGGGGCAAAGCGTTTACCTGTGATCAGTGGTTCGAGAACGCACATGAAGATTGGCAAAGTGGCCATGCAGGTAGCGGCTACAGAAGCATTGGCGAGCTTCACGGCGCCATAGAAACTGATCCAGTGCAATGCCACCAGCATGCCTATCCCCGAGAATGCCAATAGGTGCCGGCGCGACAAACGACTCAAACCGCGCCAGACTCGAGGCAGGCACAGCAGCACTAGAGCCACCAGCAGCATTCGCCACAGGACCAGAGCCATGGCCGGTAAAGTGATGAGCCTGCCGATTACTGCAGTGAAGCCCCACAGGAAGACGCAGAAATGGATTTGCAGCCAGGCGACTTTATAGTGAGACATTTTATGGCGAAACACTTTTTGAGCGCGACACGGTATAGAAAGTTATGGTCAGTGCGCGGAAAGACTAGGGATGCGCATCGGCAACAGACAGCCACCACTAAGCTGGAGTTCTGCAACAGCCAGCGTATAGTAAACTGCTGACTACAATTGATCGACCGTTGCAGAAGCGCAGCCCTGCATACCGCGGCAGAGACTGGCAGTCATTCGACGGATTGGAAAGAGTGAAAAAAGAGTCCTCCATGAAACCGTCAATCGGTACCAAATTCTCGCCAACCGCCACTCGGGTCCTGCTTCTGGGCAGCGGTGAGCTCGGTAAAGAAGTCGTCATTGAATTACAGCGACTCGGAGTCGAAGTGATCGCCTGTGATCGTTATGAGAACGCTCCTGCCATGCAGGTGGCTGATCGCAGCCACAGTTTTTCCATGCTCGATGCCGAGCGCCTGCGCGCGGTGATCGAACAGGAACGTCCGCATTTGATCGTGCCGGAAATCGAAGCCATTGCCACAGACACTCTGATGGAACTGGAGCAGGAAGGCTATCACGTAGTGCCTTCGGCGCGGGCGGCACGCCTGACCATGAACCGTGAGGGCATTCGCCGGCTGGCGGCTGAAGAACTTGGGCTGACAACCTCGCCCTACCGATTCGCCGCAAACGCAGCGCAATTCCGACAGGCAGTGGCTGCAGTCGGTCTGCCCTGCGTGATCAAGCCCATCATGAGTTCTTCCGGCAAGGGCCAGTCTACGGTGCGCAGCGAATCAGACCTGGCGGTAGCCTGGGAAACCGCGCAAGGTGGCGGACGCGCTGGTGAGGGCAAAGTCATCGTCGAGGGCCTGGTTGAATTTGATTATGAAATCACCTTGTTAACCGTGCGTCATGCCCAAGGAATAAGCTACTGCGAGCCCATCGGACATCGCCAGAAAGACGGCGATTATCGCGAATCCTGGCAACCTCAGGCTATGAATGGAACGGCGCTGGCGCGTGCCCGCGACATCGCCGCGGCCGTCACAGGTGCACTGGGAGGACAGGGAATTTTCGGGGTAGAACTTTTTGTGCGCGGTGAAGAGGTGCTGTTTAGCGAGGTGTCGCCCCGGCCCCACGACACCGGCATGGTGACAATGATTTCTCAGGATCTCTCCGAGTTCGCGCTCCACGCCCGAGCGATTCTGGGGCTGCCCATCCCCGCTATCCGTTTTCATGGACCGTCGGCATCGGCCGTAATTCTGGTCGAAGGAGAATCGAGTCAGGTGAGTTTCGGCAATCTGAAGGCCGCTTTGGAAGGACCCGATACCGACCTGCGCCTTTTTGGAAAACCGGCGGTCAGCGGCCGGCGCCGAATGGGAGTGGCCCTTGCGCGTGCCGACTCAATAGAAGTCGCGAAAGCGCGGGCCATTGCCGTGGCTGACGCAGTCAAGCCTACGCTCTGAGCTAAAGATGCTACTTCACATGCAATCCTCCGGAGCTGCTCATCAGAGTAGTCCGGTGCGGAAATACCAGCGTTACTCTCTGCATGGACCGCTCGACGATTTCCAATTGCCGCCAACAAGACGAACTCAATGCCTGGCTACTCGCCGAGCTGCGCTCGGATCATGCCGGTGAAACCGGCGCTGTCTGCATTTATCAGGGCATCCTGGCGGTAAGCCGTGACCCTCGAGTGCGTGAGTTTGCCAGCACTCACCTGGCCACTGAACAGGAGCATCTCGAACTGATAAGCGCTGTCATTGCTGATAAAAAGCGCAGCATTTTCACACCGATGTGGCGACTAGCCGGTTTTTTAACCGGAGCAATCCCGGCTCTGTTCGGGCCCAGCGCCGTGTTTGCCACCATCGATGCGGTCGAAACCTTCGTTGACATGCACTACCAGCAGCAAATCGACCGACTGCGTGCCGCGGATCAACAGCCAGAGATCGTCGCTCTGTTGGAACGATGCCGCGAGGATGAAATCAAGCATCGCGACGAGGCCCGCTCTTTAATCACAAGACGCCCTGTCCTAGTCCTGCGTGTCTGGTGCTGGTTAGTCGGTTCTGGTTCTGCTACAGCCGTGAAGCTTGCGCGTTGGCGTTGAGCTAGCCATCCTACTGCCTGATGGCTTCAAACTCGAACCGTAAACTGACTGTGTCACCGACCAGGTTATTGGCCACGGCATAGTCCATGCCCCAACGGCTGCGGTTGATTGTAGTGCTGGCGGAAACGCCCAGAGTCTCCTGTCTATGTCCAAAGGGATAGCGGGCGCGCTTATTGATGACTATGGCCAACTCCACTGGATGGGTATTGCCCAGCATTGTCAGGTCGCCGCTCAGGACGCCGCGACTGTTGTTTTTGGTGTCAACCGCAAAGGACTTAGCTTCGAAGCTCACGACGGGGTGATTGTCGACGTCAAGAAATTCATCGCTACGCAAATGCGCATCGCGCGCGTCATGGTTGCTGAAAATGCTTTGCGACTGCACCTCAACATGCCCAGAATCAAGCTCCCCGGTTTCCGGGTCGTAGCGAAAGCTGCCGGCACCCTCCAGGAATAGACCGAGCTGCTTCTGAAAGCCAATGTGCTCAGCCTCGAAGCTGATGGAGAAGTGTTCGGGGTCGATTTCCCAGGTGGATGTTTCTCCCAGAGCGGTAAGTGGATGCGGCAACAGCAGCATTGCTGTCAAGTATTTAGTTAATCTGCGCGCAGTCGGTGTGTGCATGTGTCTACCTCACAATTATTGCGGCGTTTGCACCAGTCTTGTTCATGCGGCACTCACCCAGCAAGTCAATGAGCGTTTGTTTGAAGGCTTGCAGTAGGTACCAACGAGCTTCGGGGCGGCTCAGTTCATCGCTCCCCGCACCCCGGTTTTCCACCCCATCGTATGCTCAGTCTCCACGCCACTGCAACCAGGACACCTGCCATTATCTAGAAGGCCTGCCTTTACAACAGCGCAAAATCATCGGCTCCTGCGGAGGCTATAGTGACAAGCGTAGCGTCAGGGGCCATGATCAGCCACTGTCGACTTTGGATCAGCAACTGGGAAACTGGGAATGAACCGGGAACAGCTCAACAGCTTGGCCAGGATGGCTTTGCCCGTTTCTGACGATTCTGGTGCTCCGAAGATCAGACGAGCACGCAGTGCATTTCTGCGATGACCGCCGAACGATGACGGCATTATGGAGGAATTTTGCCTGCGAATATCACGCCAGGTTGCCATCAAAGGCAAGGGCTAAGTCGACTTGTTCTTCGTGAGCGAAACCGCGTCCAAACACAGGCTCTCAATGGCCCGCCTTACTCTCTCTGAACCAGTACTCTTCCAACAGGGCATTGATGGTAGTCAGTGCCCCGATAGAGCGTCTTGTTTAGCCTTATTGCGCCCGGTCAAGTTCTTCCCGGCTATTTTTACTACAATGTAGCCTCAAAGAGGCTTCCAGAAGTTAAATGCGAGGAAACAACAACTATGATTCACGAAGTAGAGGGCGACATTTTGCTGACCGGTGCTCGGGCAATCGCCCACGGGATTGCTCCCAACGACCCCATGAACCAGGGGTTGGCCCGGTCCCTGCACGAGCGTTTTCCAGCCATGCACAAAGACTATCATCACTGGTGCAGCGTCAATCATCCCAAAACCGGCAGCGCCTGGATATGGAGTGGTGCCGAGGGAGTACGCATTGTCAATCTGATCACCCAGGAAGGAGGCTATGACGGTCGTCCCCCCGGTAAGGCAAGCGAACCCAACGTCAATCACAGCCTGCGGGCACTTAAAAAAATTGTCGAAGAGGAGAACATTACTTCGCTGGCTCTGCCTAAACTGGCGACGGGCGTCGGCGGTTTGGACTGGGAGGACGTGAAGCCATTGATTGAATCACAATTGGGAGGCCTGGATATTCCGGTCTATGTTTACGTGAAATTCATTGAAGGCGCCAAAGCCAGCGAGCCGTAAGGATGCTGCCCCTGCAAGGGCGTGGGGCCAGCTCAGGATTTGGCCCAGCACCGCCCAATGATAATAGGACCTCAGATATGAACAAGAATACGACAGACATTAAGGCAAGACGTCGATTCCTGACCGGCGTCGGCATGCTTGCCACCGGCGCAACCCTGACTGCTTCAGCGCAGGCTGCGGGGAGTCATAACGAGTCACAGACCCGATTTATACCGACACGTCACGAAAAGGATGCTTGGCTTGAAGAGTTGGCCGCTGGGCGCGGTCACCGTGCCTTTGTCGACTCCTCGACCGGAGCCGGCGGCGCCACGGCATTGAACTATGCTAATAATATTCTCTTGGGCCATCGGGAGGAGTACGGAGGCAGTGATTCTGACTATGCTCTCATCGTCTGCTTCCGGCATCGGTCCACAGCATTCGGCTACGTGGATGCGGTGTGGGAGAAATATGGCGAATTTTTCAGTCGCTCTACGGGCCTGACGGCGCCGGACAGCGAAGATGCCCTGCGGACCAACCCCTTGAACATAGACCAGGCGGTCTACGGCAATCGGGGCAACACGATTGATGCGCTGCGGGCACGTGGCGTGCGTTTCGTTGTCTGCAACAAGGCGACCAGAAGCATTTCCAGTGCTCTGGCGCGCTCGACTGGATACACGGCAGAGGCCATCTACAAAGAACTGGTGGCCTCCAATATAGCCGACAGTCGCTTCGTTCCCGCCGGAGTGCTGGCCGCCACCCGCTCTCAGGAATATGGCTACAGTCTGCTGTCCGCTGGCTGAACTCAAAGTTTTAAACCGAAAGATTTAAATCAAAAAATCAAAACCAGGACAGAGAAGTGGCGGGATGACGCCAGGGTGGAAGTTCCAGTTCTGGCCGACTACAAGTTAGGCGGCGTCGGCTCCGCTCAGCGCTCTTCCTGCTGCAGCTCGCGATAGTAATCGCGGATCGGTGCGAATGGCCCCAACCGGTGCTGCTCCATGGAAAAGTCGTCGGCATAAGGGGGATAAGGACTGTCTACCGGCTTGTTGGTGAGATCAGGATAGTCCAGTTCCAGGTTTGGCCGCTGCGGCCGCGGATGTGAATTGATGAAAGCCGCCACGTCATAAGCCTCGGCGTCGGTCAGATCTGGCTGACCCAGAGGCATGCGCGCCTTGATGAAGCGGGCGGCCGTGAGCACGCGGGTCATGCCCGCACCATTGTTATAACTGTCCGGTCCCCATAGCGGCGGAAACAAATAACCATTCTCCCTGCGTGGCGTAGCCCACAAGCCTTGTCCGTCTGCACCGTGACAAATCTGACACCGATCGCGAAAAATCTGCTCGCCTGCCGCCACGCTAGCGGCACGATCCGGTTCCACAAAGAGCGGTGGCTCTTTTGACCTGCGCCGGCTCTCACTCATGAGCTGATAATGCTGATTGAGGTTCTCGATATACATCTGCATTGAGATCATCTCGGCACTGTCTCGCGGTAATTCCTGGCCATTCATGCTGCGCGTCATACAACCGTTAATGCGGTCTCTAAGGTCTCTCATGCCGCCATCCCGGCCGGAAAATCGCGGGTAGCGAGAGACAGTCTGCAGCAGCGACAGGGTCCCTGGTTCTGTACCTGTTTCGAGGTGACAGGAGGCACAATCCATGTAGCTGCCGGAATAACGCATATCGGGATCTTGCTGACCAGGACCCATCAGGGCTGCTGTCTCGCGGATAAGCCGCCTGCCATATTCAACACTGGGCTGAGCGAGCGCCGGCTCTCGCAGCGATGAGCCAAACCAAATGTAGCCTACCACTACGGCTAGTCCCAATAGCGTGCAGGCCAGCACGGTGGGCACGATTGGAAGTCGATGCCGATCAGGACTCATGGGAACCTCCGACGCCAGGATTATTCTGACGGCTAGTTTTGCTCTTTGCACTGTGCTGCAGTTGCTGCAGTTGCTGCAGTTGCTGCAGTTGCTGCTGCAATAAGTATTTCGGTTGCTCTATCCTTTGTCGCCACGCAGGCCTGAACAGGTAGACTGCGGTAAACCCCAAGCCGAGCAGTAAGGTGGCTGCCAAGATTAATTGACTCACTATCATTGCAGGTAGCCTGACTCAGCGCCGACAAACAGCGACTGTAAATAATAACTCACCGCACGCATTTCATCCTGATTCAGGCGCTCACCCCAGGGTGCCATAGAAGTGCCGGCGACGCCGTCCCGAAGTATGCGCATGGATTCGCTCAGGCTCAGGAGTTCCCGGGTAAAATCCGAAGGCGGGACGGGAATCGGCAGACTTCCCGCCGCGAAGCCATCCCCCTGACCGGTCTCACCATGGCACTCAGTGCAGTGCAACCTGTAGACGCGCTCGCCAGCAGCCAGGGTCGAAGCGCCGGCAGATTGTTTCTCCACATCGCTGAATGACCTCACCACAGCCACCAGAGAGGCCAGATCTTCACTGCTCCGATCACGCCAGCCCGGCATAGATGTTGAAAAGACGCCGTTCCAGAGAATATCCGCCAGCAGTCCCGGATGATACTTATGCTCGGTCAGGTTAACTGGTGGTGGTTGCAGCCAGGCGGCAGCTTGCCCATTGCCTTCACCCTCCGGTCCGTGACAACTGCTGCAGTTGGCCTGCCACAAGGCGCGCCCGGAGTCGCTTAAGGGGAGCTGCGGCAACTCGGGTACAGCGCTGCCCCGCTGCCGGGTTTTCCCTGGATGCGCGTTGAGCACCGGCGCCTCCAGGGACATCAGGGTCCATTGATCCAGTTCTGCCGAAGCGGCTGGCTGTGCATCGGGCCACGCGAGCTCACGGTCCCGCCCCAATGATTCCAGATAAGCAAGCACATCTGTTGCCGGCCTCAGCGGCCGCAGCGGCGACCCATCGAAGAACTCCGGGTAGGCTGGCATGATGGACTGCGGCACGACGCTGCGCGGCAAGTACAGATGCGCCAGTTGCCACTGTGAAGTGCGGCTACCGGCGGTACGAGAAAGGTCTGGCCCTATGCGCCGGGTACCTAGCATATGGGGAATATCCCGGCTGCCTTCCCAGGCCAGGGTCGGGGCGCCGAAGCGAGCCATATCGGCGCTGGTGAAACGTATCTGCTGAGTGTGACAGTAGGCACAGCCTTCTCGCGCGTAGATCAGTCTGCCGCGCCTCTCTGCGGGAGTAAGCACCGGCAAGGGACCCGGCTGCAAACTGGCAACCTGTTCAGCCAACATCCGTTGCGGCAGCAAGCCCAGCAGCGACACTGAAACAATGAAAAATGTGATACCAGCCACCGAAGCAACGACATAGGAATCGCGTAGGGCTTTACCGGGACTGGCACTCAGCGCGGGCACGGGCTTTGCGGCCGGCGGCAGCATGCTCTTTCTGGCTTTTCCGATCACTCCGGCGCCCGCGCCTTTCGGTCCCCGCGTCAAACCCGTGAGCAGGAGAATAAATCCAGCCGCTATGGGCAAGGCCGCGGCGCTGCGGATGATCCAATAGGGTCTCGAGGCCTGCACAGACTCCAGCCAAGGGGTTCCGCTCTGCCAAAGCTGACCCTGGACCAAACCTGCAATCGTCAGGTCAACGACCATCACGGTAATGCCGAGCGTTAGAAGCCAATAGGATTGATCGATGGCGCGCGCGTCATACCGGGCTTCTGGCAGTTTTTGCCAAGCATGCAACAGGCCACTGATAGCGGCAAATGTCGCGAAACCCAGCATGGCGAGATGGGAATGACCAATGACCCAGTCAGTGAAGTGAACCTGTCCGTTCAGAGTCATGTTGGCTTGGACAGAGCCCTGTAAACTCACAATAAGGTAAAAAACCACGGACATGGACGCAAATCGCAGAGCCGGCTCCCGAGGAATCCAGCCGGCTCCCCTCTGAGACAGTATCAGATTGCTGACTACGATCACCACGATCACTCCCAGCAGGAATGAAGCAATTATGGCCGTTGCCTGCGCCGCCATGGGAATGGCAGACAGAATGTAATGGTGAATCCCGTTGAGTGGATAAAGAAAAAACAACCCCCAGAACCCCACCATGGAGAGAAAATGGCTGAAAATCGGCCGCCCGGTACTAGCCGGTACAACGTAGTAGAGGATGGCCAGCGCCAGCGGTGTCACAAAAAGACCGACCGCGTCATGGATCCAAAGTCCGCTGAAAGCGGCACCGGCAGCACCAGGAACAAATTCCGGCACGAAATTGCCCATCGGATAGCTGAAAAGAGTGAATACCAGGGCCCCAATAATGTACCAACTGGACACGTAGAGGTTTTCCAGGCCGTGCCGAAAGAAAGGCGGCAGAAACTGGACAGCAGCCAGCACCAGGGCGATCATGACCACGGCATCGACGGCCAGTGGGAACTCCGCCCATTCTAGGGGCTGACTCTGACCTGCCAGCACCAGCAACCAGCCCGGCAGCATGACGGCACAGTTCCATAGTGCAAATAGCCACAGTCCGAGGCGAGCGCTGGTGACCGGGCGACCAGAGAGGATCGGCACCGCGTGGTAGAGAAATGCCAGGAAGGCATTGCCCAGCCAGCCCAACATAATACCCTGGGTGTGGGCATAGCGAAGACGCCCCCAACCAGGCAGATCAGCGGCAAATTCCGGCCAGATGAACTGTAGCGAAACGATGAAACCAAAGGCTACCGAGAGTAACAGCGTCAGTAGTGCGGCCAATCCATGAGCGCGAACTAACAGCGCATTTACCGGCGCCTGTGCTTGCACTTGCCTATCCAGAATTCCAACTTCCTATTGCTCTGTGTTTCGAATACCAGCAGCTAACCGCGCCTGCCGCGACGCCACCTCAGGCCATTTCAATGCTGCTCTGCGCGCCGATTCCGGGATGCCGAAGCCACGCAGCTCGCAACCTGCCGGTAATACCTGTCAGCGGATTATCGTGACTTGCTGGTTTGACGGCAGTCGCAGTGATGGCAGTAATGCAATCCACCCTTAGTCTGGCTGGTTAGACAGCGGCGTGCCGTTGACAGGAATCATCAAGTGAGCCCCGGGTGTTCCCTCGCGCATCATCCACGGCGTGCCGCGGCCATTCAGGGAATTGTCTCTTTGTCCACCCGTGGGGTAGCCGAGTTTCGCTGCTGAGGCATTAGGCACAGAGATAATGTACAACAATTTTATTCTGTCTTCGGTTTCCCAGAGACGGTAATTCATCGCACCGAAAGTCCGCGCTGGAATCGTGCCCGCATTCTCAGCCTCAATCAGGGCGGCCTCAATATCCGAATCGCTGTGGCCCTGAGCCGCGAGCCTGGCTCTGAGGTCCCTGCGCGGACCCTCGACTCTCGGATTGCAGCGAGTAAAACCCTCGTCATTGCGCGGCTGACATTCCACCTGGTTGCTACCCTGACGCAGAACAATCCGCTCGCCAGTTTCGGCATCGTAGCGGTAAACCGTCGCGCCAGGCTTGAGATCGTCCGGAAGCGGCCGAATCGCCTGTGCGACCAGTTCGGCATTGGATTGGGAAAATGCTGGTTGGGCGAAGCACAACGCCGCAGCTGCCAAGAGCGTGAGGTTTTGAAGTTTAAACATTTATATCTCCAGTTTTATGATTATTTGTTATTAGCATTATAGCATCGGGACGCGGTACAGAGTTTTCCATGAATGTCAGCTTGAGGAAATACAGGGACGCCGGCAATCTGATCCGTCTAACCCAATGCTTGATTTAGATCGTATCTCTCGCTGCCGGAACTTGGCGCTGCGGTTCAGGCTTGTAAGAAGAGTGTCGATGAATGAAACCGATCGCACATACCGTTTAGCCACGGCCCATCGCGCTACCGAAGTTCTAGACCTGTGCGCGCTCATCAACAGGTATCGCGGTGGTCGCTATCTTGTTGTTGAACATTGAACTGGGCGGACAGAACTGAGCGCAGACAAGTCCCTGCGCCGCTTTGATTTCAGGTTCGTGCTTCCCAATGGCATTGTTGACTCTGAAACTGAAGGCGTCCGGACTGAAGGCGCCCCGCCCTCTGAACTCGGGAACTGCTCCCTGGCGCCGGCGAAGGAAGGTTGAGCTGGACCAGCCAGTTACCGCAATCCCCGGATTGCGATCCGTCACTGCCGGAAGGGTCGAGGGCGGCACTGGTTTCGCCTGTAGGGAGACAATCTGTCCGCCACAAGCCTGGCGTTGACCTTGCGCCCGGATGACCGATTTTCGGGGTTGACCGGGAATTGTTTGACTTTTCACTGACATAGCACGCAAATTCCACCTTTCGGGCAGAAGATTTCAAGAATCAGTAAGACTATAATGATTTTATTGATTATAGTCTGTTCCATTGTCGGAATTTACTAGCAAAGAGCAGTGCCTGGCAGGCGCGGCCCCGGCCACGGTTGACCCATTGATCAGCGTTGATTCACCCATTCCAGTCAAAGCACTCAACAGGAGCATTTCCAATGAGAATGTCGTTAGAGCAACTAGTTAATTGCTCAAAAATCTTGCACCTAGGCTTTCTACCACTGCTGGCGTTATTGGCCTGGACCAGTTCCGTGAGCGCTCAGGAAGTCACCTTCCACGAGGACATCGAGCCCATTCTGCAGCGCAGCTGCCAGAATTGTCACCGCGATGGTGGCGTCGCCCCGATGCCGCTGGTCACCTATGAAGAGGTGGCGCCCTTCGCCGGCCTGATTGAATACAAGACAGCAATCCGCGACCGCGCCGGCGCCATGCCGCCTTGGTATGTGGAAAAAGACATCGGTATTCAACAGTTTAAGGATGACCCGTCCCTGAGCGATGAAGAAATTGAAGCTATTTCCGTCTGGGCCCGCACCGGCACACCCAAGGGTGACCCTGCCAACGCACCGGAACCCCTGAGCTTTGATGACAGCATCAAGTGGAAGCTGGGTGCACCGGATCTGGTCGTCAAGTCCGCCGACTTTTTCATGGAAGGAGGCCGGCCCGACTGGTGGGGTGATCTGGAAAGCGTCCCTGTGGGCCTGGATGAAGACCGCTACGTGAAGTCGGTGGAAATAGTCGAGGTCAATGACGTGCCTCAGGAAGGTCCGGGCAGCGACACTGTGGGCGGGCGTTACATTTTTCACCATATGATCTGGCGCACTGAAGTACTGGACGAAAATGGCAGTCCGATCCCGGGACAAGCCGTTTCCTGGCCTGTGCACGAAGTTGCCCGTAACGGAGATATCTTCGATCCCGATGCCGGCCCGCTGCTCAAGGCCAATTCAGCCTTCTTCACGGACTCAGTGCATATGCACTCGAACGGCCGTGACACCACCGGACATCTGGAAATCGGTTTCCGATTTCATCCCCGGGACTATGAGCCCAAATACAAGTCCGGAATCAGTATTCTGGGCAACGGCTCCGACATCAGTGTAGAAGGCAACGCTGACAATCAGACTATCCACGCCTACCAGGTTCTGCAGCAGCACACAAAGGTGATTACTTTTGAACCGCACCTGCACGCCCCCGGCGAGCGCATGTGTCTGGAAGCGATCTGGGGCTATTCGAAAGAAACCCTGTCCTGTGTCGGTTACGACCACAACTGGGTTCGCGGCTATCCGTTCAAGGTGGAATATGCACCGCTTTTACCTAAGGGCACTATCCTGCACATAACAGGCTACTTCGATAACACAGATGACAATCCGAATGTGCCTGACCCGAGAAACTGGCAGGGTTCCGGCAACCGTTCCGTTACCAATATGTTTATCGACCTTGGTATCCGAGTAACCATGAACGACGAGCAGTTTTTCGAGGAAATGGAGAAGCGACGCGATGCCCTGGACTTAGGCCCGAACGATCACGTCATCGGCTGTCCCTTGTGTTTGACGCCGCTGGTCTGGCCTGTCGAAGCTGACGCGGAGGATGAGCTGGAGGATGACGTGGCAGCGAACTAAGGCTGCCGCCCAACCCTTTTCTGGATAAATCAATGGCGAGATTCAGTCGTGAATCTCGCCATTTTTACCACCGACATAAAGAAAGAATGAGGGATAACTTCCTTGATTTACAGGAAGCAGGTTATGAACAATTCAATGAATAAGGCTTTCGCCACGCTGTTTGTTTGCAGTATGGCTTTGCTATCCAACTTTGCCCTGGCGCAACTGCCGTTCGAATATTTTCACAATACCTACCGCAGCGGCCAGCATACCGAAGTGGCCTATGAAGGCTGGCGCGTCAACGATACCGGCGAAACAGTGCTCACTTTTGGTTATTTCAATCACAACTGGGAAGAGGAACTGGACATTCCTGTCGGCGAAAATAATTTCTTTACGCCTGGCGAGGCGGATCGCGGGCAACCAACGCATTTCCTGCCTCGCCGCAACCGCTTTACTTTCGATGTTGTCGTCAGTGATGACTTTGGTGACGATGACGAACTGATTTGGGAAGTCACTTCGCCCAACGGGGAAACCCGGCGCGCCTACGGCACGCTACGTGCCGATTACAAGCTCGATAATATAGTCATCATGTCCGAAACCGGCGCCCTCGGTGCAGGCTCTTCCGACGCCGAAACCAGAGCCAATGTGCCGCCTTCGGTGGAACTAGTCGGCGACGGATTCCGCACGGCCAGTGTCGGAGAGCCACTTGAATTTCAGACCCGCGTGACCGACGACGGCGTACCAGAGGCGTATGACCCTATGAGTTTCCTGCGCGCAACGGGCAATGCGGCAGCAGCGTTCGCGACGCCGGAAATGATCCGTCAACGCATGATGATGATTCCGCCCCCGCGTCCCACTGTGACCAAGAAAAACGGGCTATACCTGTCCTGGAATGTGTATCGAGCGCCGGAAAATACTGCGGAACCGATTCAGGAAATCGTGCAATTCCATCCACCCCAGGTCAAGCCATGGGAAGACACCCGACCATCGGCCAATTCACCCTGGAGTTTTCTCTGGGTGCCCCCGGAACTTCCCGAAGACGGAATCATAAGCACCACTGTAACCTTCGAAGAACCCGGCACCTATATACTGTGGGGACGTGCCGACGACGGAGGACTGTTTTCAGACCAGTTTCTCACTGTCGAAGTAAGCCCCTAAGCCACCGCGCTAACGGTATGATGATCAAGACCAGGGAGAGGCAAACTTTCCCTGGTTTTTTTTCACCTTGAAATCAGCGGATTAACCATGAACAAACACCAACTCCTTCTGCTCACACTCCTGGCGCTGGGGTTTTTCGGTTGCGACAGTCAACGCCGCATCGATCTGGAAGACACGAACTGGCAACTGGTTAAGATGACGGTGCTTGGCGGATTTGAGTTCGTGCCGGATGAGCCGGAAAGATACGTCCTGAACTTTCGCTCTGACAGTCGCCTGCAGGGTACTTCCGACTGCAACAATCTGACCGGCTCTTGGCAGCAGGAAGAAACGAGTCTGAGCTTTCAGTCCTTCACCAGCAGTACCAATCTCTGTCCGCCCGGCTCACTCCACAACTACCTGGTGCTGTATCTACGTGATGTTGTCGGCCTTGAGTTTCGCGAGGGAAATCTCATACTATCGACCACGACAGAGGACGTGGCGCTTGAATTCGAATCGAGGGATAAACCGCAATAAGCAGCTAGACCAGGGCCGCGGCCAAAAAGTAGCGCTTTCACAGCGGCGGATGTACCCGGCATCCACTGATAGCGCTCGATCAACACTGGCTACTGTCTCACCGTGCGCCGCTTTGGGGATTCGCGTCGCTTCCGCCTGAAATGAACCGCTAGCTATTTCTTAATCGATGTATAAGATCGGTGCTGGCGAAGATTACATCGAAAGCGACCTCTCGAATCAGGAATTCTTCGCGCTAGCCGTGGAATTGAACAGGCTGTGATCGCCAAGTTCCTGGCCAGTCATGCCTTGCTCCAGTACCCGTTCGTAAAATTCACGCAGGGTCTGGCGTCCGTAGGAAGGCGTCGCCTCGGCGTCATAAAGGCCGCTTTCCGCGTCAAGGACTAACATTGACTCGGTGGCGTAATAGCGACCGATGCGCGCGAACTCTGCCTTATCGGCAAAGCGTGGAAGCAGGAGCGCCAGGCCGTCCAATAGTGGAATAATGGCGCTGAAAATGGCTACCGGAATTTTCCTAAATTTGGGTTTTTGGCGCGCAAGCTCGAACAGTAGTTCCCCGCGCTCTCTTGCAGTCAGGGCCTCTCCCGGTCCACCAACAGGCAGGATACTATTCTGCAGATCCGGATCCTCAAGACAGTTCGCCATGAACTCAGCCAGATCGGCTTCGCTGATGGGCTTGCAGGCCGCGTCACTGCCTCCGAACATCATATAGGGACGGCCACTCTTTACCGACTGAACCTGGCCGGCAACAGATTTGAAAAACGCGGTCGGACGAACGATTGAGTAAGTGACCCCCGAAGCGATCAACTCCCGCTCCATGCGCAGCTTCGCGCGCTGAAACTCCAGACGCGGTTTCTGCACGCAGATAGCCGAAAGTAGCAGGAAATGTACAGCGCCGGCAGCGAGGCCCGCGTCCAGCAGTTGCTTGCTGGCCTGGTAGTCAATGCGCCAGCTGTCTTTAATGCCGCCAGAGCGAGAGGCAAGACAGCAGACAATGGCATCAAACCGCTCACCGCAAAAGCCATCTTCGACAAGCGATTGTTTGTCGGTGACGTCACCGAAGCGGAGCTTGCAGCCTTCCAGTTGACGCTGCACTTGCTCTGGCCCGGTATTGGCGCCAACACCGGAGTGTTTGCGAACCAGACAGACCACCTCATATCCACGGGACAACAGTTCCCGAGCTACGTAGCGGCCGATATAGCCCGTGGCGCCAGCCACAAAAACCCGCTTGCGCCGCCCCTGACCTGCATTCGCAGGCGGGCGGCTTGAGGCGCTTTGAGACGGCGTTGTCACGGATTGCTCTCTTTTCCAATGACCTTTTCCAGCGCCTGCTGATACTGCTCAGCAACGGCAACAGGCGCTAACTAAGTTCTAGTCGTCGCCAGAGAGCACAGAATGGTACTGCAACATATCAGCGCCGTTCAGCGGCAGATTCAGACCCTGGTGACAGGTAGCACAGTTTATCTTGGGTGCATCTCCCAGCGGGCCAAGGCGGTTCTCGGGTAGTACACCCGTAAGCGGCTCGATGTACTCATTATTCAAGCCTCGCGCCATGCGGATACCATACCAGGCGGTCACTCGTGCCGGAGAGCTGCCTTCCCAGGCGCCGAACGAGCGACTGTTATGGCAGTAGGTGCAATTAACACCGAGAGCATCGCTCATGTGCATCATCAGGGAATAGGTCTCTTCCGTCTGCTTGGTGGCAGGCAGTGTTGTCCCGTCAGGCAAGGCAGTGTCCCCTACTACCCGAATCTCCATATCGCCCAGAAGGAACGGGCTGAATGGGTCATAGGGCAGAGAAGAATCTGCTGCTGCCGGAGCCGGATAATTCTGCCCCGCTGTGCTGGCGGTAAATCCGCCTGCTCGCTGCGGTCCAGGATTTTCATACCAGATCTCAGACGGCAGGTTCTGCCCCTCGTGACAGGTATAACAAGTGACGCCAGTAGCACCAACATGATTCGACCAGTTACTGTTGATGTCCTGAGTCATCTGAATCATGCGTCTAGTCACTGTCTTGGTGTAGACACCTTCGGCGGCGAAATTGGCCCCCTGATGGCAGTAGGCACAACCTTCATCCGGCGACACCCACTCAGTGATGGCCGCCATGAAACGGTTAAATTCAGCCACGTCCAGATCCCCGAGGATCTGGACGTTCTCATACACCTCGGAAGCCAGCGTACCACTCGGCTGCACGGCCGGGAGGGGATCCGGTATATTCAGTTGCTCCAGGAGATCCGAGGCCAGGCGGGGATTGGTTACATCCACCATACCTGTGCCGCGGAAGCCCTGTTGCTCCGAATCCACCGGCGGGCGCTCGCACCCGGCCAGAAATACTACCATCAGCAGACTCAACATCTGCATGAGCCTTGCGGTCTTTAATCTTCTGATCATGGTGATCCTCCAGTATTCATTGCCGGATCCACCACGTCTGGAAATACGATGGGGTACTCCGGTGCCAGCCCATGTTTTACTCCCCACAAATACCAGTTATCAACAACTGTACCCGTCAGGAGTATGCCGATGCCGCCAGTTATCGTAGTAAGGACCGCGAACCACCAGGCCCAGCGGTGAATCGATTCCATCGAGGCGTTGAAGCCCATGGTCCAGCGCCAGAACAGCCCGGCGCGTTCCGAGGCCGTACCCCGATCGACAATCTGCTCTACTTCGCGATCGCCACCGTAGCGGGTAACCGCCAGAATCGTGGCGCCATGCATGGCAAATAGTAGTACGGAGCCGTACAGGAAAGCGATCGACAGCATGTGGAACGGATTATAAAAGAGGTTTCCGTAGCGAATTGAGAACGCTGCGGTCCAGTCGAGGTGGGGGAAAATTCCAAACGGAACTGCCTCACTCCAGCTACCCATCACCACAGGGCGGATTAGACCCAGGACCAGATATAACCAGATAGCCGCGGCGAACGCCCAGGCCACATGCGTGCCCATGCCAAGCGCCTTGGCCCTTCTATACATCCGGAGCCACCACAACAGTATGGATGCGGTCAGAAAGAAACCTGCCATCAACCACCAGCCTCCCTCAGCAAGCGGCGGCAGACTCAATCCGTATTCCGGTGAAGGGGGTTCCAATGCCAACCAGGGCAACTGACGCACAAATTGTATTGGGTCCCAATTCACCGACGCCCACATGTTCAGGCCGATAATCTCTATGGCTATGAAGCCACAAAGAAGAGACGCCAGTCCAGTGGTCCCCAAATAAACTGGGCCGATCTGGGCATCGCCAAACTTGCCGAGCCAGTAGGAATGTAAATCTTTTCCATAACGGGGCCAGATAGTGCGCCCCAGCGGTACGCCCGGGTCCGCAGGAGCACGGACCTGTACGCGTGTAAATATGTTCTGATATTCAGCCATTGATTCTTGCCTCCGCGGGATCACCAAATAGGCAGGTTAAGCCACCAGTTCCACCATTCTGGCCAGCCGCGAGTCCAGAATGGCCCGCTGATTACGATGCATAGAGCGCTGAAAAATCCTGCTGCCAGCGCCAGGAACAATCCCAGTCTGTGGATACCCAATGCACCAATGGAGTAACCGATCGTGTCACGGAAAAATGTATTCTCGTGTTCCGCACCTTTAACCGTGTTTCCTTTCCCGGGATTGGTGGCGGAAAGAATGACAGACCCATGTAGGCCCAGGGCAAAGGTTGTGGTGAAGAAAAACGTAACCGCTAGCATGTGTGCTGGGTTGTAGTGAAAATGAAGGTACTGATAACCGACGTTGGAGACCCAATCCAGGTGGGAGAGGATTCCGTAAGGGAAACCATGTCCCCACGCGCCCATCAGTACAGGACGAATCACAACCAGAGTGAAATAGGCAAAGATCGCCACGCTGAATGCAAAGGGTACGTGATACCCCATTCCCAGCTTGCGACAGATTTCAACCTCTCTCAGTGCCCAGGATATAAACGCTCCGAGCGCACAAATTGTGATTATTTGCCAAAGCCCCCCTTCATTGAGAGGCGCCAGGGCTAATCCATAACTTAAATCTGGTGGCGCTATGTTGATTTGCCAGATATTCCAGGTAGGACCTATGGCCGCACCATAAATGATGAGAGCCGTTCCGAGTACGGAAAAGAATAGTGCGGTGACTCCGAAGAAGCCGACATAAAACGGTCCGGCCCAAAAATCGAACAGGTCTCCGCCCAACAAGGTCCCGCCCCGAATTCTGTATTTTCTTTCAAAACTGAGCATCGACATGTTAATGACCCTCCTCAGGGCATCGCATTGGTAATACAACCGCGGCCACGCTTAAAGCCGGGGGACAAGGCCGGGCCCAAAAGCCCGAGACTTGTCCGTGGCCACGGCGTAACCCGGTTAGGTGGTAGTTTCTCTGACAGAGGCGATTGCATCGACTTGCTCTACCGACGCCATTGCCCCACCGGATCCTTCCTCCAGCCAGTTGAAACGATCTGTACTGAGCAGAATGAAATGAATCAACAATGCCAGTACAAAAAGAAATACACCCAGCGCGATTAGCATCCGACGTGGGTCGAATATTTTCCAAATTTTCCACATTTTTATATTACTCCTATTGAGAACGTCATAGCGGGTTTCACAGAAACCCTCTAAAGATTTAGTCGCTTTAGACCAGCCAAGGCATCCACATCCAAGCAAGGATGTGCGCAATGACGGCGACTGCGGTGAAGACCATAAAGCCGGTCATAAAAAGACTGTGAAACTCCTTTGCTTCATCGTCAGTCATTCCCGAAAGCGAGTTTTCAGCGTTGTCTACCATAAGTACACCTCTGTTTTTCTAAGGCCAATCGGCCGGTTACCGCGCAACTCCCGCGCGAAGGGATTACTGGTGTGACTATCCCAGCCAACACCTTTTCCGCCCGTCAAGGCTGGACGAATTCCTGGAGACCTTCCACTAACATCAGGTCCCCCATTAATAGTTCATGAACAAATAAGGAACGAACGTTCCTGCCTGCTCTTTGGCATCTTCGACAATTGATTTTCCTTTAGCAGCTTCGACCCTGCGAAACCGCCACTGTTGCGGCAACAAACGCTCGAAGAGGGTTATTACAAAAAAAACCATCAAGCAGGATAAATACAGTCGCCGGTATTGCCTGGCTTTGTGATTGCGTGCGTTGCATACAGTGTGGTTGTCTCGATTTATCATATGCGACACTCCCGGGACGGTGTCCCTTTTGGTCTGAACAATTCTGCAATGATTGCAGTCATCAATTTGCTTACTTTGTTTCTCATGCGGTCTGACCTTCTGCCAGAGCGGCCTTGGCCCGTTTAACGTGCGAGGTTGTTACTTTTTCTTCTCCCGCTTCTCTGGCCTTGCGTTCAGCGGAATCACGAAGCCGTTTCGCGGCCGAAATTCGTATCAGGATGGGATGGGATTCGACCACCTCGTCATAGGCAACTCGCGCTTCATCTTCCCAGGGCAGTTCTTCATGCTGACGTGCAGGAGTTGCCTCGACTCGATCCATATCTGACCCTAGCGGCAGTATGTGAAACAGCGCATCAAACATTGAATTGCAGTATTCCTGAAGCATGTAGGTCGCGCCCGAGTAACCCATAAAAGGCGTACCCGTATGCCTGCGGATGGCAGCGCCCGGAAATGAAGCCGGGATAAAGATGCTTCGTGCACCGATTTCCGCGAGATACATGCGCTCGTTGTAACTGCCGTACAGAACCAGCGGTGTGTTTTCGCGAATAGACTTCTGTACCGCCTGGTTATCCGGCTTGACGCCTGCCTGGCGCGAATAGGCGAACGCACACTCCAAACCGAGTTCGTTCTCAAAGTAATTGCGAATGCCGCGGGTATAGGTCTCATTGGCTACGATGGCAAAACTGGCGGTAGCAAAAAAGTCCTGAGTCACGGAACGCCAAAGATCCCATAGGGGCTTGATCGTCGTGTGCTTCTCTTTTTCAATGAACGGTTCCGGATCCAGTTCGAGCAACTCGCCGAGGCTACGCAGAAAACTTGTGGTACTGTGCAGGCCTATAGGTGCCTGCAGATAGGGTTTGTCTAGAGCCTCACAGAGCTTGCGTCCGTATTCCCTGTACATGCAGACATTGACTTCGCCATCTACCAAACGGGCGGTATCGGCTAGATGACTCGCCAGTGGGAACACCATGTTTACTTCTGCGCCTATGCCCTCCACCAGCCTGCGAATCTCAGCCAGATCCGATGGCATATTGAAGTAGCCGTAAGTAGGTCCGATGATATTGACTTTCGGTGGGTCGCCTTCTTTCTTCTTTTTCTGTCGTGGTAGCCGTCCGCCACTCTTAGCACCGAACTCTGTCCACAACCAGAGCATGGCGCGATCCGCGCTCTGCCACTGATCCTCGTCGATAGTGCGAGGCAGAAATCTCTGAATATTGGTGCCTTCCGGGGTGACACCGCCACCAATCATCTCGGCGATGGAGCCGGTAACCACCACGGCGGGCAAATCCGGATCCAATGTGCCATGGGCCCGCTTCATTGCCCCCTCGGTACCGTGCTGACCGAGTTCATCCTCGGAAAGACCGGTCACTACCGTTGGCAACTCATGTGGCGGCAGACCATCGGTATAGTGCAATACCGAAGTGACCGGCAGATTCTCGCAGCCAACGGGGCCATCGATGATCACCTGCAGACCCTTGATTGCGGCGAAGACGTAAACCGACCCCCAGTAGCCGCCGGCACGATCCATATCCTGAACTAACATCAGGTCTCTCCCACCGGCTGATTCTTTTCAGCCTTGGACTGCTTCTGGCGCCGATACTGCTCTCGAAATTCGGGCCGTAGTCGCGGCCGATCCTCCCAGATACCAGCGCTGTCGCCGTGCCCAACGCCGGTAAAGAATTCACGCATGGAGTCTAGACGTGCCTTGCCGCCGAGGGCGCCATTAATGACCTGGGCCAGTGATCCTGCACCGGCCGGACCCATTAACGGCCGCGCTGAAATTAGATTGGTAAAATAGAGGGCCGGGACCCCAGACTCTTTGGCTTTTTGCACAACGGGAGTCGTGCCCACCACCAGGTCTGGTTGATATTCGGCCATGGCCTGCAGATCCTGTTCCAGCGATGCTCGGAAGCGAACCTCAACACCTCTTGCCTCCAACCATTCGCGGTCGCTGTCAGAAAAACGTGTGCGCGGGCAAGCTGAGCCGACGTAGCGCAGATCCGCCCCACTCTCAACCAGTAACCGGGCTACCAGGAGTTCTGATCCCTCATAACCGGAAAGGGTGATTCGACCGTTAATGGGAGCACTATCCAGTGCGCCCTGGATAATAGGCAGGAACTGGTTCTTCGCAGCATCGACCCGGCTCTTGGCAATACCCGCAGCCTCACCGACGCTGTCCAACCAGGCGGCTGTACCTTCACGCCCAACCGGCGCCGAACCGACTATGCTGCGGCCAGCAGCCTCAAACTCACGAAATACCGAGGTGTAGAAAGGGTGGATCGCGGCCACCAGCGCACAATCCAGCGCCGCATACTGCTCTCGCCACTCGCGTGTCGGCACCACGGGTCCGGCGCTCAGCCCCATAGGCTCGAGCAGCATACCAATGCCAACCGGGTCGGCAGGAAACATCTCTCCCACCATAGTCACTGTTGGGTGATCGCTTAGACCCTCGCGCGGCGCCTGCACCGGGCCCTGTTCAGCCTCATTGCGCGCGTAGTTAAGCATGGCACCAGCAAGCACATCCTTGGCCTCGGCGTGCGTCGGGATGCCAAAGCCTGGTACATCGATGCCAATTATGCGTACTCCATTGATCTGTTTGGGTAAGAGACGCAGCGGCACACCCGAAGCGGTCGGAACGCACAAATTCGTAACTATTATGGCGTCGTAAAGATCGGGGTCAGCCATCTCGTGAACAGATTCATGAATGTCTTCAAAAAGTTTGCCCGTCACCAGGCTTTCTGAATCGAATGGAACGTAACCCACAGTGCGGCGGGCGCCGTAAAAATGTGAAGTAAAGGTCAGTCCGTAAACGCAGCAAGCCGAACCGGAAAGAACGGTTGCCGTTCGTCGCATACGCAGCCCGACGCGCAGCGATCCGAAAGCCGGGCACATACTCTGGGGCTGATCATGGGGGCCGCTGGGGTAGTCTTTCGCGTAGCGATCCAGGATTTCGCTCTTTCCGGCCGCAGCCGCAGCCTGGCGCATTTTATCGGCACCGGCATGACAACCCTGACTATCACCCTCAACAGCACTCGCCGCTGCCACTGAAGCCTGCTCCGTGCTTGCCAGAGATGCGTCGGTGGCCAGGGGCGCCTGGGAAGCCGGGTCGTATTGCACTTCTCTGCCTTTGGTGTCTGACGGCGACTTTTTATTTTTATCCATCACTTCGAGAACCCTTGAGACTCAGACTTCGTCATAAATCACTTCGAGCGACGATTTTTCGACGCTGTTTTTACCGCACATGTCTGCCATGGTGGCGGGCTCCAGGACAACATCGCGGCCGACTGCGCTACTGCTGAAAAGATCCAGCAGTTCTTCGTGGCTGAGCGGTGCCGGTAGCACCGGTGGCGCTTCGGCGACGTTGCGGGCAAGATCTTCAAACAGTCCGCTCCATTCACCGCCAGGCAGGCCAATGATTTCGTAGTTGGCACTCTTGCGGCGGATGTCGTCGTGAGCAGGAATTGCCGCCAAGATAGGAATCCCTACTTTTTCTGCAAAGGCTTCTGCCTCACCGCTGCCGTCGTCCTTATTCACCACCATGCCTGCGACACCAACGTTGCCGCCGAGCTTGCGAAAATACTGCACCGCTGAGCAGACATTGTTGGCGACATAAAGAGACTGCAGATCGTTGGAAGCTACCACGATCACCTTCTGACACATGTCGCGGGCGATAGGCAGTCCAAATCCACCGCAGACTACGTCTCCAAGAAAGTCCAGCAGGACATAATCAAAGTCCCAGTCATGGAAGCCGAGTTTTTCCAGGGTTTCGAAGCCGTGGATAATGCCGCGACCGCCACAGCCGCGACCCACCTCGGGACCGCCCAATTCCATGGCGAAGACGCCATCGCGCTTGAAGCAGACATCATCAATCCCCACCTCGTCACCGGCTGCCTTTTTCTTCGAAGTGGTTTCAATAATCGGTGGTGTCGCGCGACCACCAAAAAGCAGCGACGTGGTATCACTCTTGGGGTCGCAGCCGATGAGAAGGGTCTTCTTATCCTGCTGTGCCATCATGTAGGACAGGTTGGCGAGGGTAAAACTCTTGCCGATTCCACCCTTGCCATAGATGGCAATAATCTGGGTTTCCTTGGTTGGGCTTGACGTTGCTATAGGATCGGGCTCAATTGCTGCCTCTGCTCGCAAACGCTCAGTGGGATCCGTAACCTGGATAGGCTCGGCGGCGGTGCCGTTGTTCAAACTCATGAACAGCTCCTGAAATCTAAAATCATTTTCAGACAGTCTGCATCGGCGAAAGCCGTCTGGTAGGCCTGGGCAGCCTGCTCTGCATCCTGTCGGTGAGTGATGAGACCGTTGAGGTCAAGGTCGCCTCGTGTGATCAAAGTGTTGACTGCAGCCAGATCATCCGGCTGCCATTCGGCGGCGATTCGTAGTCGGGCCTCGCGCATGAAAGCCGGCGGAAAGGCGAAAGACAGTGGTTGCGCGTAGAACCCGGCGAGGACGATTTCTCCGCCCTTAGCCAGCCGGCCGATAAGACTGTCCAGCAGCGAAGCATCGCCGCTGACATCGTATATTGATTGGTAATCGGTACGGAGATCGTCATCCGGATGTACTACTTCATAGCCGTTGGCGCCGCCGGTTCTGACCGGATTGGTTTCCCAGACAACAGGCGCAGTGTCTCCCCTGGCCAGGGTCAGGCGGGCCAGCAGTCGCCCCAGCACACCGTGCCCAATGATCAATTCCGGCGCCCGAGCGCCTGCGGCGTCGATTGCATGAAAGGCGGTTGCAGCCAGAGCCAGCAATACGCTGGCTTCGCCAAGATCTTCCGGCACCGGCTTAACCCGATGCTCAGGCACTACCAGACGCGCTGCCGAACCGCCGAAGAGCCCGCGGATTTCGCCGAAACACTGAGCTCCGGGCACAAAGACCAGCTGCCCTACTGCCAGTTCACTGTCGCCGTAAACCTCTTTAATACGTCCGACTGCTTCGTAACCGGGAACAAGCGGATAGCCCATGCCGGGGAAAGCGGGCATTTGTCCGCTGTATAAGAGTCTTTCCGTGCCAGTGCTTATACCGCTCCACTCGACATCGACCACCACATCACCGGCTACGGGTGCAGTCAGTTCAATCTGACTGAACGTTACCTGTCTGGGCTCTTGTAGTAGGACTGCGGAGGTTTTCATGATGTCGCCCCTCGGGGACGTGTCGTTGTTCTTGGTCGCTCTAGGTGTAACTCTAAATTAACAGTCATAGATGTCAAGCAATATCGACACTTTTCACGATGCCACCATTACACGGGTCTGCAGAGGCATCCCGTTAGACAGCAAGCGGTGTCGATTGAAACCTGCCTGTTGCAAAAGCCCGCCAATTTCCTCGGGGCTGCGCGCCCGGCCCTTGCCCATAGCCATCAGGTAAAAGCCGAAGTAAGCATGGGCAACCCTGTCTGTATCACTGTGACCGGCCATGGGTTCAGCGAGCAGCAAGGTGCCGCCCCTGGGCAGGCTGCGGCGTATCGACTGCAGTAACCGCAGCACATCGGCATCGTCATGGTCATGAATTATTCGGACAAGACTGATGATGTCTGCGCCCTCGGGCAGAGGGTCAGAGAAAAAATCGCCGCCAACGGCCCGCACCCTGTCTTGCGGCTCGATCTGGGCCAGCCTGGTTTCGGATTGCTCGACAACTGCTGGCAGATCGAAGAGCATCAGACGCAGATCGGGCCAGCGCGCGGCGACAGCTGCGAGGAAAGCGCCACCGCCGCCGCCCACGTCGAGAAGACAGCGATGCCGCCGCAGGGAATAGGTATTCAGGACCTCTTGGGCAATCAGGGTCTGGGAGGCCGCCATCAACTCTGAATAGGGGCTGACCTGCTCTGAATCCAGGTTCGAGGCATGCTGGGATTCAGCGTAGGGCCAGTATTGCCCGAGTCGGGTCGGCCCGGCTTCGCCCCTCAATAACGGCAAAGGGTCGAGCAGGTCTTCATACAGCATCGGGTGGTGCCGAACCATGGCCTCGATTCCGTCGTTGGCGACGATGACCGCGCCCAGCGGCCCCAAACCGTAGAGCTCCGGGCCGCGTTTCTCAGCCAGTTCCAGGGCCACCGCAGCATCCAGCAAGCGCGTGGCGCCGTCTTCAGTCAGGGACAGTTTAGGCGTCAGAGTGGCGAGTGACTGGGGTCCTGCCGCCAGAAATTCGAACAGACGCAACTGAACGCAGGCAAGCAGAACCTGGGAATACACGAATCCAGCGCAGAGATCGAACAGGGATTGGGCACGTTTGCGTGCAATCGGCCGGGTCAGCGGAAATCGACTCGCCCAGTGGTGAAATCGAGAGCTGGCCAACAGGCGATTGCGCCACTCAGACCAAATATCGCGCCAGGCAAAGCGCCAGCGGGAAGTCGACGTCGAATGCCCCCGCAGCTGCCGTCCAGTCACAGTCGCCGCCTTTACGCGGCGCGGCGGGACAGTTCCTCCGGCAGAAACCGTTTCGCTTCTGCCAGCATGTGTGCCTTGAGATCGGCGGCGCCCGGGCAGTCCGGAATAGCCTCCAGGGCTTCACGAATAAGCAGTTTGAAGCGGCCGACCGCATCGGCCAGACCCAATTCTCTCGCCGCGCTGGGCCGGTCGAGAGCGACATCGCGGCCGCCCGGCTTACCCATTTCTTCCGGGTCCGCGGCGGCATCGCGAATGTCATCAGCCACCTGATAGGCTTCACCGATTCTTTCGCCAAGAATGCGCCAGCTAGTATGCTCGGCGCCCGCAGCGGCAGCACCAGCCATGGTAGCCCCGGCGAAAAGGGCACCAGTCTTAGCTCGCTGATAGAGCGCAAGCGCCACTCTCGGCTCACATTCCCAGGCCTGTCCGGCGACAATCCCGGAGGGCGAGCCCACGGCGCTGGCGACAATGCTCAGTAAAGCTGGCAGGCGCTCCGGTTGTTCAGAAGCGCTGCAGGTCAAGGTATTGAAAGCCTGAATGATCAAGGCGTCTCCCGCCAACACCGCCAGGGGTTCACCGAAGGCCCGGTGCACCGAGGCGCTACCCCGACGGGTCGCAGCGTCATCGAAACAGGGCAGATCATCGTGGACAAGCGAGGCACAGTGAAGCAGTTCGATAGCTGTCGCTGCGGCATCCGTTAGTTCCGGCCGGTCCTCTTTGCAGGCGGCGGCAACAGCCAGGCACAAGCGCGGCCGGATACGAGCACCGCCTGCAAAAACGGCATGCCGGATCGCTGCGGCCAGCAGTGGTGGAGCATCAGGCCCTTCACATTGGGTGACCGCAGAGTCTAGCCCCCGAGTGATTCTTTCTAGTGTGTCCATGTTTTGCCCGCCCCTGACTAAAGTGTAAATTGTTATTGACACATTGATGTGTTATTCACTATAGACACTAGCAACAATCGAGTCAACGACAATTGACAGGACGACAATCGATGATTCTGAAGCTGCCGCTTTCGGTGTTCGGCAGCACTGCGATACCCGAACTGGAGGCAGTATAAGTTGAAAACAAATTCGGCCGAGGAATTTCCCCACTTCAATCAGGCCGTGCCGAAGGACGGCTATGTCTGGTGGTATGTCGATGCGGTAAGTGATGACGGCGAGCAGGCGCTGACGATGATCGCCTTTGTAGGCAGTGTGTTCTCTCCTTATTATGCCTGGGCGCGCAGCCGCGGACCGACTGAGCCGCTGGATCATTGTGCCCTCAACGTCGCCCTCTATCGTCGCCGCGGAAAACGCTGGGCCATGACCGAAAGGTCGCGATCAGCAGTAGTGCGGACGGCGACGAGTTTCCAGATCGGGCCAAGCTCATTGATCTGGGATGGCAGTTCCCTCAGCTATGACATTGATGAGTGGTCAGTGCCTGTGCCAACCCGAATTCGGGGCCAGGTTCGAATCTGGCCGACAGCCATTACGGAACACGAATTCAGCCTGGACAGCGGTGGCCACCACCGTTGGCGCCCCATAGCGCCCTGTGCCAGAGTGGAGGTGCAATTGGGTAATCCCTCATTGCGCTGGTCAGGTGACGCCTACTGGGATTCGAACGCAGGCACCAGGCCGCTCGAGGCCGATTTCGTCTCCTGGAACTGGTCACGAACAAGCCAGCCTGAAGGTGCAAGCATTCTCTATGAAGGTATCCGCAGATCTGGCGATAGTTTTTGCCTGGCTCTGCACGCTGATCCAAATGGTGGCATCGAGCCCTTCGAACCTCCGGAAGCGGCAGCGCTGAGCACGACTCGCTGGTGGCGTATCGCGCGCAGCACGCGCGCTGACGGCGGTCAAGCCAGAGTGCTAAACACCCTGGAGGATACACCATTTTATTCCCGATCACTGCTCAGTAAGAGCCTCCGGGACCAACCGGTAACCATGGTTCATGAGAGTCTGTCGCTGGACCGATTCTCCAGCGCCTGGGTACGCTGTCTATTACCCTTCCGGATGCCGCGCAGGTTTCTGTAAAGAAGCAGTCAGCGCCAACGCCGGGAGCTGCCCGAAATTTACCCGATTGCACCGGCATGGCGCCTGGCAGGGAAAAGACACGGGGCTTGCATCGACTGCAGCACAGGCTACGACAATATATTGAAATAAATTCTCAGCTCCGGCTAACGCCGCAACTGGTCCCGCTGCTCCAGCCTGTGAAATAGATCGACAGTCCACGCTATGCGCTTGTTCAATTGCCACCAGGCTGTCGAATGCAGGAAAGATTCATTGAAAACAGGCCTGTCGGTTGCCTGCACTGCCTCGACAAGAAATCGACTGGGCTCAAGAATCGACAACAACTCCGGGTCTTTGGATGCGTTCGAAGCGCTCAGCGCGCGCCAGATCAATCCGGCTTTGCGATTGCCGGGCACAACCGAGCGTGTTGATACCGAATCCATGCCCCGACGCTCAACCTCTCGACCGATTTCGGAATAGATCAGGCGGGCGCCGCGGATTCCCTGGCGACAAGTCAACGGCAGCAAGGGAATACCCGTGTCAGCGCGAGCATAGAGAGCATCCGCTTCCCTCAGCACGCGGCGAACGACTGTCGCCACGCCCGCATTGAAGGCAGGAGACTGCAGCCAGACATCCGGATCAATACCCGCCTCAAGCAACCACCGGCGCGGCAAGTAGAGACGTCCGGCACGAGCGTCTTCACCCACATCACGGGCAATGTTGGTCAACTGCATGGCCATGCCCAGCTCACAGGCTCGGGCAATGGCAGCTGGTGAACGCACGCCCATGATTATCGACATCATCGCGCCCACAGTCCCGGCTACCCGCGCCGAGTAAGCGTGCAACTCGTCAATCTCGTTGTAAACGCGGCGCTTAATGTCCCATTCAAAACCTTCGAGCAAGGCCTCGGGCAGAGCGCGCGGAATACCGAATTGCTGCACTGTGCAGGCAAAGGCTCGATCCTCCGGAGCTGCTGCCGGCTGGCCGGAATAAATACGCGCAAGTCGCTCGCGAAGCTCTGCCACCGTGCGCTCGCTGCTGGCTTTCTGATCGACGGCATCGTCGGCGACACGGCAAAAAGCATAGAGGGCGGCAGCGGGCTCTCTGATTCTGCGCGGCAGCAGGAAGGAAGCTGCAAAAAACGTACGCGAGCCATCTCGCATCCGCGCATGACAGGACTGGATGTCTGTTCGATCGAAACTCTGCATAGTCTTCACGGACGGCTTCCGAGTTGAGGCCGTGAGATTTCAAAAGATCGTCGCATGCACAATTTGTAAAGGGTTTGGTCTTGTTTGCTCATGACGACTCCAGGTGACGTGCAGCAATCTTGCGAAATCGCTTCACTACAAAGATCACCACTATAGCGACAACCGGGATGCTGGCCGCACTGACCAGGCTGGTATTGAGGGGAATACCCAACTCATAAAGACCGTAACTGATATAACCAACCAGACCAACCGCATAATAAGTGACAGCCACCATAGACACGGCTTCGACCGCCTCCTGCAGTCTAAGCTGCAGCCCGGCCCGCTGATCCATGGATTCCAGCACCGCTCGATTCTGTTCACGCCGAGCCATATCCACCCGCGTCGAAAGCAGCTGGGTCGCCCGGGCCACACCCTTCAACAGGGTATCCTGTCTCACCGCCACCGCCCGACAGGTGTCCATGGCCGGGGCCAGTCGACGCTCTGTAAATTCGGCGAAGGTTTGCAGGCCCTGAATGCGTGATTCGCGCAATTCGGAAATGCGCCGCTGCACGATGGCATAATAGGCATTGGCGGCATCGAAACGATAACTGTTGTTGGAATAGTGGCTTTCTATGTCGGCCTGCACCTGTGTCAACCGGTCCAGCAGCGACAATTCATCGGATTCAGCCGAACCGGCCAGCGCTGCGGTGATGCGTACGAGTTCCTGTTCACATTTGGATAAAAAGGGGGACTGCGACCGCGCCGTGGGAAGGGCCAGCAACGCCATCATGCGATAGGTATCTATCTCCAGCAAGCGTTGAACCATGCGACCAGCCTGAGGCGGCGACATCTTGCCGTTGACTACCAGCAGGCGACTAAAGCCGTCGCTGCCGATACGGAAATCCGTCAGGGCTACACCGGCACCACCGGCAACGCCCGAGCCTATCAGCTGATTGCCATTAAACCATTCTGCCGAGATACGCTCGTAGTCAGGTGCCTTTTCATCGGCGAGCAAAGCCACATGGGCAGCTATCAGTAAATTGCCGTGTAATGACGCCAACCAGTCTGCCGGCACCAAATTGATCGCCGGATCTGAAAATGGGTCATCAGACAACCCCGGGGCGAAAAAATGGTAACGGGTGTACTCAGTATGCCGCTCCCACTTAACTCTGATCGGACCCAGGTCAGCACGAAAATGATTGTCCCCGGCTGCCGGTGGTTGCACCCCGTGCGACTCGGCAAGATCTTTGATCGCCTGTTGTTCCGATTCCCGGGTATCGGAATTGGAATAGCACACCAGATAAGACACTCGCACCGGCGCCTGCATCTGCTCTGGCGGTCGCGCATGGACCTCATCGTTTAATTCCTGCCGATAGGGATGGTCGTCCGGCAATTTATTTGCTGCTGCCCTCATGTACCCGGACTGTCCCCGCACTTAGATTTCATTGCAGCGATCAGAGCCGCAATCTCTTCAGGTTGCTCTTCGTGTAACAAATGTCCGTATCCTGGCAGACTGTGAATCTCGGCCGCTGGCAATCGCGCCTTAATTCGCTCAGCCTCCTCAGCAGGCACCATGCGGTCATTCTCGCCCACTACCAACAACAGTTCTGGTTTTAGCTCAGGCAACCTGTGTAGCAAGGGATGCAGATCCCAGTTGGCCATCATACCGAGAGCTGCCGCAGTGTGACCGTTATTACGTAGCAGCGTTGCGTAAAGATCGATGCCGCGAGGTTCAATGACTGAACCGGTCCTGTCAAGCAGGCGCCGTACGACTTTAGGCTCACACGCACTACGCGCCAGCAGGCGCGCCCACATGGGCCTACGGGAGAGGAACCTGGCCATGGGCAAAAACAGGTGCCCCTGCAGACCGGTCAGGGGCAGCAGCGCTCCATTGAGACTGATCAAAGATCGTGGCGAGATGCTGCCTTCAAGGCACATCTGCGCCGCAATTGCCGCGCCCGCAGAGTGACCCGCTATCACTGCCGGATCAGCAGTCAGAGCCTGTAGGAGATCATCAAGCAGAGCTGACATTCCCGAAAGAGACAGCCTGTCCGCCGTGGGTAATTGACTAAAACCATGTCCCGGCAGGTCGGGGGCCAGCACCGTATAGTGTTGCGCGAGCAGAGGCGCCAGGTCACGCCAACTGTGGCTGGCCGCACCGGTGCCGTGCAAAAGCAGAAGCGTCGGTCCCTGCCCCATTACCTGTACATGCCAACGAATACCCCCGGCATCGACAAACCGACTCGAGTCTCTATTGGGCCAGTAGCGACCGTCGCGTTCCCAGTCGAGCACATCATAGTGCCTAGTACTGCGGACGGGCTTATTGCCGCCGCTAAAGTCCTGGTGATCTCTGTTAATCGACCGCGTCGCAGCCATTGCTCTAGCCTCCACTTGCCTGACCAGATAGCACGGTTTGTGCGGCGCTGGTCAGCCTTGCTGCATCGGCATGGGGCAAGGCCAGATAGTAGGCCTCCATGGCATCGGCGAGCTGTTTCGCCACGGGCCGGGGCCGTGGTGAGGTATCAACCAGCAATGCCGTGATTGCCTCCGCACGAATGCCGCGGGCAAGCTCCATGGCTTCGGCCTGGGCGCGCTGCCGGTCTGCCTTGCCGTCCAGGGCAATATTGGCACGCCCGTCGGTCAAGAGAATGATTACCGGCGTTTCATCGCGCCGGCGAATACTCAGTGCGGTATCCAGAGCCAGTCGTATGCCCGCCGCCAAGGGCGTACCGCCACCGCCAGGCAAGGCGGCCAAGCCTCTCTTGGCCTGCACCAGTGAACGGGTCGGGGACAACAGCAGTTCTGCACCCTGGCCGCGAAAGCTCACCAGCGCCACCTGATCCCGGCGCTGATAGGATTCCGCCAGCATCAATTCCACCGCGCCCTTAGCCTCTGCCAGTCGATGCAGAGCAGCTGAGCCCGAAGCATCGACCGTGAAAATGGTCGTGGTCGCAGCTCGCTGTTGATAGCGATTAACGCGAAAATCCTCGTGTCGGAGCCAGACGAGTGGTGCGGCGCCGCCGTTCTGCTCTGAAACTTCCATCCGCCGCAATGGCTGCCAGGGCGCTGCCGCTCGCAGTGTTTCCACAAGGTTCAGGCTCGAACCGTCGGCGGGGTTGCCCGGTCGCGTGCCTACCGGCCTACCGCGACGGGCCGGACGGCGTTTGGCCGCCGACCGGGATGAAGACCGGGCGCTGTTGCGGGCGGAATTCGGATACTGCAGCTGCTGCAGGAGTTGCGGTGGGATCGCTGCCTGGGTGGCTTCCAGAATCTGATCATCCAGGGTCTGGGGATTCGAGGCGGGGTCGTCCTCCGGGTCCTGCTCCGGCATCGCGTCGGTTTCCGGCGGCTGATCTTGAGCCTGGGGCTCGGAGTCCGCTTCTTGAGGTTCCTCTTCCTGTTTTTCTTCCTGTTCTTCGCCCTGTTCTTCTTGCTGTTCTTCCTGCTGCTCGGCTTCCGGTAACTTTTGCACGCGACAGCCGAAGACCATTTGCGCTGCCACTGCCACGTCTTCTTCCCCGACATCCCGGTTCCCGGCAAGAGCCGCTGAGGCACGCGCCACTCTTATGGCCATCGAAGTAACGCGCAGGGATTCAATCCCGAAACCCAGCGCGGCTTTGCACAATACCTCGACCAGGGCATCCTTGATTCTAATTTGGGGCAAACGCTGTTTTGCGGCCGCTATGGTGCCGGCATCTGTGTAGGGCGATCCGATTTCATTGACCCCGATCGCGTCCAGGTTGAGATGAATCGCGAATCGGTCAGCGAGCGCAGGCGGCGTCGCCTCATCCGCGTCGATGCCTTCATCCAACGCCACCATGCCGAGGCGAGCCGGAGCCCGACGGGACAAACCGCCACGCTCCATGACTACTTCCCCGCTATCAAGCACAGCGGCAAGGCGAGCGGCGACACCGACCTCGAGTCGTTCGGCCATGGCAAGCAGCAACACACCGTTGTGACAGTCCGCCAACAGACCGCGCTGGGCTACCGGTTTGCTGCTGCGCAAAGTGGCAGCCAGATCGAGCCCCCCAAGCAGGCCGTCGTCGCCAATATGCAAAGGCATACGACGCCAGGGCGCATCGGTGGGTATAAGACCACGCAGTTGCTCGAGCCAGGCCTCACGCACCGGTCCCGGTCGTGCCTTCAGCACAATGCCCTGCAGACCTGCGGGATCGAGTGCAAACAGGGCTGCCGCGTGCGCGGGCTGCATCCATGCCGAGTACTCCTGCTGGACAGGGGCCTCTTTCATGCACCACCAAAGAGTTCTTCCACGGCGCGCTCGACGCGTGTGCTGGAGCCGGCCTCATCCAGAGGATCACGGCGCAGCCGATGACGCAGGGCCGGCCCGGCGATGCGGCGTAATTGCGAATCATTGACCTCCGCTGCGTTGTCATAGCTGGCCAGAGCCCGCGCCGCCCGCATCACAGTCAATTCACCCCGAAGCCCGTCGCAACCGAGACTGAGACACAGTTCGGTTGCCCGCCGCAGAGATGCCTCCGGCACGACGACATCGGCAAGCTTCTCTCTAGCCTGCTTGATGCGCCGTCGCAGTTTGCTTTCGCGATTCTTCCATTTGCCAGCAAAGGCAACAGGGTCACGCTCATAATCGTCGCGCCGGCGTACCACCTCCATGCGCGTCTCAATATCCTGGGGTGTGGTGACTTCGACAGAGAGTCCGTAACGATCCAGCAGTTGTGGCCGTAATTCCCCTTCCTCTGGATTACCGCTACCAATCAGTACAAATCGCGCCGGATGGCGCACACTCATTCCCTCGCGCTCGACGACATTTTCCCCGGAAGCCGCCACATCAAGCAACAAATCCACGAGGTGATCCTCCAGCAGGTTCACTTCGTCGATATACAGAAACCCCCTATTGGCGCGCGCCAGCAGACCGGGCTCGAAGGCCTTTTCACCAGACACCAGGGCCCGTTCGAGATCGAGGGCACCAACTATTCGATCTTCCGTCGCTCCCAAGGGCAGGTCAACCACTGGCACTTTTAACTGCTGGGTCTTGAGCTTGCCACTGCTGCTGGCGTTATTGCAGTACTCGCAGTTAGCGAATGGAGCCTTCGGATCACAGTTGTAGGGGCAGCCCTGAACCACCTGAATAGGCGGCAGTAAAGCGGATATGGACCGCACCACGGTCGACTTGCCAGTGCCGCGGTGGCCGAATATGAGCACTCCGCCAAGGCCCGGATCAATCGCCGCACAGATCAGCGCCAGCTTCATTTCTTCCTGACCGACGATAGCGGAAAAGGGAAATTCCGGACGCGTCACGGCTGCCGCAACGGCGGGCCGGGAGCCGGAAGATTGTTTTCGAGATTTTGAGCTGGCGGGGTTCTTACTCACAACCGACTTCGCACTCGATTCACTGGCCCCGAAATCAGCAGCACCCTGCTCGTCAGTCCCGGAATCGGATTTGTTCAACATCTATGGCTCCCATACTCTGCAAAATTAAAGATTACTGTCCGCGCAGCAGATAAACGCTTTTGTCGAGATTGTCACTGTCTTCGGAACTTATCGCGGAGGCGCGGGTGACTCCCGGCCGCGACGACTTGCCGCCGCCAGCCCCTTCCCGCTTTAAATCCCCGCCACTGCGTCCGGAATCCCCGGCGCGTAAATCCAGCCACCACTGCCACAATCCAGTCGCCGAAAAAGGCAACACAAGGAACCAGTGTTCCAGAACCGCAAGAGCCATAAGACTAGCCAGAAAAGTCCAGCCAACGGCCGCGAAAGTTCCAGCTTCGGCAGCCATCGCCAACTGCACTAACCAGTAGGTAAGGTAGGTCCCAACAGCAATAGAAAAGGGGAAGAGTGGATTCATCGAGCGGCGCTTGAGAAAGCTGCGCAGGTGTTGCATGTGCGCGGGGAGAAACTCCTCACTAAGATTACGCACACCAAGAAACACATTAAGCTTGGCGCTCAATTGCATGCCCCAAAGTAATAAATAGGTCCACATACCGACCTGATTGGGCGCCCCCCAACTCAGCATAATAACGGCGACGGCACCGACTATAGTCGCCGCTTCATGATAGAGGTTCGCCTGCAGAGCATGACCAAAATGACTCCAGCCACTGCATCCCTCAGCGCAGGTGGTTTTGCGTGGACCGGTCACGAAACCCATGTAGTAACTCAGTTCCTGCCAGGCATAAATCAACAGGCCACAGGTAAAACTGATGTACGCAGCGAAGACGCTCGCCTGCCCAGCGCTCCAGCTCAGGCCAATCAGAGCCAAGGCGAGGACAAACGTGGCACCTATAAGGCTCCGGTGAAAAGTATGCGCCGACAAACCATTCAGGTACAGCACCAGCCCGGTACTGAACCACCACAGGAACAGGGCATAGCCCGCATCTGGAATATAATCTAACAACTTATTCGCCCCACACTACTCGAAACAGGCCGCAGAAAAACCGACCGGATTGGAAGATAGCCACCTGCGACAATGGTCAGGCACGCCAGGAATCAAGCGCTTGATGCCGCGACAGCTCGCCGCGACCGTGCGACTGACTAAAATCTGACGACTGCGAAGCGCATCGTTCTTTGTTCTCAAAGCAACCCTCTCTTCAAGACCTCTGCCAAGGCCAACTGCGAGATCATTGTTGTTGCAAGGACACCTGAGAATCGAGATCCAGGTCCGATGAGTCTGCCTGAAGCATGCTGGCAAAGGCTCCTACATTCGCAGGACCGAATGGCTCCAGGTCGATGCGTACCTTCGTCGAGGGATCGATCAGTGACAGCCGTCCATCGCTCCAGCGCGTCAGTTGAAAGGGTTCCTCGGGTCCGATTCCTCGCAGCTTCCGCTGCCGAGCCAGGCCTCGCAGAACACCGCGGACGAAGCCGCCCTCACCGGGCTTGACGACATGAATCAGTTGCTCCGTCTCGGCTGTAGCCACAGCAACAGACCCATCGGGCTGATCGGAAAAGCTCAAAAGTCGACTCTCGGCGGGCGCCACCTGTGGCAATGCAGTTGTGCCGACGTCGGTAACCCGGGCGGTGATGGCGGCCAGCAGCGCGAATACCACCAGCGCCCCCATAGCAAAAAGCGCCTTGCCCGATACCGGTTGCTTGGCAAAGGGATCGCTCAACTCATTTCTCCTGCCGCCATGACCGGCGCCTGTTGTGAATGGCCCTCTACATCTGACTGCTGCTCTTCATTGGCTGCGTGAGCCTTCGGTGCAACACTGCTGGCCGCATCAGCCAATTTCTCAGCCACAGACCACGCCTGTGAAATACCTCGCAACATAGGCTGCGGTCGCGTAAATTGCCACGGACGCACATGCGGCCACATTACGACGTAAGAAATGCGATGGCTGTCATCCAGAGTGATCGGGATGTCTCCGTAACCATCCCCATAGCACTTCACCGATGCAGACTGAATGCGGCGGAAAGGCAGGTTCATGGTGAGGGAAAGAGCAATACCGAAACGCATGACCAGGCGCTTATTGGTTATCGTGTACAGAGTGCTGCGGGCGATAAGCCAGGCGTAAAGTGTGAACAGACCTGCCGCTAAAAGTGCCAGCCCGGTCAAGAGGGTCAGGGACTGCAGCACGGCTGTCACACCGGAACCCGACATCAACAACGAAGCCGCGCGCAGACCCAGCAGAACAAGAAAGTACAGCCCGAGAATGCGCAAGTGGAAGGTTCGCTTGGCCAGTATCTGCCAGTCAGGAGCCCCCTGCCAGAGGATGGATTCATCCTCTGGCAGATCTTCCGGTAGCCCCGGAATCGGTTCAAATTCATGTTCACTCACAGCAAAGGCTCCTGTCTCTCGGCGTTTGCATAGAGTGTTCCGCCCCCGTAGTAAGCAGAGATTCGATCTTCCTCAAGCTGGGTCACCTGATCAGGACTGCTGGTCGTCGGGACGTCAGCGAACTGACTGGAAAGGATCGACCTGACCTTGACATGGCCAGCATAGGCATTGATTCGACTGAAGGTTATCGGCAACAGAACTCGACGCTTGCTCGCAACAGGAGAGTCGGTCCCTTCACCTTCTGCACCCTCTGCACCTTCTGCACTCTCTGCACTCTTAGCGGGCTTGACGGCATTGTCCTGCCCTGCCACTTCGACCTCCAGGTAGCGGATTTGCGGTTCGGCGCGATCCACCCAGATATCGGTGACTGTGCCGCCGCTGCGACCATCGGCGCCCACTACAGGCATGCCGCGTGGATCGGGGTCTTTGCTGGCGACGCTGAATTCCCCGGCCACGCGCATAGGCACCATACGCGGGGTTCCATGCATGGTTTTTTCCGGTTCATCGGGCCGCTGGGTATAGGCCGCAGGGCCCACGGCATCCAGCATAGGATTACCAGTTGGCAGCAGCGGTGCACCCGGCCAGCTCTCGGCCGGTGTGGCCTTCACCTCCAGATCCTTATCCTCGCGCGGTGCCTGACGAGTGGTGCCGTCAGCGAGCCGGAAAGTCTTCGGTTTCGGCATGGGCGGAAACCCCTCCATGCGTCCTGCATTCTGCTCGGATGGCACCTGTGGGTCGGGAACGAGCGGGTAACCTTCGCGCTTGTCCTCCGTGCGGATATAAAAAACCAGCCCGAAGAAAAATAGCCAGAACGCGTAGAGCACCAATTGCGCTACATCTATATAACCTGTAATAGCTCCGATAGGCATGATCAAGTCTCCTCTTTATTAATTAAATTCACTATCCGGGAAATTCGGCGAGGCCGAACTTCGGCCCTGATTGTTGCGATTGACCACCAAAAGCATTGACCAGCGGGCCGATGGCGGCCAGGGTGGCGAATAACAAAGCAATTTCTATGTGATAAACAAAACTGTAACCGACGGTCGGACCACTCAAGGCTGGTCCCAAAGAGCCGCTGGCGGCCAGATTCGAGACCAGGTCCCGAATGGCGCCACCTAGAATAATTCCGCCGCCAGCGGCAGTAGCCTGCACTGCGCCCCAGGCACCCAGCGCCAGGCCGAATTTACCCCCGGCCTCAAGACTCAAGGTTGCAGTCAGAGTACCTACTGCAAAGAATCCTCCGCCGAATCCAATCAGCAAAGTACCCAGTCGAAACACCAGAGCCGATTCCAGTGGCGCCGCAAAAATCACCGCGGCAAAAGCAAATACACCGATGAGAGCGCCGCGTGCTGCTAGCCGCAGGGGATCGGCACCACGGCTGAGAGATCGGGCTGCCAAGCCAAAAGCGGCGAGAGTGCCTAGTGCCAACAGGCCGGTGAGCAGTGTCGTGGCGCCAACGCTAAGTTGAAGAATCTGGCCACCGTAAGGTTCCAGTAGGATGTCCTGCATACTGAAAGCGGCGGTGCCGAGGCCGACTGCGATAAGGAAGCGCTTGGACCGACGATTACCAACAAATTCACGCCACGCCTCTATAAAGGGCGGACGCGACTTAGTCATGGAAGTGCGCTCGGGGTCACGGGCTTCCTGTTTCCAAAGCGCTATCAGGTTCAGGAACATGGTGGCCATTGCCACGCCCTGAATCACCTGGATCAATCGCACCTGGCTGAAGTCCTGCAGCAGCGTACCGAACCCGAGAGCGCTGATCATCATCCCCACAAGCAGCATCACATAGAGCAAAGCCACCACCCGCGGTCGACTGGCTTTGGGTGCCAGGTCCGTGGCCAGCGCCAGTCCAGCGGTTTGCGTGGTATGCAGGCCAATACCGGCGAGCAGGAATGCCAGTGCAGCGCCAAGTTGACCGACCCACATCGGACCGATAGTGTCCCCGGAAAGTAGAATAAGGGCGAAAGGCATGATGGCGAAGCCACCAAACTGGAGCAGTGTACCCATCCACAGATACGGTACTCGCTTCCAGCCCAGATAGGAGCGGTGGGTGTCAGACCGATATCCCACTAGCACGCGCAACGGTGCGAACAGCAGCGGCAGGGAAACCATGGCCGCCACCAGCGAGGCGCCAACTCCAAGCTCAACGATCATGACCCGGTTCAGGGTGCCATTCAGCAGCACGATTGCCATGCCAACCGATACCTGGAACAGGGAAAGGCGCAGGAGTCGAGCCAGCGGTAGCTCCGCTGTTGCGGCATCGGCAAAGGGTAGAAAACGGGTTCCCACCTGAGTCCAGGTCCTGGCCAGATTGGCGTTCACCTGCTTCATGAGCGCATGACCTCGAGCGCCTGGGAAGTGTAGAAACCGCTGCCGATCCGTCGTGTACGTCCGGTTTGCCAGCCACTCAGACTAGCCGGCTCCGCGAGCAATCGACGCAGAGTAGCCTCGGCGGCAGGCTCAATGGCGGGTGCCCGCTGCCCGGTGGGAAACAGGCGGCCGACGCTGTGCATTAGCATCAGGGTCGGTGTTCGCGGCGCAAAGGTAAAAAGCATGGCGCTGCGCGTGCGCACGGCCAGGGCTGAAAGCGTCGCCACCACATCCCTGGCGGGGTAGTGAATGAGGGAATCCATGGCAACGACATAATCCAGTGCGCCAAGCTCCTGATCGAGCATATCTCCAGACCGATAATCGATACTGCCCGGACCCAGATCCGTCGGTGTGCGTTCTTGCGCCAGCTTAATTAGGGTGGGCGAAAGATCCACGGCAATGACATGGGCCCCACGCTGCGCGGCCTCAACCGCCAGCGCTCCGGTTCCGCAGCCGGCATCCAGCAGCCGTTTACCCTGCAGATCCTGGGGCAACCATTCCAACAGAGTGTCGCGCATGCGATTCCGGCCCGCTCGCACGGTCTGCCGGATTCGCCCCACTGGCGCATCCGTTGTCAGTCGATCCCAGGCCGCGACCGCAGTCTGGTCGAAATAGGTCCGCAGTTGTCCACGGCGCTTTTCGTAGGCCGATGTTGGCATCAATCAAATCCAAGCAAATCGAAAATATCTCGATCTTTCATTGGTGCGCCCAGCTGCGGTTCGACCCCATCCCAGAGCGCCTGCGCCAAGCGCATGTACTCTTGCTGAACCGCATCCAATTCCGGCGATGCCTCCATCTCGAACAAGGTGGACTTCTTGAGCCGGCTGCGGCGTATGATATCGAGATCCGGAAAATGAGCGAGCCTGCCCAGGCCGATGCGATCATTGAAACGGTCTATCTGATCCGTGTCCGCGCTGCGGTTGGCAATAACGCCGCCCAGTCGAACCTTATAGTTCTTGGACTTGGCCTGGATCGCGGCAACGATGCGGTTCATGGCGAAGATGGAATCGAAGTCGTTAGCGGTAACGATCAAAGCCCTTTGCGCATGCTGCAACGGCGCCGCGAAACCACCGCAGACGACATCACCGAGCACGTCGAAAATGACGACATCAGTGTCCTCCAGCAAATGGTGTTCCTTAAGCAGTTTTACCGTCTGGCCAACGACATAACCGCCGCAACCGGTTCCAGCCGGTGGACCTCCCGCCTCGACGCACATGACACCGTTATAACCTTCGTAAACAAAATCAGAAGGCATTAACTCTTCGCCATGAAAATCCACGGACTCGAGAATATCGATCACGGTGGGAACCAGCTGTTTGGTCAGCGTGAAAGTAGAATCGTGCTTCGGGTCGCAGCCAATCTGCAGCACGCGCTTACCAAGCTTGGAGAACGCCACAGACAGATTGGAAGATGTCGTACTCTTACCGATGCCACCCTTGCCGTAGACGGCAAAAACCTTGGCCGTGTCAATATTTACGCCCGGGTCCTGGTGCACCTGAACACTGCCTTCTCCATCGTCATTGCCTCCACCGACATCAATCGGTGCAAGCGGAATTCTTGTGCCTTCTGTCATGCAGCTGCCTCCGTTCCGACTCCCTCGAGCCGGTCTTCCATTGCATCGCCTGCTTCGCGCAGGGCCTCAATCATTGTGTCATCTGCCGACCAGTAATCACGCTCATGCGCCTCTATCAGTCGGTTCGCCATCTTCGCTGACGCCACCGGATTGAGGTTGGTCAGCCGGTCACGCATCTTCTCATCCAGTACATAGGTTTCTGCCAGCTGCTTATAGACCCAGTTGGCCACTTGCCCGGTCGTTGCCGACCAGCCCATGGTGTTACTGACATGAAGTTCGATTTGCCGCACTCCCTCGTAGCCATGCTCGAGCATGCCCTCGTACCACTTCGGATTCAGGGCCCGCGTGCGGGTCTCGAGATCGACCTGTTCGGCCAAGGTGCGAACTTTTTCCCGGCCGCGAGTCTGGTCACCAATATAAACGGGAACCTCGCTTCCGCGCGCCCGACGCACGGAGCGAGTAATCCCGCCCAGGGTGTCGAAGTAGTGGTCTATGGTAGTGATGCCGAGCTCGACCGACTCCAGGTTCTGGAACGTCATTTCCACACTGGACAGCACGCTTTCAAGTAACTGCGTCTGCTTCATTGGTTTACCTGAGCGCCCATAAGCAAAGCTCTTTCGGCTCATATAAGTGTCGGCCAGCTCGTCGTCGTCCTGCCAACAGCTGCCATCGACCATCTGATTCACGTTGGCCCCGTAGGTTCCGTCAGCATTACTGAAAACCCGCAGCGCGGCTGTTTCCAGGTCAACGCCATGCTCCTTTTGATAGGCCAGGGCATGCTTGCGTATGTAATTGTCTTCGGGCGCTTCGTCGGCGCTGGCGGCCATGAAAGCGGCTTCGGCCAGCATGCTTATCTGCAGGGGCAGCAGATCACGAAAGATGCCGGAGGTCGTGATCACGACATCAATGCGTGGCCGCCCCAATTCCGACAGGGGCATCAATTCGACCCCACACAGACGGCCGAATGAATCCGAGCGCGGCTTGACTCCCATCAGTGCCAAGGTCTGGCCCAGGGGCGCGCCTTCTGTCTTCAGGGTGTCAGTTCCCCACAGGACCATGGCAATGGATTCAGGCAGCGCCTGACCTTCCTGCTGATGCCGCTCGAGTAGCTGAGCCGCCTGGCGGGCGCCGTCGCGGATAGCGAAACTGCTCGGTATACGATAGGGATCAAAGCCATGTAGATTGCGCCCTGTGGGCAAAATATCAGGATTGCGTAACAGGTCTCCACCGGCAACGGGGCGCGTAAAACCACCATCCAGCGCGTGCATCAGCGCCGGCAATTCGTGATCTTTCGACAGCAGTCCGGCAATGCCAGCCAGCCTCTCTATTGCGTCCATATTTTCCTGGTTCGCTTCCAGGCTGGTTGCGGCGAGCGCTTTCGAAGCGGAACCACCGCGAGTGAGAATCTCCGCCGCGTCCCGCCCCAGCGGGGTCTGTGCCGCCTCGGAAGCTGACAGCAAAAGATCGACTCGCGCACGCTCGGATCCGGTTTCGCCAACGGTGTGCATCCCCTCTGGAATCAGGGTCTGCTCAATCTCCTGGATACTTTTAGTCAGGCGCTGAATTCTTTCTTCACTGCTGGCGAGTGGCCAGGCTGCTTCCTCCTGCTCGATCAGGTCCAGTTGCTCAGCCTGGGTCTGGATAAGGCTCGCCAACTGTTCCTTCTCGGCGTCGAGGGTCTCCGGCTCCAGAGCGCGCCAGCGATCCAGCGAAGATTTAAGGTCGAGCAGGCCGCTGTAGAGTCCGGCATCCGAAACCGGTGGAGTGAGGTAGCTGATCAGACTGGCCGCTGAACGACGCTTGGCGATAGTACCCTCAGAGGGGTTGTTGGCCGCATAGAGATAAAAGTTCGGCAGCGACCCAATGAGTCGCTCCGGCCAGCATTCACTAGATAACCCTACTTGTTTGCCCGGCATGAATTCAAGGGCTCCGTGGGTGCCGAAGTGGAGCACGGCGTGGGCGCCGAAAATTTGATCCAGATAGCGATAAAAGGCTGCGAAAGCATGGGTTGGAGCAAAGCCCCGTTCGAACAACAGGCGCATGGGATCGCCTTCATAGCCAAATGCGGGCTGCACTCCCACGAAAACGTTGCCGAAGTGCGCGCCGAGGACAAAAAGGTCACGTCCATCAGTCTGCTCCTTGCCCGGCGCCGCTCCCCACTGCGCCTCAATCTCATTCAGCCACCGTTGGTTGCGCACATGGTCATCGACGGGAATGCGGGCGGCCACGTTGACCTGGGCGCCAGTTTCCATGGCATTGCCGTGCAGAATCTGATTGCGCAGCGCATCCACTGACTCGGGCACTTCAACCGAATAGCCCTCTGCCCTCAGGGCTCCCAAGGTATTGAACAGCGACGCAAATACGGACAAATGGGCGGCGGTTCCAGTGCTGCCGGAGTTAGGCGGAAAATTGAACAGGACGACCGCCAGCTTGCGTTTCGATTTTTCCGTGCGCCGCAAATCGATCAGGCGATCCACGCGCGCAGCCAACATTTCGACTCGCTCCGGTTGCGCCTGCATATCGCGGGACTGTTCGCCTTCGACACTGGCGGACGAACGACCTCCGAAGACGCAGGATCGGGTGGCACCGTCGAGTTCCGGAATCGCCACCATCATCGTCGCTTCTACTGGTGACAGGCCGCGCTCAGAATCCTGCCATTGCTCCAGAGACTGGAATTCAACAGCCTGGGCGGCAATATAGGGCACATCGAGGCGGGCTAGAAATTCTTCGGCAGCCTTGGAATCGTTGTAGGCAGGTCCGCCGACCAGAGAAAAACCGGTCAGAGACACCAGCGCATCAATCACTGGTTTGCCGTTTTTCATAAAAAACCGCTCCACAGCCGGGCGCATATCCAGGCCACTGGCAAAGGCCGGGGTGACCTGCAGGCCGCGGGCCTCGAGCGCGGCAATGACGCGGTCATAGTGATCACTGTTGCCGGCCAGAACATAGGAGCGCATCACTAACAGACCAACACTGGCGCGGCGCTTGTTCTGGCTAACCGGAAGCGCCGAGAGTTTGTCATCAATACGGTTTGTCATGCTCGGGTGATAGAGCCCGGTCTCTGGATACTCCAGCGGCGCAGCCACCTTGAGAGTACCGCGCAGCTGCGTGCGCGGACCGCTGGCATAGCGGTTGATCAGCATGCGGACCATGTTGCTCAGGTTTTCATCAGAACTGGACAGCCAGTACTGCAGACATAGGAAGTAAGCGCGCACGTCCTGCGCCGTACCCGGGACAAACTTCAGGATTCGCGGCAGGCGACGCAGCATCGCCATCTGCTTGCTGCCAGAACTTTCCTTGCTGCTCTTGGAGCCGCGCAGACGTTTGAGCAGCGCAAGCGCCCCGCTCTGAGGCGCGCCCATCTTGAACTGGCCCATGGTGGTAAGCCGAATCACCTCTCCCGCCGACATGGCCGAAACCAGGGCATCACAATTGTCTCGGCGCGCCTCAAGGTCGTCCAGGATCGGCTTGATGTGGTCTTCCAGAACCAGCATGTTGGCGACGATGATGTTGGCGTCGAAGATATCGCGCCGACAGCTTTCCACTTTGCCGGGGTCCTCGCCCCATTCGGCGGCCGCATGCAAACTCAGTGACAGTCCGGGCAACTCACGCTTCAGCGCTTGAGAGGCGCGCTCGGTAGCACTGGAGAGATGGTTATCCAGGGTAACGATCACCACCTTAACGGGGGTAGGGTCAGCGGCCGAAATGCGCTTTAGCATCGTAGAGGGTCTCCACAGTTATTTTTTCTAATCCGAAGTCAATTGCGAAACGCTCCGTATTTCGCCGCGCTTTGCCGCGCACAAAGAAGGGAATCTTGCGTAATTCCTTTTCTGCATCCTCTGCCCAGGCAGGTCCGGCTGCCTTATCGGCAGTAGACATCTCGGCTTCATCCGTTGCCGCCGTCACTGCAGGTCGAGCTTCAATGCCTCCCCCGAGGTGGGAAGGCGCGGCATCATCATTAAATTCAAAGTCATCGCGAAACATGCCCAATAGATGCTCTTCGAGACCCATCATCAACGGATGGATCCAGGTGTCGAAGATCACGTTGGCACCTTCGAATCCCATTTGCGGCGAATACTGGGCGGGCACATCCTGGACGTGAAACGGCGCACAGATAACGGCGCAGGGAAGTCCCAGGCGCTTGGCGATGTGTCGCTCCATCTGCGTGCCCAGCACCATTTCCGGCTCGGCCTCGGTTATGCGGGCTTCCACCTCCAGATAATCGTCCGTGATCAGGGCCTCGAGCCCATAATCCTGGGCTAGCGCCCGCACCTGTCGTGCGAATTCTCGACTGTAGGTGCCCAGACCGACTATCTCGAAGGCGAACTCCTCCCTGGCGATGCGAGCCGCCGCGAGAACATGGGTGCCGTCGCCAAAAATAAACACTCGTTTCCCGGTGAGATAATTCGAGTCAACCGAACGCGAATACCAGGGCAGTCGCGACCTGTCCTCGGCTGCCAGGGCGGCATCGATATCGATGCCGGCAATCTGCGCTACCTCAGCCACGAAGTCACGGGTGGCGCCGACTCCGATCGGAACAGTCTTGACAAAGGGTTGATTGAATTCTCGTTCCAGCCAGACGCAGGTCGTCTGCGCCACTTCGGGATAGAGACAAATATTGAAATCTGCCGCGGGGATTCGCATCAGATCCTCCGGCGTCGCCCCCTCGGGCGCCACCAGATTCACGTCGACACCGATACTGTCCAGCAACCTGCGGATTTCCTCGATATTGTCCCGAGAGCGAAAGCCCATTGCCGAAGGCCCAAGCAAATTGGCCCGAGGCCGCGTTCCGGCCTGTCGATCTGGCGCAGCGGCGGCTGTTTGTTTCAGCAGGGTGCGAACCAGGTAGTAAAAGGTTTCACTGGCGCCCCAGTTCTCTTTCTTGGAGTAAGCGGGCAACTCAAGGGGCACCACCGGTATCGGCAGGCCCATACCCATGGCCAGGGCTCCGGGCTGATCCTGAATGAGTTCAGCCGTGCAGGATTCACCAACCAGCATAGCGCGTGGCTTGAAGCGCTCGTAGGCCTCGCGGACGCTATTGGTTAGTAGCCCGGCTGTATCGCTGCCGAGGTCCCGGGCCTGAAAAGTTGTGTAAGTGACCGGGGGGCGTTTGTTGCGCCGCTCGATCATCGTGAAAAGCAAGTCGGCGTAGGTATCTCCCTGCGGCGCGTGCAGGACGTAGTGCACGCCTTCCATCGAGGTCGCGATGCGCATGGCGCCCACATGGGGAGGGCCTTCATATGTCCAAAGAGTCAGTTGCATGAGCTAAAAATCAGTCGATCACGCCGCATCAGCGGTCGCGCAAAGAGTTCAGCCAGATCGGCTGCCTGTTCGAATCCATGGATTGGCGTGAAAACCAACTCAATGGACCATTTAGTCGCCAGACCCTCCGCCTCCAGTGGATTAGCCAGCCCCAGGCCGCAGACGGTCAGGTCAGGCCGCTCGCTGCGCAGGCGCTCAAGTTGCTTATCCACGTCTTGCCCTTCGGAGAGCCGCGTCGATTCAGACAGCAGTGGCAGCTCGCCGGTCAACATCTGCTTGTCCAGGTAAGGAGTTCCCACCTCGACAGGCTCCATGCCGCACTCACGCTGAAGAAAGCGAGCCAGTGGAATCTCGAGCTGTGAGTCGGGTAAGAAGCTGATGCGTTTGCCCGCCAACAGCTCCTGGTAGCGGCCAAGTGCTCGCTGTGCGCGTGCCGCCGGCATGGCGGTCACCGCATCAAACCTCTCGGCGGTGACGCCAAAGTCTGTGGCCGCTGCTCGCAGCCAGCCAAGTGTGCCCTCGACACCGAAGGGATAGGGCGCTTCCAAAAGCTGTGCACCGCGTGCGGTAAGGGCGCGCGCCGTCTCGCCAAGAAACGGTTGCGCCAACAACATGCGCGTTCCGGGGCCCACGGGCGGCAGATCCACGGCTCGCCGTGGCGGTAGAAAATGAACGGGCCCAATGCCCAGTTCGTCTAACATACGGGTAAACTGATCTTCTACCACGTCAGCCAGCGTGCCAACTATGAGCAGGGATTTGCTGGTATCTGCGGAGGCAGGCAATTCGGGGACCAGGGCGTGCAGACAGTTGTCTTCTCCCTGGGTAAAAGTTGTTTCAATACCGCTGCCGGAGTAGTTCAATATGCGCACCCGGCCGCTGTGCGACACCGACAAACGCTGCGCCGCGTTGGCCAGATCCAGCTTAATCACTTCAGATGGGCAGGAGCCAACCAGAAACAAGGTGCTGATCTCGGGCCGCCTGGCGAGCAGCTCATTGACGACGCGATCGAGCTCCTCATTGCAGTCGGCCATGCCGGCCAGGTCGCGCTCGCCGAGGATGGCGGTAGCAAAGCGGGGCTCGGCAAAAATCATGACCCCCGCCGCTGACTGAATCAGATGCGCACAGGTGCGCGAACCAATAACCAGAAAGAAGGCATCTTGAAGCTTGCGGTGTAACCAGACAATGCCGGTAAGCCCGCAAAAAACCTCACGCTGACCCCGTTCGCGCAAAACCGGCGCTTCACTGCAGCCTACGGCCACGGTTCCGGTTTCTGCCGGGCGGTTCATACACCACCTTCCGGCAACGGCATGGTTGCGTTTTCGTCACCGCTCTCGCGGCGAGCAGCGCGGAACTTCAGCACAAATTGAGTTGCGTTCACTGCGTACGCGGTATAGGCTGCCAAAGCAAGCGATATTTGCAGAGAGACGGGTGTCGAGCCCGAAAGATAAGCCACCAGGTAGCCCGTGTGCAGGGCGATGACAACCATGCTCACCACGTCTTCCCAGAAAAACGGACGCGCAAAGAGGTAACAACCGAATACTTCGCGCTCCCAAATCGACCCGGTAATCATAATTACATAAAGCACAAGGGTCTTGATGACTACCGATGCCGAAGCTAGCGCCAGGCCTTCACCCGTGGCCAGATAGCGCATGATCAGACCAACACTTACCAAAAATACGACGAATTGGGCCAGAGCCAGAACCCCCTGCACAACAGTCCAAGGTGATGCGTCTCGTCGACTGCGCTCTGCGGGCGTGTATAGGCTGGTGCGGTTATTTTTCAAAGTTTGGCGTACGTCCATTTGGCACGCTCTCCTGCAACGTTTTGAATTACCTTAAGCCTCATCAAAGCATCTGTCAACAAAACTAGACGTCAATCTGAACTTGACAATAAAAACCTGGGGGGTATGCTCGAAACCATAGTGTTTATCTGAATGCGTTGTACTGTCGATTCATCTTTGTCGGAGACGGCCGGAATGAAGCCGAAGCAGCTTGAACAGGACTGTCTGTTTGACGCTCAGAGCCGAGCACACACCCTGGGTGCCCCATTCCTGCAGGAGGGACAATATGGCGGGTTTGCTACAGCGCAACACCAACAACAATGTTGCTGAGACTGTTCGGAAGACAGGCCGGAATAACGGCAGCGGCAAGAAACCGGACACTTCCAACGCGGCCGACAATAGCGGGGAAGGCTCCAGGCAACGCTCAGGCGGAGTCATCGAGACTCTGGAGGCCGAGATCATCCCGCGCCTCGTATTGTCCTGTCGCGGTAATGCCTCCACTGCCGAGTCCCACGCCCGTTCGCTAGAAACCCATCCGGAAGCAATCAGCGTGACGGAGTTCGCCGAGCGGCTGATTCGGCAGGATATTGGCGCGATTTCAGACTATGTCGCCAGCCTGCATAAAGGCGGCGCATCTCTGGAGTGGCTATACCTGGAGCTGTTGAGTCCCGCCGCGCGACACATCGGCTACCTGTGGGAAGAAGACCGCTGCAGCATAATCGACGTGACCCTTGGGGTAGGACGACTGCAGCAGCTGCTGTGCGAGTTCAGCCCCACATTTCAAGAGGTCGGCAGCTTTCCGGATTCACGCCGCCGAGCTTTGCTGCTGCCCACCCCCGGAGAGCAACATACCTTTGGCCTCAGCCTGCTGGCAGAATTCTTCCGCCGCGCCGGTTGGGATCTGTGGGGTTGGCCACTCCTTGATGACGATGACCTGGTTCCGCTTGTGCGCCATGAATGGTTTTCTGTTATCGGCATTTCAGTCAGCGCTGAAGTCAATCTGGACGGAGTGGCGAAGCTAATCAGCAAGCTGCGCCGCGTTTCCAGCAACCCGGCGCTGGGTGTTTTGGTCGGTGGTCCCATTTTTGCCAGCAAACCACAGCTGATCAAAGAATTAGGAGCCGACGCGACCGCAGTTGACGCCCGACAAGCGTTAAAACAGGCGGAGTCGCTTCTGAGCTTGCAATAACTGCGTTGTAAGAGATTGCAGTTGTGAGGGTAACGTGTCTAGAAAAGTCAAAAAATGGTCAGCTCAAACCGGAAAGGCATGATGAGGGCGTGAAACAGTTCAATACTCCACAGAACTCGTTCAAGGGCCTCAAGGCTGAAGGCACAGCGACACTAATCGCTGCGGCGACGGATATTGCTCTTGTCATTGACGCCGACGGCATTATTCAGGACCTGTCGCTTAGGGATGATGATCTGCCCAGCGATGATTATGAGGGCTGGATAAACAAACCCTGGATTGAGACCGTTACCGTTGAAAGTCGTCCCAAGGTGGAGGCTTTACTTGATTCTGCTCTGTCGGGATCCACATCGAATTGGCGCCACATCAATCACCCCTCCTCGCGCGGCCCTGATTTGCCGATTCTTTATGCCACCGCTCCAATCGGTTCCGATGGCAAAATGCTCGCCATTGGGCGTAGCGCGGTCGTGGTGGCAGAACTTCAGCAGAAGCTGTTGCAGGCGCAACAGTCCATGGAAAGGAATTATTTGCAGATTCGCCATCTCGAAACTCGCTACCGGCTGCTTTTTCAAGTCTCTTCGGAAGCCGTTTTCATTGTCGATGCCGCCAATAAAAAAGTAGTTGAAGCCAATCCAGCGGCCGAAAAACTGCTGGGTGAGGACGGAGCCAAGCTCCCCGGGCAAAAATTCACCAAACTGTTCTCGGATTCCGGCAATGGTGCGGTTGAAAATTTTCTGGGGGAAGTACGCAGTACCGGCCGACGAACGCAAGTCAAGGCACAACTGGCCGGCCAGGGGCTTGAGTGCGTCCTATCGGCTTCACTGTTCAGCCAGAATGGGGGTTCGCTGTATCTGATCAGCGTCAATCCGCTGCAAGAGCGCGCGGAAGAACCCAAGGGCTCGAACGTACACGACAAGCTTCTCAAACTGATGGAAAAAGCCCCTGATGGCTTTGTCCTGACGGGCGCAGACGGAATTATTCTGGACGCGAATCAGGCTTTCATAGAACTGACAGAGACGGGATCGGAAGAACGGGTTCTGGGAGAATCACTCGACAGATGGTTTGGCAGATCTGGAGTGGATCTCAATGTACTCACAGCAAATTTACGCAAACATGGTTCGGTGCGGTTGTTTGCAACCACCCTGCGCGGCGAATACGGTTCCAGCGTTGATGTCGAGGTTTCAGCGACCAAACTGGTCATGAGCGATGATGATTCCTATTTCGGTTTCATCATCCGCGATATCGGGCTCAGACTTGAGAATAATTCACGCAAGCAGAGTCGACTGGCGCGACCGGTTGAACAGTTGACTGAACTCGTCGGGCGCTTGCCGCTGCGGGACCTGGTCCAGGAATCCACCAACATGGTGGAACGTTACTGTATCGAGGCCGCGCTGGAGATCACCGGAGAGAATCGCACTTCGGCGGCAGAAATACTCGGTCTCAGCCGTCAGAGCCTCTATGTGAAACTGCGCCGATACGGTCTTGGGGACAACGACTCCGAAACCAGCGAATGAATTCAGTTGTTGTCAGCAGAAATTCCGCGATCAGCAGTCCGAGGCTGTCGCAAGCAGTGGAGTGTCCATGAACCGCCAGCCGGACGCAATGACCATGCGCTCTTTACCTGAAGCGAGCGCTGTCCTCACCTTGTTGAAGCCCATCACCTGGTTTCCGCCAATGTGGGCATTTGCCTGCGGGGCAGTCTCCGCGTGGGGCTCTGGCAATCAGCAGTCCTGGCTTCTGATCGCCGCCGGAGTGCTGCTGGCGGGGCCAATGGTTTGCGGCACGAGTCAGGCTGTCAATGACTGGTTCGATCGCCATGTTGACGCCATAAATGAACCGGACCGACCGATTCCCTCTGGCCGCATACCCAATCGCTGGGGGCTGTACATAGCCATTGCCTGGACCGGCCTGTCGCTTGTGGTTGCTTCGGTTCTTGGTCCCTGGGTTTTCATCGCCGCCGTTGTCGGTCTGATTCTGGCATGGGTCTACAGCGCGCCTCCCCTGCGTCTGAAACAGAATGGCTGGTGGGGCAATAGTGCGGTGGCAGTCTGTTATGAAGGCCTGCCCTGGTTTACTGCCGCGGCTCTGGTATCGGCATCGTTCCCTGATTGGCGAATCATCACGCTGGCAGCGCTTTATAGCTTTGGCGCCCACGGCATCATGACACTCAACGACTTCAAATCCATTGAAGGCGATACCCAAATGGGGCTGCGCTCCTTGCCGGTGCAGTTAGGCGCCGCAGCCGCTGCGCGCCTGGCTTGCCAGGTTATGCTGGTCCCCCAGCTAATAGTGATTGCCCTTCTGTTCAACTGGGGTTTCCTGATACACGGAGCTGTTATCACTTTTTCTGTACTTTTGCAGGGTTGGCTGATGCTGAGGTTACTGTCGAACCCGCGTGAACTGGCACCCTGGTACAACGCCACCGGAATCAGTCTTTACGTGCTCGGCATGATGGTCAGTGCCTTTGCCGTGCAGAGCGGGAGTTTTTGACATGAGTAACAATGGCTTGAATTGGTTTGGCATCTTTAGGCTGGGTCTGGTGCAGACTGCGCTCGGCTCGGTTGTGGTTCTTACCACGGCAACTATCAACCGCGTCATGGTTGTTGAGTTAGCACTGGCAGCCATGCTGCCGGGCGCACTCGTGGGCCTGCACTACGGCGTGCAAATCATGCGGCCACGATTCGGCCATGGCTCCGACCTGGGTGGCCACCGCACACCTTGGATTATCGGTGGCATGGCTGTACTGGCGACCGGCGGCCTCGGATCCGCATTGGCAACCGCTCTGATGGCGACGAATCTGGCAGCCGGTATCGCCCTTGCCGTGCTGGCCTTTGTCCTGGTGGGTTTGGGGGTGGGTGCCTGTGGCACAACCCTGCTGGCGCTGTTGGCAAGACTGGTGGAGCCACGGCGCCGCGCCGGCGCTGCGACCATGGTCTGGTTGATGATGATCGCGGGTTTTGCCATTACCGCAGGAACGGCCGGCTATTTTCTCGACCCCTTCACTATTGGCAGATTGATAGTGGTGACCGCCGTCGTCTGTCTAGCGGCGATGCTGCTCACCCTGGTGGCTATAAGCGGGGTCGAGAAATCGGCCAGCGTGCAGAGCTCCGCTTCCTTGCTCGGCTCGAATAAACCCAGAGCCAGTTTCCGGGAGGCACTTACTCAGGTGTGGTCGGAACCAGCAGCACGCCATTTCACTGTCTTTGTCTTTGTCTCAATGCTGGCTTACAGCGCCCAGGACCTGATCCTGGAACCCTTCGCGGGCATCGTCTTCGGTCTAACGCCGGGTCAGTCGACACAGCTTTCCGGCGTGCATTCCTCCGGACTGCTCGTCGGCATGCTCCTGGTTGCAGTGTTGGGTAGCGGCTTTGGTGGTCGCACATTCGGCTCACTTCGCATCTGGATTATCGCCGGCTGCATCGGTTCGGCTGCAGCCCTCACAGGTTTGGCGATTGCCGGGCTGTATGGCCCGCCCTGGCCACTGAATTCATCGGTATTCGCATTGGGATTCGCCAATGGCACCTTCGCCGTCGCCGCCATAGGTTCAATGATGGCAATGGCCGGTCGTGGCCGGGCGGCGCGCGAGGGCACCCGTATGGGACTCTGGGGAGCGGCACAGGCGTTCGCCTTTGGCCTGGGTGGGTTCCTCGGCACGGCAGCGGTGGATTTGACCCGGTTTCTTTTCGAATCGCCCGTGCTGGCCTATGCCAGTGTCTTTTCAGCCCAGGCCATGCTGTTCCTGTATGCGGCACTGCTGGCCATGAAAATTGAGCAACCGGATTCCCCGGCATCAGTAGACAGTTCAGCCCATCCTCATCAAGCTATTCAACAAGGTTAGTATCATGCAACAGACAAATGACAACATTCCAACTTACGATACAGTAATAGTCGGTGGGGGCCCGGCAGGGGCGACAGCAGCCACCGACCTGGCGCGGCAAGGACACTCGGTCCTGCTGCTCGACAAGGCCGGACGCATAAAGCCCTGCGGCGGCGCCATCCCGCCGCAACTGATCGAAGAGTTTGACATTCCCGATAACCTGATCGTGGCCCGGGTTAAATCGGCGCGGGTAGTTTCTCCTACCCAGCGCGAAGTCGATATGCCCATAGACGGCGGCTTTGTTGGTATGGTGGACAGAGAGGATTTCGATGAGTGGCTGCGCCAACGTGCTGCTGCCGCGGGAGCCACCCGGCGCAAGGGGAAATTTGTCCGCATAAGTCGGGACAGTGAGGGCAATGCTCTCGTCCACTTCAGTACAGGCCGTGATAGGGAAGAACTGGAATGTGTTCGTGCGCGCACAATAATCGGCGCCGACGGTGCTCGCTCGGAAGTTGCGAGGCAATCCATCCCCGAATCGAAAAAAATTCCTTATGTGGCGGCCTATCACGAGATCATTCGCTCGCCGGGCAAGTCAGAACAGCCCGCTGCGAACGAAGCCAAATTCGATGGTGCCCGCTGTGACATCTATTACGAGGGACGGCTGTCCCCCGACTTTTACGCCTGGGTTTTCCCCCATGGCAACACCACCAGCATCGGCGTTGGCAGCGCCCAAAAAGGCTTCTCCCTGCGTAATGCGGTGAGCTCGCTGCGCGCGGAGACCGGCCTGGAAGAAAACGAAACCGTTCGCCGTGAGGGTGCCCCCATTCCCCTGCGCACACTACCGAAATGGGACAACGGCAAAGACGTCGTACTCGCCGGAGACGCCGCCGGGGTCGTAGCGCCTGCCTCTGGCGAGGGTATTTACTACGCCATGGTCAGTGGCCGTATGGCGGCAGACTCCGTTGCCGCTGTCTGCGCCACGGGTGATGTCCGGCAGCTGCGTACCGCTCGCAAGCGCTTCATGAAAGCCCACGGACGAGTCTTCTGGGTGCTCGGCATACTGCAGCGCTTTTGGTATGCCAATGACCGGCGCCGGGAACGCTTTGTCAGTATCTGCCGAGATCCAGACGTGCAGATGCTGACCTGGCAGGCGTACATGTACAAGCGTCTGGTGCGCGCCAAACCGATGGCGCATGTTCGCATCTTCTTCAAGGATCTCGCGCATCTTTGCGGCATCGTGCCGCCGTGACTGGCGCCGGGTGGCGTCGGGCCAAGCCGCTCGCCGCCGCCGCTGCGACCGCTTTTTTCGTGGCCCTGATGGGTGCCACAATCACTGACCTGGGCGACTGGTACCAGCAACTCAACAAGCCTTCGTGGCAACCTCCGGACTGGCTCTTCGGCCCAGCCTGGACTCTCATCTTCGCCCTCACCGCCCTGGCAGCTGTCGAGGGATGGAGAAACCTGTCGGGAAACGGCCGCCAGTTGCTGCTGGGACTTTTCAGCCTCAACGGTTTCCTGAATATCCTCTGGAGTCTGTTGTTCTTTCGTCTGCAGCGGCCGGATTGGGCGCTGATAGAGGTGCCGCTATTGTGGCTATCCATTTTAATCCTGATCGTCTTCCTGGCGCGTCACAGCAAAACCGCCACCTGGTTGCTTCTGCCCTATCTACTCTGGGTCACCTTCGCCGCGTTCCTGAATCTTGCTGTGGTCCGGCTCAATACTCCTTTTTAAGCCTCTACCTGGCTCAGACTGGCGTTGACTACCTACCTCTTCCAAAGGCCAATCCAGGGTCGCCGGACAGGCGTTAAATGGACAGCCGGCTCACCCAGAGGTGTCTTTTGGTCGATCTAACTGCGAGCAGGCTGGTGCTCTCGGTTCAGCCTGCCTTCGCAGCAGCTTAGTTAACTGACAGCGCACGAAGCGCTCCGCTTGAAAGCTGCATCCCCGATTGCAAGCTGACCAGCGGCTTTTGGTATGAGAAACTTGACGTTAACAAGAGACAGCCGTTTACAGCGACGAAATCTATGAACTCGATAACGCTAGGTAAAACACTCAAGTTACTCCACGTGACCGCTTCGATCGGTTTTTGCTCAGCGCTGCTGGCTCTAATTGCTCTTCACGCTTCCCTGCCAGAACCCAGTGAATTGGAGAAATTCGCCATGCTGCGGATAACGATGGGCAACGTGGCAACCTGGTTGCTACTGCCCTCCACGGGACTGGCAGTGGTATCAGGTCTCTTCTCAATGGCAGCGAATGACCTCTACAAGAACGCCGGCTGGGCCTGGGTTAAGCTGGCCACCGGTGTGCTCGTTCTGGAAGGTACGCTGGTCTATGTGCAGGCGCCCATGCAGAGAGCGGCAATCGCGGCCCAAGCGGCTCTGGATGGCGAGCTGGATCTAAGCACACTCGGCACTTCGCTCGCTGCCGAATGGGGGTCCTTTTGGGTCATCCTAGGAGTAGCTGCGGTAAATATCGGCTTAGCCGTATTCCGGCCTCGTATCATCAGAAGAATTCCGGCCGAAGCAGAAGAAGCCTAGGCATGCTCTGAACTATTCTGAACTATGCAGACACGCCTCTGCGGGAGACTGCAAGCGCTTGCTGCAAGGCGCGGCCCGCAGGGAATAGCGGGCTCAATTGCCAATGGGAGCAACGCGGCAGCAGGGGCCTACAGGCCCCGCCTTTCGGGTCATTCAGTCGGCACGCGCACCGACTGAAGGCCAGAGGCATGCCTTCATAGTTCAGAGCATCCCTGGGCTGCGGCGAGAAATTCGCTGTATTCATGTACAAACGTTGCCGGCATTTCAAAGTGAGGCAGTGCGCCGGAGTCGAATTGGCGAATCCGCCAATTGGCGCGGTCCTCGAACTTGTGCTTAAGCCGATAATCGGTGAAGTCGCCGCGAACACCGTGAACCATCCATACGGGCTGTTGTAATGATGGATAGACGGCCCCGAGGTCGGCACTGAACAAAAATCCCGACAGAAAATCGAAAGGGGCCCACATTGCACCGGGCTGTCGTGCCGTCAGGCAGGAATATTCGAACATGGTTTCGTCAATGTTCTTCGAACCCCAGGTTTTCTCCAGGAAAAAGCGTACGCTCGGACGTGAAGTAAGCAGTCGGAACAAATTGCGCCCCAACCAGGGCTGGGTGAAGATCCGGCGTACAGTTGGTTTGCCCCTGTTTGAACCAGGCTCGTCGTTGCGGAATTCCTTGCGATTGAATCCTGTGGGACTGATCAGCGCCAGGCTGCGATAGCTTCTGTCATCTTCCACGCCGGCGCGCGCCAGAAACTCGCTCGATAATGAAAGCGCCAGTGCATCAATCCTGCCGCCGCCGTGCCGACTCTTGATCTCCTCAGTCAAAGCATGCACTGCGTCGGTCATTAATCTGGGCGTGTGCAGGCGTTCGCTGCGCTCTGAGAACCCGTATCCGGGCAGATCCGGCGCGTACACCACCCGCTCCTGCCGGTAGTGGTCGTAAAGCGGGCGCATCTCATGCGCGCCGGCTGCAGCGTTGACGCTGTGGATCAGTAAAAGCGGTGGTAACGCACCTGGATCATTTGGCCCGGCCGTATAATAGCTGACTCGACCAGACTTGCTGTCCAGTTCTCGGCGGTCTCCTTTGAGGGCGTGTGGTAGTGCGACAGCTTGCGAGCTCATGTTCCATTGTAACCTTTATCCGTAGTGGATAGCAGTGAGTAAGATCTAGACGCCTGGTCCCGGCCACCGCCACCAGTGCATTGAGTAAAGGCATAAAAGAAATTGAAACCCTCAACAGGAGCCTCTCTGAAAACCCCACAGTGGAGCTCTTTATTAACTGCGCAATAGACTCCGCAATAGAGCTGGCAATAGAACTCAGGGTAGGCCCCTCGCGCTAATTCCGCTAACTGGTACTCGCTTGTAATATGACCGATACTGTGGCGCCTTTATGCTGGCATTTAGGAGCACGAGACCAGCGATCATGGACGCAGAAGAGGCCAGAGCAAATCGAAAATCACACCAGCAAACAAGTCTCATTCGATGACGAGCCACTCATTCTGGTCGATGAGCAGGGCCAGGCTGTCGGCACCAGGCCCAAGCTCGACTGTCATCTCGGTCCTGGTATTCTGCACCGGGCCTTCTCGGTCTTTGTGTTCAACAGCGACGACAAAGTGCTGCTACAGCAACGTAGCGCGGAAAAAATGCTTTGGCCCTCATTCTGGTCAAACAGTTGCTGTAGCCACCCCAGATACGGGGAGCAGGAACAGGAAGCGGTTCATCGCAGAATCAGGGAAGAATTGGGCATCGCAGTCACCCGGATCAAGAGGTACTTCGATTTCGAATATCGTGCCGCTTACAAGGATATTGGCTGCGAATGGGAGCGATGCTCGGTATTCAGCGCATTCAGCGATGACCCGATTAAACGGAATCGAAGCGAAATCGATGCAGTCCGATGGGTCGCGATCAACGAGCTGTCTGACCTGCTGATGGCCGAAGCCGAAAACTTCACGCCGTGGATAAAATTAGAATGGCAGCGCTTATACCCTCTCTTGGCGGCACAACGATCTGACTGACGCCGGCTTGAGTGGCAGATTCACGCGCGAATTAGTCCTCTACGGCTGAATTTACTAAACTTTTTACACTAGCGCGCCCGCCGCAAAACAATTATTTGACATCTGTCAACATTTACTTACACTTGTACTGTATCGTAAGTATTACAACCGCAAACCCAGTCCCGATCTGAGTATCACAGCCACACTAGGAACCCTGCGTTCCCTGCCGTCGGAGTTGGATACCACCAGACTCTGGATCGCCCCACCGGAGGAATTCCATGGGAATGTTCACAAGAGCCACCGAGACAGCGCCCTGCGAAGTCGAGGTAAGTCACTGCTTCGAAAGTCTGCATGCCCACGTTAAATTCCTGAACGGCGCCATAATTAATCCCGGCGACGAGGTGCTAGTGCACGGTGCACCGGTCATGGCCCCCTATGGTGAGGTTGTGCGCGAACAACGCACGGCCACAATCACGCGGGCCTCCAAAATCGAACAGATCTGGACCAGAATGACCGGGGATTTCGAATTCATGGAGCTTTGCGAATTTTCATTTTCCGGAAAAGAGGTGTCAGTATGAACCGAGTAGAGGACGCCCCCCTTGAACATTCGGCCGACGCACGCAACGTCGAAGAAGCCTTCGATGCAGGCAACTATCGTCAGGCCGTGATCGACAGCGAATCAGCCACGAATGTGGCGATGCAAAACACTTTATTAACACCGCGGTTTTACACAACTGATTTCGACGCCCTTGACGCGATCGATGTGACTCCGGTGCGCGAAGAATGGGATAAGCTCATCGAGCGCCTGCAGTCCGATAAGAACAAAGGTCATTTCAAGAAAAACGAGAACTGGGATCACACGGATTGGGATGCCATGGAGCCTGAACTCAGATCGGAATTTACCGACTTTCTGATTTCGTCCTGCACCGCCGAATTTTCAGGCTGTGTACTCTATAAGGAAATGAAGCGGCGCGGCACCAACAAGGACATCACCACGCTTTTCCAGTTGATGGCGCGTGACGAGGCCCGGCATGCGGGATTTATCAATGACGCGCTGCGGGAGGCCGGTATTTCGGTCAACCTCACTTTCCTCACTGAAAAGAAGAAGTATACTTATTTCAAACCGAAATTCATTTTCTATGCCACCTATCTGTCGGAAAAAATCGGTTATGCGAGATACATCACGATTTTCCGCCATCTACAGAAGAACCCCCAACACCGGTTTCATCCGATCTTCAAATGGTTCGAGGAGTGGTGCAATGACGAATTCGGTCATGGGGAGGCTTTTGCCCTCCTGATGAAGACCGACCCCAAGCTTACCAGTGGCATCAATGTGTTCTGGATCAAGTTTTTCCTGACAGCGGTCTATGCGACCATGTATGTTCGCGACCATCAACGTCCAGCTTTTCATAAGGCCCTGGGTGTCGATCCGGACTGGTTCGCCCACT
>JGI12109J20283_10164620_pt1 | contig 63562 bp, 58 predicted proteins | sample ElkSlonscriptome_12_FD_20283 | JGI IMG/M metagenome (IMG submission 20283) | reverse complement strand
TCCCGCTCCACATTCGACTTGGCAAGCTCTGCAATCGCGCCCGCCAGTTCCACGCCGGTGGGGCCTGCGCCGACAATCACAAAGGTTAAAAGCCGCTTGATGCGCTCGGGATCATTGCTTGCCCCGGTCTTTTCAAATGCGTTGAGAATGGTCCCGCGCGCTTCGTAATTGGCGAGCAGCAGGACTGGGTACAAAGTCACATCGGGATGCGCCCCCACAACCATCGTAAAGCCGATGACAATGACCAGCACATAAGACACCACGCTCGAAGCAAAGCCGACGAAGAAGAGCACCGCGAATGTGATGGCAAGCCAATCAGGTATTCCCACAAAGATCATCAAAGATAGCCATGTGGCGAGTGCAATCGAAGGCTCAAATACATGCGCATAGGCGAGCAGGGAAACGCCCAGCCACACCCGCATCGCCGCCATCAGAACGAGACCAAGATGTTCACGCGACCACTCCCCTGCACGGATCACTGGACGCGCCAATGGTAGCGCCGATTGTTTGAACCCGCTTGCCGGAATGCCGTCGAGCGAGAATGCTCCGGGGCCGCTAACTGCATACCAACCCAATATCGCGATAAGCATCAGATTGGTTGTGATCGGAACGTACATCGTTTGCGGGATCGCAGTCAGCACAGCCATCGCCAAGGCCGCAGGGCGCGAAAACAGTCCCAGCACCAGCAAGACGGATCCGACCAGCTCAATCGTCAAGCCGATACCGGCGGCAGAGACAGGCTCCATCCAGATTACCGGATATTCGTTTGCAGCGAGATATACCGCGGTGTCCCAGTCGGCGGCTTTCACCAACCCCGAACGGAAGAAGGCCTGCGCCACGAACAAACGGATCACGATGTCGGTAAAGGGCCAGAACAGCTCCGCGCTGCCCGAATACCATTTTGATCAGCGCCTCAGGGTGACACGCACGAAGGACGAGTAGCGTTCCTCTTGCAGACGCGCAGGAGCATTCGCCCCGCGCCCAGTGGCAGCGCTCGACATGAAGGTAATCCTCCTGCCCTCCTGTTCGCGAGGTCCGGCGGCAAAGTTACACCCGAGCGCATGCCTTTGCTAACGGCGGGCGTGGATAGCGGCCAGCACCGCGGCATATCACCCTTGCCAAGCGGTATGGTTCGCGCATAGCCGCCAACACATCCAAACACGCACCCCTCTAAGGAAACCGCAATGGTCCCCCGTTACGCCCGCCCTGAAATGTCCGCCCTGTGGGAGCCGGAGACGAAGTTTCGCATCTGGTTCGAGATCGAGGCGCACGCAACGCAAAAGCTGGCTGATCTGGGCGTTGTTCCAGAATCGGCAGCGAGGGCATTGTGGGACTGGTGGGCAACCGATCCCAAGATTGACGTGGAAGCCATCGATGCGATTGAAGCGGTGACCAAGCATGACGTGATCGCGTTTCTGACATGGGTAGCAGAGCAGGTGGGTGATGAGGCCCGCTTCATGCATCAGGGCATGACCTCTTCCGATGTGCTCGATACGACGCTGTCGGTGCAGCTTGCGCGCGCTTCTGATATCCTTCTGGCCGATCTCGACGCGCTTCTGGCCGCTATCAAGACCCGTGCCGAGGAGCACAAATACACCCCAACGATCGGGCGCAGCCATGGCATTCACGCAGAGCCAGTGACGTTTGGATTGAAGTTGGCGCAAGCCTATGCCGAATTTGATCGCTGCCGTGACCGTCTAATCGCCGCGCGCGCCGAAATCGCGACCTGCGCTGTGTCAGGCGCGGTGGGGACTTTTGCGAATATCGATCCTGCTGTCGAAGCCCATGTCGCAGAACAGCTGGGTCTGACGCCCGAACCGATCAGCACGCAGGTAATCCCGCGCGATCGGCACGCGATGTATTTTGCGACCCTGGCCGTGATTGCAGGCTCAATCGAGCGGCTCGCCGTCGAAGTGCGCCATTTGCAGCGCACCGAAGTGCTGGAGGCCGAGGAGTATTTTTCGCCCGGTCAAAAGGGCTCGTCCGCCATGCCGCACAAGCGCAATCCGGTGCTGACCGAGAATCTGAGCGGACAGGCACGGATGATCCGCTCCTATGCCATACCGGCGCTGGAAAACGTGGCGCTGTGGCATGAGCGCGATATCTCGCATTCCTCGGTCGAGCGGTATATCGGACCGGACGCGACCATCGCGCTCGATTTCTCGCTCGCGCGGCTGACTGGCGTGATCGAGAAGCTGCTGGTCTATCCCGAACGCATGCAAGCGAACATGGATAGTATGGGCGGTCTGGTCCATTCGCAGCGCGTTCTGCTCGCGCTTACTCAGGCCGGTGTCAGTCGCGAGGACGCCTATCGGTTGGTGCAGCGCAACGCGATGAAAGTCTGGGAGAGTTCGGGCGCGCTGCAATTGCTCGATCTGCTAAAAGCGGACGAGGAAGTGACCGCCGCGCTGTCGCATGAACAGCTCGAAGAGAAGTTCGACCTAGGCTACCACTTCAAGCATGTTGATACGATTTTTGACCGGGTGTTTTAGGCGCGTTTTCCGCTGACATTGGAAAAGCCCGGGCGAATGCCGTAGGGTCGCCAAACGGGCATAAGAAACTGGAAGGACACTCACACCCATGCAGATCGTGCGCACCATAATCTGGGTTCTTATTCTGGTGGGGCTGCTCGCCTTTTCCTTTTTCAACTGGAAACCGATCGAGGTTCTGATCTGGGGCGACATCATCTGGAGCACGAAGCTTCCGGCGGTGATTATTCTCGCTTTCATGCTCGGCCTGGTGCCGATGTGGGCCTATCACCGCAGCGTGAAATGGAGCCTCAATCGTCGCATCCGAAGCCTTGAAAACGCTGCCCGCTCAAACGCGCTCCAGAGACGACATGATCCGGTGGACGCTCCCGCGCTGGAAAAGCCTGTGGAGAAGCCGGCGGAAAAGCCTGTGGATGGCGCGGGAAAATATGGGGACACCCTGACATCGGCGGCGGACAAAGGAAAAGCATGAGCAATCCTATCTATCTGGCGCTGGATATTCCGCAGATTGAGCCTGCCAAGGCACTGTTGAACAAAGTCAAAGCGCATATCGGCGGGGTAAAACTCGGGCTTGAGTTCTTTTGCGCGCATGGGGGCCACGGCGTCCACGAGATCGCACATATGGGCTTGCCGATTTTCCTTGATCTGAAATTCCACGACATTCCCAACACCGTTGCCGCCGCGATGCAGGCGATCCATGTCTATCAACCAGCTATCGTCACCGTCCACGCCAGTGGCGGGCGCGCGATGATGGAGGATGCAAAGGCTGCGGCGTCAGAAGGATGCAAAGTCGTTGCCGTGACTACACTCACCAGCATGGATTCGAGCGATCTGACCGCAACCGGCGTCTATGGCAGCGCTGAAACGCAGGTCATGCGGCTTGCCGAACTCGCGCATTCAGCGGGGCTCGACGGGATTGTGTGTTCGGGCAAGGAAGTGGGCAAGGTGCGCAAAAGCTGGAAAGACGGGTATTTCGTTGTCCCCGGCCTGCGCCTGCAAGGCGGCGGTACAGGCGATCAAAAACGCGTCGTCACTCCGCGCTCAGCCCGTGACAGCGGCGCAAGTGTCCTTGTGATAGGTCGCCCTATCAGTCGCGCGGATGATCCAGTGGCCGCTGCACGGGCGATTGAAGCAACGCTCTAACGCCCAGGCCGTTGTCGGGGCGTTATCGGGGTGCTGACATCACAGCCACTGGAGGTTGTTTTCCCGCACTATCTATAGCCTCGAGGTCTTCTGCCGTCACCATCAGCCGGTCCGAATTGACGGTCCAACCCTGTATCTTCATATCCTCGCCATTGCCGGCAAACGTAAAAACCTCACTACCATTTCCCTGTTCGAAAATGGTCTGCATCGTGATGATTGTTTGCGTGCCGGCCGGCGTCGTGTTGACGTTGAAATTGACGCGTTCTGTCGACTTGATAGACCCCAGCCGCGCCGTGATGACATCAGCGAGTTTCTTGAAGTCTTCGGGCGATGAGGCTTTGCGAAAGGCGGGGCTTGTCATCTGGTACATGTCTTGGAACTCACCAAAATCATAATGCGTATGAAAACGATCGATCTGATCCTCGGCTTCGCTCAGATTCTCCATGGGATTGCAGGCCGCAAGCGCAAAAGCGGCCAAGGGCGCAAGCGTGGCAAAAACAGTACGACGCATAATAATTTTTTCCCCTTGTCGAACTCGCGACACTAGATGCATCCAAACATACAACAAGGCTTTCCCGCTTCCTTTCAAGCGATCAGGGCACTACCTGCTTCACCATGTCGCAACCGATCCAAATCAAGATTTGCGGGCTTTCAACATCTGAAGCCATCGCCGCTGCGGCCGAAGCTGGTGCTACGCATGTGGGCCTCGTCCATTTTGAGCCGAGCCCGCGTCACCTGTCGCTCGAGGATGCGGCGCGCTTGCGGCGTGCTGTTCCGATGGGCGTGCAGACGGTCCTGCTGGTGGTCGATCCTGACGGACGGACGCTGGCCAATGCAATCGAGTTGGTCCGCCCGGACGTCATCCAGTTTCATGGCAAAGAGCCTCCCGAAGCGCTCGAATTTGCGCAACTGAAAAGCGATGCGCACGTCTGGAAGGCGCTTTCAGTGCGCGACATCGCATCGCTGGATGACAGTGCGATCTATGATAGCGTTGCCGATTGCCTGCTGTTCGATGCGCCCGCCCCCGAAGGCTCCCCCCTGCCCGGCGGCAATGGTGAGACCTTCGGCTGGCACATCCTCAAAGACTATCCGCACCGCACCGCATGGGGCCTTGCCGGGGGCTTGAACCCAGAAAACGTTGCCAATGCTATAGCGGAAACCGGCGCGCGGCTGGTCGATGTTTCCTCGGGCGTGGAGAGCGCCCCGGGGGTCAAGGACTTGGAGAAGATCGCCGACTTTTGCCGCAACACCGTGGGAGCCGGCTAAAGCGCCTCTCCCCTGAAAACTGTATGCTCTTACTACCTTCAAGGCATTCGAATGACGTCTGCCGTGAGCGGCAATGCCGTATGAATTCCGGCCTTTGAATGCGTTCGAGATCGTTTGACCTTAGCCTTCCCCTCTGCCAATCGCGTGACCGATATGAATCAACCGAACTCCTTTCGCACACAGCCCGATGACAGAGGTCATTTCGGCGATTTTGGCGGGCGCTATGTCGCCGAAACCCTGATGCCGCTGATCCTTGATCTGGAACGAGAATATCGCGCGGCCCAGGCTGATCCTACATTTCAGGCCGAATTCGACGATTTGCTGGAGCACTATGTCGGTCGGCCCTCGCCACTCTATTTTGCAGAAGGGCTGACCAAGTACATACGCGACGGGGCAGAACCGGGATTTGGCGCGCAAGTATGGTTCAAGCGTGACGAATTAAATCACACTGGCGCGCACAAAATTAACAATTGCATCGGCCAGATCCTGCTCGCGATCCGCATGGGCAAAACGCGTATTATTGCTGAAACCGGCGCGGGTCAGCATGGCGTTGCGACCGCGACGGTTTGCGCGCGTTTTGGCCTGCCTTGCGTCATTTATATGGGCGCAGAGGACGTAAAACGGCAATCGCCCAACGTGTTCCGCATGAAATTGCTCGGCGCAGAAGTGGTGCCTGTCACCAGTGGCGGTGCGACCCTTAAAGATGCCATGAACGAAGGACTGCGCGATTGGGTCGCTAATGTGCACGACACATTCTACATCATCGGCACGGCGGCTGGCCCGCACCCCTACCCCGAAATGGTGCGCAATTTCCAAAGCGTCATCGGCACCGAAGCGCGGGCGCAGATGCTCACCCGCGCCGGAAAGCTCCCCGATCTGTTGGTCGCCTGCATTGGCGGCGGGTCGAATGCGCTGGGACTGTTCCATCCCTTTCTCGACGATGCCGATGTCGCGATGCTAGGCGTGGAAGCGGCGGGCCACGGCCTTGACGGAGACGAACACGCAGCCAGCCTTCTGGGCGGATCCCCCGGCGTACTGCACGGTAACAAGACCTATCTGCTGCAGGACGAAGACGGTCAGATCACCGAGGGCCATTCGATCAGCGCAGGGCTGGATTATCCCGGTATCGGGCCGGAGCACGCTTGGCTGAAAGAGTCGGGCCGCGTTGAGTACACCGCTGTTACCGACACCGAAGCTCTTGAAGGGTTCCAGCTGCTCTGCCGCACTGAGGGGATAATTCCCGCGCTGGAACCCAGCCACGCCATCCACGCAGTGGTCGACCGGGCGAAGGCGATGCGCGAGGATGAGATCGTGCTAATGAACCTGTGCGGACGCGGCGACAAGGACATCTTCACCGTGGCGGAGAAGCTTGGAGTGGAGATTTGAGCTCTTATTGGATCTTCATGCTAGCCTGTGCTGTCTTGATGTCCTGCAAGACGCTATTCGCCTCAAACATTGCAGCATTCGGATTGTCATTTGAAGACTGGCGACTGGGATTGCTGAATTTCGAAGGCGCCGCAACCTGGCTTATCGGCTTTACTATCTTGATCGGTGTGGTTGAGCTTCTGATCCGATCGAAAACAAGAAATGCCAATTTAGATGACTGACCGGCTCCAAAACGCCTTTTCCAAACCGCACGCTGCCTTTGTCGCGTTCATTACAGCCGGCGATGGCGACACCGCCGCGAACCTAGACGCGCTCGTCGCGGGTGGCGCTGATGTTATCGAGTTGGGCATGCCCTTCACCGATCCGATGGCCGATGGCCCCGCGATCCAGAGCGCAAACCTGCGCTCCCTCGCCAAAGGCACAACCACCGCTGACGTGCTGCAAATCGCGACCGATTTCCGCGCGCGTCACCCTGACGTCCCGCTGGTCTTGATGGGATATGCCAACCCGATGATCCGGCGCGGGCCGGAATGGTTCGCCGATGCCGCTGCCAAGGCTGGTATCGATGGCGTTATCTGCGTCGATATCCCGCCCGAGGAAGACGATGCACTTGGCCCTGCCCTGCGCGCGAGGGGCATTGCCCCGATCCGCCTCGCCACTCCGACCACCGACGCGAAACGCTTGCCGCAAGTGCTCGATGGCTCCGGCGGGTTCCTCTATTACGTCTCCGTCGCCGGGATCACCGGCCTGCAACAGGCCGCCCAAGGCTCCATCGAGGAAGCAGTCGCCGCGCTAAAGGCCGCTACCGATCTGCCCGTCGCGGTCGGCTTTGGCGTGCGTACTCCGGAACAGGCTGGCGCAATTGCGGCGGTTGCGGATGGCGTTGTCGTCGGCTCCGCATTCGTCGATATCGTCGGCGAGCATGGCGCGAATGCTCCCGCTAAGCTAAAGGCCCTCACCGCAAGCATGGTCGCTGCAATGGCAAAGGCAAAATCATGAGCTGGTTCAATCGCGTTCGCAATTCGCTCGGCTTTGGCGAAGAGAAGAAGAGCACCGAAAAGGACCTTTGGATCAAGTGTCCCAATTGCAAGGAGATGTTGTTCGTAGCGGAATACGAGGAAAACCGCAGCGTCTGCCACAAATGCGATCATCATGGTCGCATCGGTGCCGATGCGCGGCTCAAACTGCTGCTCGATGAAGGGTATGAGCTGTTGCCACAGCCTCAGGTCACCGAGGACCCGCTGAAGTTCAAGGATTCCAAGAAATACACCGATCGCCTGAAAGCGGCGCGCGCGGCCAATCCGCACCATGACGCTTTCGTGGTTGGGTCAGGCGCGATTGATGGCAAACCCGCAGTCGTGGGCGTGCAAGACTTTTCATTCATGGGCGGGTCAATGGGCATGGCCGTCGGCATGGCGTTCTGCGCTGCGGCCGAACGGGCTCTGGCGCGGAAATGCGCATTTGTCGTGGTGACGGCGGCTGGCGGCGCACGGATGCAGGAAGGCATTTTGAGCCTGATGCAGATGCCGCGCGCCACGGTGATGACCCGGCGACTGAAGAACGCAGGACTGCCCTATATTGTCGTGCTGACGGACCCGACCACAGGTGGCGTGACGGCAAGTTATGCGATGCTGGGCGATATCCAGATCGCAGAGCCGGGCGCGCTGATCGGTTTCGCCGGGCAACGCGTGATACAGGATACAATCCGCGAACAGCTGCCCGAAGGGTTCCAACGCGCCGAATACCTGCTCAAGCATGGCATGATCGATATGGTTGTGCATCGGCGCGATCTGAAAGCGACGCTGGCCAGTATTCTCGACTATATGCAGCGCGATGCGCGCGCCGGAAGGGCGGCCTAGCTCCCTTTGCGGCGGGAGACAGTTAGACAATGGATTTCGGCACTTCCGATGACGCGCGCGTTCAGGCGCAGCTCGACCGGCTGAGCGAATTGAGTGTTCCACAAGGGCGCTTTGGCCTTGAAACGATCCGTGCACTGATGGATCGGCTGGATAATCCGCATCGAAAGCTGCCGCCTGTGTTCCATGTCGCGGGGACCAACGGCAAAGGCTCCACCTGCGCGTTTCTGCGCGCGATCCTAGAGGCGGATGGCAAGCGTGTGCATGTCACAACATCGCCGCATCTGGTGCGCTACAATGAACGCATTCGCGTGGCCGGAGAGCTGATTTCGGACGAAGCGCTTGCCGCGCTGCTCAAAGAGGTACTCGACGTATCAGAAGGCCTTGGCCCCAGCTTTTTTGAAATTACCATCGCGGCCGCCTTCCTCGCTTTCAGTCGCACTCCCGCCGATGCCTGCGTGGTGGAAGTGGGGCTCGGCGGGCGCTTTGATGCGACCAATGTGCTGGAACCTGAAGCCGTGGCGGTATCCGGAATTGCGGCTCTGGGCCTGGACCATGAACGCTTCCTGCTTGCTCCCGAAGACGGCGTGCCTGCTGAACCGATGGCGCGGATTGCGTTTGAGAAAGTCGGGATTGCCAAATCTGGCGTGCCCCTTGTCGCTTTGGGTCAGGTCGAAGAGGCCAAACGCGAGATCGCCTCAGCGGCGAAGCGGACCGGGGCGATCCTCCATTTGCGCGGGCAGAGCTGGGCCAATCATCGCGCCAAAACAGACCGCCAGACGCGCCACATTTACACCGATGCGCAAGGCGACGTGGAGCTGCCCGAGCCCAACCTGGCCGGTCCGCACCAGTTGGAGAACGCCGGCCTCGCCACCGCTATGCTGCGCCATCAGGACACCATTCCTGTCTCTACCGACGCGATCCGCGAAGGCATTCGCACGGCGGATTGGCCCGCGCGCAACCAAAAGCTCGGGCCAGGCCCGCTCGCGGAAAAACGCGCGGTCTGGATTGACGGCGGACACAATCCCAGCGCGGGTAAAGCGTTGGAGGACAGCTGGGCCTATGAACGCTTTCACCTCGTCATCGGGATGCTGGCGAACAAGAACCCCGCCGCCATCATCAACCCGCTGCGCCGGTGGTGCGAAAGCATCACGGCGGTGCCGGTTTCCGGCCATGAAAGCCACTCTGCTGAGGCTTTTGGCGCAGGTGTAACGAGCGCGGCCGACGTTCAATCGGCCATAGCGCAATTGCCCGAAGATGGGTTGCCCGTGCTGATCGCAGGCTCGCTCTACCTTGCTGGCGAAGCGCTGCGCCTGAATGATGAGATCCCTGACTGATTATTCGGCTGGTTGCGCCGCAACATCGGGTGTGACCACACCCGCTTTTTTGCCCGCGCGGGTCTGACGAAACCATTCGGCGAGGCACAAGAGCACCGCAAACATCCCGATAAAGGTCGTCAGGATGAAGACATCGAAATATCCCTGATCCTGGATCATCTCGCCCAAGGCGCCGCGCCCCAACGTGCCGACAAGCATGGTGAGGGAGGACAAGAGCGCATATTGCACGGCGCTGAAACGCTTGTTCACGATGGAAGACAGATAGGCCACGAAGGCCGCACCCGCGATGCCGATTGCGAGGTTTTCAAACATGATCGCAAAGGTCAGCTTGGCCAGTTCCGGAGAGCCAATCTCGGGCACCTGACTGATCGCCCAGCTAAAGCCGACAGCGTCGCTGACTGCTTGCATGTTCGCGCCGCCCACGGCCAGATCAGCATAAAGCAGGTTTGTGAGAGCCGCGAGCAGCGCACCGATGGTGAGCGTCATCATCCGGCCAAGGGTCGACAGCATGATCCCACCCAGCCCCAGCCCGGCGATGATCGCAAAAACACCGAAAAACTTTGACGCGAAAGCGACCTCGTCATTCGAATAGTCCAACTCTCCCAGATAGAATGGATAGGCGAAAGTGCCCCAGATAGAGTCGCAGATGCGATAGGTCAGGACCAGCGTGAAAATCAGCACCAGGCTCCAGCCCATGCGGCTGACAAATTCTACCAGCGGTAAAACCAGCGCTCGATAAAGGTGATCCATGACAAAGCCGCCTGATGTCGAGGGATCGGCATCCTCTGACAAAAGGTCGAGGCCACGCTTCTGCTGACGGCCCAACCAACCGGCGATCAAGGCAGGCAGGACCACGGTCGCGATGATAATCCACGGGCCGAAATTGCGGGTGAACTCGGTCGGGTTTGGTCGATCCGTGGGCGCATAGGTCAGCGACATATACATGAAAGTCAGCACCACACCGATAGCCACGGCCCATAACACCGCGACCGCCGACAATGCTCTGGCGCGCACTTCAGGGCGTAGTTCACCCGCGCGCCGCATCTCCATGATCTCAGGGTCCGGTTCGCCATCAAGACCGCCAGATGGCGCTGCCTCGTCGGGAGCAAACAGCCCTGCCGCTCCAATGGCAAGCAGGATAGCTCCCATCGCCATATAGGTTCCAGGCCAACCAATCCGCGCCGCGATAATCAGTCCGAACGCTCCGCCGACCAGCGCGGCCAGCCGATATCCCATCTGATAGACCGCACTTAACAGATCAAGCGTTGCTTTCTCATCGGCATTGTCGATTCGCCATGCGTTGATTGCGATATCCTGGGTCGCGCTGGCAAAGGCACCGATTCCTGCCAACAGCGAAAACCAGCCAAGCTGTGTCTTGGGCTCGAGAACGCTTAGAGTAACAAGGATCGCGCCCAGCAAGAGTTGCATCGGCACCATCCACTGTTTGCGGCGGCCAAGGCGGCGAAAAAGCGGCAGGTTGGCCTTATCGATCAAGGGCGACCAAAGGAACTGAAACGCATAGGCCAGCCCGATCAGCGAAAAGACGCCCATCGTCTCCAGATCGACCTCGGCCTCGCTCAGCCATGCATACAGAGTGCCTAGAAATAGCGCGAAGGGCAGACCGCTGGCAAAGCCGAAAATGGCCATGTAGCCGGTCTTCACCTGCCCCATTGACCGCAGCACTTGCATCATGCCGGGTTTGGCGGCTTTAGCTTCACTCATTCAAAGTCCTTCACGCGCATCGCATTGCATGGCACATTAGCGGGTGGATAGAGGATTAGACCAGAGGGATAAGGATGCTGCTATGAACGCGTCCACAACACATTTGCATTCAGACGCTGATCGCGTCGCTCCAACCGTTGGGCAAAAGGCATTGGCGGAGCAAGTGCGCAAAGGCAATGCGCGCCGCCCGGATGTCATTTCGCACGTGCCCGCCAGCCGATATACCGATCCGGCGCATTTCGCGGCAGAGAAAGCCGCCATCTTTGATCGTCTGCCACAGGTCATCGCGCCCAGCGCTCTATTGCCCGCCGCCGGAACGGCCGTGCCGCATGATGGAACGGGCCGTCCACTTCTGATCACGCGGGACAAGGCGGGCGCGGCTCACGTCTTTTTGAATGTCTGCCGCCATCGTGGGACGCGCCTGGTTGAGGGCAATGATGCTGAATGCACCGCGCGGCTGGTGTGCCCTTATCACGCATGGACGTACGGTCTTGATGGAAAGCTGCTCGCTTTGCCCCGCCCCGAGACGTTTCCCGATCTGGACAAGAGCGCGAATAATCTTGTCGAGCTGCCCTCGTGCGAGGCGGGCGGGTTGATCTGGTTTGCGCCTCAAGCCGATAGCAAGGGCCGCGCGGATTTCAGTCATGCGGAAACACTGGGTAAGGACTTCACCGCATTCGGACTGCCGGATGCGTATCTTTTTCGGCGCAAGACCCACACGGTCAAAGGCAACTGGAAGCTCATCATGGATGCCTTCCTGGAAAGCTACCATGTCACTCGCCTTCACGCGAACACGATTGGACCGTTCTTCAAGGATGGCGTGACCGCAGGTGATGAGGTGGGCCCGCACCTGCGCTCTGCCGTCGGCCGCGCAGAGGAGATGGAGAGTATCGACCTCAGCGACATGGCGGCCATGCGCCGCGTAGTCACATTCGCCTATCAACTGGTTGCCGGAACGGTGATCGTGCCAAGTCCGGATTACGTCAATGTCATGGTGCTCATGCCGCAAGCTCACGATTTGACACTGGTAGAGGACTTTATGCTCATCCCGGAAAAACCCGCCACCGACAAGGCGCACGATCATTGGGAGCGCAGCTGGAAACTGCTGGATGGCGGTGTGTTTGCGAGTGAGGATTTCCGCGCGGCAGAACTTGGCCAGCAAGGCTTGGAGAGCGGCGCCGTGGACACGTTGACGCTCGGCACGCTGGAGGGCGGCATCGCCCGGTTTGATGCGATTTTGCAGGATGTCATGCAGCGCGCCTGACTTGCAGCCTGCCCGTTGAGCGCGTAGCGCCGCGCCATGCCCACAAAGCCACCCAAATCGCCTGACCGCCCCGAAGGCGACCGTATCGCCAAACTGCTCGCCCGTTCCGGCGTCGCCAGCCGTCGCGAGATTGAGCGCATGATCGCGGACAAACGCATCACGCTGGACGGCAAAGTGGTGGAGACGCCCGCGACCTTTCTCACCAGCCTCAAAGGCGTAAGCGTCGATGGCAAGCCCGTTGCAGGCCCAGAGCCCACGCAGCTTGTCGCCTTTCACAAACCCACCGGGCTGATCACCGCAGAGCGTGACATGGCCGGTCGCCCGACTATCTATGCCGCTCTTGCCAATGCGTTGCCCAAGGATTCCCCGCGCCTGATGCCCATCGGGCGTCTGGATATGAACACCGAAGGGCTGTTGCTGCTGACCAATGATGGCGGGCTGAAACGGCGGATGGAACTGCCATCCTCCGGCATCCCTCGCACCTATCGCGCGCGCGCTTTTGGCGAAGTGTCTCAGGACCAGCTTGAATCGCTGATCGAAGGGGTGGAGATCGACGGGATGCGCTATGGCTCGATCGATGCAAACCTTGAACGGGGCGGCAGCGGCAGCGGATCGGGCAGCAAGAATCACTGGATTGAAATGACGATTACCGAAGGCAAGAACCGCGAAGTGCGCCGCGTGCTCGAATATCTCGATCTGCAAGTGAACCGCCTTATCCGCACCTCATATGGCCCCTTTGCGCTGGGAGACCTACCACGCGGACAGGCCGCACGCATCCGCAAGGGCGATCTCGACCGCTTTGTCAGCCAGATGAAGCGAGACGCGAAACAATGAGGATTATTTCGGGCAATTGGCGCGGCCGCAAGCTTGTCGCGCCCAAGGGTGATGCCACCCGCCCGACTGCAGACCGGACCCGTGAGACACTTTTCTCGATGCTAACCAGCCGGCTGGGCACATTCGAAGGATTGCAAGTGGCGGATCTGTTTGCCGGATCCGGGGCGCTGGGGTTTGAAGCGCTCTCACGCGGAGCCGCGCAATGCCTCTTCGTTGAGCAGGACCGCGCCGCGCTGGATGCTATCCGCGCCAATATCGCCGCTATGGACGCGCGATCGCAGACGCGCGTCGAGGCAGGATCGGTCACCCAACTGCGCGCGCGCGCGGAGCCGCTGGACCTGATCCTGCTCGATCCGCCATACAACACGGGCGCGGGCGCGGTCTCACTGGACCGCCTGCTGCGACTGGGCTGGATTGGCGAGGCGACGTGGATATCGCTTGAGACCTCTGGAAAAGAGGATGTCTCGATCAAGGGACTTTTGATCGAGGCAGAGCGCCGAATTGGCAAGGGCAAGCTTACCTTGCTGCGTCGGGAGGCATAGACGCGCAAAGCGCCAACCCCTGCCAAACCGGAACTCTCCACACCTGATCACTCAGGCAAAGAAAGGATCAACCCGAAGGCTCGGCGCCGCGCGATTCGATCCGTGCCCACGCCTGCTCCTGATCCTCTTCCGACATCCCGCTCAAAGTGACCTTGTCGGTGTCAGCCAGACCCCAGAACAGCTGTTGCCGTTCAGGCGTCAGCTTCCAATAATACGCCTTCGTTTCTTCGGGCCATGCTTCGTAAGCGGTCTGTTTTTCCGCAGACCATTCGGCCATCTGCGCTTCGTCAGCACTTTGCGCCGCTGCAGGCACGGCCACTGCCATGGGGGCCAAAGCCAGCAGGCCAAGAGCGGCAACGGGACCAAGTGTGCGGCCAAATACGGGAATTCTGATACGCATGGGATACTCCTTAAGTCATTGTTCCCAAGCGTGAACGAACGCGACCCATCCGGTTGTGTTCTCCCCTCAGCCGGACGAGTTAGAATATGCGGGCCTTTGCCCAGTCTGGCTATAGGGACGACGCATGCAGACCCCGCGAAGGCCACGCTCTGACGAGAGCTGTGGCGAAAGCGCGGCGGTGCGATTGTGGTTGTGCGCGTGCAGTGCCACTATTGGTGCTGGTGCGGTCGCGCTCTTGCCGACAGCCCCCCTGTTCTATATATGTTCCATTAGTTCGCAGCGAGTCCCTGTTTCATCCGATGTCTGATCCCGCTTCCTTTCCTGCTAATTCCACACCCTCGCAAGAGCAGGTGCCCGCCTATGCCGCGCGGCTGAATCCGCCGCAGCGTGAAGCGGTGTTGACGACGGAAGGACCAGTGCTGATGCTGGCGGGCGCCGGCACGGGCAAGACCGCGGCGCTGACTGCCCGGCTGGCGCATCTGGTCGCAACACGGCGCGCCTATCCCAGTCAGATTCTGTGCGTGACCTTCACAAACAAGGCGGCGCGCGAAATGCGTGAGCGCGTAAGCTCGCATCTTGGCCCGAACAGCGAAGGGATACCGTGGCTGGGCACATTCCATTCGATCTGTGCAAAAATGCTGCGCCGCCACGCCGAACTGGTCGGGTTGGAAAGCAACTACACCATCATCGACACCGATGATCAGATACGGCTGCTGAAACAGCTGATCGTGCAAAAGGAAGAAGACGAGAAGCGCTGGACACCCCGGCAACTGGCAGGATTGATTGACGGGTGGAAGAACCGGGGGCTGAACCCGGATGATCTAGACGCGATCGACAACGAGTCTTTTGCCAATGGACGCGGCAAAGAGTTCTATCAGGCTTATCAGGATCGGCTAAAGGCCCTGAACGCCTGCGATTTCGGCGATCTGATGCTTCACATGCTGAACGTTTATCGCAAGCACACCGATGTGCTGGAGGATTATCAGCGCCGCTTCCGCTATATTCTGGTGGACGAATATCAGGACACCAACGCGGTCCAGTATCTGTGGCTGAGGCTGCTGGCGCAAAGTCACAAAAATATCTGTGTGGTCGGCGATGATGATCAGTCGATCTATTCATGGCGCGGTGCGGAAGTCGCCAATATCCTGCGGTTTGAAAAGGATTTTCCCGGAGCGCATGTCGTTCGGCTGGAACAGAATTACCGTTCCACCCCGCATATTCTGGGTGCCGCATCCGGCCTCATAAGTGTCAACTCAACACGCCATGAAAAGTCGCTTTGGACGGAGGCGGACGGCGGCGACAAGGTGCGCGTCATCGGCGTATGGGACGCCCCTGAAGAAGCGCGGCGCGTGGGCGAGGAGATCGAACGACTGGAGCGCGAGGGCGCGTCGCTCGATCAGGTCGCGATCCTTGTACGGGCGCAATACCAGACGCGCGAGTTTGAAGACCGCTTCATCCAAATTGGCATCAATTACCGAATCATCGGCGGTTTCCGCTTTTACGAGCGCGCCGAAATCCGCGACGCTCTTGCGTACCTGCGAGTGATCGCGCAGCCGCAGGACGATCTGGCGTTTGAGCGGATCTACAACCAGCCAAAGCGCGGGCTCGGCTCAAAGACGCTGGAAAAAATGCACCAGCATGCCCGCTTCACGGGAATGCCTCTCGCTGCTGCCTCCTTGGAATTGGCCGATAGCGACGAATTGCCGAAGCGCGCGGCGAATACAATTGGCGGGTTGATGCGGCAGTTTCTCGGTTGGCGCGAGGCGGCTGAAACCATGTCTCCAGCTGATCTGATCCGGCTTGTGCTGGATGAATGTGGCTACAATGAAATGCTGTCGAAAGACCGCTCGGCAGAAAGCGCCGGGAGGGCTGAAAACCTCTCCGAACTCGCGCGGGCGATGGAAGAGTATGAGACCCTGGGCGACTTTCTCGAACATGTCAGCCTGGTGATGGACAATGATCGCGGCGATTCGGAGGAAACGGTCACGATCATGACTATCCATGCAGCCAAGGGGCTGGAGTTTGACAATGTCTTTTGCGTCGGATGGGAGGAAGGTGTTTTCCCCAGCCAGCGCGCAATCGACGAAGGCGGGCTCGCCAGCCTCGAAGAAGAGCGCCGCCTTGCCTATGTCGCAATCACCCGTGCACGGCGGCAATGCACCATTCTGCACGCTGCCAATCGGCGCATTTATGGCCAATGGACCAGCTCCATTCCGAGCCGCTTCATTGAAGAATTGCCGCAGGACCATATCGAGCAGGAAAGCACGATGTCGGGCGGCGCTTCGCTTTGGCGGGCCAATTGGTCGGAGAACGAGGATCCGTTCGCTCATGTTGCGCGCGACCGTCCTGACCGCACGCAGACACGCGGGCCCGGATGGCGGCGCGCGATTGAGGCGGGATACGAAACGAAGCAACAACGCCTCGCTGAACCCGGCCGCAGCGCAGCGAGCTTTGCCGCGGCGCCCAATCCGAACATCCGCATCGGAGCGATGGTTAGTCATGCAAAATTTGGCACAGGCTGCGTGGTCGATCAGGAAGGCAACAAGCTCGAGATCGAATTTGAGGATGTCGGCACAAAGCGTGTGATCGACAGCTTTGTGACGGTAGTTGGCTAGCGCTTACCCGGCGATCGCCGCCCAGATCGCGACAAAGAATGACGTACCGCCCAACGTGCCCAGACCATGCCAGATCGGGTAACGAAACGACATTCCCTTGCGGGCATAAAAGATTGTTCCGACGGTGTAGAGCAACCCACCGGCCGCGAACGCCATGGTGGAAACTCCCGGTAGCTCAGACCAAAAAGTCGGCAATGCGAACAGAGCGAACCATCCCATTCCAAGATAGGACAAAAGCGACCATCGCGAATCCATGTCGGAAGTGAGCACCTTGAACGCAACACCCGCCGCAGCAAACGCCCAGATTATCGCCAAAATACCATAGGCATAACGCGTTCCAGACATGACAAGGAGCGGGGTGAAAGTGCCTGCAATCACGAGATAAATTGCCGCGTGATCCCACCGCCGTAAAACGCGACGCAAATCGTGGCGCGGCAGCAGATGATAGGCAAAGGAGATGCCGATCGAGGCAATCGCAGTGACGGCATACACGAACACGGCGATCAGCAGCGCCGGACTTTCAAGCTGCGCGGCGCTTTTTAAGAGCACCACACTAGCAATCAGGAATATCGCAAGACTGAACGCATGGATGATCGCGTCCGCACGGCGCTCTGGCGCGGTTTTGCTGGGGAATGCCATCCGGGGCTTGCTCAGAATGGCCAGCGCAACAGGCGCCGCTCAGCCTTTGAAACCGATGTCCAGAAATCCGGGTTTGGGTCCGTTCCATTCACCTGCCGGGACCGGTTTATCGTCCTGGTCACGGCAGCGACCGCGCCCCTTCCGCTCGGAGCTGCGCTCAGGCTTGTTCGGGGCGCGCGGCCCACGTTCGCGCCGCGGTTTGGGGCTTACGTCGGCGTCTTCGTCACGTTTTCGACTGCGCGAGCGCGGCTTCTTCTCTTCGGTTGCTGTGTCGCCCGATGCAGGTTCTGCCTCGCCAGACTTCGCACCGCTCTTAGCTGGAACAGCCAATTCAACGCGAACGTCCTCCTTGCCGAAAACCTTGATCTTTGCTCCGGTCAGCTTCTCGACATTGGAGATCGCCTCGGCGTCTTCATCGGCAACCAGCGTAAAGGCGCGGCCTTTGGCCCCTGCACGGCCTGTCCGGCCTATCCGGTGGACGTAGTCATCGGGGTGCCACGGCGTGTCGTAATTGAAGACGTGGCTGACGCCTTTGATATCCAGTCCACGCGCGGCGACATCGGACGCGACCAGAATGTTGACTTCGCCAGCCTTGAACCGGTCCAGCTCCTGCACACGAGATGCCTGATCGATATCGCCGTGTATCTCGCCGCTCTTGAAACCGCGCTTCTGCAAATGCTTGTTAAGATCGCGCACAGTTGTCTTGCGGTTGGCAAAAATGATCGCGGTTTCGACCTGATCGTTGGCGAGCAGCCATTCGAGCGTATCACGTTTTTGCCGCGACTTTACGGGCACCTTGAATGCGGTGATATCCTTGTTTGTGGTTGCCGCGCGTTCTGTCTCGATCCGCTTTGGATTATTGAGGAATGTCTTCGCCAGCTTTGCAATCGGCGGGGGCATGGTGGCCGAAAATAGCATCGTCTGCCGCGTTTCGGGCAGTTTTGAACAGATGAATTCGATGTCCGGAATAAAGCCCATGTCGAGCATCCGGTCTGCTTCGTCGATCACCAGCAGCTCGCAACCGTTCAGCAGGATTTTGCCCCGCTCGAACAGGTCCATCAGTCGGCCCGGCGTTGCGATCAGAACGTCAACGCCCTCGTCCAGCGTCTTCAACTGGTCACCCATCTGTACGCCGCCAATGAGCAGAGCCATCTTGAGGTCGTGGTTCTTGCCATATTTCTCAAAATTCTCGGCAACCTGCGCGGCGAGTTCGCGCGTCGGCTCCAGAATAAGCGAGCGTGGCATCAGCGCACGACGGCGTCCTGATGCCATCACATCGATCATCGGCAGCACAAAGCTGGCGGTCTTGCCAGTGCCTGTTTGAGCGATGCCGATAATGTCGCGCATCATCAGAACGGCAGGGATTGCCTGCGCCTGAATCGCGGTTGGCTCAGTATAGCCTGCGTCTTCGACGGCGGAGAGCAATTCGGGTGAAAGGCCGAGATCGGCGAAAGTCATATTTTGCGTAATGTCCGGATAAATCGCGGACAGATTGCCCGCATGGTCTTGCGTCTCAAAACTGGGTGCGCCTCAGAGCCGGAATGTCCGTTGAGCCGAGGTCCCAAGCCCGAGCGTGATCCCTGTGTCCAAAATACTTCGAAAAGTCAAGAAATCGACGTGCCGCCCAAAGGGAAACTTCACGATCAATGCCCAATAAGCGCTAAACCCAATTCAATCTTCCAGCGCTACCAGTTGCATCATCCGGTCAATCTCGCAGTGTGTTCCGTTACGCGAATGCAGTTTGTCACGATCAACACAAAGCTGGCCATCCTTAGCGCGTTCGACGTAGAAACCGGAATAGAAGTCTCTCGCCCGGCATGCTTTTTCAAGATTGATGCTGAGGATTTTCTGGTCTTGCATGAACAGTAGCAGACGGTTGCCACTGCCCGTCTGAACCCCTGCGATCCGCTCTACCGCCACGCATTTGTCAGTCTTGCGTTCTTTATATCGCGTGGTGAGAGCGCGCTGGGGCAAGGTGGCCAGCATGTTGCGCCTGTTTGCGCTGCGCTGCGGGCCGATGCGCACAATCACGCGCCGCTCGATGCGTATCTGGTTTAGGCGCAGATCGCTTTGCCAAGCTTGGAACGCGCTGATTGATTGCGACGGTATTGGCGCTTTGCCCGCGCTCTCCTCCGCGAGATGCGCGGGCTCTGTGGAAGAGGCAGGCTTGGCAGCCTGATCGTTCACGGCCGTACCCAGTAAAGGCAGCATGAGCGCAAAAGGCGCAGCAAATTCTGCAAAGCTGAGCATGAAAGCGTTGAAACCCTCCGAGTATGCCCGCCAAAAATTACGGGTTCGTCAAATGTGAGCCGTAGCAAGACTGCTTGAACGGCGAATTAACTTCCGCGATCCGGAGTGTAAGAATGCCGTTCTGCGCTAGCGTTTCCGTGATAAATTGTGGCATAGGTGCAACAATGACGAAAACGACGATATCCGCCGCCGATGCCTTTGTCGGTGAGGTAACAAAGGCCCTTGGACCGAAGGGCTTCTCCCGCGATCCAGACCTTGTCGATCCGTGGCTGACTGATTGGCGCGGGCGGTACACCGGCCGCGCGCTTGGCCTGGCATCACCAGCGAGCACTCGGGAAGTGGCGCAGCTGGTACGGCTTTGCGCGAAGCACCGCATTCCGATTGTTCCGCAAGGCGGCAACAGCGGCATGGCAGGCGGCGCGACGCCGGATGAGAGCGGCGACGGAATTATTCTGTCGTTGCGGCGGATGAAGACGATCCGTGCCCTGAATGCGGAAGCGGGTCAGGTGGTGTGCGAAGCTGGTGTAATTTTGCAGACCCTTCACGAAGCAGCCGAGGCGGAGGGTCTACGCTTCCCGCTTACCTTGGGCGGCAAAGGATCTGCCACGATCGGCGGGCTGATCTCAACCAATGCTGGCGGCACGCAAGTGCTCCGCTATGGAACCATGCGCGCGCAAGTGCTGGGACTTGAGGCTGTGCTGGCGGACGGTCAGGTTTTTCAATGCCTTACCGCACTGAAGAAAGACAATCGGGGGTTTGACCTCAAACAGTTGCTGATCGGGTCAGAGGGGACGTTGGGGATCGTGACAGCGGCCACTTTGCGGCTGCTTCCTGCCCCGAAATCGCGCATCACTGCATGGATCGGGCTGCCCAGCATTATGGATGCGCGTACTCTGCTGCGACGCGCGGACCGCGTGCTGGGGGACACACTCGAGGGGTTCGAGGTGGTACCCGCGCACTGCCTCTCCAGCGTGCTTTCGCACCATCCGGACGCTCGCTCCCCGTTGGCGGGGGAGCATGCATGGAACGCGCTTATCGAGTGTACATCGACCGATGACGACAGGCAGGCTCTGCAAGACCAGATAGAAGCGGTGCTGGCCGAGGCGCTGGACAGCGATCTGATTTCCGATGCGGTGATCGCGGCAAACGAGACGCAAGCGGAGGCGTTCTGGCACCTGCGCGATTCGATATCGGGGGCCGAACGCGCGCTGGGGCCAGCCATGCAGCACGACATTTCCGTTCCGGTGGAGCGGATGCCCGAGTTTATCCTCGCGGCAATCCCCGATGTTGAAGAGAGGTTCCCCGGCACGACGGCCACAGCTTTCGGCCATCTGGGCGATGGCAATGTCCATTTTCACGTGATCGCTCCGACAGGTTCGGTTCCGGGTCTATGGGAAGAAGGCCCCGGCAAAATGGTAAGCGCGCGGGTCTATGATCTCGTCACCCAATGGGGTGGTTCCATCAGTGCAGAGCATGGCATTGGGCAGATGAAAGTCGACGAGCTGGGTCGTTTGGGTGACCCGGTTGCGCTCTCCATGATGCGGAGGGTCAAAGCGGCGCTGGACCCGGAAAACCTTCTCAACCAGGGAAAACTGGTGCCCAAGGAGTAGGGTTTCGGGCTTTGCTGGATGGTCCCGCACACGGCTTGCGCGTCGATTTGGACGTGGCTTGCGCCTGGGAGCGATCCCGCCTAAAGCGCCGAGCATTCGGTGTCGGAAGGGGCTTGGCTGAAGCGTGCTTCGCAAGGCTTCCACCATGGCACCGCACCACACGAATTTTTCCCAAGCTTTCGGAGATACCTCATGGCCAGCGCGCCGCAGCCGCAACTTCCGCTGTTTTACAAAGACCTGCTTCCCCTCAACAGTAAAGAGCATGGGGACTGGAAGGTCAGCTCTTTTGATGACGCCGGCTTCCTCGCCGAGACTCACGCAATCCCGCTAACGATTGATGAATTCGTCGATGCGCAGCGCGATTATCCGATCGTTTTCACAGCAGGTGAAAATCCGCTGCCGATCGCGTTGTTCGGCCTGAACGAAGGCGTTAACACGTTTATCGGCGACGACGGCAAGCTGGTCGCGGACGTGTATGTCCCGGCTTATATCCGTCGCTATCCCTTCATCCTTGCCAAGCTTCAGCAGGGCTCGGACGATATGTCGCTGTGCTTTGACCCGACATCAGGCGTCGTTGCTAAGCAGGACGAGGGTCAGACACTGTTCGAAGGTGAAGGCAAGCCGACCGAATTCACGAACGGTGTTCTCGATTTCTGCAAAAAATTCGAAGAATCAGGCCAGCGCACGCGGTCGTTCCTCGAAGAGCTGAAAAAGCTCGACATTCTGATGGACGGTGAAATCGCGATCACGCGTTCTGACACGCCGGACACACCTTTCGTTTATCGCGGTTTCCGCATGGTTGACGAGAACAAGCTGCGCGACCTGCCAACGGAAACGTTGGAAGCGCTGAACAAGAACGGCATGATCATGCTAATCCACGCGCACCTGTTCTCGATGAACCTGATGCGTCGCATCTTTGAACGCCAGTCGGCTCAGGGTAAGGTGCCCGCACCTCAGGCGAACGGCACTGCAAGCTAACACATTGGCTCATTGCACAAGCCAGCCTGCCACCTCGCGCGATATCTAAGGTATCAGAAGGCAAGATTTTGAACGGCCGGGGTAGCTTGAAGCTGCTTCGGCCGTTCCTATCTAAATAGTGCGGGCGGCACCCCCTCATTAACCGCCTGCGACTGCTCCTTAAATCAGGAGCAGACCTCCCTGAACCTTGACCACCTCGTGCATGTTTGCGCGAGGTGGTTCTTTCATATTTGGAGAGGTTTCGGCTGCTGGTGGTCGCGCTGGGCCATCATTCAGCGGCTTCGTCCAAGCGGCTGCCTTCCCCGAGACGCGCGGTTGCTGCGCCCAGTTCGCGGACAAGTCCGGCCAGTGTCGTCGCCAGTGGTGCAAGTTGATCCGTGGTCTCACACAGCCGCTCATCAAGATAAGTTGCCCTGCACACTTCCACCTGAAGCGCATGGATCCCTCGACTGGGCGACGCGTGGCGATCCAGCACATAGCCGCCTGAATAGGGACGATTATGCGCGGCCTCGATCCGCGAATTCTCCAAACTGCTGAAAGCCCGCGAGACTAGGCTGGCGTGGCAGGAGGCACCAAACCTGTCTCCCAGCACGATTTGGGCGGGACGGTTCTGGCCCGGTTGCTGACGCAGGGGCGGCATCGAATGCAGATCAAGCAGCAGGGCCGCGCCCCATTCATCGCGTATCCGCCCCAGTTCATGCGCGAGATATTCGTGATAGGGCCTGTGGATATGGTTGATCCGCGCATCCAGTTCTTTGCGCGCTAAGCGCTGCTGCCAAATCTCGCCAAAACCCGGAAGTCTGCGTGGCACCAGACCCAGCCCACTGCGCGCCCGGCGATTAGTCCCGCCAATGCGTTTCGAAGTGATGGTCTGAGAAGCAAACGAGCTCCCCGATGTTGTGGGCTTTGCCCCATGCACCATGTCCCAATCGACATCATCGTGCGCACGATTTAGGTCCAGCATCGCGCGCGGTGCATGGGCGACCAACAGGCCAGTCCCAGCAGCTTTCGCAATTGCCACGCCAAGCTCATCCACGTAGCGGTCCTCAAGCCGCAGCTGGCACAGATCCTCATCGCGGAAATTGGCGAGCACATGGCCGGGGTAGCAGCGGCCCGCATGCGGCACAGCGATCAGAACCGGCATCGGTATCGAACGTGGCGCGATATGCGTAAATGCAGGACCACAATCGCCATGCCCCGGAGCGGTCGGGACTTTTCCCCCCGACACCTTTAGCAAGTCGGCTGCGGTTGCTGGCAATTCTCTGGCACCGAAACGATCGTTCGAGCCGGCAGTCGCAAGAGTGGCTGAGCTTGATTTTCGAGTGAGTTTCACACCAGAGTTGCTGCCGTCTTTTGGCATCCAAGTCAAAGGCTTTGCGGCTTTAACAATCGCACCATTCGCAACGGGCAATCAGGATAGCTTTTCCCAGGAAAAGCGGTGGCCCCATAGACCCGCGAATTTATAGCCGCCAAAACGGGCGTATCAAAAGAGGGCACGTGCTATTGCGACAGGATTTCTTAAGTGCATTATGATAACGCAGCAGACATGGAAAATAGCACTGCACCCCGAATCCTGCTCGCCGAAGACGAAGAAGCTATGCGTGCCTATCTAGCGCGTGCGCTCAGCAATGCCGGCTATCGCGTCGAAACCGTGGATCGCGGCACCGACGCGATTCCTTTGTTGGAAAGCGAGGATTTCGATCTGCTGCTTTCTGACATTGTGATGCCGGAAATGGACGGGATCGAACTCGCCCAGCGTTGCGCAGAGATTAGCCCGCGCACAAAAGTGATGTTTATCACCGGCTTTGCTGCCGTATCCTTGAGGGCGAGCCGCGAGCAGCCACAGGCAAAGGTTCTGTCCAAGCCGTTCCACTTGCGCGACCTCGTGCTCGAAGTTGAGCGGGTGTTTGAAGACCAGCGCGAAGCGAGCCTTTAACAGCCATTCGGTCAAATATGCTCAAAAGCGCGAATCGCTTGCACGCTGCCAAGCTTCACGTTAATGGGCCGCTCCGCGTCGGAGAAACCGAGGCGGAAGAATGATAGCGTGGGCGTATAGCTCAGTGGTAGAGCACTGTGTTGACATCGCAGGGGTCGGGAGTTCAACTCTCTCTACGCCCACCATCATTTCCCCGACTTTTCTTAGAATCGGAAGCCGAATTTCGCTTTTTCGGAGCGATCCTGCGCAATGCCTGTTTAAAGGGCATGACACAAACAATCCTACTATTCGGTGCGACGGGTGATACCGGGCGCGAAATTCTCAATCAGGCTCTCGATGCCGGGCATTACGTCCACATGGCCGAGCGCAGCTTTCCCGACAGTTTCGGCTTGCACAAAAACTGCACCCGGCACGAAGCGGATCTGCTCGAAGGCGATCTCAGCCCGCTGATGCAAGACATCGATTGCGTCATCTCTGCCGTCGGTCTTGGCCGCGATCCACAAACACTTGCCTCTCCGCCGCCCCTTTACACAGAAGGCGCGCTGAACATCGTAAAGGCCATGCGTGCAACAGACGTGAAGAGGCTGGTGGTAATTTCAGCCGCCTTTGCCGATCCCGACGTGAGTTCCCCCGCCTGGTTCAGGGCCGCGACTGCCTCGCTCAAAAGAATTTTCGGGCAGATGGCCGATATGGAGCGCGTTCTCGAAACTACCGAGAACATCGATTGGACTGCAGTTCGTCCAGGCTGGCTGCTGGATCGGCCGAATACCGGCGATTACAAAGTTGCCATGAACGATCTACCCGAAGGCACTTTGCGCACGCGCCACGGTGATCTGGCGGACTTCATGCTTCGCTGCGCCTTGGATGGCAAATATATCCGCGAAAAACCATTCATCGCCCGTGCGGAGGATACAGCACTCGAAAGTCCGCCAGCCCTTATCGAGGAGTTCGTCCCGTGGTAAGCGCATATCGGATCCCTTAGATGCAAATGCGTTGCAACAACCCGTACGCCCGCTTGCACACCGCTCCGCCTCTGCTAAAGCCGCCCGAGGGATTCACTTCAGACATCAAAGAACGGCGCACGCGGTCCATTCCGCACGTGCGCCTCACCCAAGGAAGGCGGGACACTTCTCATGCAGAAAATTCAGGTCAAAAATCCAGTTGTCGAGCTCGATGGCGACGAAATGACGCGCATCATCTGGCAGTGGATTCGCGAACGGCTCATCCTGCCGTATCTCGATATTGACCTGAAATATTACGACCTTTCGATCGAGAAGCGCGACGAGACCGGCGACCAGATTACGGTTGATGCCGCCAATGCAATCAAGGAATATGGTGTCGGTGTAAAATGCGCGACCATCACTCCCGATGAAGCGCGCGTGGAAGAGTTTGACCTTAAAAAGATGTGGCGTTCGCCCAACGGCACCATTCGCAACATCCTCGGCGGAGTGGTCTTCCGCGAGCCTATCGTGATTGACAATGTGCCGCGGCTTGTGCCGGGCTGGACTGACCCCATCGTTGTCGGCCGTCACGCCTTTGGTGATCAGTACCGCGCAACCGACACGCTTATCCCCGGGCCGGGCAAGCTGCGGCTCGTCTACGAAGGCGATGACGGCGCAATCCTTGATCTGGACGTCTACCGCTTTGAGAGTTCAGGCGTCGCCATGGCGATGTACAACCTCGACGACTCGATCCGCGCCTTTGCGCGCGCATCAATGAACTATGGCCTCGACCGGAAATGGCCAGTCTACCTCTCGACCAAGAACACGATCATGAAAGCCTATGACGGCCGCTTCAAGGATCTGTTTCAGGAGGTGTATGAAGAGGAATTCGCAGAAAAGTTCGAAGCCGCCGGCATCATTTACGAGCACCGCCTGATCGACGATATGGTCGCCTCCGCGTTGAAGTGGAGCGGCAAGTTTGTGTGGGCGTGCAAGAATTATGACGGCGACGTGCAGTCCGATACGGTTGCGCAAGGGTTTGGCTCGCTGGGCCTGATGACGTCGGTTCTGATGACGCCGGACGGCAAGACTGTGGAGGCAGAGGCCGCCCACGGCACCGTCACGCGCCACTACCGCCAGCACGAACAAGGCAAGGCGACCTCGACCAACCCGATCGCTTCGATCTTCGCATGGACGCGCGGCCTGATGTATCGCGGCAAGTTCGATGAAACACCCGAAGTGGTGAAATTTGCCGAAACGCTTGAGCGGGTTTGCATTGAGACCGTAGAGAAAGGCTCGATGACGAAGGATCTCGCCCTGCTGATCGGTCCGGGGCAAAACTGGCTGACGACAGAACAATTCTTTGAGGCGATTGTGACCAATCTCGAAAAGGAAATGCAGAACTGAGGTCTGAGGGCCTCAGGAACAAGCGGCTTACACCGACGTAGGAAAAGGGGCGGTCTTCCTTTATCGGGAGGCCGCCCCTTTACTTTAAAGATGGACCAGCCTTTCGAATGACCAAAACGCCCCGCCCTGCCCGATCATCCAAAGCGCGCCTCGAAGTGCGTCAGGCAACGCTTGGCGATGTCAGCGCCATCGGTGATCTGGTGCGCCGAGCCTATGATGATTTGCCCGCCTACACGCAGGGCGAAATCCGCGGCCAGATTAACAACTATCCTGACGGCTGCTTTGTCGCCAAGTTGGACGGAAAGATCGTGGGCTATTGCGCGTCCATGCGTCTGGATGAACGTGTCGCTCTATCCGACCACACCTGGGACGAGGTGACCGGCAATGGCTTTGGATCGCGCAATGATCCCACAGGCGACTGGTTATACGGCTACGAATTGTGCGTCGATCCCAAAAGCCGCGGGTCACGGATTGGGCGGCGCCTGTATGAAGAACGTCGCACGCTGGCCGAACGGCTTGATCTGACGGGCATAGTGTTTGGCGGGCGGATGCCTGGTTACGCAAGAGCGAAGCGGCGCAAGACCAATCGCGCTGAAACGCCGCAGCAATATCTCGACTTGATCCTCTCAAACAAGGTACATGATCCAGTCCTACGCTTTCAACTCGCTAACGGGTTTGAGCCGCAGGGCATCCTGCCCAAATACCTGCCCGAGGATAAGGCATCACGCGGCAACGCGGTGCGCATGGTCTGGCGCAACCCCTATGTCGATGCCGATGCGCCGCCAAAGCACCGGATGCCGCGCGATGTTCAAAGCGTGCGTATTGCCACATGTCAGTTACAGGCGCGTGCGGTTTCAAACTTCGATGAATTCATGAAGCAGGTCGAATACTTCGTTGATGTGGCAGCGGATTATGAAAGCGACTTCATCGTATTTCCCGAGCTGTTCACTCTGATGTTGCTCAGTGCCGAGGAGCAGGAATTGAACGCGTTGGAGGCAATTGAGCGCCTCTCGGAATACACACCGAAGATCCGCACAAAACTGTCAGAGATGGCGCTGGCATACAACATCAATATTATCGGTGGATCGCATCCCACACGAATGCCGGACGGCGACATTCACAATGTCGCCTATGTCTGCTTGCGCGATGGCTCGATCTACGCGCAAGAGAAAATCCATCCCACCCCGAACGAAGCCTATTGGTGGAACATAAAGGGCGGCGACAGCATCGACGCGATCCCTACGGACTGTGGGCCCATTGGTGTCTTGATCTGCTATGATAGCGAGTTTCCCGAACTTGCCCGCCGCCTTGTTGATGAAGGTGCGCGAATTATCTTCGTGCCGTTCTGCACGGACTCGCGCCAAGGCTATCTGCGGGTGCGGTATTGTGCACAGGCCCGCGCGATTGAGAACCAGTGTTATGTCGTGATGAGTGGGAATGTGGGCAATCTTCCCAACGTCGCCAACATGGACATCCAATACGCACAAAGCTGTATTCTCACCCCGTGCGACTTTCCTTTCGCTCGGGATGGGATTGCGGCGGAGTCCAGCGAAAACGTCGAAACTCTTACAATCAGCGACGTGAACCTTGCGGACCTTTCGTGGGCGCGCGCTGAAGGCACCGTCCAAAATCTCGCTGACCGGCGCTTTGATCTCTATCGGATCGAATGGGACAAGCGGGTCGGTAACATTTCCGCCGCTCTGGGGAGTAAGGCCGAAAAGCAAAACAGCGAGCCGCTCGGTACGGGAAGCGCCGGTGGTGGATGACATTAAGGGCGGCCCACGCTAGGTCAGCGATGTAATGGCAGGCGAACTTTCCTTCTCTCCGGTGATGTCGGATACCCTCGTCATCCTTGGCGCAGCGGGTATTGTCATCCCGGTCTTTGCGCGTTTCAGGATCACACCAATTATCGGTTTCATCCTGATCGGGATCGCCGTCGGCCCCTATGGACTGGGCGCGCTTGTCGATGAAGTCGGATGGTTGCGGCACATCACAATATCAGATCCGGAATCGCTCGACCCCTTTGCTGAATTCGGCATAATTCTTTTGCTATTCGCTATCGGGCTGGAGTTGAGTTTCAACCGGCTTTGGCAGATGCGAAAGCTCGTCTTCGGGCTTGGCTCGCTCGAATTGTTGATCATCGGCAGCGCGAGCGCAGCGTTTCTCTATTACGCCCAGGGCATGGATCGCACGGGCGCACTGGCGCTCGGTTTCGCGCTCGCGTTCTCTTCAACCGCCATCGTGCTGCCAATATCCGGCACGCGCTCGCAAGTAGGCAAAGCTGCGCTATCGATGTTGTTGTTTGAGGACATTATGATTGTCCCGATCATCTTTATCCTGGGGGCACTCGCCCCCAATGCGCAGGCGGACGGCGTTAGCGGACTGGTCACAACTCTATGGCAAGGCGGTGTTGTCGTTGCACTGCTGCTGGTCCTCGGCCGGTTTGCGCTGCCCCGCTTATTCAGCCAGGCAGCACGCACTAAGAATCCCGAACTCTTCCTCGCGGCTTCCCTGCTGGTGGTAATCGGGGCCAGTCTGGCCACAGCGGCGACCGGCCTTTCGCCCATTGTGGGTGCCCTGATCGCTGGTCTGCTGATTGCAGAGACCGAATATCACGGCGAGGTCGAGAGTATTATGGAGCCCTTCAAGGGTCTTGCCTTGGGCGTCTTCCTCATCACCATCGGCATGAGCATCGACTTGCTCGTCATCTGGGCCAATCTGGCCGAGTTGATGGCCGCCGTTGTAGGTGTTCTGGTGTTCAAGGCAATTGTCACCGGGATTCTGCTCCGCCTGATGGGTGCGCGCCGTAGCACTGCCGCTGAAACCGGCGTCCTCATGGCTAGCCCGTCGGAAACCACCTTGATCGTGCTCGCAGCTGCGACGACCGCCTTGGTAGTCGATCGGGAAACGGCGCAATTCTGGCAAATCGTGACGGCTATCGGCCTAACCGTCACACCCCTTCTGGCAAAGCTGGGCCGTGTGATAGCGCGCCGCGTAGAGAACACCCCCGAACTGCCCGAAGACGACGAAGGCGAAATACGCACGATCATCATTGGCGGTGGCCGCGTCGGTCAATTGATTGCGGACATGCTCAAACGCCATGATCAGCATTACGTTATTGTCGACTCTGACCCCGACATCATCAGTTCCGCCGCACGCAGAGGGTATAGGGCGACATTTGGCGATGCCGCGCGCGGAGACGCGTTGTCGCGCCTTGGGGTCGAAAACTCGCCTGCCGTTGTGCTGACAATGGACGAGCCGGTACTTGCACAAAGGCTCGTGACGCAGCTGCGCTCATCCTATCCCGGACTGCTGATCGTTGCGCGCGCACGCGATACCGATCACGCCGCTGCGCTGTATCGTGCAGGGGCCAGCCATGCTGTGCCGGAAAATCTGGAAAGCTCGCTGCAATTATCAGAGGCCGTGCTCGTCGACATCGGTGTTGCCATGGGTCCGGTCATCGCTTCGATCCATGAGAAACGTGACGAATATCGCGAACGGCTTGAAGTGGAAGGAGGCCTAAAGGAGCGACCGAAACTGCGGACATCGACTGCGGCTAGCTGATCAGGAAGGCCACGCCCTGCGGGTGAGTTCAGCCACAAGGCCCAAATGCCCATCAAAGGGTTTGGCCTCACAAACTTCAGTCTCGACCGGAATATTGATCTAGGAAATATCGTTTCGCAATTGATCACATCCCGGCAGGCGATGCGTCCAGTACGTCTTGAGACGGAAGCGATAGCCATCGGCTAGATCAACCGGGACAAGCGAGAGAACAAGCGCACTGCTACGCCAAGATCGTCGACGATCATCGAAGCCGCACTACGGGTTGATATCCTGCAGATCCGTATCAAAACGCGCGCCGTCATATTCACCGAGCCACATATCGCCCGACCACAAAAGCCGATCACCACCCTTCACTTTCACCCGGAAACGGAAGTTTTGGATGGCCGCGTCGCGGCTCGGCGTTTCGGTCAGAACATGATAGTTGGGAACAGGCCATGGCTTATCGCGATCACGCGGGCTGAGATCTTGCGCAAAGCCTGCTGCTGGTGACACGACGAGAGAGGCCGCGACGAGTGCTCTCGGGAAGATACTGAATGGCGGTTCAAGTCTGACGCGTAAGCTCGACACGCAGGCCCCCATCGGCCTCGATCACACGGGTTTGGTTATCGATCAGTTCAATCTACACTTCGAGACCGGTCGCGCGAGAGCCCTGCTGCGAACACACTTCAGAAGGGCGAGTCCAGCTGACGTCAACGGTGTAAAGATTTACACCCGACCGCCTGCCGGGTCGCACTTCCAACTGCACAGAGTTGCGCCTTCTGGCGAAGCGATCATTTCGGACCGGGCAATTCGAATCCATGTTCCGAACGTCCATACGGGCGCTAGCATTGCCATAGCGGGTCATTGCAAACCGACCGGACCAGAGTTCTCTGTCACCCGCAACCACGCGAGCATAAATCGTGTAGGGCGCGGCCACCTCAGCAGAGGTTCCAGCGCCTTCAGACTGGGCGCTGGTTATGATCGGCGGGGCAGGTGGCAAGATGTCCGTTGCCTGGTCCTGTGCCGCTAGCGGAGCAGCAACCGTGAAGCCGAGCGCCACTAAGGGCGCAGAAAGACTGACGACATTCGTTCTGGTCAGCGCGTCTATCCTCCTCCTCAAGAATGCGATTGTGTGCCCCTGAGAATGGCCCGCTTGCGTTACGAAATGTTGAATTTCAGTTATTTGCCAGTGCGCAGCTCAGGCCATTGCGGCTTTGACCGCTTCGATAGCTGCGCCTGCCTGCGATCCATCCGGACCACCTCCCTGCGCCATGTCAGGCCTGCCTCCGCCGCCTTTACCACCCAATGCTTCCACGCCGGCGCGCAAGAGATCGACCGCTGAAAAGCGCTCGATCAGATCTTCAGTGACAGCCGTCGCGATTGCCGCCTTGCCTTCATTGACGGCGATAATCGCCGCCACGCCAGAGCCGAGCCGCGACTTCGCCTCATCCAGTAATGGCCGCAATTCCTTGGGGCTAAGTCCTTCAATCACCTGCCCACTGAACGTAACGCCATTGACCGTTTCATCCGCAGCACCAGCAGCAGAGCCCGCGCCGCCACCACCACCAAGGGCCAGCGCCCTCTTGGCATCGGCAAGTTCTTTTTCAAGCCGTTTGCGCTCCTCCAGCAAAGCCGTGACACGCGCAGGCACTTCCTCGGGCGTCGCCCTGATCACGCTCGCCGCCGCTTTCAGCGCTTCCTCGCGATTGACGAGCCACTCGCGCGCGGCTTCGCCCGTCAAAGCTTCGATCCGGCGTACACCAGATGATACGGCGCTTTCGGAAACTATCCGAAAGACCCCAATATCTCCGGTCGCCTTGACATGGGTCCCGCCACACAATTCCACTGAGTAATTGCGTCCGCCCTCGCCTGTGCGTCCCATCGACAGAACTCGGACTTCGTCGCCATACTTCTCGCCAAACAAGGCCAGCGCGCCAGCATCAACGGCGTCTTCGGGGCTCATCAGGCGGGTCGAAACTGTCTCGTTTGCGCGTATTTCTGCGTTCACTTCTGCCTCGATAACCGCGATATCCTCAGCGCTCAGAGCGGTGGGATGAGAAAAGTCGAAACGCAATCGGTCTTCGGCAACCATCGAACCTTTCTGTGTGACGTGGTCACCCAAACGATTGCGCAGCGCCGCATGAACAAGGTGTGTGGCCGAATGGTTGGCACGGATTGAAGTGCGGCGCACATCATCGACATGCAGGTGAACATTATCGCCGAGACGAACCTCTCCCTCGTCAATTTCAGTCAAATGAGCGTGAAGCCTGCCGAGCGGCTTGTTCGTATCAGTAACGCGGGCTCTAAGGCCGTCTGGTGAGCGGATAGTTCCGGTATCGCCGCTCTGGCCACCGCTGGTCCCATAGAAGGGTGTCTGATTGGTCAGGATGGTAACCGTATCACCCACCGAAGCATGTTCGACCTCGGCGCCATCCTTCACAATTGCGACCACGCTGCCTTCGCCAGCTGTGGCAGTATACCCTGTGAACTCGCTCGCACCTTCACGCTCTGCAATGTCGAACCATACCTCGCCTGACGCCGCTTCACCCGAGCCCTTCCACGCTGCGCGTGCCGCTTCCTTCTGGCGCGCCATTGCGGTGTCGAAGCCGCCGCGATCCACACCGATGCCACGGGCGCGCAAGGCGTCTTCGGTTAGATCGTAAGGGAAGCCGTAGGTATCGTAGAGCTTGAATGCGGTTTCACCGTCCAATTCGCCGCCAGCGCCAAGGTCTCCGATGGCTTCGTCAAGCAACTTAAGGCCCTTGTCGAGCGTCTTCCGGAACTGGGTCTCTTCGCGCAGCAAGACCTCTTCGATCAGCGCTTGGCCGCGGACAAGTTCCGGGTAAGCTTGCCCCATTTCGGTGACAAGGCTTGGCACAAGACGGTGCATCAGCGGCTGACCCGCGCCCAGTAAATGCGCATGACGCATGGCGCGGCGCATGATCCGGCGAAGAACATAGCCCCGTCCTTCATTAGAAGGCAGCACACCATCTGCCATGAGAAAGCTGACCGAGCGCAAATGATCCGCAATCACGCGGTGGCTGGCGACTGTGTCTTCGCTAGACAATACTCCGGTCAACTGCTCCGATGCACCGATCAGGGCTTTGAAAGTATCGGTGTCGTAATTGTTGTGCACGCCCTGCATGACCGCCGCGATCCGCTCAAGACCGCTGCCAGTGTCAATCGAAGGGCTCGGCAGATCGAGCCGCGTTCCGTCTGCCTGCTGGTCAAACTGCATGAAGACGAGGTTCCAGATCTCGACAAAACGGTCGCCATCTTCATCCGGGCTTCCAGGAGGTCCGCCGAAAATGTGATCGCCATGATCGTAGAATATCTCGGAGCACGGCCCGCAAGGTCCTGTCTCGCCCATCGACCAGAAATTGTCATTGGTTGAGATGCGGATGATGCGTTCTTCGGGAAGTCCCGCGATTTTCTTCCAGAGACCAAACGCCTCTTCATCGGTGTGATAAACCGTGGCGGTCAGGCGTTCGGCGGGAATACCCCATTCGCGGGTCAGCAAGGTCCAGGCATGTTCGATCGCCTGCTCTTTGAAGTAGTCCCCGAAAGAAAAGTTGCCGAGCATCTCAAAGAAAGTGTGGTGCCTCGCCGTGTAGCCAACATTGTCGAGGTCATTGTGCTTGCCGCCCGCCCGAACGCATTTCTGCGACGAGGTGGCCCGCGGTGCAGGCGGGGTTTCCAGTCCGGTAAACATGTTCTTGAACGGAACCATGCCTGCATTCACAAACATGAGCGTAGGGTCGTTGTACGGCACGAGCGGTGCACTAGGTACTTCAGCATGATCGGCAGCCTTGAAGAATTCAAGGAAAGAGCGGCGGATATCGTTGGTCGAGGTCATGGTGAAATGCAGTTAGGCAATCGTATGCAAAGCGACAAGCCGAACCGTGCGAGAGGCACGACACAAACTGCATTTGTCTCGGACAGACCACACTTGCAGCGCAATCGATGCAACAAGGTCGCGAACACGGTCACGATACCATTCACTAGGCAACGAAAAACCGGCGTCAACGCGAGCTTTCTCGGACAAGAAAGCGCGTTAGACGCCGGTATTCCGTGTGTCCGGATAGCGCGCAACACGGCGCATCACCCGCTTGAGATAATGATGAGATCAGTCCGCGTCCGGGCCTGCCATCATTTCCTCGGCGACTTCATCGGTTTTACCGCGAATAGCAGCTTCCAATTTGTCGCAAGTCTCCGGGTTTTCCTTCAAATAGGTTTTAGCATTCTCACGACCCTGGCCGATGCGGACGCTGTCATACGAATACCAGCTACCCGACTTCTCGACGATTCCGGCCTTCACTCCGAGATCGAGAATTTCACCGATCTTCGAGATACCCTCACCATACATGATGTCGAATTCGACCTGCTTGAAGGGAGGCGCCACCTTGTTCTTGACCACTTTGACGCGGGTCGAGTTGCCGATCACTTCGTCGCGATCCTTGATCTGACCTGTGCGGCGGATGTCGAGGCGGACCGAAGCATAGAACTTGAGCGCATTACCACCCGTGGTCGTTTCCGGATTGCCGTACATAACGCCAATTTTCATGCGCAGCTGATTGATGAAGATCACCATGCACTTTGAACGGTTGATCGAGCCAGTCAGCTTACGCAGCGACTGGGACATCAATCGGGCCTGGAGGCCGACGTGGGAGTCGCCCATCTCGCCTTCGATTTCAGCGCGGGGAACAAGTGCTGCGACTGAATCAACTACCAGAATATCAACTGCGTTGGAGCGGACGAGCGTATCGGTGATTTCGAGCGCTTGCTCGCCCGTGTCGGGCTGCGAGACAATCAATTCGTCGATATCGACGCCAAGCTTCTTTGCGTAAACTGGATCCAGCGCATGTTCTGCATCGACAAAAGCTGCCGTTCCGCCCGCCTTCTGCGCCTCTGCAATCGCATGCAGCGCCAGCGTGGTCTTTCCCGAACTTTCCGGTCCATACACTTCGATAACGCGACCCTTTGGCAGGCCCCCGATACCCAGTGCGATGTCCAGACCCAAGGATCCGGTGGAAATCGATTCAACCTGCATCGCCTCTTTTGAGCCGAGCTTCATCGCAGACCCTTTACCAAAGGCACGATCAATCTGTGAGAGCGCCGCATCGAGCGCTTTTTGACGGTCCACGTCCTTTTCCTTCTCTACCAACTTCAGCTGTGTAGCCATCGCATGACCTCCTTGAGTTGCCTAGAGCGGATTAAGGAGTTTTAACCGTCCTTTTTCCGTTCCGATGCGATAGTTTGTATCGCGTTTGTTCTATTGGAACAAGAGTGGAACGAAATTATTTTGCCGGGACGCCCTACGAAGCGCCTGAAGACCGCAGTTTCCAGCGGTATTTGCTTGTGGAGTTGGCCGGGATTGTTACCTCCACAATCCGCTCACCATTCTTCACGCGCACTTTCTTGCGCGGGAATTTTGCATTGATATCTGTCGATCTGCCCAGTTCGATTCGCATTTTGACCTCATGCGGGTTCGCGTTGGTCAGCTCGGCGGTCATCGCGGTCCATTTCCTGCCTTCGTCATCATAGTCATTTTCATCGCGCCGGGCGCATCGCGAGAATACCTGTGCGCTTTGCCCCATTTCCAGCTCAACATCTTCTCCGCGCGCAAAGTCACGTAAATTCGTACTTGCTGCGAGTTGTGGCCCGCGTGATGTGGGTTCAAACACCGTCATCGCACCCTGCGGCAGCGCTATGCCGAGGCCCTTGTTTTTGTCGTTCTTGGTCACGAGCAAGATGTCCGAGGCGCGCGGCTCGTCAATGTCATCCACCCATTCATAAGGATCGCACGCAGCGACATAGAGGTAATTCCCGCGCACAGCCGGTTTGTTGAGAAAGGCGACCTGCTTCATTCCCTTGGCAGAAACATCGACACGCCTGGGCACGCGATAGAGTTTAAGGTCGCCGAGGTCCTCCTCCTCTGCGGTGATCACCCGCACCGGTGCGGCGGATCCAAGGTTACGCTTCTGTATTCTGGATCCTGTGACCGTGATCATATCCGCCTCCATAGCCATCGGCGAAGGTGCAGGCGCATATAATCTCTCACCCCCGAAAGTGGGGATGGGTGATCCCGCTGCCGTGCTGCCAATCGGATAGCAGGTCAGGCGCAGCGGCGCGGCTCTTGGCGGGTCTGACAGACGCTGAAAATTGCTTTCGATATTCAAGGTCCCCGCGATAATCTGTAGCCGCGCGTCATCGAAGCTCTGCCCGTTGTCATTGACCAGCGTCAGCCAGCTGAGCCAGCGCATCTCAAAGTCGTCCAAGCCCCGCGCTTCATCAAGCGTTGCGACGTAATTCGCCTGCCAATCAAAGCCCCAGGACAGGTAAGTCAGCACCACTTCATATGTGCCGCCGATGTCGGAAAGCGTGTCGACCGAGAACACCGGCTTGGCTGATAACCCCTTTGGTACGCCATCAAAAGTCAGCTTTTCGGGCAATCCTGCGCACCGCACCGCTTCAAAGCCGGCATCAGATTGCAGCACGAGGCCACCATCAGCTCTGGTGCGCACAATGGCCTGCTCTGCCTGCGCCTGCCCAGTAGCGGGATTGGTGCGGGTGATCGTGACCCGATTACCTAGTGCGCCATTCACCAATGCTGCGGGAGAGAGCAGTTCGGCATTGCGATTCTTTTCAATCGTGCCGCCCGGAAGGCCGGTTACAATCGCGCTGACGCCGACCATGCCCTCTGCCACGCCTTCAAACCGGATTGTGGATTCGCCTTTTGGCAAAGTCACCATCCGGGTCTCGCTGATCATTGCAAAGCCCTGAGGGTTGCCGCGCCTGAGTTCACCCCCGGTGCCGCGCTGGGGATCGCGATAGATCGTGACGGAGAGATCGCTGGGGGCGGACGCGTCAACGGTGATGCGTGCCGATTCTGATTGCGTGGCGAGAGGCGGCGCGGCAAGCGATGCCCCTATGCCAAGGCCTCCAATCCCAAAAGCTATCGCCAAACGCGATATGATGCACATTATCAGCGCTCCCTGCCCGATACCCCTAACCGATCACCAGCGCGTTTCGTATGTTACGCGGATCACCCGCTTCCCTTCGGCAGGAACAGGAACGGTGTATTTGCGGCGGTCGTAATTAAGCTGTTCACCCACAATATCCTCGCTCACCACACGGTAGTCATAGCCCCACCAGTAACGGTTAAGACCATTCTGGGTGAGCTCGACATCTACCGGTTCACTTTTGGCGTTTGTGATCGTGTATCGCATGGTCGTGCGATAAAAGGTGGTGTTCTTAGATCGTTCACTCTCTCCGCGGGCGACCAGTTCGTCACCCTTGTCGTAAACTCGGAAACGCTCGCTCTTGACCCATTCCTGCTGTGTAATGCGCTCCCGGCTCTCGACTTCGGACTGGACCAGAATGTCAAACGCATTACCGGTCTCCAGCGAAAGCTCGCTGCCCATGGGGGTGTGGTTGATCGAATTCTCGCCGATGAACTGCGGGCTACCCTGACTGTCACGCTGGTAGAACCGCACAGTGCCGGCGGGCAGAGCATCGCCCAGCCCCTGATCGCGCGACGAGGAGAAACTGATGGCACTCGCGACGTTGCGGGGAGTGTCGTCATTCTGCCGCCAGTTTACACCGATTGAATAGATCTTCTTTGCTGGCACGCCCTGCACATCGAGAAAGCTGACCTGTTTGGTCTGGGCGTTCGCAATCGTGGTCCGGCCGCTGATCGGGTAGAGGTAGAAGTCGCCCAACCGCTCGCGATCCGCACTTTCGGTGCCTGCGCGCGTCATCCCGCGATTGCCGAAGTTGCGCCCGCGCGAGCCATTAGGATTGCCCGCCACCAATAGCGTATCAGCCTTGTAAAAGGTCGTGCCCGAATTGTTGGTGAGTGTCACCCAGCCCTGCATATCAATCGAATTGTCTTTCTCATTGTAGAGAGCGACATAGTCCGATTTCCAGCCAAGTCCGCTTGAAAGATAGCGCAGAGAAACAGGGCGAGTGCCGGCACGCTCGCTATCCAGTGTCACCGAAAGTGTGGGCCGCGCACGCAGATTGGGAGGCACGCGGTCAAAGATCACGCGCACCGGCAACCCGTCATCGCGCAGCACCTCTATCCGGTCACCGATCTGGATCACTACTCCACCGGCGGTCGAGAGAACCTTGGCCCGCTCGCGCGTTTCCGCACCAGTCGCCGGATTGGTGCGCAGCAAAGTGACTGTCTGGCCGATCGCCTTTTCCATCATCTTGGTCGGGGTCAGCAGGTCGTAATCAAAATTCTGTTCTACGATGGTGGTGCCCGGTGCGAAGAAGCTTAGCGTTTCGGGCCGGATACGGGCGGACACATCAGGAAATTCGATCCGGTTCTCCCCGTTTGCAATGTCAAGCTGGCGCACATCCTGCACCAGCGCGAGATCGCTGTTGTAAATGGTGACTGACAGATCGCCCTGCTCTGTATCATCGGGCGCCGGAACCGATTGCGCAAACGCTGCGCTTGTGAGCAGAGCGAGAGCGGATATCGCCCCTGCCGCACCACCAGCCAACCCGATCCGCGAATTTATTCCCCGTGCCATCTCAGCCCCCTCAAAGCCATCGCACGCACAGTGATGCATTGCGGCGCTTTATCCAAGGTGAATGGACGAGGCTTCCACCGTCTGGTGTGTCTTGCGCACAGATAAGGTTACGCGATGGCAAACCTTCGGCCGGGCCTTAGCCTTTCTGGGCAAAGGTCGTCGCGCCTTGTTTGGCCGCGCGCATCACGCTTGCCACCTTGTCTCCTATCGAGGAAACACTGAAAGGCTTGGCGATGAAGTGCATGTCGGGGATATCGATATCCTTGCGCAATTGCTCTTCGGCATAGCCTGACATAAAAAGTATTGGAATATCAGGGTGCTGCTGACGGATCGCACGGACCATAGCGGGTCCATCCATGCCGGGCATCACAACATCGCTGACCACCAGATCGAACTCAGCGCCTTCCGCAATTGCCGCCAAGCCCTCTTCGCCGCCAGGGCATGCGGTGATCTGGTAACCGGCGCGGGTCAGGGCGCGCTCTGCGACCACACGCACCATATCCTCATCCTCGACCAGCAGGATCTTGCCGCCAGCGGACCAGTCGGAGGAGACCGGTGCAGGCGCTTCCTTGCGCCGAGGCGCCTCGCCTCGGTGGACTGGGAAATAGATCGTGAAGCGGGCTCCAGTCGGGTTTCCGGCGCTGTCCGTAACATTGTCGGCAAAGATGAAACCGCCCGACTGCTTGACGATACCGTAGGCGGTCGAAAGGCCCAGGCCGGTGCCCTTCCCTTGCTCCTTGGTGGTGAAAAACGGCTCAAACAGTTTAGGCAGGACATGCGCCGGAATGCCACCGCCAGTATCCTGCACTATCAATACGGTGTAATCGGCAGGGGGCAAAATTTCCGAGCCGAGCTTGATAACCTCTTTGGCCTGCAAGCTGCGCGTGAGGAGCGATATTCGGCCCGTCGCAGAGCCGGCTTTGCGCCCGCTGGAATTGATCGCATCGCGCGCATTCACGGCAAGGTTCATAATAACCTGCTCCAGCTGCTGCGGATCGGCGCGCACCGGACCCAGATTGCGATCATGCTGCACGTAATAGCTGATCTTTTCGCCAAGGAGCCGCCTGATGAGCGGCCCCACCTCGCTCACGACATCAGGCAATTGCAACACTTCGGGACGCAAAGTCTGTTGCCGTGAAAACGCCAGCAACTGCCGCGTCAGCGATGCCGCGCGGTTCGAGTTGGCCTGAATTTGCTGAATATCATCATAGTCACTGTCGCCCGGCGTATGGCGCAGCAACATCAGATCGCAAGTGCCGATAATCGCGGTAAGCACATTGTTGAAATCATGTGCAACACCGCCTGCAAGCTGGCCAACGGCCTGCATCTTGGTCGCTTGGGCAACTTGGCGCTTCAGCTGGTTCTCCTCGCTGGAATCGGCAAGACTTAACAGCACCGCAGCTTCGCCCAGCCCGCGCACACCGGCAAGTCCCATGGAAACCGGCTCTTCGGGCTGATGTTTCAGCCGCACGGCCATATCACCGCTGGTCGCGGGTCCGCGCCCGTGGCGGCGCACTGCATCGGAGAGCGGAGTCTTGTCCTCACGCACCACAAGGTCAGTCGGAAAAGCGGGCAATCCGCGCCCTTCCCTGTCAACCGAGCGCAAAAACGCGTCATTACCAAACAGAAAGCGGCCATCGCGATCCGTCATCGCCAGGCCCAGCGGTAATTGCGCCAACAGCGCATCCAACTGGGCAACACCCGCCTGGCTCGATCCGTCCCAACCGCTGCCGATACCAACACCGCTGTCAATCATCAGCATCAAGGATGTGGTCTCGTCTGCGCGCGCATATTCCTGCGCCTCGACATCGCCCAGCGGCACATCGACCAGGGTTTGCGGAGTGCCCCCACGCCCTTCGCGAGCGAAAAAGAGCCGATCCCGGTCATCAGAGCGCAGAACAGAGACAAAGTCCTGACCGGCCAATGTGGCCGTCGGATCGCCCACCGCGCGCTCTGCAAATCCCGCGCTGACTGACCGGATCACTCCTTCGCCGGTGGTAATCGCAGTCTCTATCCCGGCTCGGCTTAGCATCTGGCCAAACGGCCCGGACAAATCGAGCGCCTGAAGCGCGGTTGTCTCGCTCGGCATGATCGGCGTGAAGCGCCAGATCAGATGATCAGCACCGCGCCCCGCGCGTACCGCCGAAACGCTCCATTGCGGCGCGTCCAGATCTGTTCCGGGCAATTCTTCGAGTGAAACCGAACCATCACGCCACGCATCACGCGCCGCCCGCGTCATCGCCTCGAGCCCGCTGCGCTCCAGCGGGATTATCGGAGGGGCACTGGTCGGACCAAAGGCATCAATAAAGGCGCTGTTCGCGCACACCAGCCGATTCGCGCGATCTGTAATCGCGATGGCAACGCCACCTGCCTGAACCTCTCCCTCAATTGCGGCGACGGTCACCGACCAGTCAGGAGCGGCAAGGACATGCGTACCAGCTTCGGTCTGGCTGCGTTCGAACACGAAAACGCCGGCCAGAAGGACGAGCAGTGCGAGCGCAAATACAGCCGTCAGAACCAGATTGGCGGTGACCAGATACAGTATGCCCGCACTGACAAGCATCCCCATACCAAGACCACCCAATGCAAGAGGGCCGCCGGAAAGCAGCCCTGTAACAGACGCGGTGGCAGGCAAATTTTCAGGGGCTGTGCTGCTCACGCGCGTCTTTACCTTTTGGCCTGTACCTTTGGGACAACCATCGTCGGGCTAACGTCTGTAACGATCCCGCAAAAGCGTTGGTGCGAACCCGCCTGTTAATTCGCCTTGAGGCGTTGGTCGAGCCGGGCAGCAATCAATTTGAGACGTTTTGCCCGTCGGCGTGCAACCAATATGCGCCAGACGGCTCCGGAAAGGAGGTACCCCACCGCCGAGGTGACAACTGCCAGCACCAGAAAACCGAACGCGGTCACACCTGCGAGTTCAAACAGTTCGACCAGCCAGGTCAGGCTACCATCGTTCAGTTCCTCGGTCGCCATGGCGCCCACTGCCTCATCAACATTCAGGCTCAACTCGCCAACGCGGTTGGCAACAACGATCCAGAACGGGAAGGTGAAGGGGTTGGTGACGAAGGTGACCAGAGCCGCAAGCGGCACATTGGCGCGCGCAGGCAGGGCCAAAAACGCCGCTAGGAATATTTGGCCAAGCGGAATGATAAAGGCGGAAAACAGCCCCAGCGCGACACCACGCGGGACAGAGCGCCGCGTGAAACGCCATAATTCGGGCGACAAAAACCGATGCGCGATGGGCCTCAGAAATCTGTTCTTCGCCATCTCTTCGCGAGAGGGCATATATTTGCGAAACAGGTCCGCTCCGAATGTTTTTGAAGCTAACGAAACGCGCTTTTTCGGTTTGTCGCTGGCAGGATCGGAGTTCATCACACACCCCCTTTAGAGCGCATGCGCGTAAGACCGCCTAAATAGTCGTATCCGCGTGCCTCTGGAGGCCAGGTATAAAGTGCGTTGAACGCCATAAGGTCCATATGGGTAATCAAGGCTGGCTGACAATCGCGTGAATCGGTTGTGTAGAGTGACCAGGACATTCCTTGCGCGTGCTCGCGCCAGAAAGCGAGCGAAATTAGGGTAAATCTCAGCCCTTTTCGCGCATCAGCCGGGCTTTGTCGCGCTTCCAGTCACGATCCTTGATCGATGCGCGTTTGTCGTGCGCCTGCTTGCCCTTGGCCAGAGCCAGCTCAACCTTCGCCCGCCCCTGTACATTGAAATAGATCGAGAGCGGGACAAGCGTCATACCTTTGCGCTCTACCGCACCGAACATCTTGTTGATCTCGCGTTCGTGCAAAAGCAGTTTGCGCGGGCGTTTGGGTTCATGGTTCAGCCGGTTGCCGTGACTATATTCGGGTATGTTGGAGTTTACCAGCCACACCTCGCCGCCGCGCACCTCTGCGTAGCTTTCCGCAATTGTCGCCTGCCCTGCGCGTAAAGCTTTCACCTCGGTGCCCTGCAAGGCAAGCCCGGCCTCGAAAGTTTCTTCGATATGATAATCAAATTTCGCGCGGCGATTGTCCGCGACGGTCTTGAACTTGTCGAAAGTTTTGGGTTTTGGCCGTGCCATGATGCGCGCCACATAGGGTGCGATTAGAGCTTTCGCAAAGAGAACCCGCGAATATTGAGCAAACTGCAATTGAAATTGTTGAAAAACTTGGCATTCTCGGCGCCGAACGTTGCCAAGCGATGTTCTAACAGGGGTCATTCATGTTTTCTCGTTTCGTCAATGCGATCGGCTCATTCGCACTTGTGACGGGCTCGCTCACATTACTTTCAACTTCGGCTAGCGCGAGCGAAGCGGTGCCACTGTCCGAATATGGCAAGCTGCCGGATGTCGAACGCTCAGCCATCTCGCCCTCTGGTGATCGGGTTGCGGTGATTACGACAATCAAGGGCAAGCGGGTAATTCTGGCGATTGAGGACCAGACGACACCGATCAAAATCGTATCGGTTGGCGACATGAAAGTCCGCTCAATCCGCTGGGTCGGTGAAGACCGACTGCTACTCACGACGAGCAAGACACAGGACCTTTACGGCTTCACAACCGATAAAACGGAACTGGATATTGGCCGCGTCATCCCAATCGCTGATGACACGGAAGCAGGCATTATTTTTGGCAATGTCCGCAAGCTCGTCGATTCCATGCGAGGCTTTTATGGCATCCGCGAAATCGATGGGCGGCATTATGGCTTTTTTGGCGGGATCGAATTGGGTCGCGATAGCAGTGGAAGGCGATCAAGCCTCAAATTCAGGCATGGGCGCCCATTCCTGTTCAAAGTCGATATGACAACATTCGAGACCGAAAAAGTGGCCGGTGCGGCGCGCGAGGGGTTTGGCAAAGACTGGCTGGTCGATGCCGATGGCAAAATCGCTTACACTCTGGAGGTTAACTACACCACCGGCGCCTGGACGATCCGCAATGCCAATCGGAAAGTGATTGCCTCCGGAAAGCAGGTCCGTGCCGCAGTCTCTTTGCGCGGCCTGAGCTTTGACGGGGCCAGCGCGATTTACATCGAGCGCGGCGAAGACCAATCATACTGGTATGAGATCGGGCAGAATGGCGGCGCGTCCAAGCCGTTTCTCGAAGACGTAACATTTGAACGCCTGTTCTTTAACCGCGAAAACGGCAGCCTTATGGGCTATACCATTGGAGAAGGTGACGATGAGCGCCACATCTTTGCCGACAAAGCGCTCCAGAAGAAAGCGGAACGGGTGCGCCAGGCATTTGCCTCGTTCGAATCGTGGATGTCAGATTGGAACAGCGATTTGAGCGATGTGATCGTACGTACCAGTGGCAACGGGGATTCCGGTACCTATTACGCAGTTGATCTTGCCACCTCCAAAGCGAACGCGCTGGCTTACGAGCGCATGGCTATCGGTCCTGACAAGGTCGGCAAGATTTCTACCTTTGAATATACCGCTGCTGATGGTCTTGAAATGGACGGCATCCTGACGCTGCCGCCCGGCCTTGACCCCAAGAGCTTGCCTGTCGTTGTGCTCCCTCATGGAGGGCCACACAGCGCCAACTACCCGACATTCAGCTGGTGGGCACAAGCGTTTGCCTCACGAGGCTATGCTGTGTTTCAACCCAATTTTCGGGGTAGCACGAACCGCGACGCGTCCTTCCGCCGCGCCGGTTATGGCGAATGGGGCCGCAAGATGCAGACCGACAAGTCTGACGGGCTCAAAGCATTGGCCGAGGCAGGCATCGTTGATGCCGAGCGAGCATGCATCGTGGGCGCGTCCTATGGTGGCTATGCCGCACTTGCCGGCGTGACCCTGCAAAAAGACCTTTATCGCTGTGCAGTCGCGGTCGCCCCGGTCAGCGATCTTCAGGATATGTATCAGGAGGATTACCGCGCCAGTGGACGTGATCGGACAACGAAGGTTGCGCTTCGCGAACAATTGGGCGAACCGGGCACCTGGGATGCGGTTTCACCCTTGAAGAACGCAGCGAAAGCTGATGCTCCGGTGATGCTCATCCATGGCAAGGATGACACGGTTGTACCCTACAGCCACTCAATCAAGATGGCCGACAAGCTGAAGGATGCGGGCAAGCCCTATGAGATGGTCACGCTGGATGGCGAAGATCACTGGCTGTCCCTTTCGGTCACCCGCCAGAAGATGCTGGAGAACGCCGTTCGCTGGGTTGAGACGCACAATCCGGCGGATTGAGCGAGAAACTCCGCGTCAGACCAGCCCGGCATGCTCCAGAGCCGCGTCCACCGCGCGGCGCGAGTCCTCGCTGGCCTCAACGATGGGCAATCGCACGCTCGGCTCGATATAGTCGAGCACCCGGCTCAGCGCGTATTTTGCGGGCGCGGGCGAGGCATCGGAGAACATGGCATAATGCAGCGGGAACAGCCGATCGTTCAACTGGCGTGCTTTCTTCAACTCGTTTGCGGCAATCGCAGCCTGAAACTCCGAACACAGCGCAGGCGCCACATTGGCGGTCACAGAAATCGCCCCGCGCCCGCCAGCTGCCGAATGCGGGAGCCACAATTCGTCATTGCCCGACAATTGGCAGAAATCCGCCGACAATCCCATGCGATGATCGGCCACGCGGCTTAGATCGCCGCTCGCATCTTTGATCGCCACAATCTGCTGGGGATACTTCTTCACCAGTGCCACGACCGTCTCATCTTCGATATCGGTCACGGTGCGGCTCGGCACGTTGTAAAGCACGATTGGCAGGCCGCAATTCTCGGCAAGATAGCTGAAATGCGCGATCAGCCCTGCCTGGCTCGGCCGGTTGTAATAAGGCGCAACACAAAGCCCCGCAGCCGCTCCGGCTTTCTTCGCAAAATTCATGTGCAAAGCGGCATTCATCGTGTCGTTAGAACCGCATCCCGCGATCACCGGAACACGGCCCGCAGCCTGCTCGATACAGACTTCGATCACGCGATGATGCTCGGCATTGGAAAGCGTCGAGGCCTCCCCCGTTGTTCCGCATGGAACCAGCGCCGAACTGCCCTGCTCGACCTGCCAATCGACCAGTCGGCGAAAGGCCGCCTCGTCGAACGATCCGTCGCGGAAAGGAGTCACCAGAGCGGGAATCGAACCACTAAACATTGCTTTATCCCCGTGTCCGTACATTTTCCTGCTTGAGCGCAGCGTTTCATTGCGCCAGCAGAAAAGAGTTTAAGGCGTTCAGCGCCTGATAAGGAGCCTTTCGGCACAATGTCCAGCATGGTCAAAAATTTGCGTTACAAAACCCTCTCATGTGCAGCCCTTGCGGGGCTTGCCCTTGCCACACCGTCATCCGCCCAGATGGAAGGTGCCTTTGCGCAAAACACGATGCTCGCGCGGCAGCCAAGCGGCATGAATGCCGCGATCAGCCAGTGGGAGCTGTTGCAGAAGGACAGGACCCTCGGTTTTGCCGATTATGCCGGCTTTGTGCTCGCCTATCCCGATTTTCCGCGCACCTTGGTGCTCCAGATGCGCGCTGAGAATACGCTGGCGGTCGAATCCCCGCTCCAGGCCGATCTGCTGCGCTTTTTCGACGCGCATCCCCCGATCACCAATGCGGGCCGCGCGCGTTATGCGCTGGCTCTGACAGCGGCGCAGCGCCCCGAAGCGCTGAAAATGGCGCGCGCGGCATGGCGTGGCGGGCAGATGAGCGAGCCGTCCGAAGCCTATCTTTCAAGTTTATATGCCGGACAATTGACGGCGCAGGATCATTCGGCGCGCATGGACGCGCTGTTATGGCAGGAACGCCGTGACGAGGCGACGCGCCACATGATGAATATCCCGGCGTCCGACAGGCCATTGGCGATGGCGCGCCTTGCGCTGATCGGCGGGACCAGCCCCGAGGCCGCGGGCCTTGAGACGCCCTCCGGAGCGCTGCAGGATGCGGGCTACCTCTACAATCTGGTCAATTATCTGCGGGCCAAACGCCGCGACGGCGAAGCGGTCGCGATCCTCGCCAACCGTCCTAACGTCACCGCGCCTGCTTTCAACGGCGAGGACATCGTTGGCGATATGCTGGCCGTGGCCAAGAAAGCGAGCGCGCTGGATGCGGCGCGGATTGCGGCGCGGATCGACGATTTGTTCACTCCAGAGGCTGACATTTCCAAAGGGTCTTTCGCACTGCGCGACCGCTACACCGATCTGATGTGGCTTGGCGGGACCAAGGCTCTATGGGAGCTGGGCAATGGCAACCGCGCCGCGCCTCTGTTTGAACGCTATGGCAAGGCTGCGCGCACGCCCTTGACCAAAGCGAAAGGATTTTTCTGGGCAGGCCGCGCGGCGCAGCGCGCCGGCAAAATGGACGAGGCTACTCGCCTTTATGAAGCCGCGGCTCAATGGCCCGACTATTATTATGGCCAGTTGGCTCTTTCGGCCTTGGGTCGGCCGATGCCGGAATTTGCGCCCTTGCCCCAAAACGAACTGACACTGGAGATGCGCCGCGAATTCGACGCCCGCCCGCTGTCACGGGCAATTTTGGCAATTGCCGGTCAGCGCCGCGACTGGCGCACAGAGCGCCGCTTCTTTCAGGCGATCGGTGAAAGCGCGGCGGATGAGCGCGAGATGCTGATGGCGAACGATCTGGCCGCGCGCACGAACATGCCTGAAATGGCGGTTGTCCTGGGCATGAAGGGGGGCGAGCTGGGCCTTGAAGGCGTTGAGCGGGTCGGCTTTCCCACGGTCGATACGCCTGTCGTCAATGACTGGACGATGGTTCACGCGATCAGCCGTCAGGAAAGCGAATTTGACCGGACCCGTGTCAGCCATGCAGGCGCACGCGGCGTCATGCAACTGATGCCGGGCACCGCGCGCGAGCAGGCAGGTAAGCTGGGCGTGCAATATCTCTCGGCCAACCTGATCAAGGCTCCGCAATACAATATCCGGCTGGGCGATGCCTATTTTGCGCGGATGATGACCTATTATGGCGGCGCTTATCCGCTGGCGGTGGGTGCGTATAATGCAGGGCCTGGCCGTGTGAACCAGTGGCTTCGCCTCAATGGTGATCCGCGCAAGGGTGAGATTGACTGGGTCACATGGGTGGAGCGTATCCCGGCCAATTTCGAGACGCGCTATTACATCATGCGCGTGCTGGGCAATGCGGTGAGCTATTCACACATGTACCCCGACAAGGCAGGTCTGCCCCGCCCGATCGACGCATTCCTTCCCCAACCATAAGCTGATGGCAACCAAACCGGGGCCGCCGATCACGCCCGATGGCATGGCCGCTTTAAAGGCGCGCTATGACCATTTGCTCGGCAAGGAGCGGCCCGAAATTGTCGAAATCGTCAGCTGGGCGGCGGGCAATGGCGACCGCAGCGAGAACGGCGATTACCTGTATGGGCGAAAGCGCATGCGCGAGATTGACCGCGAGCTTGCCTATCTCGCACGCCGGATGAAAGCGTGCCGCGTGGTCGATCCGGCACAGCAGCCCGACAAGGCGCGCGTATTCTTCGGCGCGACCGTCGAACTGGCGGACGAAGACGATGCGCGGCAATGCGTGACTTTGGTGGGCGATGACGAACAGGATGCAAGCGCGGGGCGGATCGGGTGGAATTCCCCCATGGCCAAAGCGCTCAAAGGCGCTTCTCTGGGCGATGTCCGGACTGTGCGACTGCCCGGCGGAGCAAAGGAATGGGAAGTCATAGCAATCGCCTACGTGTGATGGCTACGATTGTGGGCCAAGCGCTTCGTCCGAAGACTGCGGCACTGTTGCAAATCAGGCCGGTATCGGCAATCTGGCCGACATGAACCGCGCCTGTTTCTTTTCCTTGTGTATGCTTGCGGGCACTGTGGGTTTTACCACCCCCGCGCTCGCCCGGGACAGCCTCGGCGTCTATGAAAACTGGGCAGCGTTTCGTGATGCGGGTGTGCCGCGCTGCTATGCTATCGCGGCCGCGCGCGGTGGCGACGAGCCATCGGGTTTTGCCAGCGTTGGCACTTGGCCCGACAAGAGTGTGCGCGGCCAGTTCCACATCCGCCTGTCACGCGCTGCGAAGGACGACAGCAGCGCTCGCCTCACAATTGGCAAGACATCGTTCGAACTTCCCGCACGCGGGCGCAATGCGTGGGCGAGTGACAAGGGGATGGACGCCCAAATCATCGCCGCAATACGCTCGGCCAACCGCATGACCATTCGCGCGACCGCAGCCAATGGCCGCCGCTTTACAGACCGCTATAGCCTCGACGGGGCAGCAACCGCGATGGATGCCGCCGTGGTGGGCTGTGCTGGGTGATGAGCGCTGGGCAATAAGCGCGGGATCGACTGGAGAATGGCTTACTCTGTCTGCTGAACAAATCGGGCAAGCAGCTGATCACATAGCAAAAGACGGTATCTACCTGCTCGACGCTCCGCTTGCGCCACACACTGCGCGGGAATTGTACAATGAGCTCAAAGCGCTGGACTGGAACCTCACCAAATGGATTGATGATAAGTTTTGGCTGGCCGATCAGGACCAATTGTCGCGAATCGGAGAGGAACGCATTCAGGCGTTTGCACAAGGCCAGGCCGAAGACCAATTCCGGCTTTGCTATGACGTGATGGAGGTCAATTCGCCGCTCGCCCCGCGCAAGACTTCTGGCGATATGCTCGATGCGCTCTATGCGGCGTGGACCGCGGCTGCGGCGATGATGGTCTGGAACGCTATATTGCTGGGCGAAACTGTTGTTTCGCTCAGAATGCAGGCTTCGCGCTTTCGCCCCGCGCATTTCCTGACACCGCATGATGATGGCGGGGTTGAAAGCCGGGTGACAGCCTTTGTGTTGTCACTGGAGCCGGACTGGCAGCCGCATTGGGGCGGCCAGCTTCATATCGACGACAATGCGGGCAAAACTCAGGTGATTACACCTTCGCACAACACTTTGACGCTGTTTACGGTGCCACGCGATTACTTCGTGTCGCAAGTCGCCAGTTATGCCCCGCGCGGACGGATAGCTGTGTCGGGCTGCCTGATGCGCTGAACAGGCGCCGGACGGTCCGCCACGTTGTTCTCTGGTAAAGCAGGTCCGCTGCGACTATATCGCGGCGCACATCATGACCAGCACCCCTCTTATGACCATTCCGGGCGGCGATAATCCGGTTCCCGTTGCGCGTGACATCACGCCGCGCGCCGATGGCCGCGTGGACCTGATCGGCCTTGCCCGCCATCGCATTCGCGAATTGTTTGCCGAGGCGGGCCTTGATGCGCGTCAGGCAAAGCTGCGCGCAAAGCAGGTGTTTCACTGGCTCTATCATCGCGGTGTTACAGAATTCGCGGCGATGACGGATATCTCCAAAACGATGCGACCATGGCTCGAACAGCGCTTTGTCATCGGACGACCCAACGTGGTGGAGGCGCAGCACAGTTCTGACGGCACACGCAAATGGCTGCTGCAAACCGATGACGGCCACGATTTTGAGATGGTCTTCATCCCCGATGAGACGCGCGGCACCCTGTGTGTTTCCAGCCAGGTGGGCTGCACTCTAAATTGCACATTCTGCGCCACCGGCACGATGCGTCTGGTCCGCAATTTGACGCCAGGCGAGATAGTCGGACAGGTCATGCTGGCGCGTGATGCGCTGGGAGAATGGCCGAAGGGTACGATGCAGGGCCTTGAAGGCGACGGTGAGGAGGATGCGGGCCACTACACCGCCGATGGTCGCCTGCTCACCAACATCGTGATGATGGGCATGGGTGAGCCGCTGTATAATTTCGACCATGTGCGCGATGCGCTGCACCTTGTCATGGATGGAGACGGGCTTGGCCTGTCAAAGCGCCGCATCACCCTTTCCACCAGCGGCGTTGTGCCGATGATGGAGCGCTGCGGCGAGGAGATTGGCGTCAATCTGGCCGTCAGCCTGCACGCCGTGACCAAGCCTGTGCGCGATGAGATCGTCCCGCTTAACCGCAAATATGGGCTTGAAGAACTGCTGCAGGCCTGCGCCGATTACCCCGGTGCTTCAAATGCGCGGCGCATCACGTTTGAATATGTAATGCTGAAGGACAAGAATGACAGCGATGAGGACGCGCATGAACTGGTACGCCTGCTCAAACAGTTTGATCTTCCCGCCAAAGTCAACTTGATCCCGTTCAACCCTTGGCCCGGCGCAGGCTATGAATGCTCCACGCCTGAAAGGATCCGATCATTTTCCAACATCGTCTTTGAAGGCGGCATCAGCGCACCTGTTCGCACACCGCGCGGTCGCGATATCGATGCGGCCTGCGGACAGTTGAAAACCGCAGCCGAAAAGAAAAGCCGTGCCGAACGTGACCGAGAAGCCACCGAGAAAGCGTCTGCGGAGGGCGAGGCTGCGTAGACAACAGGGTGAGCGGGTTTGGGGAAAGAACCAGGATGAATATTCCTCACGTAGCACCATTACTCGCGCTTACCCTCCCGGCACCGCTGATGGCCGAAACCGAGACCCAAGATGAAACGCACGCAGCAGCGCTCAACGCACCGATCGTTGTCGGCGATCCATTGCCCGGCAGTTTTCTGACACTTCCCACAAGCGATGGTCCGTTCCCATTGATTATGGTCCTCTACGGTTTCGCGGCCATCGCCGCAATCGTTCCGAGCGACGTCGTGTGGGAACGTTCAGGCGCGGGTCGCACCACCAGCTCTTTTAGCTGGCGCGGCGAGGCCCTGCCCTTCGCCCCGTACCAAGGCAGGGGAGAGGAATTCGCTAATCCCACCGGGCCCAATGGCCTCCAGCGTATCCGCTCCCTGCGTGACAAGAGCCGCAACGCCAATCCCGACCGAGCTGTCGCTGTGCGCATCGCAGTTCAGCAGATCGACGAGCCCGTTCTCGATGCTGGCGGCGATGCCGACCTGGTCTGGAATTCGGGCGAGATGGCACAGATCATTGCTGAGCGCCGCGCGGAAGTTGGCCTGCCCACGGTCAGCCTCGTCTTTAACGGCGCCGGGCATTATCTTTCGGGCGACGGCAGCCGCCAAGCGCGCAACCCCGCCAATGGCAAGGCACAAAAGGTGCTATGGCCCGCAACGCTTGAATTTCTAGCAGCGCACCTCAAAGACTGATTGCTACAATGGCGATTGATCCGGCAACGCTCGAATTCTACACGCAGCGCGCACCATATTATACGCTCAGCTTCGCGCGGGGACATTCGCGCCAACTCGATCCCTTCCTCGACCGGTTGGCTCCCGGCGCAGCGGTGCTCGAATTGGGCTGCGGCGGCGGTCAGGACTCCGCGCACATGCGAAAGCGCGGCTTTGTGATCGACGCGACAGACGGCGTTCCAGCAATGATCGCCAAAGCAAACGAACGCTTCGATCTGGATGCACGCGCAATGCGCTTTGACGAGCTTGAGGGAAGCCGCGTCTACGATGCCGTTTGGGCGCACGCTACATTGTTGCATTGCCCCCGCGCCGAATTGGCCGATGCGCTCCAGAGGATTTTTCGCGCGCTAAGACCGGGCGGATGGCACTTTGCCAGTTACAAGCTGGGCACTGGCGAAGGGCGCGATCTGCTGGGCCGCCTGCACAATTTCCCCGAGCCAGAATGGCTGCGCGATATTTACTCCAATTCCGGATTTGCGCTTGTCGAAGAGCGCATTTACGCAGGCAAGGCCTCTGACGGGACCGAGCGCGACTGGATTGACCTGACCGTCTGCAAACAATGAGAGAACCATGAAGCGCACCATAGAGGCGATCTGCACCGGCACCGCTCGCCCGTTTAACGGGGCAGAGACCAGCGCGATCATGAAACGCCCGCGCGAAGGCGTAGTGCAATTGCTTACTGATGGGTTTGCGCCCGACGAACAGGCCGACAGGGGCGTGCATGGTGGGCCGGAAAAAGCGGTCCATCTTTATCCGCTGAACCATCACGCAATCTGGCGCGACGAATTGAGCCCCGAACCGAACAACGAGGCGGCCATTGCACTGCTGGATGAACCCGGCGCATTCGGCTCCAATCTGTGCGTCGCGGACCTTATTGAAGAGGACGTCTTTATCGGCGACCGGTTTCGACTTGGCAGTGCCGTCATAGAGGTGAACCAGCCGCGTCAGCCCTGCTGGAAGGTGGATCATCGCTTTGGCGTCAAAGGGATGACCGCACGCATCGTCAAAACGGGCCGGTCAGGATGGTACTTCCGCGTGGTTGAGCAGGGCGATGTTGAAGCGGGCGACAGCCTTGAGCGGATCGCAGACGGCGATACGGACTGGAGCGTGCGCCGCGTGTTCGATGCCCTGATCGGCAGCAAGGGCGAAGAGCCGGATTATGAGACGCTTGCCAGGCACCCCCTCCTCTCCCCACAAATGCGTGCCAAGGCGCAGCGCAAACTGAAGTAGTTCACAGCCCATCGCGCACAACTTTCGGCTCATCGGAGATACCCATTTCCCAACGAGTCGTTAAGCTAAGGTTCTTCTTAAATGAACGAAACCCCTCTTGCCCATTTGAACGGAGCGAAGAGGATTTCATCATGAAGACACTAGCCTTGATTGCCGCCACCGGGTCACTCGCAGCGATCGGCGCACCTGCCAGCGCAGCACCTTTCGAGACTGTACCCACCGCTGTGAGCGGATCGCCTGTGTCCGACAGCTTCGACCTCGAGACTGTGCGATTTGATGATGACGATGACGACTGGCGTGACCGTCGCCGGTATCGCCGCGGTCATGGTCGGCGCATCTATGATGACCGGGGCCGGTATTATGAACCCCGCCGGCTTTCACGCCGGGATCGTGTGTGGCGCGGCCGTGACGGGCGGTATTACTGCCGCCGCGACAACGGAACGACAGGTCTGGTGATCGGTGCAGTGGGGGGAGCCCTTCTTGGACGGACAATCGACACGCGCGGGGACCGCACGGTCGGCACCCTGCTCGGCGGCGCGCTGGGCGCTGTGCTGGGCCGTGAAATTGATCGCGGAGGAGCTCGCTGCCGCTAATTGTGACCTTTGGATGAGCCAGTAATTGAAGCACGCCCGCGGCGCTGATAGAGCCGCGGGCGATGCCTTCTTACATTTCAGCAAATACCAGTCCGCGCCCCGCCGTCTTGGTCACAGGCGGTGCGACCCGCATTGGTGCAGCGATTGTTCGCGGCTTTGCAGATGCAGGCTGGCATACGATCATCCATTACAATTCAAGTGCTGGCCCAGCAGAGGCACTTGCAGCCACCCTCCCCTCGGTCGAGATCATCCAGTGCGACCTGGCCGATGGCGACGGTGCCGAGACGATGGTGGAGGAATTGGCCGCGCGTCGGCCCAATTGGCGCTGTCTGGTGAATTCCGCGTCAGTTTTTGATTACGACGATGCAACCAAACTGGATCCGGCCACGAACAGCCAGGCAATGCAGATCAACGCGACCTCCCCTGCCCGCATGGCGCAAGCGTTCCTGCGCTCTGCGCGCACTGATGATGTCCGCTCCGTCATCCAGATCACCGATATGAAGCTGGCCAATCCCAATCCGGATTTCTTCAGCTACACGATGTCCAAACACGCCCACGCCTCCACCATCGCGATGCTGGCAATGCATTATAGTGGAGACTCCACGGCACGGGTCTATGGGCTTGCTCCGGGCGCGATCCTCGCCAGCCATGACCAGACTGAGAGCGAAACCGATGTCTCGCACCGGCTCAACCTGCTGGGCCGAAAGACGGGTGCGGATGAAATCGTCGATGCCGCGCTTTTCCTTGCCAGCGGGGCGATGAAAAGCGGATCGACCCTCTATATCGATAGCGGGCAGCACCTCATGAGCCAGCCGCGCGATGTGATCTATCTCGCCCGTGAACAGGCGGATTCGGCACGATGAACAAGCGCCCCAAACCCCGTCACGCGCTCAGCACGCGGCTGTGGCACTGGATCAACGCTGCGGCTCTGGTCGTCCTCTTTATGTCCGGCCTCGGCATCTCGAACGCGCATCGATACCTTTATTGGGGCAATTACGGCTTTGACCCGGCCGATGCGTGGTTGAGTGTGATCCGCTTTCCGGCATGGGCGACCCTTCCCCAGCGCTATAACCTCGCCGAGGCGCGTGACTGGCACAGCACCGGCGCATGGGTGTTTGCGCTGGCGTTGCTGGGCATGTGGATCGCCATGCTGATCAATCGCCATTTCAGCCGGGACATTGCGGCTCCCTTGCAAAAGTGGTCTCCGGCCAGCCTATTGAGCGAAGTGCGCGACCATCTCAAAGGTCGCTTCTCCCCCGATGAGGCAGGCGCGAAGTATAACACACTGCAAAAGCTGACTTATGGCGTTGTGCTAGGCGTTCTGCTGCCACTGATGATTCTCACCGGCCTTGCGATCAGTCCCGGCATCGAGCCTGCTGCACCATGGGTGGTGGATGCGCTGGGTGGCCGCCAAAGCGCGCGCTCGATCCACTTCCTTTGTTCATGGGCGCTGTTTGTCTTCTTCGTCGTGCACATTGTCATGGTCCTGCTCTCAGGCCCAATCAACCAGACGTGGAGTATGATCGCCGGTGGCAAGGCGCCGGATGCAAACGAACCGACAGGAACAGCCCAATGACAAAGATCGCCCGCCGCTCCCTCATCGCCTGTCTTGCGGCGCTCGGCACCGGAGCATGTTCCAAGATTGACGGGTTCGCCAGCAATGAGACCGGATCAAGCCTGTTCGATACAGCGGAAAACTGGCACCGCGCCGTGCATCGTGCGCTGGCCGGGCGCGAAAGGCTGGCCCCCGAATATGCGCCAGAGGATCGATCCCCGGCGTTCAAAGGCAATGGCTCGCTGACCGTCGACAGCGATATCTACCGCGATCAGCTGTCGCGCGGTTTTCCCGATTGGCGACTGTCTGTGCGCGGATTGGTCGACAGACCGATGCGGCTTTCCTTGAGCGAGCTTGAGGCGCTGCCCCAGCGCACGCAGATCACGCGGCATGATTGTGTCGAAGGCTGGAGCGCGATTGGCGAGTGGACCGGGCCGCAGCTTTCAACCTTGCTGGATGCAGCCAAAATCAGGCCCGAAGCGAAGTTCATCGTCTTTCGCTGCGCTGATGTTCTGTATGGTCGGCCCTATTACGAAAGTGTCGATCTGGTCGATGCCTACCACCCGCAAACGATCATCGCGCATCAACTCAATGGCGACCCGATCCCCGAGAAAAACGGCGCACCCCTGCGGATGCGGATCGAGCGGCAATTGGGTTATAAACACGCCAAATATCTCACCGCTATCGAAGCGGTCGCCAGCCTTGATGACATTGGCGATGGCAAAGGCGGCTTTTGGGAAGATATCGGCGATTACCAGTGGTATGCAGGGATCTGACCACCTCCAGTCCGGATATTTCCGGTTCATCGCATCCCAGCAAAGGGTGATGATCTCTTCCAGCACGGACAGGTCGATATCAGCCAGCTTGTTGACGTAAACGCAGCTCGCTCCGGTCTTGTGCTTGCCCATCTTTTGCAGCTGCGCATCAACCTTTTTGCCAGTCGCCTCATCAATGTATCGGCCCATGAAATAGAGCGAATGTTTGGCTTTGCGCGGGCTGAGGCCTGATCGCATGGCGTCTCCTTCGCGCCGGCTGGCATATTTGTAATGATAGCTGCCGAACCCGATGATCGATGGGGCCCACATTGTGGCAGGCTCACCCGTGACCCGCTCAAAGAGTTTCAGCAGGACGCGCGCATCCTCTTGTCTGGCAACAGGCTCGACGCTCGCGATGAAATCGTCCACCCCAAACCAGATGGTACTGTCTTCGCATCAGCCATTATACTGCCATCCTCATCCCTTGACAGTTTTGCCGATCAGCCAAAAGATTAGAATACTTGGACTTAAGTGGCTGGAGAATGACATGAGCAAGGGACTCCTCAGGCGGTTTCTGACTTCGGGCGTCAAGCGGGGGCGGCTTGGCGTTGTCTTCGCCGATGGCAGCGCAGAGACCTTTGGCACGCCGGAAAAAGGCTTCCCTCAAATTGTGATCCGCTTCACCGACGATACTGTTCCGCGCGACATCATCCTTGATCCGCGATTGGGCGCGGCTGAGGCGTTCATGGATGGCCGGTTGGTGATCGAGGAAGGCGACGTGATGGGCCTCGTCACGTTGCTTCGCGCCAACAATCGCTGGGACAAGGGCGGCGAAATCGGCCCACCGCGCTGGACCCGCAAGCTTAAGAACCGGGCGACATGGGCGTTTGAAAAGATCAACGATCAGATCAGCGCCAAAAGCAATGTCGCGCACCATTATGACATCGGCAATGATCTTTATGCGCTCATGCTGGACAGCGAGCATTGGCAATACAGTTGCGGCTATTGGCCCGAGGATGATCTGACCCTTGGCGAGGCGCAGCGGACAAAGCTGGCGCATATCGCGGCCAAACTGGCAATTGCGCCGGGCAACAGCGTGCTGGATATCGGTTGTGGCTGGGGCGGGATGGCGATCTTTCTTGCACAGAATTACGATGTGCGCGTCCTCGGCATCACCCTTTCAGAGGAACAACTCGCCCTCGCCCTAAAGCGCGCAGATGACGCAGGCGTTGCGGATCGCGTAAAATTCGAGCTCATCGATTACCGCGACCTTGCCAGCCAGAAGCGCTGCTTTGACCGGATCGTGTCAGTCGGCATGTTCGAACATGTCGGGCAACCGCAATTCATGACCTTCTTTGAGGCCTGCGCAAACCTGCTCGAGGATGACGGGATCATGCTGCTACACACAATCGGGCGCATGGGCCAGCCCGGTGCCACCGATGCCTTTACCCGCAAATACATCTTTCCAGGAGGCTATATCCCCGCGCTTTCCGAAACGCTGGCGGCCAGCGAGAAGTTTCGCCTGATCCCCTCGGACATTGAAACACTGCGCCTGCATTACGCGAAGACGATCCGCGAATGGTACGCCAATTGTCTGATGAATGAGCAAGCAATCATCGAACTGTATGACGAACGCTTTTTCCGCATGTGGACCTTTTACCTCGCCGGGGCGGCGACGGTTTTTGAACATGGCAGCATGTGCAATTTCCAGATCCAGTACGTGCGTGACCGGCACGCCTTGCCAATCACGCGCGACTATATCGCCGGGGAAGAGGCTCGACTGATGGAAGCTACGAAACCGGCTGCAATTACTTCTGTGCCACCAGCTTAACGTCGCACAGCTTGACCGCGCCGCTCTTTGCCATTTCGCTGTAGCGCGCCCGATCACCCTCAGGGATCGCGCGCAGATCGAGGCACGGTGAAGGCGGCTGCGCATTGTCAGGTTTGGCGGCAGGTCTGGTCACTGGATCGGAGAGGGGCTCTGGCACGGGTCGTTTGTTCGACACCGTATATCGTGCAACCACCGGTCGCGGTGCTTCGGAGCGCGTTTCTCCCGGTGGAAACAATGCGGCCAGCGCCTGCGATTTACCGCGCGCGATATCATAGGCTGTGCGCACAAAATCGTCCTTTGTCGCGATGCGGCGCATCCGTTTCAATAGCTTTTCGACCAATTTCGCATCGTGATCCAGCACTGCAAAATGCAACAGCGTCAGCTCACCTGAACCAGGCTTGTTGGGCAGATGCGTCGCCGCATCGACCAACAGATACAACACATCACTGCAATAGGGTTCGGCAAGTCCGAACTCACCGGAACGAGCGTAATTCTGAATGCCGATCCGTCGCTCCATCGCGACGTGGAGGGCAGAGAGCCTCTCCGCGTTGGTGAGATCTACCTGTATGCCCTGCTCGATCAGCCAGTGCATCATGGAGATATTGTCATCGGGCTGTTCGCCCAGGTTCATCACCGCCGCGTGCAAGAGCGTATTGCGCTCCTTGTCACTCATATTGACCGTAAGACCCCGCCCAAATGAGGCTTTGACGCCCGCAATATCTCCACTCGTCGCGCTGAGAAAGGCACCCTGAGGCCTCTTCTCCGTTTCCGCGCGGTTGGCCTTTGCGTGGGCCATTATCTCGGAAAAATTACCGTTGCCTGCCGGATCGGGCTGACGAACCTGTGGCGCTGGAGCCATTTCGCGCGCGGGTTCTTGATAGGGGTCAGCTTCGATACCGCGCGCGTTTGCAGCGGTCATTGCCCTGACACACAAACGAAATTGCTGGCTGCACGTGTCATAGGAGGGACATGACGCGATCTCGATCTCGCTGGCGGAAGCCTCGATGCGCGCATGGCCGCAGCGGCTCCGTTCATAAGCTCGCTGCTGCTCTTCGAATTGCAGGGATAGAAGACCCATCGAAGTGTGAGGACGCCTTAGCGGTGCGAGAGTACTTACACATTCATCAAACGCCTGTTGATACCGCGCCCGGCACTGCTTTCGCCAATTCATCCGGTCTCGCTGATTGCCTCTGCAAGGCGATACGTCCGCGCGGCAAAAAGTCTAATCGTTGGAGCATTGAAAGCCGCCCGGATCGACACCCTGAAGGAGGCCCTGAACCAAGCCCGACGCCCCCTTTCGGAAGCTCATGGGCTCTGGCTGCGCTACTGCCGGGATGGGATGGAACCAGACTGACAAGCGAGCGACAGAGCGCCAATCAGGAACAGCGATGCACTCTTTAGGTTGTCCGTCATTCGGTACCTAGGCGAACCCCCAATCGATATGGGTGCGCCTTCACTGTTGAAACCGCTGTGAACCGTTTGCCGTTCAGGCCGACGTCCCGCTGGCATGCTCGCGCGTCTTCTTGCTGGGCCGATACACCGGACCAAAACCTAGCAGGGCGGCTCCGACCAGCGGCAAGGCGATCACCCACCAGCGGATGCCGGAGATGCTGCTTGGGCTGGCAATGGTGAAGCCGGCTGTCGCGCCAAGGCCGATACAGATCGCCAGCACGCCGAAAATGGCCCTGTATTTCGGCACAGTCCGGCCCCGCCGGATCGGGCCAAAGCTGCGCTCATGCTTGGCAAAAATCGCGATGAAGGGCAGCAGCGCCGCGACATAGATCGCCAGCCACATCGGGCGCGAAAGCCACCATGTGGACGTGCCCGGAACCGAATCCAGCCCGGCCCCGCCAAAGGCCAGCCAAGTGACCGTCATAACCAGCACGAACGCGGTGAGGTGCCACAGATACACGGTCATGATCATACCGTTCATCAGCACGGTCGCGGTCCACACGCTGATATTGTCCAGCATTTTACGCCCCATCGGCTCTAGCGCGAGGACAAGGCCAACCTGCACCACGCCCAAAGCGAACAGGGCAAGTGTGGGCGGCAATGAATTGGAAAAGCCCCTCGGTGCCGAAACCATGGAGACGGGGTAAAAGCCGTAAACCGTGATCGAAACCAGCACGGCCAATCCGGCGGCAAGCCAGCCCCACGCGAACAATTGGTTGCTAAAACGGCCATCGCGCCACGCAAAGCCGAGCTGATGGATCGCAAGGAACACCCACAGGAAATTGGTGAAGTTCAGATAAGGCACCGAATGCGCAAAGGTAAGCCAGTCAACCAGTATCGCCACCGGGATGTAAATCGCAAAGCTAAGCCAGCCAAACCGGTGCCAGGCGCGATAGGCGAGCGGCGTGAATGCTGTTCACCAGCAGATAGACTGCAAGGAACCAGACCGGGATCAGCGCCGCCTCTGTTGCCATCGCGATCTGCTCTCGCGGCAGGCCGACTTGCGTCATGATAACGGCCAGCGCAGTCCATAACAGCAGCACCGGAAATGTCGGGGTAATCAGACGCTGGACACGGGTCGCCAGCCAGTCACGATAGACGCCGGTCCGGTGCGTATCTCCTTCCTGCTGTACCTTGCGCAGAGTGGCGCTCCAACTGACCCCATTGGAATAGCCGCCGACCAGAAAGAACACTGGCATCACCTGAAAGGCCCAGGTCAGCCAATGTGTCCAACCCGCAATGCTCAACAGGTCGCCGCGCTGCAATTCGCCGCTTTCCGTCACATACATGCCTGCCATCAGCCAGTGCCCGATCACGACCGCCATGATCGAGAGCGCCCTCAGGAAGTCCACCCAGCGATTCCGCTCTGGTGGGGCCATCTCGGCCAGCTCGCGTGCTTTGGTCGACATTGCTGAATTTACGTCCCTTCGCTGCCCCTAAGGTGCTGTAGATATTGCGGCTTCATTGCCGAACGCCAAACATTTACCGCCAATTGGTGTTGATTTCATTGCGGGGGCTGCCCCTCAATGCTAGCCGCGCAGTCATTCGCTCTGCCAATTAAAAGTGACCTGTCATGTCTGATATAAAGCGCGTCGTCCTCGCCTATTCCGGAGGTCTCGACACTTCCGTCATCGCCAAATGGCTGAGCGTGGAACGCGGCCTCGAAGTCGTAACCTTCACCGCCGATCTGGGGCAAGGCGAAGAGATCGAACCGGCCCGCGACAAGGCCCGCGCGATGGGCATTCCGGACGAACACATCTTTATCGAAGACCTGCGCGAGGAATTCGTGCGCGACTTCGTTTTCCCGATGATGCGCGCGAATGCCCGGTATGAAGGCGATTATCTGCTGGGCACCTCGATCGCGCGTCCGCTGATATCCAAGCGTCTGGTCGAGATCGCGCATGAAACCGGCGCCGATGCGATTGCGCACGGAGCGACAGGCAAAGGCAACGATCAGGTCCGCTTTGAACTCAGCGCCTACGCGCTCGACCCCGATATTCATGTCATCGCCCCATGGCGCGAATGGGATCTGACCAGCCGCACCGCTCTGATTGCATGGGCCGAGGCGCATCAGATTGCCGTTCCTCAGGACAAGCGCGGCGACGCGCCCTTCTCCACCGATGCGAACATGCTGCATACCTCGTCCGAGGGCAAAGTGCTCGAAGACCCATGGCTGGAAACGCCTGACTATGTCTATTCGCGCACCAACCACCCGGAAGACGCGCCCGACACGCCCGAATATATCGAGATCGGCTTTGAACGCGGCGATGGCGTTTCGCTGAATGGCACCGCGATGAGCCCGGCCACCTTGCTGGAAGCGCTCAACGAACTGGGCCGCAAGCATGGCATCGGGCGGCTCGATCTGGTCGAGAACCGCTTTGTCGGCATGAAGAGCCGCGGCATGTATGAAACGCCCGGCGGCGAAATCTACGCCCGCGCCCATCGAGGAATCGAGCAAATCACGCTGGACGGCGGGGCCGCGCATCTGAAAGACGAGCTGATGCCCAAATATGCCGAGCTGATCTATAACGGCTTCTGGTTCGCGCCTGAACGCGAAATGCTGCAGGCCGCGATTGATCTGAGCCAGCAGAAGGTTTCAGGCACCGTGCGGCTCAAGCTCTATAAGGGGCTGGCCAGCGTGGTCGGGCGCAAATCCCCGCATTCGCTTTATTCCGAAGCGCATGTGACGTTTGAGGATGATGCGGGGGCCTATGATCAGGAAGACGCCGCCGGTTTCATCAAGCTCAACGCGCTGCGCCTGCGGCTGCTGGCCCAGCGGGATCACCGCAAAACCTGACGAACGGTCTGAGTCGCGCAATTTTCTGAAAGCTCGGAGTGCGTAGAATTGTGCGAGAAACACCCGCGACACGCTCCGGTTCCCGACTCAAAGTGTCCAATTCGATGAACTGTTGAGTTGTCCACCACTGTCCACAAGTGATCCGGGCAAAAGTGGATAAGTCGCTCTTGCCACCCTTGCCGAAACGCGGATTCGGGCGCAGTTTCTAATTGTCTTCGGGACACACGACATCGAAAGACAGAGCCGCAAGGCACTGAGAAATCGAAGTTTTTTGAACCGTTGATCGCGTCGACATCTGTCCACGTGCTGTCTGAGAGATGACGTGCAAAAGGTTTCAACCGGATGCAAGTCGGATCGTTTGAGGAAAGTGCGAAACGTGTCGACGTGCAAGACTGTAAACCTAGTCCGCGCTTTATGGATGTAAACGGGAAACCGGGAGCAAACAGGGAGAACGGTCTGCGAAGGGCAAACAGTCTCGGCTTCGCTGAAAGAGCGCGCGCGCAATCGGGAACGGCTTCGGCCAAGAACGGATGCAAGCGGTTTAGCAAGCGATAGCCGGATGCCGGTGCGAGCGCCGGTGATGAAACTGGACGCGCATTTGTCCTTCGGGATGAATCGCTTGGTCAAGCCTTCGGGCAAAGCCAGGTGAAGTTCGCGAAAGGTGTGAACCATCGGGCGCCAAGTGTGCTCTGCGGAAAGTGGAAGACCGGTTCGCCGGACAGAAGCCATGAAACAGAGTTCCCACGCGCTGGTAAGAGTGGGGTCGGCAGCAATGCCGGCCCCATTTGCTTTGCGGGCACTTTGTTTTGATACGGCGCATTTGCACATCTGCACCTTCCATCATGATGCATTTTTGCGACCGGATGGTCCCACCGCGCGGCATTGCAGCCTCTCCCGATTTGCCACGCAGTGCTCTTCTCCGCTATCCCCTCATTCAGGAGATGGGAGGCTCTGCATGGCACAATACACCTGGCGCAGCTTTGGGCTTGCTCCGCTCACAGCACTCGCGCTCGGCTCGATCTCCGCCAGCGCGGCTCCCGATAGCGAAGGCACCGTTCCTCCTGACGCCGCCGCCGGCGCTGCCCAGAGCCCCGCTTTCGCTGCTCAGTTCGAACCCTTCGCCCGTCCCCCTGCGCAAGTGACCCTGCCGCCCGGCGCGGTTGATCTCACCACTTTCGAGCCCCCGCTTGAGCGCAATCCTGTTTTGCGAACGCTGGGTGCGGGCGTTGCGTCCTATTACGGAAAGCGCTTTCACGGTCGCCGCACCGCCAATGGCGAACGGTTCAATATGAACGCAATGACCGCTGCGCATAAGACGCTGCCTTTCGGCACCCGCGTGCGCGTCACCAATCCGCGCAATGGTCGCACTGTCACCGTGCGCATCAATGATCGTGGCCCCTTCATCCGCGGGCGCACGATAGACCTGTCTCGCGCAGCCGCCCGCAAACTGGGCATCGTGTCGAGCGGCCATGGCCGGGTTAAGCTGGACGTGGTCGCGCGTTAAGTCCCGCCCTACCGCTTCGCTGCTTGAGGGCGCGTTGTCTGCCCTACCGCTTCGCTGCTTGAGGGCGCGTTGTCCGCCCTACCGCCTCGCCGTCCCTCCGCCGTCCGGTCGTGCGTCTCACGCT